>WNFB01007080.1_pt1 | contig 10044 bp, 10 predicted proteins | sample 5400501 | NCBI WGS metagenome assembly WNFB01 (sample SAMN13153341, study PRJNA577476) | soil metagenome | isolation source: 200 cm saprolite under Douglas fir tree site 2 hole 1 | place: USA:California | collected 2015-04-18
CTTTACGCTACCCTTGGCGCACAAACCCCCTTATCCATGCTCTTTGGATACCAGACAGCGACCCTACGTAAAGCGAGAGACCTGCCCAAAGCGCACGATGCAGATGCACTGTGTCTTGCCACCTACGAGACCAGTGAGCCGGTACCCTATAACCGCGAACATTTCTATGCCGTATCGTTTCGCCCGCGCCATACACGGCGACGGTACCATGATCTGCCACGTAAAGGTCGGGGACGAGTGAAATATCAAGTCAACGACGAACTCGAAGGCTTCCGCAAAGGTGACATGGTGTGTATTAAGGGGAAGTACATTAAGCGGATCAACTCGATCTACTCCAACGGGTATCTAGCCTTTCCACGGGTGAAAGGGGAGCCAAACCAAGCCCGATCATGGGATTGCCAATTGCTTGAATGAGGTCGAACCACCTTGTGGGAAAAAGTGTCATAAAACGCAAGAAAACGCTATAAATTGGGGCACATGTTTCAATACGTTTACGTTGCGCGATGTATTACGGCGAGTTAGCGGATTAGCCTGGCTGAAGATGCAAATTGAGTGGAGTTGCAAATGACTAACAATGTGACGGAGCCAGGTGCGGTCTGGCTCGGTCTCGATCTAGGTACCCAAAGTGTCCGCGCAATCGCGGTGTCCGCCACCGGGGACGTGCTTGGCGTAGGCTCCCAACGGCTCACGAGCCAGCGGGATGGGCACCGGCACGAGCAGAATCCTGAGGAATGGTGGCGTGCAGTTGCCGCCGCTAGCTATACAGCCGTAGTGGGCGTTCCTCCTGGGTCGATACGCGGGGTGGCTGTAGACGGCACATCCGGTACGATCTTGCTCACCGACCGGTCGGGTAGGCCGCTCACGCCAGGGCTGATGTATGATGATACAAGGGCCGTCGAGGAAGCCCGGCGCGTCAACGAAGTCGGTGCCGCCGTGTGGGCTTCTCTTGGCTACCGCATGCAGCCGTCTTGGGCGCTGCCGAAGCTGCTGTGGCTGTTGCGTGAGTATCCGGACCTGTTGCCGGGTGCACGGCTCACCCACCAGGCGGACTTCATCAACCGGCGGCTCGTCGGTCGCGAGGTCTCGACGGATTCGAGCACTGCGCTAAAGACTGGTTACGAATTGGTACATGATACCTGGCCACACGAGGTTCTCGCCGCGCTCGGTATGCCTGAGGAAATCATGCCAGGCGTCGTACGCCCCGGCACACAGATCGGGACAGTTACCACAGAAGCTGCGGCGATGACGGGCATTCCTGAGGGGACACCCGTCATCGCGGGCATGACTGACGGCTGCGCTGCCCAGATTGGTGCAGGCGCCTTGAGCGTGGGTAGCTGGAACTCCGTGTTGGGGACTACTCTCGTTCTGAAGGGTGTGACGCAGGAACTCATCCGAGACCCGCTCGGTGTCGTGTACTCGCATCGCTCTCCCGGTGGCGGTTGGCTTCCCGGTGGTGCCTCCAGCACCGGCGCGGGTGTTCTCACCGCTCGCTTCCCCGGTCGCGACCTCGACGCGCTTAGCGAGCAGGCGGCGGCGTGGGAGCCGGCCAGCGTCATTGCATACCCCCTTGTCTCCCGTGGCGAGCGATTCCCTTTTACAGCGCCTGAGGCCGAGGGGTTCGTTTTAGGGGAGCCCACCGACGAGATTGATCTCTATGCGGCGCTGCTACAGGGCGTGGCCTTTATCGAGCGACTGTGTTTCGACTACCTCGATATGCTAGGCGCCCCCACCAATGGTGATCTCAGATTGACCGGTGGCGGTGCCCGCAGTCGCTACTGGTGCCAAATCCGCGCCGACATCCTTGACCGGCAGGTGAGTATCCCTGAGAATGCCGAAGCCGCGCTGGGCATGGCCGTCCTCGCCGCCTCCGTAGGTCGCCGGGTGTCCGAGGTCGCCGCAGAGATGGTGCGTGTCCGCAAGGTGATCGATCCTCGACCGGGTCGGTCTGAGCGGTTCCGCGAACCCTACATCAAGCTCATCGACGAGTTCGAGCACCGGGGCTGGGTCCAGGCGGGCGTTGCGGAACACGCACGGAGGAGGATCGGTCAGTGACAAACCTTGTTCTCGTCCGTCACGGCGAAACCATCTGGCACGCGGAGAACCGGTATGCCGGTACCAGCGATGTTGCGCTGGCACCGCGTGGGTACGAGCAGGCGAAACTGCTCGCGAACTGGGCCCGAACCGCGGGACTCAACGCCATATGGGTCTCGCCGCTCTCACGGGCTCAGGAGACGGCGGCCGGGGCTGCACGGGTCACCGGATTAACTCCGCATGTCGACGCCCGGCTCCGCGAGCTCGATTTTGGGGAGGCTGAGGGGCGAACACCCGCCGAGATGGAGCGTCTATTCCCCGAGGCAATAGCCGCCTACGGAGTCGATCCCGTTGCCCACCATTTGCCCGGAGGTGAGGACCCACGCGACGCTGTGGAGCGTGCCATCGCCTGCTTCGAGGAGATCACACAGCTCTATCCCGGCGGCCGGGTGCTTGTCGTGATGCACACGACGCTTATTCGCCTTGCACTGTGCCAGCTCATCGGCGTGCCATTGGCGAGGTACCGGAGCGTGTTCCCGTTCGTCTATAACGGCGCGATCACTGAAATCCAACTCGACGGGGACATGGCGTCCCTGTTAGAGTACAACGCGCCGATCTCACTGGGTACCCCTCTTGTCCCCACACAGACTGCTGGATCGGAGGCAACGCCGTGAAAATCCGACCAGGTCCAGCTATCACAGATTGGTGCAGACTTGCACTTCGGGGTCCACAGTAGGAATCAACCAGGCAACTTAGTTCATGACAGAGAACTATAGACTATTAAATCTAACCATGATATCATTGTCACCGGTGTCAATACTTGCATTTTATGAAGGGGCGGGAACGCAATGCAATTCAATCTGATTCAATGGTTATTCACGGATCCATGCACTGCTACGAACTGCGTGGCAGCTACTTCCACCAGCCCGGGAGTTCCACCAGAAACATTTCATTTTTATGTCCTATGGATTATCTTTTGTAGCCTCGGCGTGCTGATTGCTTTTTACTATTCAGTAGAAGGTCGTAAGCGTTTTGTTAAAGATAAGCCAGTCGTCAAGTATATGTTCGATCGCTTTCTTGGTTGGTTTGCCATCATTTGCATAATCGGCTTCCCATTGATTTTTGCGCGCGCCTTCCTGTACGAATTCTTTTTCGCCTGGCGTTTCTGGCGCTATCTCTGGCTTGCCGGCTTGCTGGCCTGGGCTATTATCTGGATCGTCTACCTTGTGCGAAAGTTTCCTGAGGAACAGGCCAACTTCGTTGCATACAGGAAACGAGAGCAGTATATACCAAAGTCCAGCAAAGCAAAGAGTGGCAAGCGCAAGGCGGCTTCCTCCAGGTGAGACGGTTTGTGACTAATTATAGCTCGACGCCGATCACAGGTATTATTCTTGCCGGAGGTGGCAGCACTCGGATGGGCAAAAATAAGGCCATGCTGCCTCTTCCAGGTAATCAGGCTGTCACCTTCGTTGAGCATCTTGCCGCTCGACTCGTGGCATGTTGCGCGGAGACGCTGATCGTTGCTCGTGACCAGGCGCAAGCAGCGAGTTATGCGTATCCTGGCGTGCATGTTACATATGACAAAACACCCGGCTTTGGGCCGTTGATGGGCTTGTACAGCGGCCTTAGTGCTATCGACACTCGACATGCACTGGTAGTCGCAGTGGATATGCCATTTATCCAGCCTGCCCTACTCTCTTTTCTGCTATCTCAACCGCTCGCCAGGGGCGCCTTGCTTGTTCCAATGGTACACAATATCCCACAGGTCTTGTTAGCTATATATCCACGCTCAACTTTACCATTCATAGAGAAACTGATACAACAGGGACGGCACGATCTGCGTTGTTTGCTGGAAGTTGCTTCCGTGCGCTATATTGAAGAAGCCCAACTACGCCAGGTCGATCCCCAGTTACGCTCGTTTATAAATATCAATACACCCGGGGAATTAGACAAAATAATGTGACCCCTGCATCCTTGACCACCGTCGTCGTGCCATCGCTTTCAGTTCTTCCTCAAATCCTCGCATCGTCAGCCAGTTGCGTGTCTCTCCAGTAACAACGATATCCGCTTGTTGCAACTGCTCGATAGAAACTGCCCCGCTCAGTTGCATTGCAACTTTAAGCTCGGCCACGATACCCTCAACTAATTCACACACCGCCTCGTAGCTTTCGCTCGCGGCTTTAAGGAAAGGAAACCCCATACCGGCGAGTGTAGCCCCCATCGCAAGTGCACGTGCCATATCCAGGCCGTTACGTACCCCACCCGTAGCGATCAAGGGTACATGTGCCACGCTTGCCTCGACGATAGAGACTGGCGTAGCTATTCCCCAATCTCGAAAGAGCAAACCTATATTGCGAGTTCTCTCATCACCACGCGCTTCAGAGCGTGCCGCTTCCATAGCCGACATGCTGCTCCCGCCCGCTCCTCCTACATCAATCGCAGCAACGCCACACGAACGCAACAGCAGAGCCTGTTCGCGGCAGATACCTGCGCCCGTCTCCTTGGCGATCACGGGAACCTCAATCTGACCGGTTAGCGCTTTGAGCGCTGCAGCCTCGCCTGCTGCTCGCCTGTCGCCTTCGGGTTGTGCCGCTTCTTGAGGGCTGTTCATATGGATTGCCAGGGCGTTTGCGCCAATCATTTCTATGGCACGCTCTACCTGTCCGATCGTAAATGGGGCATGGCGCAATTGCGTAATAAGCTGTGGTGCGCCAATATTCGCGATCAGGAATGTATGTGGCGCATACTCGCGCGTAACGGCATAGCTGCTGGCGACATCGGGATTAATGATACCAGCGCGCTGGCTGCCGACGCCGAGTGCTAAGCCGTAGTATTCTGCTGCGCGCGCCAGGTTGCGATTAATCGATGTCACATCAGGATGGCCTCCTGTCAATGAAGACATAAAGATGGGGTAGCGCAGCCTATGACCGAAGAAGTTGACCGAGGTATCGATCTCATCCAGGTCCACCTCCGGTAATGCCTGGTGAACGAATTGAATGTCGTTCCAATTTGCGCGTTGAGCTACAGAGATATCCTGCCCCAAAGCTACGCCGATATGTTCAATCTTGCGCTGTTTCACTTCGTCGGTCATATGCTAACATTTTCCTTTCGTTTCTTCTTATTACTATGTTTGCAATCAAATAGACGAGGGGGATGCCGAAGATGAGAAATGGTTGATACGAGGCAATCGGCAACCTGTCCAGGTAGAGCAGTGGATAGGTGAGGAGAGCCGTGCATGAGAGCAGCAATACACTCCCTGTGAGCGCATCGAAAGGACGTAATGCAATGACCCAGAGAGCCCACAGAACATACCAGGGCCAGAATACTCCCGATACGAGCACGATATATCCTAAAATAACTATGCTCAAACTCGTGAACAGTTTATCAAAACCAGGGGTGGCTGAGGAATGCATAGTGGGAACAGTGACTGGAGCTTTTCGAACCTTACCTAACAAGTAAAAATAGATGAAGGCAAAGATAAAAATGGTCGAACTTAGAACTGTCGCGTTGGCGCTATTGAGGGGTTGGATAAATGGTGCATAAGAAGGAGCTATATTTATACCTGCAAACAGGTGCCTGAATAGCCAACGCATTGCTTTCACCAGCACGCCTGGAGGAGAATGTACAAAATGCTGCAAGTCAATGGATGAAATGAGAGCTACGTACGTTGAACTACCATGCCAGAATGGGAGATATACAATGAACAACATAGCTAGCGCTAAAACCGCCCTCCAGAAGAAACTCCATATGGCCCGTTCAATTCTGCGTTCGCGGCGCACGCTGAACCAGATCAACATCGGCGTGAACAGAATGCCTACAAGATTTACGCTCATTGCAAGTCCAAGTAATGCTATTGCCCCAACATCATACCCTCCCCCTTTTTGCTGCGCGTAAAGCCATGTTGCCAATAGCAAGAAACAGATCAGCATACCATCATTATGGCCATTTCCTGCTAACTCAATCAGCGCCAGTGGATTCCAGGCATAAAGTAGTGTTCCGAACAGGCGACGCGTAAATGCTAGCTTGCCAAGAATAGCCCAGATCAAGATACAATTGATCAGGTGAAAGAGCAGCGCCAGGCTTTTGAAGAGCAACAATGTGACAATGACACTATTGCTTACTCTCACTAATAAGGACGCGATGACCAGCCACAGTGGACCATAAACATTTGGCGTATTGGGTTGAGATATCCAGGCAAAAAAGGGGTCTTGATGAATTTGTGCAGGTGGAGTAATTATAGGATCGACATGATAGATGGTGAGCATACGACCACTGAAAATGTAGCCATAGACTTCATTTGAGAAGAGCGCAGGTAGAAACAAGAGTGTTATGCCGAATATCGTCGCTCCAACCAGTGGCAAAAGCAGCCAGCGGGATGTAATGCGTATCTTATTGCTGTCGTGGAAAGCCCTTCCTACTGCACACAGGTACACGCCAGTAAGCACAATCAATGTCAGGCCGAGAAGTAGAAAGTAAGGACCGAGATCAGAAAATCCCTCGCTCAAGCTCCGGCTTCTGTGAAAAAGCAGTTGTGAAAGTGCAAGGGTCCACGACCACTTCATCCCTAATGGTGAGAGTTTTGGAGAGGTTGTGGATAAAGGGGTAAGCGCAAATACCAAAAGATAAAGCAACTCAAGCGTAGTACCAATTAAAATGAAGCGCAGAAGCGCCGAATTCTCTGGGTGGAGGAAAGCAGATATGTAGTGGCGGGGCTTGCCCCCGCCAGGCGAGAGGAGCCTATCCCCGCCAGGCAAGACGGGCTTGCCCCCGCCAGGCGAGAGGAGCCTATCCCTTTCTGGCGAGGGGGAGCTATCCCCACCGGGCAAGAGAGTTCCACCCGCGCCAGGTGAATTCACCGACTCTGTCATAAGCCCAGCCTTGCGAACGCCGTATCAATATATCTGACGTAATAATCAGTGTTCGTCAATTCGTTTAGCTCGCTGCGAGAAAGATACTGCCTGACCTCGTTATCATCGCTGAGAGCATCAATGAAAGCCTTTCCTTCTATTGAACCCTTACTCGACATGTCCCATACCTTTTTTGCGTTACGCTGCACCATCTTGTACGCTTCTTGTCTACCCACACCCTTCTCGATGAGCGCGAGCAGAATGCGCTGCGAGAAGATGAGTCCCCCGGTCATGTTCAGATTGGTTTGCATGTGTTCTTCATCAACCTGCAGCCCACTCATGACCTGGTTGAAGAGGTGTAGCATATAATGTAGCAAGGTGCAGGCGTCGGGAATGATGATTCTCTCGGCGGAAGAATGACTGATATCCCGTTCGTGCCATAGAGCCATGTTTTCCATCGACGTTACAGCAAACCCGCGCAGGACGCGAGCCAACCCGCAGATACGCTCACACAATTCGGGATTGCGTTTGTGTGGCATTGCTGACGACCCTTGTTGACCTGCCTCAAATGGCTCATAGGCCTCGCCCACTTCTGTACGTTGCAAGTGACGAATCTCCTGGGCCATCTTTTCCAATGAACTGCCAATTAGCGCCAGGGTAGTGATGAAGTGTGCGTGGCGATCACGTTGCACAATCTGGCTGGACACCGGCGCAACTCCCAGGCCCAATTGTTCGCAGACAAACTCTTCGATCTGTGGTGGAACGGTAGCGTGGGTGCCGACAGCTCCTGAGATTTTTCCTACGGTTACCTGTTCTAGCGCTGCCGCAAGCCTTTGCTGCCCCCGGCGCAGTTCGTCCACCCATAAAGCCAGTTTTAGGCCAAAGGTAATCGGCTCGGCGTGAATACCATGTGTGCGTCCAACCATCAGTGTATATTTATTGCGTATGGCAGACTGTTCTACTGTCTCTACAAGATCTGAAAGGCTCTTACTAAGAAGTGTTCCCGCCTCTTTGAGTTGCGCGGCCAATCCAGTATCCAGCACATCAGAAGAAGTCAATCCAAGGTGAATGAAGCGCCCTTCTGATCCCAATTGTTCCTGGATGGAGCGCAAAAATGAAATCATATCGTGATGCGTTTCCTGCTCGATCTCCTGCATGCGTTGCGCATTATAGCGAGCAGAGCGTATCTTCTCCATGGCATCCTGTGGGATAACCCCTTCGCGTGCCCATCCCTCGCACACAAGCAGCTCTACCCGTAACCACATATCAGTTTTATGTCTTGCTGACCAGATAGCAGCCATATCCGGCAGCGAATATCGTTCAATCATGCTACTAAAAGTTCCCTCGATGTGTTAAACTTCAGCGGACAATAAATTTCTGAAATTAGTGTATCATACTGACGCTAATTGGAGCATTTCATTCAAATGACTAATAATAACATTAATCGGTATCGCTTTATCCTGCATACTCGTCAACTCACCACCCTCGCTATCGTTTCTGCTCTTGTGCTGGTGATATTTGGTTCCCTGGCGCTGCTTTCAAACTTTCTCGTACTGCCTATTGATTTGCAAGGACTGATCGTACCCTCTTACCTGGTTGCCACCATCGGATTGACTGTTTTGTTACCGGTACTTCTCTTGCAATATAGCTATGCGCATTCCGGAGTGTGGATAGAACACGATAAAGTGGGTGTGCGGTTTCCGGGGATGAATGAGCAAGAGATGGCCTGGTCGGAGGCTCGTTTTGCTGTAGACGAGGGAGAAGAATACCTGCGTGTGAGCAAAGGTAAGGAGGGTGTGGGGTTTCTCTTTGGGGAGACGCGTTACATTCGCCTGTATTTAGAGGGCATGATGCCGGAGCAACGCGCTCAAGTTGAGCAGGCATTGGCTGAACATGTGCCGGTACGCCAGCCTCGTCGCTTCACCTTGATGACATTGCTGAACTCAAAGGGGGAATTGGTGGCAAGAGGGCGGCTGTACCTGTTCGATAATGAACTGTTGTGCGCAGAAAATCGTGGTGAAAAACGCGTATTTTTCTTCGCGCCCATTAAAGACCTGAGTTCCATCAAACAACGAGCCTCTTTCTATATAGGGAAATTAGAATGTGGGGCGTTTACCTTGAGATATCAAGGCAAGGAATATGTCGTCATGCTAGGCTATGAAACGACCATATTCAGGGGTATTGGTACGAGTTCGCACTGGACAAGAACAGGAGAGGCTGCAGAATGGGTAGAGTCTATACTATCATCATCCGCGTAGGGGCGGGGGCGGTGCGGATGTGGGGAGGGGATGCTTGCATCGCCCATGGTGGGAGAACGCTACCCTCGACATGGGCGATGCAAGCATCCCCTCCCCAACGCGTTATTAGGGGCAATTTCGAGCATAAACCCGGTATGGGCATAAACATGCCCCAAAAATTGTTCTTGTATGTGGTAGTATAATAAAAAAGGCGTAGTAGTTGTTGTTGGGCGGTAGGTTCTATCCCCTTGACGGAAAAGTGCCACCCGTGTACAATCAACCTCGCAGCCGGAACTATTGAATTTACTTGGGAGTTGCAATTATGAAAAAAGGGATACATCCAAATTACGTCGAGGCCACAGTAACCTGCGCTTGTGGAAATAGCTTTAAAACACTGAGTGTCAAGCCTGTATTGAAGGTCGATGTCTGTTCAAACTGCCATCCATTCTTTACCGGCCAGCAGCGCATTCTTGACTCTGCCGGGCGTGTAGAGCGTTTCCGCAAACGCTTCAACTTACAGGAAGAGTAATCCTCTCAGCAATGAGGTCACGGGGATAAAGGCTCTATAGCAAAGCTCTTTATCCCTGTTTATTTGTACTTTTACAGTCATAAAAGGGAAAAACCCGTTGAAAGGGCCTCAAAGAACTCTACTTTTCCTTATTGCAGATACTGGGGCAGGACATCGAAGTGCCGCAAACGCGATTCGCAATGCCATAACCTTCGTCGCCCAAAAAGAGCAGGAGGAATGGTTTGCACGACAGCAAACTGCCACTGAAGAGCAAAAGGACACGCCAGCCCCGCCGAGCTATCGCATTGAGATTGTCGATGTATTTGAGGAGTATAGTCGTTTCCCTCTGCGTGAGGCTGTAAAGCTTTACGGGCCAGCTATCCGCTATAACCCGAAGCTCTATGGGCGTTTTTTTCACCTG
>WNFB01013450.1_pt1 | contig 10042 bp, 10 predicted proteins | sample 5400501 | NCBI WGS metagenome assembly WNFB01 (sample SAMN13153341, study PRJNA577476) | soil metagenome | isolation source: 200 cm saprolite under Douglas fir tree site 2 hole 1 | place: USA:California | collected 2015-04-18
GAGCGTGCTGTCGTAGTCCGCGAGCGTCGCGAGCAGGCTGGCGTCCGCCGATTCGATGCCGCGCCGGATCCGTCCCCAGAAGTCGAGCTCCCAGGTGGCCTGGGCCCCGATCTGGGACTGCCAGTACGCGACGCTGCCCTTGAACGCCGCGCCGGTGGTGGCTCGATCGCTAGTCCGGTAGTACTCGACGGACCCGATGGCCTGCTGCGTTTGCGGGAAGACCTCGCCGACAGCGATGCCCAGCTGGGCGCGGGCTTGCAGGACCCGCACGCCGGCCTGCTGGAGGGTGAGATTGTCCCGGTAGGCTCGCGCGACGAGGCGATCCAGGACCGGGTCGTTGAAGGCTCTCCACCAGTCCCGATAGGTGGTCGATTCGGCGCTGATACGCTGGTCCCCCGTCTCCCCCCAGTTCGGCGAGACGGAGACCTTGGGCGGCTGATAGTTCGGCCCGATCATGCATCCCGCAAAGGCCAGGAGTACGGGCGCCAGAAGGATGAGCCGTGATCGGATCGACCTGCCTATTTCGTGGCCTGTCGAAGGGCAGCCCGCCTCTGGAATGGCCATCTCGTGCCTGTGACAGCTAAGCATATGGGATCGATGGCGAGGTCGCAAGGCGACGCCCCGATCGCATGCCGCAAATTTTCAAGAAATTTATGGTCGCGAAAGAGGACGCTCCCGTCCGTCCTTGCTTCGGAACGCCACGCGCCACGCGCCGACCACAGCCGTCCCGGCGGCGGCGACGAGTAGCCACTGGACCGGCGCCGGCGGGATCCAAGTGACGGGCAAGTAACGATGCCGCGCACGATGTTTTGATAGGAGATGGTTCGGCCGGGCGGTTTTAGGGTTGATTGTTCTCGCCCGCCATCCACGTCCGGACGTACGCGGGACAGTTGCGAAGCACAACACGCCCGCGGGCTTCGTACTGTCGCAAGAAACGGATGGCGTCACGATCTGCGAGGACCAAATCGGTAAGGTCCAGCACAAGGACACCGCCGGCCGGCTCTGCGTCGACTACCTGGGACAGCTCGTTCACATTGTCAGCGTGAAGTTGGCCGCTGATCATGAACACAACGGTTCCGGCGCTCGTGCGATGAATTCTCAGCATCGGCCCCGTTGTTCGACCGCAATTGCCGGGCCAACTGCAAAGTTCCTGAAAAGTACGGGTATCTCGCAGACGTGGTGAGGCGAGATTTCGGCAATGGTGAAATGCGGGACAACACGAACTTCAGGAACGCTTTGGCGCTCGCGGGCGAAAGCGGTCTTTATTGATCTTCAGCGCACGAATCTTCGATTCGTGACGACGTGCTGGCCCTCGCACGCCACCGCAAGCGTCAGAGCAGGCTCCGCTTGAACATATGCCTCCCTTTTGCCTGGTGGTGAATACCTCGGTTCGGCGGCCAGTATTCGTTGTTGATGGACCCTGAGGGCCAGATCGTCCGCGGACGTCGTCATCGCTTGTCCGCAGCCTCGGCCGCTTCGGCGACGCCCCCGACGCGCTTGAGACCGATCATCGCCGCCGCGGTGCGCCCCCCCTGAACGACGTTTCGAAGGCGGCCCACATGTGTCCGTCTCCGACCTTGAGGGAATGGGGCATACACAGAACAGGGCCGACCCGGTGGCCATCGAGGATGACGAGACCGTCGCGCACGGCGGCCGTGCCTGTTGCGCAGAGCGCGCCGCCGGTGCTGGCGGTCCACGAGCCATCGCTGGAAACCTTGACGGCGATACGACGGACACCCTGGATGTAGTCCGAGGGAATCTCCCACACTTCCCCTTCCCAGACACCCTCCAGCGTCGTATATGTCGAGCCGGTCGCGGCCAGCGCCGCACGCGATACGGCGGCTTCGTGGCTCGCGCAGCCAACCGAGGCGGTGGCGACGAGTAGACCCCACGCCGCACCGACGGCAAATCTCGCTCTTTTCATCGTGGTCTCCCGCGCTGATCCGACTCCGCGGTGTTTTTCATCGAGCCTCCCCCGCTACTGGCCCTTCGCGCTCAGAATGCCCTCGTTCTTTCGGTATTGAGATGACAGTTGGTCGACTCGACGTTGCGTCGGCCCGGCACACGCGGGATATCAGTTCACTTCGAGAGAGCTTCGGTTGTCTCTGTCGGCCGTGGCCTCTGTACGCCTGATCTGAGCTTCGTCCTGGACGACGTTCGCCATGGCCTGCTCGACCTGCGCCTGGCTGGCGCTGACTGCGTCATCGGCCCGAGTGCCACGCTCAGTTCGCGATCAGCCGGTTCTGGTGTGGGCGGTCGCCGTGAGCGCCTCCGTCAGCGACTCAGCGTCCCAGGGTCCATCGTGACGGACACCGTTGACGAACATTGTCGGTGTACCGTTGACGCCGCTTCGCACGCCACTCATGAAGTCTTCGTGGACGAGTGACGCATATGTTTCCGCGCGCAGCTCGGCTCGGAAGCGTTCGACATCGAGGCGCAGCGACTCCGCGTATCGCGCCAGACTGCGCTCGTCGAGGGCATCCTGATTCTCGTACAGCAGATCGTGCATCGGCCAGAACTGGCCCTGCGCGCCCGCTGCTTCGGCCGCCATGGCGGCCTTCAGGGCGTGGGGATGCATCTCCGTCAGCGGGAAGTTGCGGAACACGAAGCGCAACCGACGCCCGAGATGCCGCTGCACCGCCTTGATGATCGGGTAGGCCTGCCCGCAGAAAGGACACTCGTAGTCGCCGTACTCGACGAGGGTCGCCTGCGTATCCGGTGGTCCTTGGATGTGATCGCGCTCGCCGACGGGAAGCACGAGCCGAGCGACTCGCGATTGACCGGTGGTCATGGGCGGCTCCTATCAGGCGACGCGCCGCTTCGACAGCGACTCCAGCGCCTCCAGAATGCCGTCGGCGCCGGGGTTCACCCCGACCGGCGACAGATAGCTCCAGTAGATCAGCCCCTGCTCGTCGATGACGAACAGCGCTCGCTCCGTGGTGCCGTCGATCGGGCGGTACGCACCGTAGGCTCGGGCCACCGCACCCTTCGGCTCGAAGTCGGACAACAGCGGGAAGTGCAGCTTCCGATTGGCGGCGAAGGCCGCGTGGCACCACGCGCCGTCCACCGAAATCCCGATCAACGTCGCCTGGTGCCGGTGGAACTCGGGAAGAATCTCATTATACAACGCCATCTGATCCCCACACACCGGGCTCCAGTCCGCGGGATAGAACGCCAGAACGACGGGCTTGCCGCGGAGGTCCGACAGCGACACCTTCTGGTCCGGCGTCGCGTTCAGCGTGAAGTTCGGCGCCGGGGTCTTGGGTGTGAGTATGCCGCGTGACTGCTGAGGAAGCGGAGCGGGATCGGTCGCCATGGTTCCAGATACCTCCGGTGGGACGAACGATACACCCGGGCTAGGCGCGCGAGAAACGAAGCGGTATTGCGCTCTCACCGAGGGACAACGATGACCGAGCCCGCCCTTCGAAGCTGGACTCGATCTGAGTCAGCTATTTCGTCACCTCACCAGGGGGGCGTATACCGATCAGGACTGGATGAGGTTTTGGCGAAGGACAGGTTGCGGGGGCTGGATTTGAACCAGCGACCTTTGGGTTATGAGCCCTTCCCGAATCACCACCACGGCCAACCCGCCACGAACAACGCGTCGTAAATTAGCGCTTCTCAAGTCAGCGACTTTGGCTCTCGTTGGCGCTCGTTGTGGGCAACTTCCTGGGTATCGGGTAGTATTGGCGGTACGAACTCAGAGGAGGCCTCCATGATGAACGACGCGAGCACGCCGATCGGACAGCCGGCAGCCGTGAACCCCCCGGGCAAGCTGGCGTACGCGACGCCGACCACCGCCCCCCTGGTGGCGGGCCGGCGCTCCTTCTTTAAGTACCGCGACCTCGGCGTCACGGCCGCGAGCAGCGGGAAAATCCGCGCCCAGGTAACGATCGGGGCCGAGGGGATGACGCAGCCGACGGGGTGGCACTACCACGTCTGCGAGGGCCAGTTCGTGTACATGCTGAGTGGATGGGTTGACCTGGAGTTCGAGGACGGCCAGAAACTGCGTATCCAGTCGGGCGAGTCGCTCTACATCCCGGGTGGCATGCGGCACAACGAGACGGCGGCATCAAGAGACCTGGAGCTCTTGGAGCTCTCCGTTCCCGCTGACATGGGCACCGTGGCCTGCGATCCGCCCGAGGGATGGTCCAAGGGCGCGTGACGCCGCGCTGACGGCGATCCCGCTCAAGGCAAGGCGCCCGAGACCGGCGTCTTGTGCCCGCTGATGGCGATCCCCTTGGGAACCCGGCCGGGCCAACGACCGACGATGAGCGGATCGGAGACGAGCCCGACCAGGTGACCGTCACGAACCCCCGGTCCTCGGGTTGGGGTGACGTGTAACGGCGGGCGCGGGCCGAAGAGGATACGATGCGGCTTACCGTTGCTGACGCGATCTCTCCTTCCTACTTCGTGGCCATCGCTGCCGTGCAGCTCGGGTTCTTCCAACAGGAAGGCGTCGACATGGAGTTCGTCTTCGCGCCGCCGAATCCATCGCAGGCCCTGAAGGACGGGGCTATCGACTTCTTCGGAGGCTCCCCCTATACCGGGCTGCGGACCTTCCCCGGCTGGCGGGGCGGCGTTCTTCTGTGCGCTCTTTCCCACTACACCTACTGGTTCCTGGCGCTCCGCTCCCACATCAAATGCGAACGGGGAGACGTCAGTGCGGTGAAAGGGTTGCGCCTGAGCGCGTCGGCCGACCCCGGCCTGACGATGAAACGGCTGCTAGAGGAAGCGGGCATCGACCTCCGGCGGGATAACGTCCGGATCGTCTCCAGTCCTCGGCGCACCAGCCCCAACTGGGCCTGGGATGGAGTCGATGCCATCGAGCAGGGCATCGCAGACGGCTACTGGGGCAACGGCCTGCGGGCAGACCTGGGAGTGAAACGCGGCATCGCAAACATCCTGCTCGATGTGCGCCGGGGCGACGGGCCGCCCGCGGCCCGCCACTGGACCTTCCCGGCGCTCGCGACCACGGAGCGGCTGGTCAAGGAGCATCCGGACATCGCCGCAAGGGCTGTGCGGGCCATCGTGAAAACCCAGCGGGCGCTCCGGGCCGACCCGCAGTTGGCCGCGAAGGCCGCGCAACGCCTGTTTCCAGCCGAGGAGGCGAGTCTCATCGCCTACGAGGTGGCACGGGATGCTCCCTTCTACAACCCGACCATAAGCGAGGAGATGGTCGCCCATATCAGCCGATTTGCTCGCGAGATCGGCGCCCTGGAAGGGGAGGTCCGGTACGGCGAACTGGTCGCGACCCAGTTTGCCGGTCTCTGGCACGGGTAAGGTCGTCAACGAGCTCTACCTCGACGAGCTCCGGGCGAAGACGCACCGCGGCCTCGAGGGCCGCGTCGCGCGCAGAATGAGCGCCGGCGGCCGTCTCTTCGGCTACCGGACAATCGCCGTACCGGATGAACGGAGCAAGCGCGAGTGTGGGTCGGTACCCGGCACGCGTACCGATCACACCTGCACCCGCGGGCGAAACAAGCGGCTTACTTCTGGCGCGCCGCCGCCTGTTCGCGCATCCGCTGTTCCTGCTCGCGGAGCTCCGGCGTGAACTCCGCGCCGAAGTCCTCGGCCTCGAACACGGGGCGGATTTCGACCTCCGTCTCCTCGTTGTGCGGGTTCGGGCACCGCTTCAGCCACTCGACGGCCTCGTCCATCGACTTAACCTGCCACAGCCAGAAACCAGCGATGAGCTCTTTGGTCTCGGTGAACGGCCCATCGATGACGGTGCGCTGCGCGCCGGAGAATCGCACGCGCTTGCCCTTGGAAGACGGGTGCAGGCCTTCGCCCGCGAGAAGAATGCCGGCCTTGACCAGCTCCTCGTTATAGTTGCCCATTTCGGCAAGCAACCGCTCGTCGGGCATCACTCCGGCTTCGGATGCCTTCGTTGCCTTCACAATCACCATGACACGCATCGTCTTTGCCTCCTGTTCGCGCCAGCTTCAACCGGCTTCTATGGGCACGTCGAATAGTCAGGCGCCGGATCGACATGCCGCGGGGGATTTTTCAGCGGTGCTCGCCTAGTGTTCGATGCGCAGGTACTCGATCAGCTCCGTGAACCGCGCCTTGACTACGGGGCTCTCGGCCTCCGTCAGTGCTTGCGGGAGGCTGGCTTTGCACCAGTCTCGTTTTCCAGTGTTTCGGGCTGTCATGAGGGCAGAATGGGAGTATATTGCGTGGCCGCACATTTCACGCCGTGGTGAAGTGAGCCCCTTGCCTTGGGGGTCGGTTCCACGCGCCTGCCTCCCAGCCATCCTACGAAGTATTTTCACGCGGCCCCGGCGAATTGACGTTCAGCCGCCGCAAACTCGATTCCTGGGTGAAGTCTGGGTAAAGCGAAGGGGTTAGCGGCTCTTGCGTCCGCTAACCCTCGTCGTCAATGGTTGCGGGGGCTGGATTTGAACCAGCGACCTTTGGGTTATGAGCCCTTTTGGAATCGACACGCAAGCCAACGAGCCACAAACAACGCCTCGTAAATTAGCGCTTCTCACCTCATCGGCTTTGGCGCGCTTTGGCTCTCGTTGGGAGCAACTTGCTGGGTAATTCCTGGGTGAAGTCGGGGCGCGAGCGACACCCGCGGAATCGTCCACCATGTCCGCCGGCACGGGGCCGCGAGTGTTCCCTAGACTGAGACTGTTCCTTAGACTGACACAAGAAGCGCGACCGGCCTTTCGAGGGATAGCCACACTCGCGCCATTACCCTCCAGCTGTTCCTCACCGCCATCTTTCGTAGCCGATCCTGGCTGTGCCGTACCTTCCCGGGAAGGAGAGCACCTGAAGCCTTGCGGCGCCTCTACCGCGCCGCGCCGGGTCCGTCGCTGAAGAGTGACGGAACGAACGTATGTGGATCCGCCGGCTCGGTGAGGAGCGCTTGCTGTCGCGGGGTGAGCGGGACATCGGGTGGCGGAAGGACCCGCGCCCGCGACCACGCCATCTGGGAGACGCAATACTTGTAGAGCAGAGTCCGGCGCTCGTGGTCGGCTCTCCATGGGGCTGTTCCGTGCATCACCGCCTCGGAGAACAGTACGACCGACCCCGCCGGTACGTCCGGAATGACCACGCAGGAGGCCTTTTCCGGGGCCTCGTGGATCTGGCGCGGCAGCTTGAAGTGACTCTTGTGACTCCCGGGAATGCACCAGAATCCCCCAGATGCCGGTCCGGCATCGGTAAGATTCCAGGCCACGACCGTGAACCCCTCGTAGATGCCGTTAGGAGCAAAGTGAAAGCGCTCTCCTGGCTTCGTGAAGCAGTTGCGCGCCGAAGCCCCGTAGTCCGCGTGCATGGACCCCATGGTCTGCCCCTTGTGCATGCGGATCCCGTAGAGACGGTCCAGCCGAAAGCAGTCCCCGAGCCGAAGGCGAAGAATTGGCAAGATCGCCTCATGATCCAGCAGGCGACAGAACGGCTCCCCCCAGTTGAGGAAGCCATGATCCGGTCCGTGCAGGCCGGCGGCGGAGCCAAAGCGGATGCGTGAAGATCGAAAAGGTACTGTTGCAGCTCTTGGTCCGAAGCGTCCACGGTCACACCCTCCCCTGCCTTTGCTGTCACCGCCGCATCCACACCACTCTGTACCGGTCCGTCCGAAAGCCCGACCGATTTGGTCCGGGCGTCAACGCTAACATGTCTGCGCCGGCGCCCGTGTATCTCGGTGATCAGGCTCGCGATCAGGGCGGCTCTGTGGTCCGCGCGGTCTGCCGAGGAGAAGGAGAGGTCCGGCGGCTGGCTGAGCCGATCCGGGGACCGAAAGAGGTCAGCGGCGGCTCCGTCCGCCTGCTACTCTTCCGGCGCGAGGCAACCGGGCTTCGCGGCGGCCCGAGGGTCGGGTCGAAACCATCATGGAGGAACGCGATGAGTGAGCCGAGATTCACGACGCTGGCGCCGGAGACGATGACCGCGGATCAAAAGCGCGTGGCCGACGCGATCCAATCAGGCCCACGCGGCGCCGGCCTCCGCGGTCCCTTCAATGCGCTTCTGCGAAGCCCCGAGCTCTGCGATCTCGTCCAGCGTCTCGGCGCCTTCGTGCGGTTCGGGACCTCCATCCCCCAGCGACTGAACGAGATGGCGATCATCATGGCCGGTCGTAAGTGGACCGCGCAGTACGAGTTCTACGCGCATCGCCGGCTCGCCCTCGAAGCGGGATTGAGCCCGGCCATCGCCGATGCCATCGCAGCGAACCAGCGCCCCGCGAGCATGGCAAAGGACGAGGAGACCGTCTACGACTTCGTCTCGGAACTGCTGGCGACGGGCAGCGTCTCGGACCCGACGTTCCAGCGCGTCAACGACACCTTCGGCGAGCGCGGCGTCGTCGATCTCGTCGGTGCCGTCGGCTACTACAGCCTGGTGTCGATGACGCTGAACGTCGCGCAGGTGCCACTGCCCGCCGGAGTCACGCCGCCCCTGAAGTAGAGCGGGGAGCTCACGACGGGCCAAGCAATCGAAGAACTCGCCCACTTCATCGCCGGTACGCCGTGGAAGCGATCCCCAAGTCCGTCCGCGAGCACGCCAAGCTCGTATTGCTCGACACGGTCGGTGTGATTCTTGCCTGCCCGCTCGTGACCGACTTCCTGCAGCGCCGCGTGTGAGCGCGCGGAGCGTGGTCGCTGCGCTCGCACTGCTCGCGGGCCCGGGCCTCACCGCCTGCTCGAGCCCGCCGCCCGCGCCGCCGCGGCAGCCGGTCGGGGTCGAGACGAGCGTCTCGACCGGCTACTACCCGGTGCGCGGGACGACGACGGCAGCGATCTTCACGGCCATCGACGCCAACGGCCTCGTCGAGACGAGCGGCCAGCGCGCGGTGGGCATGACGTCCGTGGAATGGAAGCTGACCTCGGGCGACGTGGACGTCCGCGCCGTGCCCTGTGTCTTCCCGTCGCTGACGGTCATGCTCCACCTCGTAGTCATGCTGCCGCGACACGAGACGCCAGACGACCTGCCGGCCGACCTCCGGAACCGCTGGGAGCGCTTCGTCGCCCGAGTCGCCGCCCACGAGCAGCGTCACGTCGACATCTACCTAGAGGGCGCGAAGGCGATGAAGGCGCGCCTGGAGGCGACGCGGACGGCCGTGTCCTGCGCGGACCCCGAGAAGGCGATCGACGCCGAGTGGCGGGCTCAGCAGGCGGACATCGAGCGCGCGCAGGCGGAGTTCCACGCCGTGGACGAGACCACGGCCCGGAGCGAGCGCGAGGCGCTACAGGCCCGGCTCGACGGCACCCGCGCGCGGCTCGAGCCCGTGGGCGCGGAGATCCGCCGCCTCGACACCGAGCTCGCAGATCTTCGGCGTCAGGTCGACGCTGGGCGCGCGGATCTCGTCGCGCAGCACAACGCCCTCGCCGGGCGGCGTGGCGCGCTCGCGGAGGAGTACAACAGGCTCGTCGCGGACGCCAATGGCCTGATCGACGCCCTCAACTGGGCGCGCTGGTGAACGTGAGCGGCCCGTGGGTCGCGGGCGGCCGGCCGCTGCGCCTTTCACGTTGCCTCTGCGGACGGCGCCAGCTATTCTCCAGACCTCCGGCCCGATATGGATCCGATATAGATATAGATGATGAACCCGCTTCGCACGGAGGAACGTCCCGATGGCGATCATCGATTCCCAAGTCCACTCCTATGAGGCGAACACTCCGAAACGGCCCTGGCACAGTGTCCCGAATTGGCCCGATCACGTCACCGGTGACGAGATGGTGGCGGCCATGGACATGGTCGGCGTCGACGGCGCGATCTTCATCTCCGCCTTTTCCATGTACCGCTACGACGCGAGCTATGCAGTGGAAGTGCAACGGGCTCATCCCGGCCGCTTCGCCCTCGTCAAGCCGGTCGATCCGGATAATCCGGCGGTGGCCGATGTCATCGCCGACTGGAAGAAGACGCCTGGCGCCGTCGGCATCCGGATCATGATGACGAAAGAAGCGGGACGCGATCCGAACGACCCGGGCCTCGACCGGATCCTGCGGGAAGCCGTTCGCCACGACTTTCCGGTCAACATGCTGTGCTGGGGCAACCTGGACGCGGGAGCGGCGCTGATCGACCGCCACCCCGACACGCGATT
>WNFB01007082.1_pt1 | contig 10041 bp, 9 predicted proteins | sample 5400501 | NCBI WGS metagenome assembly WNFB01 (sample SAMN13153341, study PRJNA577476) | soil metagenome | isolation source: 200 cm saprolite under Douglas fir tree site 2 hole 1 | place: USA:California | collected 2015-04-18
GTGGAGGCTTTGGCGCAAGCCGGAGTGGGCTGCGTGATCAACCTTTCGGCGTCGCCTTTCACCAGCGGCAAGCAGCAACTCCGCGAAGCGATGCTCAGCCAGATGGCCGCGCGGCATGGCCTTCCGATGCTCTACGTGAACCAGGTGGGAGGCAACGACGACCTCGTCTTCGACGGGCGAAGCTGCGCGTTCGACTCCGCGGGCAAGCTGATCGCGCGCGGACAGGCGTTCGACGAGGACCTATTGGCGGTGGACCTCGATGAGCTGCGCGGGCCCATCGCTCCGGACGAAGCCCCCGGCGAGGCGGAGATCTGGAAGGCACTGGTTCTCGGCACGCGGGACTACGTGCGCAAATGCGGGTTCCAGCGCGTGCTGCTCGGCCTATCCGGAGGCGTGGATTCCTCACTGACGGCGGCCATCGCCGCCGAGGCCGTGGGCGCCGACCAGGTGCTGGGCGTGCTGATGCCGTCGCCCTACACCAGCCGGGAAAGCGCCGAAGACGCGCAGCAGCTCGCGCAAGCGCTGGGCGTGCGCAAGCTAGAGATGCCCATCGCGCAGCTTATGGCCGCCTACGATGCGGCTCTGCAAGAGGCCTTCCGCGGATATCCGCCCGATGTCACCGAAGAGAATCTTCAGGCGCGAATACGCGGCAATCTCCTGATGGCCCTTTCCAACAAATATGGAGCCTTGCTGCTCACCACGGGGAACAAGTCGGAGATGGCGGCAGGCTATTGCACGCTCTATGGAGACATGTCGGGCGGACTGGCGGTGATTTCCGATGTGCCGAAGACGATGGTGTACCGCCTAGCGGCGTGGCTCAATCGCCAGCGCCGGATCATCCCGGAGCGGGTTCTGAGCAAAGCGCCTTCCGCCGAGTTGCGGCCCAACCAGACGGACCAGGACACGCTGCCTCCTTACGATCTGCTGGACGCCATTCTTGAGCGCCACATCGAGCAGCACCAATCCGGGGAAGAGATCGTCCGGCAAGGCTTCCCGGAAGCCGCGGTGCAGCAAGTTTTGCAGGGCGTGAGGCGGGCCGAGTTCAAGCGGAAGCAGGCCGCTCCGGGAATCAAGGTGACCGATCGCGCATTCGGCACGGGCTGGCGCATGCCCATCGCCCGGAAAGATTGGGAGAGCCGAATGCGGGTGACGCAATCCATCACGTAGGAGAAGCTAATGGAAAAGACCATCTCGGTAGTGGGGCTTGGCAAGCTGGGAGCGCCGCTGGCAGCTTGCCTGGCGGCGAAAGGCATGCGCGTGATCGGCGTGGACGCGGACCCACGCAAAGTGGAGGCGATCAACGCCGGCCGCGCGCCGCTCTATGAGCCTCAGCTTGAGGAGTTCATCCGCAAAGCGAACGGGCGGCTGACAGCCACGTCCGAACTCGGGGAAGCGGTAGCAGCCTCTGAGATCACGTTTATTGTGGTCGCCACACCCAGCGAACACGACGGAGGCTTCTCCCTGCGCCACGTGCTGCCTGTGTGCAGGGAGATTGGCCGGGCGTTGCGCGCGAAGCCGGGGTTTCACCTCGTGGTTCTGACCAGCACGGTGATGCCCGGCATGACCGGCGGTCCGGTGCGCGGGGCACTCGAGGAAGCGAGCGGAAAAGCAGCCGGGCGCGACTTCGGTCTGTGCTACGGGCCCGAATTTATCGCGCTGGGCAGCGTGATCCGTGATTTTCTGAATCCGGACTTTGTGCTGATCGGGGAGTCCGACCCGCGCTCGGGCGCGATCCTGGGAGCGCTCTATCAGGAGGTCTGCGAGAACGCACCGCGCGCGGCGCGGATGAATTTCGTGAACGCCGAGATTACAAAGCTCTCGGTCAACACGTTCGTCACCACCAAGATCAGCTTCGCGAACATGCTGGCACGAATCTGCGAGCGGTTGCCGGAAGCCAACGTGGATGTGGTGACGGGCGCGCTGGGGCTGGACGCACGCATCGGGACCAAATATCTGAAGGGCGCTATCAGCTATGGCGGCCCGTGCTTTCCCCGTGACAACCACGCCCTGGCAGCGCTGGCCAAGGAGATTGGCGCGCCGGCTGACCTGGCGGAAGTCACCGATCGGTTCAACCGCACGCAGGTGCAATGGCTGGCCGACCTGGTGCAAAGCTACGCGACGCCTCACTGCTCAGCCGGCATCCTGGGATTGACCTATAAACCCTACAGCGACGTGGTCGAGGAGGCCCCCGGGCTGCTGCTGGCGAAGGAACTGGCGCGGCGGGGCGTTTCTGTGGTGGCTTACGATCCCACGTGCGACCCAAAACGGATGAAAGCGCTGGACAGCGAGATTCGTTGGGCGGAGACGGCTGAGCAGTGTGTCGAGCAGTCTGGGGTTGTGGTGCTGGCCACGCCCTGGCGGGAGTGCTGCGCGGTGCCTACAAAGCAGTGGGCCCGGCACAGCCCAGCGCGCACGGTGATCGATTGCTGGCGGGCGCTCGGTCATCTGGAGGGTGTAGATGGCGTTCGCTATGTTCGCTTGGGACTCGGAGGGGAGGCCGCGCGGCCGCTGGAAATTTCCTCGAGCGCCCGGTAGGAGCCGGAATGCTGACGCTTTTCACCACGGCGAAGCCGTTTCGGGGGCACATCGGTGTGATCCAGCGCAACGCGCTCGGAAGCTGGAAACGTCTGCATCCCGGTGTGGAGATCCTCCTCTTCGGCGATGAGGAGGGGACGGCCGAAGCGTGCGGGGAACTTGGATTGCGGCACGAACCGCACGTGGAACGCTCGGCTACGGGGCAGAAATACCTGAGCTATCTGTTTTCCCGGGCGCAAGCGATCGCGCGGAATGATTTTCTGTGCTATTCGAACTGCGACATCGTGCTGATGAGCGATTTTTGGAAGGCTTTTGAGCGGGTTCGCCGCCGCGCAAAGCCGTTTCTGATGATCGGAAAGAGGTGGGACACCGAGGTGACAGAAAACCTCACGCTGGGCAGCTCCGGGTGGGAAGAGCAGCTTCGCGCACAGGCACTGGCACGTGGCGCACAGCGGCAATACGAAATCGACTATTTTCTCTTTTCCAGAGGCCTGTTTGGCGAGATTCCGCCGCTGGTGATCGGGCGAACCTATTGGGACCATTGGCTGGTCTGGAAAGCTCGCTGCTCGGGCGCGGCCGTTGTGGATGCATCGTTCGCCGTCACGGCGGTTCACCAGAACCATGACTATGGATATCACCCCGAGGGAAGGCAGGGCGTGTTCGAAGACGAACTGACGCGCCGCAATATCGAGCTCGCCGGCAATGGAAAACATTTGTGTGAGTTCGAAGACTCGACGCATCTTCTGACGCGATCGGGCCTGCTGCTGTGGACGCCGCTGAGGAAGCAGGCCCATAAGGCCCAACGCCTGCTTTTTCACGTCTTCGTACACAAGACCTTAAGAGCGCGGAAGCGGCTCGGATTGCAAAGGGAAAGTTTTCGCAAATCATGGTGAAACAGAGCTCCCTGGGGTTTTCGTTCGGGCGGCGGTCGCGGCGCCACCCGGATAAGCATTTTTGGAGATGCCGGCAGGGATGACATGCTGACACTGTTTTCCACGCCGAAGCCCTTTCGCGGGCACGTCAGCATCGTTCAGCGCAACGCGCTCGAGAGCTGGAGGCGGCTCGATGCGGACGCTGAGATCATTCTGTTCGGCGACGACGAAGGCGCCGCCGAGGTCTGCCGGGAACTGGGACTGCGCCATGAGCCGGAGGTTGTGCGCAGCGAGTTCGGGACGAAGCGCCTGGACTGGATTTTCGGGCGGGCGCAAGAACTGGCGCGGCACGAGGTGTTGTGCTACGTCAATTGCGACATCATCCTGACGCGCGATTTCCGCCTCGCTCTGGAACGCCTACTCCGCTGGCGCTCGCGCTTCCTGCTGGTTGGCCGCCGCTGGGACACGGATATCACCGAGCCCCTGGATTTCTCCCGGCCGGATTGGGAAACGCGAGTGGTTGCGCGGGCTCGCAGCGAAGGCACGCAGCGCTTCTACAACTGCGTCGACTATTTCGCTTTCGCCCGGGGGACTTACACAGACCTGCCGCCGCTGGTCATTGGACGAAACGCGTGGGACCATTTTCTTGTCGGGAGGGCGCGACAGCTTGGGGTGCCGATCGTGAACGCATCGGACGTTGTCTGCGCGGTGCACCAGAATCACGATTACGCCTACCATCCGCAGGGCATCACCGGCGTCGGCCAAGATGAAGAGGGGCAACGAAACGTCCGCCTCGCCGGAGGCGTGAGGCACCTGATGAGCATCGAAGACGCTGAATTCCGCCTCACCCCCAGAGGCGTTCAAGCGGTACTTTTCTATCGCCTGGCTCCGCTAAAGCGGCGCGTCCGCAAAATCACGAATCGGATTCGGACGTACTCCCGTGTTCACGTGTGGCACCCCTTCCTGAACGCGACACGGGCGACGCGCCATTGGCTGGGGTTGCGCCGCGAGAGCTTGCCCGGTTTTCTGAAGCACAGAAAACCCCGCATCTCCGAGCTGGACCGGTGAAGAAGCAAGTCCGTGCTTGCATGCCGACGCATAACGCCGCGCCGTTTTTGACGGCCGATCCGGCGGAGATTATCACGGCGAGTGATAACGAGGAGGAACCTCACCCGTGAGAAGAGGCCCCAGGATGCCCCGAATGCGGGTAGCTCGCAACCGCTTCTTGCGGGAAATGCGAACTCTGAAAGGCCGCGTGCGGCTGAAAATCAAGCGGACCCGAAGAGACATTCAATGGGAATGGGCCCGGCTGCGCCTCGGGACGAGGAACCTCGTCCTGCACAACCGCCCCATCAGCGTGCACGTGGCCAACATCCCCTTCCTTCTGGTTCCCAAGGGCGCGACCGCGGAGCATTTCTGGACCGGGCTGCGGTTTGAAAGACGCGAGCTCGAATTCATCCTGGCCGTTTTGGAACCGGGCATGACCTTTTTCGATATCGGCGCCAATGCGGGTCTCTTTGCCCTAGCAGCAGCGAAGAAGATGGGTCAGGGCAAAGTCTATGCCTTCGAACCCTGCCAGTGGACCTATCAACTGTTGGAGCAGAACCTGCGGCTCAACGGCGTCAACAACGTTGCCGCCGTTCGCACGGCTCTTGGCGATTACGTTGGGGAGGCCGTGCTGCAACTGAACGTTGCCGGCCAGGATGGACTCAATACGCTCGGCAGGCCTACCCACCCCGATTCTCAGGTGGTCGGTCAGGAAAAAGTACCCATTACCACGCTGGACACCTTTATCGAAGCCAAGGCCATCCCGCGAGTGGATGCGATGAAGGTGGACATCGAAGGGGCCGAGCTGCCGGTGTTTCGCGGCGCACAAAAACTCCTGGGGCGAAGGGATGCGCCGCTGATCCTTTACGAAGGCTACGGCTTCAATACGCGGGGATTCGGTTACCACCCCGTCGAGACGATGTGGCTGCTCGAGGATTGCGGCTATTCACTGTTCGCGCTGGACACCGCAACCGGTCGGGTGGCGCCGCGGCTGCCCGGGAACGAGTATGATGCGATGGTCGTGGGCGTAAAGCCGGAACATCCCTATTATCGCCAGGTGGCGGAGAGCGGCCGATGAAGACCGCGTTAGTCAAACAAGTCCTGGACGTTTTTGGCCCGTGGTCGGGGGTGCTCTGGAAGGACACCCACCCCAGGCGGCTGTTTGAGATTTGGCCGGGCAAAGCTTTCCTTTGGGAGCTGACCTGCCTGCTCGAGGCGGATTGGTACATCATTCCGCAGCAGCTCGTGACGGACTATGCTCGCGAGGCTGTTTTTCAACACCCCGGCCGCGAGGCGATCATCAAGAAGCACACAGCCAACGTGGTTCGTCCCGAGGAAATTCCGTTCGAGAAGTATGACCTGGTGATCAGCTTTGATCCGATCTTGGGCGTGCCCGACAACCCATCCACGCTTTTCGCCTACCATGCGCAAGAGCACTGGGACCAGACCTACATCCAATCGTTTCGCCGGCCCCTGGGCAAATACGACTTGTTTCTCGATCATATGATGGAGGCCGAGCGCAATCTTAAACGGCTCCCGCAGACGGTTTCTTTTCCTTATTTGCGCGCTCCCGATGTGGTCCGCTCGGTCTTCCCGATGGAGAAGGAGGAAAGAGTCTGGATCGACTGGCGAGTCTTGATGACGCTGAGCTTCGCCGATTTGTCCCATCCCTGGAACAAAGACTGCGAGCAGGCCGCGGAGAGATTGCAGCAGGCGCTGCCGCTCCCGATTCAATACCGGGGCAACCTGTTCAAGAACACGTATGGCGTCTCCGATCCGCCGATGTGGGGCGATGCCGCACATTTCTTGCAAGCGGTAGGGAGCTGCAAGTACTACGTCGCCGTGGGGCGCATCGCCGGCGCGGGAGAAGGCCTGGCCGATGCCGCCTCGCTGGGCTGCATTTGCATCGGACAGCAGGACAAAGCCTATCACCGGATGATCTGCCATCCCGCCGCGCTGTGCGCTGATATGACCGCAATGCCGACGCAGGTCAGGAGGATTGCTGCGTCGCGCGATTTGCAGCGAGAAGTCCTTGCCTGGCAGGATGAAGCCCTGCGCAAACAGTTCGTGGAGGAGCCCTTGGCCCTGCTGGAAGAAGCGAGGCATCGAAAATGCAAGGAGCCGCTTTCGGCGGCCAAGGTCTATGCGTAGGGGGTGGACATGTTTCTCGGCGCCCCCTTCGAAAAAGGACGTGCAGTGACCGCCGCGGATCTGACCTCCGGCGAGCGAACCGTTCTCCTTCGCCTCCGAGAGGCCCTGGAAATTTTCTCGCGTTACCGCGGGGTCGGGCGGACAGGTTTTCGCGCATGAAGATCCTGGTGACCGGGAGCAGCGGGCTGATCGGGTCGGAGGCGGTGGAGAACTTCGACCGTCAGGGGCACACCGTCGTCGGGATGGACAACAACATGCGCCGGGTGTTCTTCGGTCCGCCGGGCGACACCACCTGGAACCTGGAGCGGCTGAAGCACGCCACGCAGCACTTCACCGCGTACGACACCGATATCCGGGACGCTGCAAAAGTCCTCGACGCGTTCAAGGAGCACCGCTTCGATTTGATTGTCCACTGCGCGGCCCAGCCGTCGCACGACAAGGCCGGCGAAATCCCGCGGCTCGATTTTGAAGTCAACGCCCTGGGCACACTCAACCTGCTCGAGGCCGCGCGCCAGCATTGCCGGGATGCCGTCTTCGTGCTGATGAGCACCAACAAAGTCTACGGCGACGCTCCCAACGAAAAGCCGCTGAAGGAGCTCGAGACCCGGTACGACTATGCGACCCCGGAGGACTTCGACGGGATCGACGAGAATTGCCGCATTGACCGCACGCTGCATTCGCTGTTTGGGGCCTCCAAAGTAGCGGCCGACGTCCTTGCGCAGGAGTACGCCTTGTATTACGGCATGAATGTGGGCATCTTCCGCGGTGGCTGCTTGACCGGCCCCGCGCACTCAGGGGTCGAATTACACGGCTTCCTGTCTTATCTGGTCAAGGTGGCGTTTTCCGGCCAGCCCTACACCGTCTACGGCTACAAGGGCAAGCAGGTGCGGGACAACATCCACAGCCACGATGTGATCCGTGCCGTGGAGGAGTTTGCCCGGAATCCGCGTCCCGGCGAGGTGTACAACCTCGGGGGCGGCCGGGCCAACAGCATTTCCATCCTGGAGGCCATCGCCCTGCTCAAAGACATGAGCGGCCGGAAAATCACTTGGACGTATAAGGAGCAGGCCCGCAAGGGCGATCACATCTGCTACATCTCGAACCTGCGGAAATTCAAGAGCCACTACCCGGGCTGGCAGATCACTTGGAATCTGAGGTCCATCTTGCAGGGGATGATCGAGGCCGAAAGGAAACACAGCGTCGAAGCCGGGGCACGCTAAGAGTGGCCGGGCTGCGATGGTCACATGAAGCAGAAAGTCACAGCCTATATTCCCTGCCATAACGCCGAGAGTTATCTGTCGCGCTCGATCGAAGGAGTGCTGCGACAGACGCACGAGGTGGACGAGCTGCTCGTGATTGACGACGGATCGCGGGACAGCACGCTGGAGATCGCTGCGCGCTACCCGGCGCGGGTGATTCGCCATGACCGTAACCGGGGCTTGGCTGCAGTGCGAAACACCGGCTTCCGCAACGCCCGGAACGAGCTCGTCGCAGCCCTGGATGCCGACTGCGTGCCCGAGCCCGACTGGCTCGAAAAGCTCGTGTCACGGTTCGATAGCGAGGCAGTGGCCGCGGTGGGCGGCCGCCTGAAGGAAACCATGCAGGACTCGGTGGCCGACCGCTGGCGCCGGGCGCACATGCCCCAAGACTGGGGAGACACTGCGCTCCTCAATCCCCGCTTCTTGTTTGGCAGCAATCTCCTGCTGCGGAAGTCCGTAGTGGAGCGCGTGGAGGGCTACGCGGAGAGCTTCAGGACGAATGGAGAAGACGTGGATATTTCCCAGCGTATCCGGGCGCAGGGTTTCAGCCTGGTCTACGAGCCGGGAGCGGTCGTAAAGCACCTCCGGCAGGATACGGTCCGCACGGTGCTGGATGCCTATTGGCGCTGGTGGAAGTTCGGCGTGCGCGCCTACTCAAACGGCATTCGCCTGCGGTCAGTTCTCGGACACATGGTCAAGGTCCATTTCGGGACGACTTTCCTGGGGCTGGTGCGCTGCGACTTATCCTCGAAGCAGTATGAATTGCTGTGGCTGGATGCGCTGGCTTTGCTGTACATGTCCTATCGCGACTTCAAGCTGTTCCTGGATGCGACTTGGGGGCCGCCTCGCAGCAAGTTCTCTGGAGAGGCATAGCGGAGATGCAGATTCTGGTCACCGGGGGATGCGGGTTCGTGGGCGGGCAATTGGCGCGCCACTTAAAGGCTCGCGGCCACCGCGTGGTGGCGATGGACAACCTGGTCCGGCGCGGCAGCGAGATGAATCTGCCGCGCTTCAAGCGGGAAGGGATTGAGTTCTTTCACGGCGATGTCCGTAACCCCGAAGACTTCCAGGGCCTGCCCAAGGGGATCGAGCTGATCTGCGATGCCAGCGCGCAACCTTCCGTCGTCACCGGCTATGAGAATCCGATCTTCGATATCACGAACAACGCTTTAGGGTTGATCCATGTCCTCGAGTTTGCACGCCACCGCAATTGTCCGGTGATCTTCTGGAGCTCCAACCGCGTCTATAGCGCCGACCGGATTAATGCCATTCCGCGGCGGGAAGAGGCCACCCGGCTGGTGTGGTGCAAGGAAACAATTCGTTCTCAATCCAGCAACCACCGGATTCCCGGGTTCGATCCCGACTACGGCTTTTCAGAAGAGTTCGGCATTGACGGCGGACAGCGCAGCATCTACGGCCTCAGCAAGGTCATGGCCGACCTTGCTTGCCAGGAGTACGCCCACGCCTTTGGGATAAAAACGGTGGTCAACCGTTTCGGTGTTATCGCTGGAGAAGGTCAATTTGGAAAATCCGAGCAGGGTTGGGTTACCTGGTGGGCCGTCGCGTTCCACTTTGGACTGCCATTGCAATACATCGGTTGGGGAGGAAAACAGGTCCGGGATATCTTGTTCATCGAAGACGTTTGCCGGTTGCTGGAAGCGGAGATGGAGCATCTGGATCGGATTGCCGGCGAGGTCTTTAATGTGGGGGGCGGCACCGAGCGATCGCTCTCCCTGCGAGAGGCCACGGCCTTGCTGCGCGAGAAGTTTGGGCGGGAGGTCCCGATCACAATCGAGGAGCAGCCGCGCAAAGCCGACCAATGTATTTACATCACTGATAACCGCAAGGTGGAGCGTGTGCTGGGGTGGAGACCAACGGTGGGAATCCAGGAAGGTTATGATCGGATCATCGCGTGGGTTCGAGAACACGATGCGGAGCTTCGGCTGCTGCATAGCTCCCTAGCTGAAGCGAAGCGTCAGAAGAGTTCAGCGTAAGGCTTTGAAACATCGAAAACATGCGCCGGCTATTCTTCGGCCCGGCCGGCGCGGAAGAGCCAATGTCGAAACCTTTCGTCAGCGTTCTGATTGATACGTACAACCACGAGCGTTTCATCGAGCAGGCGATCTCCAGCGTGCTGGAACAGGACTTTCCGCCGAGCGAGCGAGAAATCCTCGTCG
>WNFB01007084.1_pt1 | contig 10040 bp, 9 predicted proteins | sample 5400501 | NCBI WGS metagenome assembly WNFB01 (sample SAMN13153341, study PRJNA577476) | soil metagenome | isolation source: 200 cm saprolite under Douglas fir tree site 2 hole 1 | place: USA:California | collected 2015-04-18
ATCCTCGCCCAGCCACAGGTAGTTCTCTCCTCGGCTGAACCGGATGTAAATGCCAGTATCGAACAGAAGCGGCCCGGTCGGTAGGGCAGTCATCTCCTCTTCGCTGGAGCGCGCCCGAAGACGTCCTCCGGACCTCCAAGCTTTCGCAGATCCTGCAGGGCCTGAAGTCCAGTCTCTACCGCCAGGCGCTCGTCGATTACGCGCCGCACGGCCTCGGAATTACTGCGTGACTGAAGAGCCTTGCGAAGCCGCCGGACTTTCCCGGTCTCAAGCAAGAGATTGGTACGTGTGAGCGCTGTCCTGCCCATGGTTCCCTCGGGTGTGTAGGTTCACCTGCGATTATACACAATAGGCTGCAAGCGGGCAATGAAGCGCTTCACTGCCCGGCACCCTGAAGACCGACCGCGCAAGCCCTTCCTCCGCATCATCTACCCGCGTCCCTAGAGTCTGTAACTACCATCTGGCGGTTCACATCCAAGTAATGATCTCGCGCGAGGCGTGAATGGCTGTCTCTGGAGCGAAAGAAAGAATCGAGGCCGCTCTGCAAGGCTGGTCGGGAATCACGTCCCAACCGCATCGCTTTGGAGTTACAGAATACTGCCTGGGGAGGCGAGAGATCGGCCACGTGCATGGCGACAGCTTGGTCGACATTCCCTTTCCGAAGACAGTCCGCAATGAGTTGGTTACAGCTGGCCGGGCCGAACCCCACCACATCCTTCCCGACAGTGGCTGGGTTAGCATTCATTTGAGGCAAGCATCTGACGTAGACAGAGCGATCGAACTCCTCCGCCTTTCCTTTGAAATTGCCAACCAAAGGATTGCGAAATAGGGAACTCAATGCGGGCGTTCCCGTCTGCGCCCACGCCCCTGCGGGCCGGGTCTACTGCTCGTAGTTTTCGACGATCTTCGCCGGGCGCACCTTGGCCTGATCCGGGTCACGCCCAAACTCTCGCAATGCTCGACGCTGACGCAACAAATCCCAGCACTGGTCCAGTTCGACCTTTATCTTCGCCAAGCGGTCACGACCTTCATCCGTGAGTTCAGATTGGGCATAGAGCCGTTCCTCCTCCTTGACCAAGCCGTCGATGTGGCCCAACACAGGCAGATCCTTGCTCTCGTTTGCCATAGAAGTCTCCTTTTGCGAGCAGCGGCGGCAGGTTCTGAGGCGATACCCGGCAGCACTCCGTCGCAGATTTTACGCGCATCCCGAGCGGCTCTCACGGGCTTATCCTGCACCAGATCGAGAGAGAACTAGAAGCCCTGGCGTGCCGCCAGTCTCAATGAGAGTTACGTGAGCCTCTCCGAAACCATTATCCACCAGAAGGCATTCGGACAAAACTTGACAACCCGAAGCAAGCGCAGCCATGGTTGGGTTGAATCTGAACGGCTGCAGTCATGACCCTACCGCCAGTCAACCCGGCACACATGGGATACGATACAGCAGCAATGTCGGAATTGGCCCCTACACCGCGATCATCCTGTCCCAGGGATAGTCCAGATCAGCACCTAATGGCGTGGGATTACGTGGAGGAGACCCGAAGCTTGTCTTTCATTACAATCGCGCATGAGCGCAGTACTGAGGAAATCAAGGGTGCTGCCACCAGATCGTGAGACTGTTTGGTGCCGGGAGAGGCGCCGAATCGTACGCGCGATCACCTTCGTGCCCCGATACCAGGACGGCGCTGCCGTACTCCATTCCGCTGGAATGGTCCCACTTGCAATTGTCGGTAGCGTGAAACCAAGACGCCAGATTGGCAGCACCAAGACCTAGATTGAACGCAAAGGATTGGCTGATGTCATCATCGATCCACATTTCGGTTCGGAAGCCGTAAGTGCCGCGCACGCCTCGGAATATTTTCCACCACACATCGAACGGCGTCGCGGGGCTTTGATAATCCGTACTGTAGGGGTCCCCGGGCGCCGGGATTACCGCACACGACTTCCAAACAATATAATCCGTTTGACCGTTCTTGCCGTTAAAGCCGCCATAACCGGCAATGTTGGGCAGATCGATCACATCGCAGCAGTTGCTGCTTGTGCTGATCCACCAGGGCAGACCGTGGCCCTCGATAATGGCGAAGTTGACCTCGCCGACAAAATATTGACTGAGATCGGGTTCACCGCCACCCGCCTCCCAGAGCCACTGATAGTTCCAATAGTATTGGGTCATTTGCGTGGGCGGGAAGCCGAAGAAGAACCGTCCAAAGAAGTTGCCGCTGTCGAAGCCCTCATGAAATTCCCACGCATCATCGACCCAGTCACTCGAATCATTGCGCACGACGTACATACCATAGTTGATTGGATCGAGACCTCCGTTGGAATCTTTCCGAAGGCTCGTTCCTTTAGGGGAAAGGGGTCCGGATTGCGCCGGATGAATGCGGGTGGGGATCACCTCTGGGGATTGCCGCGCGGCGGCGAGGAGCCGGATGTAGTTGCCCACAGTACCGTGACTGTTCGTGACGCGAATCATGAAGCGATAGACTGGCTGAATGAACCGCAAGCCTTGTTCGTAGTAAATTAGGTCGACCGAAGCCAACTCGGCCCGGAATTCCGGGTTGGATCGCGACCACTGGTGCATCTCGGACGAGAAGCGCCTTTCAAACTCCTGAAGAGCTTCCTCTCGTGTCATAACATCGACAAGCATTCTGCGGCCTTTTACCAGAGGTCGTAGTGTAGAAAGAACGCCGAGGACAGCTTTATCGCCGACGTCGACGGTGAGACCTGAAGTAGGACCGAAGACTCTAAGGCCATCGAACTCGCGGATGAAGTGAACCGTCCTGAGCGCATCAGCCGGCTCGCCCGCTTTGCCTTTGGGAGTAAATTCCTGTCGGGTCAAGGTAGTCACTTCTCCCACCTTTAGCTCTTCGCCTTCAAGGCGCCACAGTTCGTTTTGACGCAGCCACTGTTGAGCCAGTCGGATAGCTTCCTGTGGGGGCATCGCTCGCTCACGCACCTCGGCTAATTCAGGAAGGAGTTCCAAGCTGCCTGTATCCTCACGGAATATCAACCGAGCCTTGCCTGATTTGTCCCGAAAAATAGCAGTGCTCTTCAAGGTGGTACTGGCAGACTCCTGCCCGCGATCTTCGGCGCGAACCAGGTCCATAAGCCGTGACACTCTCGCGGCGTCGGCCGGACTAAGACCCGTTCTGGGTTCAAGTTCGTATACGGCCAGCTTGCGCTCCGGCGTTTGGTTAGCAAAGGCAAGGTTGGGAGGAAGCGTGGCAAACGACTGAAATGCGACCACGGCGGTTAGTAGCGTGAATCGAACAGCTCTCATGGGCCCTCCTTAGGTGCTTTTGCTCTTCCTTCGGAGAGGGACATGCAGAAACCTTGACCAGAAGCTCAAGCTCACCCGAGAGAGCGCAAGTTGCTCTGTACAGGTCTGCGCCTAGCTAAGGTTCAATCGGGGCCGACCAAAGGAAAAGTTACGGTCTTCCGGTTAGTGTCACTCGAGCCCTGCCCGTATCAATGTTTTTGTAGAGCGCACATGCCTTGGCCGCTTGGAATCGCAAAAAGCCAAGTGACTACGATATCTTCAATGCGACCATAGAATGGAAAAGCCGAAGAACTCCCCATTCGACAAGACCGATGCGACGCTGCCATTCGAAACCTGGGGACCTTAAGATGGCTCGAGGTTGGAACGACCCGCAACTGCCGCTTCAGCCGCCTGCCGCCTTAACTTGAGCTCCCGCGCCGGACAGCGCGCGGAATAACTGATCTCCATTCGGGCTGCCTAGGCCTGTACACGGATCCCATCCCGGACCGGCCACGTAGGCACCGTTGTTGCCTGTGGTGATATCCCGCAGCACGCCGCTGGAGAAACTTCCGTAAAGGAGGGGATTCAAGAAGCCACAGCGCGCCTTGAGTCCCTCGTTGAGGCGACCGATCAAAGCTGCCCAGAGAGGCGCCGCCGCGCTAGTGCCGCCGATGGGCTCCAGATGCTTGCCATCGATGCGCATGACCACGACACCCGTTACCGGATCAGCTACAGCGGCGACATCCGGCACGCCTCGTCCAATTTTATGAGGAGGATTGGCTGATGGCGGCACACTCACGGAGTTCTGATACGCGGGCTTGGTGAACACGGCACTCACGCCGCCGCCCGTTGCTCCTTCGTTGTGGAGAACTTCGTTCCAGACTGTCTCCGACATAATCCCCGGGGGTGTGCTGTTTGAGGCCAGCAGTTTCGTTCCGCCGACTCCCAGCACGAACGGGCTGGAAGCAGGAAAATCAACATGCGCACCGCTCGTCACCTGGTCGCTCGAGCCGTCATCGCCAGAGGCGCAGCAGATCGTGATACCTTTGGCGGCGGCCGCTTGAAAAGCCTGGTTCACTACTTGGACGCCCATGGATGTCCACGCGCCCTGCGGATCGTCTTCTGGATTCCCGTAGCTGATCGAGATCACCGAGATCTGATTGTTGTCAGTAATGGCCTCATGCAAAGCGTCTACCCAACCTTGGCTCGTAAATTCGGTAAAGTACATGAAGATGTTCGCGTCCGGAGCCACCGAGCCGACCACGCACATGTCCAGCATGACTTCACCAGTAGCATCTCCGCGATTGGAAGAGACTCGCGTGTCCGGGCCGGGATCATTGCCCGGCCCCTGCACGACCACATCCTTGATTGTGGGGGTCTTCCCTCCGAGAAGCTTCTCGAAGTAGTTCTTGAGCGCTGATAGTTTATAGCCGCCGCGGGGATCAGGTGTGGTGCCGTTGAAGGCGAAGATGGCGACGTTCTGCCCGGATCCGGTGAAAGTGTCTGGATAGCCGTACAGCTGTGCGACGTCCCTCGGAAAAAAGGTGCCAGGGAACGGGCTGGCAGGTGAGGCCAGAGCCAAGGCGCGGGCTTTTCCTTTGCCGCTTGACCCCAGGGTCTCAAAGTCCACAGGCTGAACATTGCCCTTGCGGAGGCGCGGGCGCCCGACGAGGCGCGTATCGAGCCCGAAAACACCTTGCACTATGCCGAACAAATCGGCGGGCACATGAATCTGGCCCACACGCCCTCGAAAGCGGCCCGACTCCGGGTGATCGTATTCATTGAGCTGCACGCCGAAAGCCTTGCTGATATCCCCAATCGTACCCTCCACGAGCACGCGACGTTTGGGGACACTGCGATCCAGCACTTTCAGCTTGCTCGCTTTGGCCCAAGCGGCGATCTTGTCCAGGTCGGCTGGATCCGCGCCGAACGTGGAGTCAAACTCATCGCCACTCAGGTAATGCCGCTCCGCCGGAAGCTTGCTGTTCAACTCATCGAGCGGCGACAGACTCTTCCCTGGCGCGGTTGGGTTCTGCCGCACATAGATGCTCACCTTGATCCGGCTTCCTGGGTCCGATTTCTTTAAAAGCTTGGCTTGTGGGACTGCGGGCCGATTGCTGCCGGGGATGGCCATCATTTCTGTACGTTTCTTTGTGTCTGTGCGCTTCATGGGATCTCCTTCGGATAAGCGGAGGGAGTTTGGGTGTGTATTGTACACCTCGTTACGTTCCTTTGACTAGACCTATTTCCCATCCTTAAAGCCACGCTCAACAAGGGGTCCGGAAACCCGGCGCAGGATTCGAAGTTTCTACTCGACTTACGGGCGTGATCCTCCGAAGGCAATTCTAGTCAGTCGGCCATTTCTCCCAACAGAAGACAGTGATTCAGCCGAGTAGTTCGTTTCGTTGGATGAGGAGACGATCACCCGGCCGAAGGAAGGATGCACAATGCGTTGTCCATATTGCGGAGACAGACGAACCGAAGTGCTCAAGACGGTGTACCGCGGTCACAATTCCTATCGCCACCGGCGATGCCTCCACTGCGAAGATAAAGACTGAAAAGAGAAAGTGAATCTGAGTTAACCCCATTTGATCAGAACCTGCTGATTTCCCTCGATTTGTCTCGGCTCCGGCAAATTGTGATTAAGTTGGTCTCAAGGCTGTTAACCGAAATGTTGGAGGTTCGAATCCTCCCCGGGGAGCCAAAACTCTTTGCCCTCAAGCAATTACAGAGTTTGGGTAGAGCATTCGGCTCTCGACCGAATGCTTTAGCATATGAAGTGAGACCCACGTGCGGAAGTTGTTGATGGGAAAGCCTTTTGGGGGAATGGGTCGCAGAGTGAATATGCTCTGTCATGAAAATGTAGTATTGCTTTCGGATTTGGGACTACGGAAGCGTTGTTAGTGGTCACGTAGCTGCCATTTCTAGGCCCAAGCCTTGAGCGAACGAATTGAACCGTTTGGTTCGTTCCCGAATGCTCCACCAAGCGAGTAATAGGTGGCGTTGTTACTCGGCGCTTGCCCGAGTTCTCCATTGGACTGGATCCCTAACGAAGCTGGCCGCGTCCGAGACCCTTCACGACACTCCACTGCTTGAGCCACATGGAAGTGCACCCGAGGCCAGAAAACCTTACGATGTCTTGATTCGTGTGCGCGCTGCCGGTATTAATCCGGTCGACTGCCGAGAATCGAAAACTCGATGTCCAACCTCTTCGGGGCACTTGGCGCAAAGGATAGATTCTTTGTTGTCTCCAGGATCAGATGCAAAGGAAGCGACCCACGATCCCCACGGCCCAATGGATCATCGCCGGTTGCAAAGGCAGAAATTTGCAACGGCCAATCGGAATGAAGGACACGAACCTCCATTGTGCCTTCCTTTGATATCAGCCGATCGCTCCGAACATTGTCTACAATCGAGGTCTTGATGCGATCCGACGGAGTCGGCACCGCCATCCAGAGACGGCGGACCGTCACTGACCTGGATGGCGTGATGACCTCCGACCGACGAAGACCATTCTTTGTGAGTGACCAAGTGACTTCCGTCACGAGACCTGGGTCAATGGTTTCGCCCGCTTTGGCTCCGACGACCACCCAACGCTTCCATACGGCAGTGACACTTTTCCCATCCAAGGACGGATGAATTTCATCTGCGCCGTCCGCTGCAGCGATTGTCGTTCCGTCTTCCAGCTCAAGGAACGGCACGAGGCAGGGATAAGGTTTCTCGACCGGGACCGCGAAGCCAGGCAGACCGTGCGGCGCCGGCTCGTAATCGGAGGTAGCTCCACGCGGCCCTGTTACGAACGGCAAGGCAAAATGCATCTCTCCTTGTCGAACCACCCACACTCCAAACTTTCGTCCCAAATCGTTACGGAAATAGACGAAACGGGCGACGTTGGCGAGAGTGAGATGCGAAGAAAAGCCTGTGATATTTTCCTTTGCCAGCACATTCGTAAATTGCTTGTGGGCATCAATAACCTTTGCAAGGAAGGTGGTGGTTTGCTGCCACTCGCGCTCCCTGGTGATGTAACCGTAACCTCCCCGGCCAAACGCAAAGACCGAGAGAAGATGAGTTTCGTCCTTGAAATCATTGCGCAGCCAGCGCCATGCAGCGTAATACGCCGAAGCAATTTGCGGGAGCGGCGCTGGGCGGAACTCGGGATATTTTCCAACGAAGGCAGCGATTTCCATTGTATCCATGTAACTGATCGCCCCGAGGCTGCGTCCCCAGGAATAACCGTAGCCGTCCGGCGACAGCAAATCCCACCACAGTTTCATTTGCTCCTTAAGCGACGGCGCGACGGCCTTCATAAGGTCATCACGCCCCGCGAGTGCCGCAGCATCATAGAGGGCCCTGGCGTACTCATTGGAATAGCGATCGTACCGGCCGGTCGGCAGTGCATCGTCAGCAAAGAGTGCGCCGCCGGTGAATTGTGATGCCGCCCGATTCAGCAGGTCATCCAGTGAGTCGCGATCCTTGTTGAGGCCGAGTTCGTAGTCAATTGCCGCGATGCGCGCTGCAACACCAAAATAGTTTTCGGGGAGATGGATTAGCTTGTGATTCTTTGAATCATAGAATCGGCCTGGGTCAAGTAACGCGAGATACGCTTGCCTCTCTTCGGAAGACAACCCCTGCCACAATGCATTGTGCTTCAGGTTTGTCCCAAAACATTCGAGAGCCATCGCTGCATAAAGTTGTGCCCAGGTTTTTCCTCCGTGGTCCAATTCGACCTGAGCCATTTTCCCAATCATTTGCGGGACGTCATGGCCCGCAATTGTCTTCGTCCCCATAAACTCCGAATAGGCGCCGAGAGTTCGCATGAAGGTCCCCCAGGAAAACTCTCCGATGGTCAGCGCGCCAACGACGCGGTCCGGCGGCGGCTCAAGAGTCTTAATGTCGGAAACATGGGCCGTCACCTCTCTCTGGAGAAAATCTTGGACTTGCCGATCGAGTTCCGAAGTCTGGATTCGCGGCTCGTCATGTTGCATTTGCGCGAACGAATCGCAACTCACACAAAGAGGACCGGCAAGAAGTAATCCGAGCATTTTTACTATCTGGAATGTTTTTTTTCGCATCGTGCGCCGATCAATCGCTCGTGAATTGAGGTGGCCTGCTTCCCGACAGCCATACGCTGAGCAGACTACGTAACAAAAACGCTTCAACGAATGTAGTCTTCTCTGCACGGCGTGAATACGTCGACTACCCGAGAGTCCTCGATTGCGGATGCACCGTGCTCCACGCCACCGCGCACAACGAAAGTGTCACCCGTTCGAACGTCGATTGTCCTTCCCTGGCACGTAATCTTGAGGTGCCCGTGCACGACATACACGACTTGCTCATGCGGGTGGCTGTGCACGGTCCCCACCCAGCCTTTCACCATTTCATGCTCCGCAAGAAACAGTTTGTCGTTGTAGGCAAGCACGCGGCGTTTCAGCCCGCTTTCCGGCGCTGACTCCTTGCCATTTTCGTGAGTTACCACGACGAAATCGGGAAAAGTTTTTGTTGGCGCGTTCATTTGCATTCTCCAATTTACTCAGGCCGCTCACACTGCGGCAGAAGCCTCTCTCTTTGCGTGATCCTTGCCCGCGTGTTTTCCTCAACGAGCCAACCAGCCTCCGTCCACGGCAAGAACATGTCCGTGCACATAGTCGCTGGCGGATGAACATAAGAATATCGCGGCACCTGCGATGTCCAGCGGCTCACCCCATCTAGCCGCAGGAATCCTCTCCAGAATTTGGCGGCTGCGAACCGGATCGTTACGCAGCACCGTTGTGTTGTCCGTAGCCATATACCCGGGGGCAATCGCGTTCACGTTGATCCCTTTGGAAGCCCATTCGTTCGCAAGCGCTTTCGTCAACTGCGCAACACCACCCTTGGCCGCGGCATAGGCGGGCACCAGAATTCCTCCCTGAAAGGAAAGTAGAGAAGCAATGTTCAAGATTTTGCCGCCCGTCCCTTTCTGCAGCATGTGCCAACCAGCAAGCTGTGAAAGGCGAAACACCGCCGTCAAGTTCACGGCGATCAGTTCATCCCAGAATTCCGTGGGATATTCCGAGGCAGGCGCCCTTCGAATCACTCCGGCGTTGTTCACAAGAATGTCGATGGAACCAAACTCCGCGACTGTTTTTTCGATAAGATCGGGATACACCTTCGAATCCGCCAAATCTCCGGAAAAATAGAAAGTCTTACGGCCCGCTGCAAGAATTTCGGCACATGAAGGACCCGGTTTCGGATCCCGCCCGTGGCAACCCACGTTTGCGCCGGCCTTTGCCAGAGCCACAGCGATTGCGGCGCCAAGTCCTCGGTGCGATCCCGTCACGAGGGCATTCTTGCCGTTCAATTGGAAGGCTTCGAGGCTCATCGATTCGCTCTTTCCTGATTCGCGCAGGGAATGAAAATCGCTTACTTACGGCCTACTTCCAATCCGGACCCGCCCTGTTGAAACCCCGGCTGAATATTCACGACACCAAACTGCCGATCCTCGACCTCGCGATGCGCCGCCATCGCCCAAAGGAATGCGATTCGGTGGCCCGGCACAGAAACGTTTGGGTGGTACCCGCTCGGCATCAACACCGCATCGCCGTCGCGCACTGCCGTGATCAATTCCGGGTACTCCGTGTCGTTGTAAACCAGCTGAATTCCGTATGCTGGCTCCGGCATGTCAAAGTACACATAAATTTCTTCCAGCATCTTCGCGTGCTCATGAGGCGGCCAACTCGTCCAGTTTCCGGGATCGGAGTAAGTGAAACCTGCCACGAGCCGACCCGCTTCCACGTTCTTCGCGATG
>WNFB01007089.1_pt1 | contig 10039 bp, 6 predicted proteins | sample 5400501 | NCBI WGS metagenome assembly WNFB01 (sample SAMN13153341, study PRJNA577476) | soil metagenome | isolation source: 200 cm saprolite under Douglas fir tree site 2 hole 1 | place: USA:California | collected 2015-04-18
GCGTTCTCTCGGTTAAGTTCAAAATCTGGCTTGGCAGCGACGGCGCGTTGAACGAATAGCGCGACCGCAGGGTACTGTGAGAGGACCTCCACAGCAGGCACGGACCGTGAATCCGGCAGCGCAAGCGGCGGCACCGGAAATTCATGTTCTCCGTACAAATGCAGCGCTGCGCGGCTCGTTACCAGGATTTTAAGATTGGGGGCCGCGGCCAGCAGTTCCGCCACGGTAGGCGCCGCCTGAACCAGGTGCTCGAAATTGTCCAGCAGGAACAGCATTGGTGCGCGCAGTGAATCCTGTAAATTTTTCTTGAGTATTTCGATCGGCGACTGACCTCCCGCCTCCCGGATCCCCAGCGTCTGAACGATCACGGAAGCGATCAACCCCGGATCGCTTAGCGGGGAGAGCGGGACAAAATGGATCCCACCTGGAAACATCTCGATAAGGCCACCTGCCACTTCCACCGCGAGACGCGTTTTGCCGATCCCGCCTGGACCCGTGACCGTGACCAAGCGCACATCCTGACGCAGCAGGAGTTCTTTGGCGGCGGCCACTTCCTTCTCTCGCCCCACAAACCCGGTCCGCAACACAGGAAGATTGGTCGGGCGGGTTTCCACGTGCATAGCTGGCTTCTCCGAGAAGCGGTCGCGTATGGCTGCAAGTTCCCGTGCGAGTTCTCGGGTAGAGACGTAGCGCTTATCGGGCTCTTTCGCCAGACACCTCTCAATCGCCCAACACAACGGAGCGGGGGCCTCGCGGTTTTGCGCTACGATCGGTTCGGCCTGTTCGCGGAGAATGGCCACCAGTGTCTCCGCTGCTGTGTCTCTCTGAAATGGGCGCTTTCCGGTAACCATCTCGTAGAGCACCAAACCGAAAGAAAACTGGTCTGACCGGAAGTCCAGCGGCCGGCCGCCGGCCTGCTCCGGTGACATGTATCCCACCGTTCCTAGAACCAGACCCGGTGCAGTCAGCGACGTGGACGTATTGAACATGTCCGAGCGCTCTCCGCTTGGCGACCCGTGCTTCGCCAGGCCAAAGTCGAGGATTTTGACGAAGCCATCATGAGAGACCATCAGATTCTCGGGCTTTAGGTCCCTGTGCGTGATGCCCGCTTCATGAGCCTTGGTCAGACCCTCCGCAGCCTGCGCCGCGATTTCAATTGCCTTTCGCATTGGCAGCAAGCCGGAGACAAGCAGCTCGCGCAGGGTCTTCCCCTCTACCAGCTCCATCGCAATGTAATGAGTCGAACCGTCCTGTCCGAGTTCGTAGATGGTAACGATACTGGGGTGGTTGAGGGCAGATGCCGAGCGCGCTTCCTGCTCGAAGCGGACCAACCGGTCACAGTCTGCGGAGAATGCGGCGGACAGAATCTTGATCGCAACACTGCGATCAAGTCGCGTATCCCGCGCCCGGTACACCTCTCCCATGCCGCCCGCACCAAGTGCGGATTGGATCTCATAGGGACCGAGTTTTGTGCCAGAGGTCAGAGCCATCCGTGGGCGTCATTATAGTTCTAAGAGAGGGCGGACTTACACTGACATGTAACGCGCGACTTGTAGCCGTGCCGATGCCCGGCATTTTCGATTCTAGCCACCATGCGATAACTCTCTAATTATTGAATAAGTAAGTCAGCTACTAGGAAACTATCGTTCGCAACTACTTGGCCGGGAAGTTGGCATTTTGTCTCTGGGCGCGCCCGGGGGATCGCGGAGGAGAAGCGCGTTTATCAGGCGGTTTTGGGGCGGTGGGAGAGAGGGAGGATACCGGGGGCGCCGCCGGCCGCGGCAGCGGCAGCCGCGCTGCGAGGCTCTTCGCCGGACTTTGAAGCGACAGGAGCTTCGGACTCAGGCGTGGACTTCGCGGGAGTGGAAGTCGTGTCGATGGTGGCGCCCGAATCGGGCTTTTCCTCGATGCGCACGAGGTATTGATAAGGAATCTCCCAGCGAAAATGCTTATGCTGGCCGCGCTGTTCGAAATTCTGCTCGAGGAAGATGGAGCGGCCGGAATCGGCGACGAAGATGCCGGAAGCGGGCAGAAGGATATCGCCGGCGCGATATTGCACCTCCACACTGCGCCCCAGAAAGGCGGAGAAACGAGCCATACTGTACTTAGTTTCCGTGCCGGGTAGTAACAGGGTCAATAGTACGGAAGGACCCCCCTCTGAGGATTGTGGAAAAGCGGGGCGCTGGAAGGTCAAAGCATCTTGCGCGTTCGGGGCGTACTTGCAGGTATAGTTTTTCACGGAAATTTTTCGCGCGCTGCTTTTCGGAGACGCCCTGTTTCGTCTTTCCATCGAGAGCGAATTAACCCGGGCCAACCCCGCAGGGCGAGGGCGAAATCCTTGACATTTGGTGGAGACGGGCTATTGTCGGCGTTCCGGGGTCTCGATTCATGGCCGAACTGAACGAAACGGTGGCTGACGGGCTGGCGGCGTATTACGAATATGTTGCGGCCCAATTGCACAAGTGGGTGGACCCTGTTTCGAATGAACGGTTCTGGCAGCGGCCGTATCCGTATGGAAATAGCATCGGGCACCTGGTGCTGCACCTGACCGGCAACTTGAATTACTACATTGGGGCGCGCGTGGCGGAAACCGGATATGTGCGGGACCGCGAAAGGGAGTTCACGGACAAACAGCCGCCAAGCAAAGAGCAAGCGCTGCGCGCGTTTGACAAGACGATCGCGATGGTGGCGGCGACGATTCGAAAACAGGGGGCAGCGGACTGGGGAAAAGCGTACACTGCCGAGCGCGAGCCGGAAGCCAGGGATCGAATGCAAATTTTCATTCGTTGTGCGGGGCATGCGTATCATCATGTAGGCCAGATGGTGTACCTGACGCGAGAGTTGGCGAGAACTTAAGCTCAGGTAGAAGCGCCGGCGCGATGCAGAGTGGGCCTCACGGCGGCGAGAAGCGAAGCGCGAGTGGTCGAACAGAAGCGACTGACGAAGGGCAGGGCTGCCTTGTTGCTGGTGCTTTCCGCCCTGGGGGCGGTCGTTTCAGCAACGGTGCTGCATGGATGGTATGTGTACCTTGGTTTTGCCATTGTGGCAATTGGTCTTTTCATCGGCTTCACCCGCTGGAATCGCAGATACTGAGTGAACGTCTCTTGAAAAAGCTGGGGGTATAGGGCGATGCGAAAGGTGTGTTTGATCGCAGTTGCGATGGCCGTTTACGGATGGGCGGGAGTCCGCGCCGTGGCGCAAGAAGCGCCGAAGCCCGCGCAGGGACCTGTTTCCAGAACGCCGACCATCGATCAGAGTCTGGAGATGAAGAGCGCGTTCAATCCAAAGATTTCGCCGGACGGGCGCCGCGTGGTGTATGAATTGCAATCGGCGAACTGGGAAGACAATTCCTTTGACCGGAATTTGTGGATCGCGGACATCGCGAGCGGAGAAGTGCGGCAGCTGACTTCCGCGAAGAAGTCGAGCACCGGCGCGGATTGGTCGCCGGATGGAAAATGGATCGCGTTTGTTTCCGACCGGCCGGCGCAAATTTCCGGCTCGACCGCTGATAAAAAACAGTTGTACGTGATTTCGGCGGATGGCGGAGAGGCCCAGCAGCTCAGCAAATCGGAAACCGACGTTGGCGGGTTCGAGTGGGCGCCGGATTCGCGGCGAATCGCGTTTACCGCAACCGATCCCGAGTCCAAGACGCTGAAGGATCGCAAGGAAAAATACGGCGAGTATTCGGTGGTGCATGCGGATTACCAGATGGCGCATCTTTGGACGATTGATCTGCCGGATGGAACGACGAACGCGGCGCCGGAAGCCAAGCGGCTGACCGAAGGCGATGCTTTCAGTGTGGGGAGTTTTTCGTGGTCGCCGGATGGAACGCGCATCGCGTTCAGCGCCCAAAAGGACCCGGATCTTATTTCGTCTTTCTCCAGCGACATATACATCCTGACGGTGGCGGACAAAGCGGTGAAGAAAATTGTGAGCACACCGGGTCCGGATACAAATCCGAAATGGTCGCCGGACGGGAAGAAAATCGCGTACCAGACAGCGGCGGGCTCGAAATATTACTTCTACACGAACGGGCGAATCGCGGCGGTGCCGGCCGAAGGAGGAACGCCGGAAGTGGTGACCGCGGCTTTCGACGAAGATCCCGATCTCATCGATTGGGGGCCGGACGGAATTTATTTTGAGGCGGTGCAGAAGACGTACGTACACCTGTTTCGAGTGAATCCCGAAACGAAAGCGGTAGAGAAACTGGATGCGCCGGAACATGCCGTGGCATTCGGATTTTCCTTTGCGCGCGACTTCAAGCACGCGGCGTTTCGCGCGGCGATGGAAAACGAGTATGGCGAAATTTATGCGGCGAGCGTCGCGCCGTGGAAAGCGAAGAAGCTGACGTCGCTCGGAGAACAGTTGAAGCCATTCAAGCTCGCCCATCGTGAAGTGATTTCGTGGACGTCGGCGGACGGAACGAAAATCGAGGGCATTCTCTACACGCCAAGCGATTTTGATGCGAAGAACAAATATCCGCTGCTGGTGGTGATTCACGGAGGGCCGACCGGAGTGGACCAGCCGGTAGTGGGCCCGGACCGGTATTATCCGATCGAGCGATTTGTGGCCAAGGGAGCGCTAGTGCTGCGGCCGAATTACCGGGGCTCGGCGGGTTACGGAGAAAAATTTCGCGCGCTGAATGTACGCAATCTCGGAGTCGGAGATTATGCGGACGTGATTTCCGGCGTGGACGCGCTGATCGCGAAGGGCTCCGTAGACAAGGACCGCGTCGGGGCGATGGGCTGGAGCCAGGGCGGGTACATTTCCGCGTTCATCACCGCGTCGAGCGACTGCTTCAAGGCGGTATCGGTGGGGGCGGGAATTTCCGACTGGATGACGTATTACGTGAATACGGACATCACGCCGTTCACGCAGCAGTATCTGCACGGAACGCCGTGGGACGATCCGGAAATTTACCGCAAGACTTCGCCGATTTCCTATATTGCGAAAGCGAAAACGCCGACGCTGATCCAGCACGGAGAAAATGACCGCCGCGTGCCGATACCGAATGCGTATGAATTGCGGCAAGCGCTGGAAGACCGGGGCGTGCCGGTGAAAATGGTGGTGTACAAAGGATTCGGGCACGGGATCAACAAGCCGAAGCAGCAACGAGCAGTGATGGAAGAAAATGAGAAGTGGTTCGCGCAGTATATATGGGGCGAGAAGCCGGCGCCGCTTGCAGCACCTGCGGCAACGGAGAAGAAAGAAAAGGAATAAAGCGGAGTTGTGTCAGGTTTCGCGTTTGCGAAGCTCGACGCTTCGCTTCGATAGCGATTAGAATTGTATGCGCACTGCATGACATCTTCGGTGGAACTTCCAAACAGATTGAAGCGCGGCACAACTTCCCGCGAGTGGCTCGTGGCGCTGGGCGTTTCCCTGGGGACCGCGCTGCTGGTGATTGCGCCATTTTTCTGGCTGGGAAACGCGTCGGGACATGATTTCGGATTTCATGCGGCGTCCTGGCTGGATACGGCGGGCCAGTGGAGAGAAGGGATCGCCTATCCGCGATGGACGGAGTGGGCAAACCACGGATTTGGCGAGCCGCGGTTTATTTTTTACCCGCCGCTTTCGTGGATGCTGGGGGCGGCGCTGGGCTTTTTGGCGCCGTGGAATGCGGTGCCTGGAATATTTATTGCGCTGGCGCAGACGATCGCGGGCGTGAGTTCGTATGCCCTGGCGCGGCGTTTCGCGACGCGCGGCGCGGCGCTGTTTGGCGCGGCGGCTTATGCGGCGAATCCTTACGCGCTGCTGATCATTTACATGCGCAGCGACTTTGCGGAATTGCTGGCGTGCGCGCTGATGCCCGTGGTGCTGCCGGCAGCGCTGCAAGTCTGCGGGCTGGTGGAGAATCGCGGGCGTTCCCAACCGCGAACGCTTGCGCTATTCGCGGTGGTGTTTGCGGCGGTGTGGCTGTCCAATGCGCCTGCCGGGGTGCTGGCAAGCTACAGTGTGGCACTTTTTTTTGTGTGGGCCGCATTCGCGGAGAAGTCATCGCGACCGCTGTGGCGCGGAGTGGCCGGTGTAACACTGGGCTTTGCCCTCGCAAGTTTCTATCTATTCCCTGCGGCTTATGAACAGCGATGGGTGAACATCACGGAAGCGCTCTCACCGGGGCTGCATCCTTCCGATAATTTTCTCTATACGATGACCAACGATCCCGAGCACAACGTGTTCAATTGGATCGCTTCGAGCGTGGCGATCGTGCTGATGGTGATGACAGGGATCGCGAGCATCGCGGCGCACCGAAGCGCCGCCAAAAACGAAGAGACGGATGAAGCAAGAAAAGTGTGGCGCGTGCTGCTGTTTCTTTCGGCAGCGGCGATTTTCATGATGATTCGGCCGAGTTCGGTTTTCTGGGAACACCTGTTCAAGCTGCGTTTTGTGCAGTTTCCGTGGAGGTGGATGTCCATCCTGGCGGTGCCGTATTCCTGCTTTCTGGCGGCCGCGATGTCGCGGCGGCGCGCCGGGTGGATCCTGGGCGCGGCAGTGATCGTCGTCTCCGCGGCAACAGGTGCGGTCCTGGTGCAACAGACGTGGTGGGATTCGGACGAAATTCCGACATTGCGAGAAGCGATCGCGAACGACCAGGGCTTTGAAGGCACGGATGAATACGATCCGGTGGATGACGACCACACCAATTTGCCGGAAAAAGCGCCGCGGGTTGCGATTCTGCCGGATGACGAATCGGGAGGAGTCGCGCCGCGGGCCGAGGTACGCGTGTTGCGATGGGGCGCGGAAATACGGGAGCTGCAAGTATCGTCGCAAAAGCCGGTGCGAGTGGCGCTGCGTCTGCTGGATTATCCGGCGTGGCGCGTGGAAGTGAACGGGAAGGTGGCAACACCGCAGCACGCAGAGACTAGTGGCCAGATGATGCTGCGGCTGCCTGCGGGGACGCAACACATCACCGTGAAATTTGTGCGGACGCCCGACCGAATCCTGGGGATTTTCGTTTCCGTGGCAGGGTTGCTGGCGCTTCTCGCGTTGTTCAACGCGGGCGGCCAGCGTCTCCTTTCCGCAAGTCCCTGACCGGGGCCGCTCTAATTCCGAGCTACTGGCTGGTTTCCTGTTGGCATATCCCCCACTCCCCGGCATTTTTGTTTGAACCACCGGGACTCGTTTGAACGACCGCACGTGTAAGCATTGAACCAAGAGGCATCCGGTTAACCCATAACACGCACCCCCTCCCCCCTGTTTTTCATAAGTGTTGATTCTAAGGAGTTTTAAGTTGTTTAGAATGAACACTTGCATCATTCCTATGAGTGTTGATTCTAGGGGAGTTACGGTGGGGAGGCGAGGCTCTGCTGTTGGGGCAGTTAGAGGGACCGCGCGGCGGGCGAACATGGTCGTGGGCACGAGGCTTGCGGCGGGCAAGCCGAGGGAGTGCCAAATTAACTAAGCCATTATAACATATCCGAGTAATTTGTCAATAGCTATTTATAAGTGGTTTAGATGCTGTGGGATAGCGACTGGACTCTCCAATATTAAGCAGAATGAGAGAGCATGGATTCGGTGGGAGCTGAATTGTGCGGTTCTGGCGTCGCAAACGGGCTAGCTGGGTGCAGCGCGACTTCAGGCCACTTGAAAGGCTTGGACGCCAATTGCTCTAGTAGAGGAATTCCGAGTAGTTGGCGCCGCTGTATTTGACCAGTAGGCTTGGAGACTTTCGCGTAGGTGCCGAGGTAGTGTCCAAACATGGAATCTAATTTGGAATCGAGTTGGCGGAGCAGATTCTTGTCGTTGCAAAAGTAATACTGCTTCCCCCAACCTTGGACGATTCCTGATACTTCCGTCAGCGTGCGAGTCAAAGATAACTGGGGAGAGAGCCGCCCCGATTTCTCATGCTCGTAGAATCCTGCTATGCTCGATTGCAGAGCTTTGTTGACTTTATTAAGCAGTCTCTTGCGGGATGCCCGGCTCGGACTGATCACGCCATTGTTTATCTCAATTCCCAGAAACTCAAATCCGTTTAATACGCGCCCCTTGAATGTTTTCTCTCCCGAGATTTGCAGGCCATGGAGCTTAAGCAAGCTTGCGCCCAAAGAGAATTCTCTTTCAGCTTCAATATTATTGGGAGCCAATATAATGAAGTCGTCGACGTATCTTAGACAAGTGCACCTTCTCGAATTCATTTGTTGATCAAAATCAGACAGCAGCATATTTCCCAATAATGGAGAGAGGGAACATCCTTGTGCGACTCCTATTTCATATAGGGGAAACAAATCGGCGTCGGCCGCTAGGTCCGCTAAGTTCTCCAGCTCGACGGTTATGGCGTGCTTGAACAGAGTGACAAATTCCGAATCTTGGGCAACGTTAGTGACAATCTGCGTGACAGCGGGCTTGGGGATCTTTGTGAAAAAGCTGGAAATGTCCGACTGAATTACAAATCTTGCTCCTGCCTCAATCGCCTGGACGACGGCCTCGATTGCGCCGGGGACTCCTGCCCTACCGCGATTCTTCTTTACGCCGCCGAAACTATATGGATTTTCCGCGTACCGCTGAATTTCCGGGATTGAAAGAAGCACATCGTGGATCGCCCGCTGAACGATTCGCGATTCTATAGGTGCAACCACTAGTGGCCGTTTGGAGTTCTTTCCTTTTTTTCGGATAGGAACGCCCGTTGCGGGCTCAAAAACAAAAGAGTTCAGATTCAATTGGCGTTGAATTCGGTTTAGGCTCGCATCAGACGTTTCCGCGAATTTTGCGACGTCTCGGCGAGTCTCGGACGATTGGGACGACCTAGCGTTCTCATAAATCACGCGCCAAGCCCGTCCAAGAGTTTGGATGGTCCTAACCCGTTCTATGAGTTTCTGTTTCATCGGGCTGGCTAGGGTTCCCGCTGGTTCGCCCAACCCGTCCAAAAGAGATTAGTCCACAGCGGCGGTAACTTTCGTCCCAAGCCGCTCAAACGAGACTTACGCCTCGCCGCCGCCTTGCAAGTGAAGCAGCCCGGTCACCCGGTGTGCCACCGCCCGCAACGCAAGAGGATGAGCCATAAGGCAGAGCCAAAGTAACCCAGCAATGTGGCACCACGCCGTCAAACCACGTTTTTGCACGCTCTGTTCATCGACCCACCTCTCAAAGTACCTTTTTAGGAACCGAAGGCAAGCGATTTGAGTCGTGCGGCCACGGCCCGACTGAAAAAGAAATACTACTAGCCGTCCAGCAGGTAGCCTTGAAGCTTTGGGTTACGGCTACTATGGAAATGGACGGGCCGGTTCTGTCCACAGCGGCGGTAACTTTCGTCCCAAGCCGCTCAAACGAGACTTTCGCCTCGCCGCCGCCTTGCAAGTGAAGCAGCCCGGTCACCCGGTGTGCCACCGCCCGCAACGCAAGAGGACAACGTAGGGAGCCTATCATAGAGGACTCGGTTTGTCAGCAAGAAGCATACAATTTATGGGGGCCCGCAGGGTACGCGGCACAGGATGTGGGAGAAACTGATTGTCTATCGCCTTCTCCATTTCTTCGCTCGATCTTTGGCGTGAGGAAATCAAAAGTAGAGAATAGAAAGAACACCGCACAGCCAAGAGTGGCTGTGCCACGGGGTATCGGAGCGAGCATTGCATTCCCGGACGGTCAGTTGTAAGTTGGCGGGCGGGTCGGCAGCAAAACACAAATGCCGGTTCATAAATTGAATAAGGCGTCTTGCGAGGGTCCGGTCTGTTTATTTGACTCGGGCTCACGACCGCGCAAAACACGTCCGATAAGAGAAAAGAGAGATTCCGATGTCCTTCAGACCTATGACGATTTCGTCTGTGAATTGCTTCGCTTCCCTGTTGATCGCAACTGCGGTCATTGTGGGAACTGGGGCGTCGGGCGAAAGAGGAAAGTGGCGAGTGGCGAGTGACGAGTGGCGAGAAACTCGGCAAGTGCACGAAGCCGCGAGCGCGCGACAACTGTATTCAAGCGCTGTTGCGCAAGTACCCGAAGGGGCTACCGGTCAAGTGTCTGGAAGTGCTATCGCGCAGGCGCCGCGGGTGTCGCCGCTTGGTGCTCCCAACGAACTCCCTAATCCCTATCGCCCGGGCGTTAGTTGGGG
>WNFB01007799.1_pt1 | contig 10039 bp, 6 predicted proteins | sample 5400501 | NCBI WGS metagenome assembly WNFB01 (sample SAMN13153341, study PRJNA577476) | soil metagenome | isolation source: 200 cm saprolite under Douglas fir tree site 2 hole 1 | place: USA:California | collected 2015-04-18
GCGTGGGTCTCGAACCACATGGAGCCGAGGTCGTGGCCTGCGGTGAGGCGCACGTCGGCGTCCAGTGCGGCAGCCAGACGCCGCAGCAAGGCGACGGTGGGCTCGGTGCCGCCCTCCTCGATGCACTCAATCTCGTCTGCAGTCATTTCCGCGCGCAGAGCCAGATCGGCGACGCTCAGGCCAAGAGCGACCCGCCGGTCATACAGGGCCTTGCCGAAAGCCAGGGCCTCGCGGATCGCGATCCGCTCAAGATCATCGTCCTGGGGAGCCTCCGGGCGTGCCCAGCGGGTGTGGTGGCCAGTCATCACACCTGCCTTTCGTAGGTCTCGGCCGCGGGTTCCCGGTGGTCGCGCTCGCAGACCTTCTGCGCCCGGGCCGGCCGGTCGATCTGCCTCTGGTCATGCTGCCTGGTCTTCCGGAACACCGTCAGGAGCACGATCGTCCCTCCAGGAGTACACCAGTACGTTACCCGGGCCGCAACATCGCGAAGCCGGATCCGCAGCTCCCAGACCGGTCCCTCAAGGTGATCTGACCAGGGGCCGCCGAGTTCGGCGCCTTTCTCCGCGAGCATCCCGCACACCTCGTCGGCCCGCTTGAAGTCACTGTCGCTGAGGCTGTCCAGCCAGTCACGGACCTCCGGCTCGAGCTCGAAGTGATACAGCTCCCGTCTAGTTACGGCGTGCCCGGGCGCCGCGGGCGCTGGCGCCGTACCGGCGCAGCATCTGCCGGGAGGTCCAGCCGTTCAGCTCCATCAGGTCACCCTCGGCGCCTCCCCGGTCCAGCCAGGTGTGGCTGAAATGATGCCGGAACCTATGCGGGTAGACCGGGACTCCGCACTGGCGGCCGCGCCGGGTGACCATCTGGTAGATGCCGTTGGCGGTCACCGGTCCCCGGTTGCTGACTCCCAGCCACAGCTGCGGCCGGTACGCCTGGGCGTGCCGGGCCCGGGCCCGCAGGTAGCGGTCGATGCCGCGGGCGGCCTCATGGCCGATCCTGACGATCCGCGCCTGGCCGCCCTTGCCGCGGACCGTGATCTCCCGGTACTGCAGGTCAACGTCGCTGCGCAGCGGGTCGCCCGGGTCATAGCAGATTCCGGCGAGCTCGGACAGCCGGATGCCGGTCGCCCGGAATACCGCGATGATCGCGTAGTCCCGGCGCTGGGCGAACGTCCGGCCCTGGCAGGCCTTCTCCAGCTTCGATAGTTCTCCGCTGGTGAACACCGGAATGAGCTTGTCCCGCACCATGGGCGCGCGGAGCCTGGCCATGGGATCAGGAAGATCTACCTCCTCGGCCCGCCACCGGAAGAACTGCTGCAGCGCCCGGTACTGGTTGCTGGCATAGGAGTCGCTGTAACTGCTCAGCAGCCAGACCATCCAGCGCTGGACATCCTGCCCGCACACCTGCTCCCAGCACGTCCGGCCGGTCTCGCGGAGAAGATGGGCGGCGGCGAACCATCGCACCGCCTCGGTGTACATGCGGATCGTCTTGGGCGACTTGACCTCGGCTGCCAGCTGCAGCCGGAACGAAACGACTTCCCCTTCAAACGGTCCCGCGGCGAGCAGCTTGGGCTGCCGGAACGCCGTGCCGCTACGGTCATAGTTTTCCTCTGTTCCCGCAGCGAGCCAGGACTCCCGCGATCCCAGGAGCAGCATTCCCGCAGGTGAGAGGGTCGAGTGGTCAGGGGCGGGATCGAACCGCCGACCTTCCGCTTTTCAGGCGGACGCTCATACCAACTGAGCTACCTGACCTTGGCTGGGCCCAGCTTACCGGCGCGGCCAACGCCACCGGTGCCCCAGCGGTCCTGACGGGATTTGAACCCGCGACCTCCACCTTGACAGGGTGGCGAGCACTCCGAGCTGCTCTACAGGACCATGCTCCGCTGGCTAGCGCCAGCAGTGCCCCCAACGGGATTCGAACCCGTGCCGCCGCCTTGAAAGGGCGGTGTCCTAGGCCGCTAGACGATGGGGGCTCGACGGTCACCGCCGTCCTGCCCTTGGCGCCCGCCGTCGGGGACCGCCCCAGCATAGGGGACGCAGAGCGCTACCGGCAAAGCGCTTCTCGGCAAGCCTCCCGGCGCCGCGCTCCCGGCGCCCCGCCGCGCATTGCGGTACGCCGACTACGCCCTGCACAGCCGACGCTGCCAGCGGGCAATGTGCCCGATTCGCTTGCGCGGGCGGCGTAGATCGGGAACTCTATGCAATTGCGCAGAAGCTCAGTGTCACTGTTTCCCGTTTCACTTCGCCGTCACACCACTGCAGTGGCCGTCGGCGATCCTTGGCGACAGGGGCTACTCGGCGAACCGTCCGGGTCGGCGCACACCGGAGAGGCAGAGCACACGGAGAGGCAGAGATGATCAGCCACAATGCCGGGCCAGGACCGAGGGCTGGCATTCATTCGGACGACTGCGTACAAAATTCGGGGCGTGCACCTCACGCACGGCGCGCTTCCGGGGCAAGGCGCGCGAGCCCGGCGGGGCGCGCTTCGGAGGCGGGCAGCGCGGGCCCGGCGGGGCGCGCCGCCGAGCCGGGGCGCACAGCCTGGACCGGGCGCACAGCCCGGACCGGGCGCGAAGCCAGGACCAGGCGCACAGCCCGGACCAGGCGGGAAGACACCGGGCGGCACCGCCACCGCGGGGAGCAGCGGTCGCCCGGCTGCGAGATCTTCGCGATCCGCGAGTTCCGGTGCCTGTTGTGCGCGCAGGTGCTCTCCTCAGCCGGGGACCAATTCGCCCAGATCGCGGTCGCCGTCGGGGTCTACGAGCGGACCAGGTCCCCGCTGCTCACCGCGCTGGCTTACGCAATGAGCTACCTGCCGCAGGTCATCGGCGGCCCGCTGCTGGCCGACATGGCCGGCCTGCTCCCCCGGCGCACTGTGCTGATCGGCCTGAACGTTACCCGGGCGGCGCTCGTCGCCATCATGGCGTTATCCCGGATGCCGTTCGCCGCCCTCTGCGCTCTGCTCGTCACCACCGTGATGCTTGGCGCCTCATTCTCGGACGTGCGCGCGGCGATGATCCCCGACGTGCTGCCGGCCGACAGGCTGGCGGCAGGCGCTGAGTACAGCAGCATCAGCTGCCGGGCTGGGCAGGTGCTCGGCTTCCTGGCCGGCGGCGCGGTCGTCGCCGTATCCGGGCCACGCGGCATCCTAGCGATCAGCGCCGTCATGTTCCTGGCGGCCGCGGGCATCGTTTCCTGGTGGCTCACCAGGCGCCCGGTCCCGCAGCGCCGCGCGCCAGGCCGCCCTCTCGCGCTGCCCGTCACCTGCGCCGAGGCCGCGGCCGTCCTGCACCAGCCGGTGCCGCGGACGCTGCTGCTGCTGGGCTGGTTAGCCGGCTGCGCCGTGGTGCCGGAGGCCCTCGCCGCGCCGTATGCGCACGTCCTGCACGGCGGGCCGGTCACCGCGGGACTGCTGATGAGCGCGATCCCAGCCGGCGCGGTGACCGGGGCCGTCGCGATCACCTTCCTGGCCAGGCCGCCGGCCCGGTTCCGGATCATGACCTGGCTCGCGATCTTGTCCTGCGCCCCGCTGGCCGCGAGCTCGCTGCATCCCCCGCCGTGGGCTGTGCTGGTGCTCTGGGTGCTGGCCGGGGCAGCCAGCGCGTACCAGCTCGCCGCCGCCACCGCACTGGTCCGCGCCATGCCCGCCAGGGACCGGGCCAGTGCCATCGACCTGGCGCAGTCCGGACTGCTCGCGGCGCAGGGCACCGGCCTGCTGGCAGCCGGCGTTGCCGCCCAGCTCGCTGGCCCGCGGGCCGCGATCACCATGACTGGCCTGCTGGGCGTGGCCGTGGCGGTGACGCTGGCCAGGACATGGCGCCGCCTGGACACCCAGCTGCGCCCGGTGCGCCAGCCCGGGGCACTGCGCCCGGGATCTCCCAGCTGGCGTCACCGCAATGTCAGCTGCGCCGGCCGGCCGGAGGACGGCGCTGCCGCGGTCGGCGGCCGTTCCGGGGCAGGGGGTGCTGCAGAGGCGGTTGCTCAAGGGGCGGATGGTAAGAAAACAGCCTTCCGGGGCGGTCGCCATCTGCGCTGAGCCGGCGCGTTCCTTGATCGCGGAAACTTTGGCGGGCTCCAGCACCACTTTGTTTGTCGCGGTAGGGACCGCCCTTGCGGGCGGCCCCCCGCACAGATCCCAGCGTGCGGGATTACCGCACTGGGCTCCTACCTTGGGTGCGTGGCGGCGAAGCGCGCTTCCGGGAACGGGTGCACGATGCGGGTTGGGGGTAGCCACCGGGTCACGATGCGGTTCATCCTGGCCCAGGTGAGCCGGGTTTTCTGGCTGCGGCGCCGCAGCGCCTGGTGCCAGTGCCGTGTCACCTGGGTGCGGAAGGCGTGTACCGCGTCGTAGTTGCCGGGCACGCCATAGTAGGCCTGGTGCCCGCGTACCACGCTGGCCAGCCATCTCCCCTGCTCGGGGATGGGCAGGCACCGGCGCCGCCTGATCTCGGCTTTCACCTCGGCAAGCTTGGCCCGTACCCGTTTCGAGCTGGTTTTCCGCCTGACCCAGAACCGCCCGCGCTCTGAGGTCGCGCAGATGTGCGTGAACCCCAGGAACGCGAACGTCTCCGGTTTCCCCTCGCCCCGCGCTGCCCGGTCCCGGGCGGCACGCCGCCCGAACTCGGCCAGCCGGGTTTTATCCGGGTGCAGCTCCAGCCCGAACTTCGCGAACCTGCCGCGAAGCTCAGCCAGGAACCGGCTGGCATCGTCCTTATGCTCGAACCCGATGATGAAGTCGTCAGCGAAACGCACGATGATCATGTCACCGCGCGCATGCAACTTCCTCCACCAGTCGGCCCACAGGTCCAGGACGTAGTGCAGGTACACGTTGGCGAGCAGCGGCGAAACCGATGCCCCCTGCGGTGATCCCTTATCGCTCTCCGCCCATTTCCCGTCCTCGATGACTCCAGCGGCCAGCCACTTGCCGATCAGCCGCAGGACCCTCTTGTCCGCGATCCGGTGCCCGGGAAACCTCATCAGCCAGTCCCGGTCAAGCTGGCCGAAGAAGTCGCGGATGTCCGCGTCAAGCACCCAGTTCACCTTCTTGCTCATGATCCCGGTTGCCAGCGCATCCAGCGCCTGATGCGGGCCGCGCCGCGGCCGGAACCCATACGAGAAGCCCAGGAAGTCCACCTCATAGACGGCGTTGAGCACCTCGACGACGGCACGCTGGACAATCTTGTCCTCCAGCGTGGCTATGCCGAGCGGCCGCTGCCGCCCGTCCGCCTTCGGGATCCACGCCCGCCTGCTCGGCGACGCCCGGTAACGCCCCTGCTGCACCCGCTCGTGCAGGTCCCGGAGATTCGCATCCAGGTCCTGCCCGTAGGCTGCCCACGTCACCCCGTCCACCCCCGGCGCGGCCTTCGGGCGGATCGCCCGGTAGGCCCACCGCAGGCGGCTCAGGCTGATGTGGTGCAGCAGCGCGGTGAACCGCGCATCCTTATCCCTTCGCGCAACTTGCCGCACACGGCCCAGCTCACTTGACACACCTGGCCCGGCACTGCGTCCGGGGCGTGTTTCACTGGCCGTGTTCCCCTTGGCCGGTCCCCTTTCCTCCCCCGCCTCCGCAGCCTCGGCCTTGTCCGGCGGGTTCGCAGGTACTACGGGACCGCCGGATGCCCGTGCCCGTTCATCTCAGGCTTACCGCCTCGGCGTTCCCTGAGCGGCCCGCCTGCTGATCAGGCCGACGGGCGGGCACGGGCTCTCCCGGTTCTCGCGCATGGAGGTTCCGCACATGCCCTGGTTCATAGACCGCGCGGGGCCCGCTGATGACTCGCGCTAGCGCCACCAGCGGTGTTGCCTTCCGCCTCACGGACAGCGTCGGCACCCCGGATTCACATTTCGCGGCTCGATAGCCCGGCCTGCACGTGCCCCTGCCAGCGCTTCGCCACGCCCTCACGGAACGTCGACGCATGACTCGGGGTCGCCGTGGGGTCGCTAGCCCTTCGACGCAGAGAGCTTCCATCTCCTCCTCCATGCCGGTTTATCCCGGCGCTTTCCCGCGATCATGGAACGCGGTCCAGCGGTCCGGTGAGCCTGGTGGCCGGGCATCGTGGAACGCGGTCCAGCGGTCCGGTGAGCCTGGTGGCCGGCCGCCATGGAACGCGGTCCAGCGGGTCTGATGAGCCTGGTGGCCGGGCATCAGGTAGCAGCCGGGCCGGCCATACCGGGCCGGCCATACCGGGCCGGCCATAGCGGGCCGGGCTAGCCGCCCCGGTTCTTGCTGAAGAGATTCTCGGCGATCGATGTGGTCTCGCCTTCCTCCGGCAGGATCACCCACGCCGCCAGGTACGCCAGGACGCCGATGAACCCGATGAACGAGGCCACCACGAAGCCCAGCCGCACCAGGTTCACGTCGACGCCGAAATAGTCCGCGATGCCCGAGCACACCCCGGCGACCATGCGCCCGTCAAGGCGGCGGACCAGCCGCTTGCTGCCGTTGCTGTTACTCATATCCGCCATCATGCCCGATTCGGCGGCCGCGGGGCGGACAGCCGGAACGCCGCCGCATACGCTGGCGACCAGGCGACAAGAAAGGACCCAGCCGATGCCGCGCAGCACCACACCCGCGGGTTCCGACCTGCTCCGCGTCGATGACCAGCTGACCGAGGAGGAACGGCTGGTCCGCGACACGGTGCGCGCGTTCGCAACGGACCGGATCATGCCGTACATCGCCGACTGGTTCGAGGCCGGGACGCTGCCCCGCGAGCTGGTTCCCGAGCTCGGCAAGATGGGCCTGCTCGGCATGCACCTGCACGGCTACGGCTGCGCCGGCATGGGCCCGGTCGCCTACGGCGTCACCTGCCGCGAGATGGAGGCCGCCGACTCCGGGCTGCGCAGCCTGGTGTCGGTGCAGGGCTCGCTTTCGATGTTCCCGATCTGGAAGTACGGATCGGAGGACCAGAAGAACGAGTGGCTGCCCCGGATGGCTGCGGGCGAGGCGATCGGCTGCTTCGGCCTCACCGAGCCCGATCACGGCAGCGACCCGTCCGGCATGGAAACCCGCGCGATTTTGAACGGCGGCGACTGGGTACTCTCGGGCACCAAAATGTGGATCACCAACGGGTCGATCGCCGACATCGCCGTGGTGTGGGCCTCCACCCCGGACGGCATTCGCGGATTCCTGGTACCGCGCGGAGCGCGCGGCTTCACCTCGCGGAATATCCATAAGAAGATGTCACTGCGCGCCTCGGTCACCTCGGAGCTGCACTTCGACGAGGTCCGGCTGCCGAAGGATTCCGTGCTGCCCGGCGTGACCGGCCTGAAGGGGCCGCTGTCCTGCCTGTCCGAGGCCAGGTTCGGCATCGTGTGGGGCGTCACCGGGGCGGCCAGGGCCTGCTTCGAGGCCGCTGCCGACTACGCGCGGACCAGGGAGCAGTTCGGCCGGAAGATCGGCGGGTTCCAGCTGACCCAGTCCAAGCTGGCCTGGATGCTCGCCGACCTGGCCCGCGCGCAGCTGCTCGCGCTGCATCTCGGGCGGCTGAAGGAGGCCGGGACCATCACGCCGGAGCAGGTCAGCCTGGGCAAGATGGCCAACGTCCGGGTGGCGATTGAGATCGCCCGTCAGGCCAGGACCGTGCTTGGCGCCAACGGGGTGACGCTGGAGTACCCGGTGATCCGGCATGCGAACAACCTGGAGTCTGTGCTCACCTACGAGGGCACCGAAGAGGTCCACGCGCTGGCCCTCGGCCAGGCCATCACCGGGATCTCCGCCTACCGCTAGCCGCCCGGGCGGCGTCCGTCAGCGGGAGTTCCGCCGCCCGGCCATGGCCTGTGCGCTGGCTGCCCCTGGCTGCGGCTTACGCGCTGGGTAGCACCCCGGGCCGTGGCCTGCGCGCAGGCGGCACCCGGGGACCGTGCCTCATGGCGAAGGGCGTGCCTTTTGCGCCAGCTGGCGTGCGCGGCGTTGCGCGATCAGATCCCGGCGCAGCTGCCGGATGGGCCGCCCGGCCTGGGCTGGGTCAGTGAAGCGCCCGTGCAGCCGGAACAGCCGCACTTGCATCAGCCGGTATCCCCAGTGGCCGGTAGCACGCTGGATCTTCTGGATGACCCCCCAGGGCAGATCGGCGGCCAGGATCGCGCTGACCCGGTGCACGGTCAGGAAGTTCCTGATATCCGCTATCGACGTCGTCGGATCGATCTGGCCCGCGGTGAGACGCTCCTGCAGGGCAGCATCGCTCACACCTTGCGGGGTGCCGCCGAAGAATCCGCCGGCCAGCCGGAAGAAGAAGTTCGTCTCGGCCTGCCAGATAAGCTGCCGGTCGGGGTGGATGTCCACCACCCAGACGACCTGGCCCGGTGGCAGGTAGTGCCGGTAGGCACCGCTGGTCAGGAACACGGGTTCCGGTACGCTCTGCGCCCAGATGCCGGACGAGAAAGCGGGCAGGATTGTCACTCCCGCCAGGACGACCAGCAGCCAGCGCAATGGGTACATGGAGCGCCGCGGCCGCGGAGTTGGCCGCCAGAGCGGCGACGAGGGCGGATGCGGCGACGGCTCCGGTGGCGGCCGCGGTCGCCGGGTGAGCCATCGCGCCACCAGCACCGCGATCACCAGGTAGGCGTAGGTGACCAGGCGTCCCGGCTGGGCGATGTTGAGCACCGGCACGGCGGCGATCAGCCGCCAGGGCAGGATATGCGCGCCGAACACCGACAGCACATCGCCGAGGCTGAGCGCCAGGATGAGGATCAGGCCCGTCAACAGGGCCCAGGTGGCCCGGCTGCGCCGCTCGGTCAGCACGAACGCGGCAATCGCCACCAGCAGCGGGATGCCGATATACCACGGGTTGTCTTCCCAGCGGGGGACGAACAGCCCCCAGTGGTCCGTATAGCGCCCGGGCGTCACGTACCTGAGGAAGTCACCGCCGCCCTTGGCGCCGTACTGGATCGTCGCGAAGTGAATGGCCTTGATGATGCGCGGGCGGGTGAACGCCGTGTAGAGCAGCGGGCTGCCCAGCACAGCCGCAATCGCGTAGGCCCACGCTGTGGGCGCGACCGCACGCAGCAGCCGCCGGCGCCGTTCGGCAGGGCCGATGGCGAACCCGATCAGCGCGCAGACCAACCCTACGAGGGTCATCGTGGCGAAGATCTCGTCCCCGACGTAGAGCTGGACGGCGAGGACGAGGCCGAGCAACTGCAGGTACAACAGCGGATGCAGGGAGCCCTCCAGCAGCCGGACCACGAGATAGGCGCACACCGGAACGAGGAAAACCAGCGTCAGGCTCGGATGTCCCTGCCCGAGCTCGTCGATCACCGGGGGCGAGAAACCGAAGAAGAATCCGCCGATCAGCGCGGGAAAGAAGGACCGGGTGATCCGACGGCACAGCAGGTACGCGGTCCATGCGGCCAGCGCGGGAGCCGCGAGCTCGACCACATTGAACGTGAACATCGGCCCGTAGCTGTGCGTGAGGAACTGCAGCACGAGAGCGGGGGCGGGCACGGTGGTAGCCCAGGCGAGGTTGATGCCGCCGGGCGCCCAGGCTGCGTAGGAGAACAGCGCGCTGTAATGGTGGCTGATGGCGAACGGCCACCAAGCGAACGACCAGACGAAAAGGGAACCGTCCTGCGGCTGCGCGGACAGGAACCAGGTGGACATCCGGTCCAGGATCCACGGGCCGAACAGCGCCAGGGACACGCCGCCGTACAGCAGCAGCGCGAGCAGGTTCCGCAACTGGCGCCCGCCCGCCAGCAGACCGCGGGCAGCGCCCGCGCGCCACTCGGTACCCTGGCCGGTGCCCGGCCCTTCGCCAGGGTCCGCGCCCGGCCCGGTGCCTGCGACCGTGCCCGGCGTTGGCCCTGGCCCAGTGCCCTCGCCCGCGTCCGGCTCGGTGCCCGTGCCCGGCCCGGTGCCTTCGATCGTGCCCGGCGCTGGCCCGGTGCCCTCGCCCGCGTCCGGCTCGTCGCCCGTGTCCGTGTCCGTGCCTGACCCTGGCCGGTCGCCCTCGCCCGTGCCTGGCCCGTCGCCAGGGTCGGCGCCCGGCCCGGTGCCTTCGATCGTGCCCGGCGCTGGCCCGGTGCCTTCGATCGTGCCCGGCGCTGGCCCGGTA
>WNFB01007090.1_pt1 | contig 10038 bp, 9 predicted proteins | sample 5400501 | NCBI WGS metagenome assembly WNFB01 (sample SAMN13153341, study PRJNA577476) | soil metagenome | isolation source: 200 cm saprolite under Douglas fir tree site 2 hole 1 | place: USA:California | collected 2015-04-18
CCCTAGTGCAGAATCATGCGACCTTTTTGGGCATCACCAGATGAGGTGAACGCGGAGCTCCATAATACGCACAAACACGAGCCTCCAGTTCATCCGCACTCAGGATGCGATCAGCTTCGGAAACGTTGCGCTTGCCATGAACCCATTTGGGTTCAATCGGGTTGAGCCAGGGACTTTTCGAGGGCAACAGGCAAGGCAGGATGCGCACACCTTTGCCAGTTTGCTTGACCGTCTGATTGTGGCTGCGCATCCAAGCGCGAACCATCTGACTCTTGTGCCACGAGGCGTTATCCCAGATCAGCACGAGAGCTGGAACCGATTGCGCCGTAAGCTCTTGGCAACACGCGGTCAAGAAGTCGATGGTGACCGCGCTGACGGGACGCCCATCGACAAAGCGCAAGAGCATCTGGTCGGCAGACTGCCGACGGCGACGCAGCAGCACTCCATAACAGGCCAGTGCTTTTGGCTCAGCGTCCTCTTTCCTGCGTTCCAGTTCTTGCAGCCGAGTCCTGTCATCCACATCTACCCAGCGATGTTGATCGGGCTGAGCCAACCGGCTCCACCAGACCTCATCGAGGAAACCGAGCGCCCAGGTCGGATGAGCCAGCACCAAACGGATCAGGCTATCCCGTCTGGTTTTTTTCCTGACGTAGTCGGGATCAGGACTGGTGATCCAGTGTTTCGCACGTTTCCAGCGAACGCCCAGTTGGCGAAGCGCGTTGTGGATGGTTTCTCCGCTCACCAGTCGGCTGGCGATGCCTATCTCCACGCTCACCTCAGCTGCCAGATCGAGCGTCCAAATGCTGGTGTCTTTGCCAAAGTTCCTTGGACTCTGGTGCAGCAACGCACGCAACTGTTCGCGCCCGAGAGCGTCGAAGACCTCGTGGGTCGTGTGAGGGCGAGAGGATTTAGGCTGGAGCGCCGCGATCCCTCGCTCGTGAAAATCGTGAATGGCATTGCGAACCGCTTGATCGGTACAGCCAATGAGACAGGCAATGGTGGTCGTCGGCTTTCCCTCCGCGCTGGCTAAGAGCATCTGGCTACGGCGGACAGGGAAGCCTTGGGATGACCGACGACCAGCTTCGAGCTCCGCCTGCTCTTTTTCTGTCAGGTGTCGGACAAACAATGGTGCTTGCATCATCCTTCATTTTACCACATGCCCAAGCGCCTCGCTTGGATTTGCACTAGGACTCATCCTGCCTTCCGTGAAGGCTCACCTATCCTGACCGATCCGCGTTGGAGGGCACTCATCGTGAATAACCCGCAGTTCGTGCAGGCCAATCGCGTCCCCTGTGGTCTGTGTGCTCTTCCGCAAGGGCCAGCAGGCTGCCATGAATTTATGAATTGTACAGAAGCAACTGATGAAGGCTGCGTCTGGTTCTTGACCGATCCCAACGATGTAGAGATGCAGACCGAGTTACAGCAACGTGCGAGCAGGCATCGGGCAAAACAGCAGGAAAGCGCGGAGGCAGGACGGACCGTCCAAGCCCACAAGTACGCTGTGATGGCAGAACGCACGGAACGCCTGCGTGATGAGGCTCTGCACAAGGCGAGCGATGAGGTTCGTCATGCACTGCTTTACGAACTCAATACCGCTGAGGAGGAGTCATGAAACAGCAACGAAGAACTTCCGAAGAAGGAAAGGAGCACCTCCTCTCGGTCATGCGAGAGGTCTACGCTCAGGTGACCAGCCAAAGCGAGTTCACAGCACAACGGGTCGCTGATGCGGCAGGCATCTCGAAAGTGTGGCTGTACCACATTGCTGGAGAAGAGTTCCGCGCGTTACGTGCTGAGCTTCCGGGCTCTCGCAAAACACGAGCTGAGGAGTTGGCAATGTTACGACAGGAAAACGCCCAGTTACGTACGCAACTCAAGGCAATGCAAGAACAAGCGCGTCTTGCTTCCTCGGCTGCGTTCAAAAAGGCTATGGTTATGCTAGAGCAGTGGGAGCAGGAAAACCTGGAGTTACGCGGCCACATTCGAGTCCTCACACGACGTTTAGAGCAAGCTGGAGGATATGTTGATATTACCTCCAAGTCGCCTTCAGCGAGCAACAGGGGGCATTTGAAGCCTGTGGACTCGTGAATACACTCACTTCTGCAAGAAGAGGCCAGCGTGTACAGTTTGAAGGAAACGGTGAAATTCTCCCCACTTCGTGAGTGAGGAGCATACTCTTTCTTGTTCGTTTATACAATGATAAGATCCTTTCGGCCTGATAGTGCCCAAGCAATTGCTTGTTGCGTTTCAGGGAGGACAGCGTGGTAATGTGTTCGCTATCGCTCGATTATGGTAAGGTAGATGCATCAATGATCTATTCACTCTTGGTTATTTCTGAATTCATTATGATGAGGAAGCACAAAAAGAGCATGAGAGACAATGATCCGCCTCTATCACCAGTCGATCAATGTGACATGATAATCTATCGGTTTCTCACAGGCAATCTACATATGGAAAGCCAGACGATATTGTAAAGGAGAGCGCATATGGGAGATCAGATGTGGTTTGACGATGTGCCAGCCATCGGCGAACTGCCTCCAGAGGAGGCGGCTGCGAGGCTACGCCAAGTAGGAGAAGACGAGGTTGCTGAGGTATTTGAGGCAATGCGAGAGACATCTTCGCACACCTTTCATCCTGACAAACCGTGGTGGGAGCTTCCCGACAAGCCCTGGCTTCATACAGCTCACGCTTTTGGATATCTTCCTCCGGTACAGGCTGGGAACACTTCCATGTTGATTCAATCTGCTGAGAACATTTCCGCGGAACCTGCCTTGAAAAATGCTCGCGTGAAAATCACCCTGGATCGCTTACGAGCCGCTTCGTACCCTGGAAGAGGAATACATCACGTCTTAGTCCATTTCTATGCCCAGAATCAAATTCCTGAGAAGACAGAAGACCTGCACTTTAGCGCAACCTATCGGGTGCGTGAGAGGGAACATGCTGCGCTTCGGGGGTATCCCGTTTTCGTGGGCTTGCATGTCGGCAATGAGGGTATTCGTTTGAGGGTTCGCACCATCAATGTCAAAAATGATCAGGATGAAGCGCTGCTTACGCTCCTCGAATCTGATGTGTTTAAAAATGGGCTCCACCTGATCACGACGGTTCAGCCAGCACTTGTTCCCCTTTCTGAGCTCGCATACGGCCTCACCAGGATGCTCTTGACTCGCCATGAGAATATCTCTGTCCAAGATATTGACCTCGGTCTCGACTTCAGTACGCTTCTCATGCGCCCCCACCTCGCTGAGGGATCGTACTTGGCGGTACAGGTGCCAGAGAGTTTGGCACCGGTATGGGACTGGGAGGAATGGGTCTACCATTCCTCCAGTGGATCGGTGGTGAAACGAGATGATCAGCGCCAGATGCTTCCGTACAATTACCTCGTCTTCAGTATTAGTCGTTACGAAGGCTCTTAACTATTGAGGAGAAGAAAAGAAATGGATCATTCGCAAGAAGTACTGGACCTGTCCATTGTCTTTACGAAGCCCCTTCCCAATTCGTCACCTGAGACCCTCGCTCACGTCGCTCTCTATTGTAATGCGCTTGGTTTGAGTCATACAGGAGAGGTATTCACTGATCCGCTCACCGAAGCCGAACGGGATGATCTGCACTGGTATCTGGAGGAGTACTGGCAATGGCCGTATCTAGAGTTTGCAGAACGAGGCAAGCGAGTAGAAGCGTTGTTGAGTGACGTAGGGAGACGTTTCTATCGTGCGCTTTTTGAGAGGAGTGAGGCGCAAAACATTATCCAAGCGTGGCAACAACACGTGAATTCCCAGCACCGAATCAGTATTGTCAGCGAGATCGCGAGCATTCTTCGCCTTCCTTGGGAACTGCTTGCTGATCCACAGGGTTTTCTTGTGCTTCACGCTGAGCATCCAATCTCGATGGTGCGACGGCTTTCGACGAAAGGTGAACAGACAACACTTTCCCCTCCGTTTCAGCTTCCTCTACGCGTCCTCCTCGTGACTGCGCGACCGGAAAATGCAGGTTTCGTTGATCCGCGTAGCATCAGCCGTGAGCTGGTGAACGAGTTGCAAAGGCAATCTGAGGCTGGAACGATTGAACTGGAATTCCTTCGCCCGCCAACCTTTTCTGCTCTTCGCGCCCGCTTAAAGAATGCCGAGCGTCCTATCCATGTGCTCCATTTTGACGGTCACGGTGGACTTGACCAGAAGGCGCAACAAGGAGTGTTGCTTTTTGAAACCAACGCAGGAAAGCAAAGTCCTATTAAAGCAAGTGATGTGGCAAAGGTTTTGTCCAACAGTGGTGTACGATTGGCAGTCCTTACCGCCTGCCAGAGCGCCATGAATACAGAAGATGATGCTTTCAGTAGTGTAGCAACGCAATTGATCAAAAATGGCGTGGATGCAGTGATTGCGATGAGTTCAAGCATTTTGGTGACCAGTGCAGCCCTCTATACAGAAGCTTTTTATCGTGCGCTCGCAGAAGGTCAGCCCGTGTCCATAGCCCAGGAACAAGCGAGACAAACATTACAAAAAGATCCTCATCGTCATCTCTTCAGCCATCGTCAGGATGAGGAAGCGGTGCCAGTGACACTTGCTGACTGGTGGGTTCCCCACTTCTACCAGCAGCGTTCTCTGACCCTGCGTGCCACCAAACCTGCGCGCAAACGCACGCTGCAGCAGATGAGCGCATCCGCTCGCTTCAATGACGCCATGCCGCCGGAGCCACGCTACCACTTTAGTGGTCGCGCGCGGGAGTTGCTCCAGATCGAGCGCCACCTCTTGCACAAACGCCTGGTCGTCCTCTCCGGCTTTGGAGGCATTGGCAAAACCGCCCTGGCTCGCGAGGCCACCGACTGGCTCACCCGCACTGGCTTGTACACCTCCGCTTGTTTCGTTTCCTTTGAGCATGGTGGCGATACCTCCCTACTCTTGAGCACACTGGGTACTTTCCTGGGCATCTATGACGGCAACTACAATCCCGGCGATCCAGACGCTGCTCTGGCCCAGCTGAAGCCCACTTTGGCGGCTCGCCCGACCTTAGTCATTGCCGATAACCTGGAAAGCCTCCTGCCCAACGGCGAAGCACGCTTGGAGCATGAAGCCCGCAGGCAACTCTGGCGCGTGTTGTGCGAACTGGCGCGACTGGGGGCTGGCGTCCTGCTCACCAGCCGCGACCCTCTCGCAGGGGAAGACCAGCTTGCCCCTGGTGCCCGCGTCGCTGCTCTTCCTCTACGTGGGCTGACCTCTTACGATGCTTATGCCCTTGCAACACACCTGCTTACTGATTTAAGCATCGACCGCACCCACGCGCCCTACGCTGAGCTGTGTGATCTGCTGGCTCAACTGGATCACCACCCCCTCGCCATCCAGCTCGTCCTGCCCATCTTGGGCGAACGCTCGCTCGATGAGATCCGCACCCATTTCTCCACGCTCCTGCCCTCCTTTACGGACGATACCGCCACCGGGCGTAACCGCTCATTGCTCGCCTCGCTGGACTACTCCCTGCGCCGCCTCTCCGACGCCCAGCGCGCCTTCCTCTCCCGCCTGGCCCTCTTTGAGGGTGGGGCCAGCGAAGATGATCTGCTGGCCATCACCCAGATCCCCGAGGCCGACTGGACCGCTCTGCGCTCGGCCTTGGAGCAGGCTGCGCTTCTCACCCCCGAACCCGTCGCTGACGTTACGGTCCCCTTTCTGCGTTTTCACCCCATGCTGACTCCTTATCTGCGCAGCCAGCCTGGTGCGGCGGCAGATCACACTCTGCGCGAGTGCTACGCTAAGCAGTATGCGGCTCTGGCGAGCGCGTTCTATCACTTAGACATGCAAGACCCCCGAGCGGTGCGCGCCGTGGTCCAGAAGGAACTGCCCAATCTGCACCAGGCTCTAGCCTCCTTGCTAGAGATTGGGGACCTGGAGACGGCGACCAAACTGGCGGATCATATTACCCGCTTTCTGACCCTCTTCGGGCGCGAGCGCGAACGCGATGAGCTGCGCCGGCGTATGTCAGGAGCATTGACGACGCAGCAGACTAGCGCCGACGCAGACACGCTCTCCATAGCAGAGTATTTACAGGAAAGCAGTCTGGGAGAGGACGAGTGGCAACACGGTGACCTCCGCGCTGCTACCACTCGCTTCACCCGCCTGCTGGCCAGAATCGAGGCCCAGCCCGGAGGGACATCCCTCTGTCGGGGTTCCTACGAACACTGCATAACGCTCGGCCGTCTGGCACGCTGCCTGCGAGACGGCAAGCAGCCGCAAGCAGCCTGCGGCTGGCTCTCGGGTTCATCGTCACGCTGCAGCAGCAACAGCCGGAGGGCACCACCTACCAGCATCTGCGTAAGGTCACCAGCTACCAGCATCTGCGTAGCACGTTGTTAACAAACTTGGGTGACGTCCTGGTGGACCAGGGCCAGTATCCCCAGGCGCGCAAGCTCTATGAAGATGCGCTGTCATTCGTTCAACGCCTCGGGGATCCAAGATCGCATGCAGTCATAGAGGGGCAACTGGGTGCCCTAGCCGTCGCACAACACGACTATACCACGGGTCAAGCGCGCTATCTGGCAGCCTTGCACACTTTTCAGGAATTGGAAGAGCCGTTTGAGGAGGCAAAGATATGGTATCAACTGGGCAGAGTGGCAGAGGAACAGCGCCAGTGGGTCGAGGCCGAACGGCGCTACCGCGCAAGCTTGGCACTCAATGAGCGTTTGGGCAATACTGCGGGGGCAGCCAAGGCCTGCAACCAACTGGCGCTTGTCGCGGAGGTTGCTGGACGCCCGGCTGAGTCCGAAGGCTGGTACCGACGCGCACTGGAACGAGATGAGCAAGCGCATCCTGGCAATCCAGATTCAGACTATCTGCACAATTTTGCCGCTTTCCTCGTCAATGAGGTTAGCGCTGGGCGTGCCGCTACCACGCGCTTGGCCGAAGCCAAACGCCACGCGGAGCAGGCGTTGGTACTCAAGGAAAGGCTTGAGGCGTCCGCTCACATCTGGGCGACGTTGGGCGTTCTCGCTAAGATCGCTGAAATGGAGGGCCAGGTAGCGATGGCGCAATACTATCGCCGTCGCATGCGCGAAACCTTCGCCGCCTTCGCAGGCCACCGCTATCACCTCGATCGCCTATTTGGACTACTCATCCCACTCATTGTGGCTGCCACACAAGGCGATGGAGTGGCCCAGGCAACCATCGAGGCGAAACTTCCAGAGTTTGAGGCAAGGGGCTGGAAAATCGCCGATGCGGTACGACACATCTGGGCAGGCGAACGAGACTGGCACACCTTGGTGAAAGATCTGGCGAACGAGGAGGCTCTGTTCATCCTGCGCGTGTTGGAAGCCATCGCGGTCCCAGAAGAACCATTCGCGCAGCCTACTCCTGAAGCGTTCCTTATCTCGTTACCCACGCCGGTGCTCGACGCTCTCCAGCAGGGAGACCAGACAGCCTTGGCCCAAGCGCTAGCGGCACTTCCTCCAGCCGAGTATCAGCGGATACAAGCGTTGCTCCAAGTATTGCAAGAGCGGACGGAGGATAGGGAGTCAGAGCAGGGTATGTAATCGAGCACGATTGGAAGCATCCCGAGCAGAGGCATTTACCAAAGATGTTTCCGGTTGTTCTTGGCAAAACAAGCGGCGTTGAGAAAAGCATGATCAACCAATCATTGCATACAAACAGGCAATGGAGAGCACCCTCCTCACGCAAAGCATGGGAAGAATTGTGCCTCTTTCCTTCCGAGTGTTTACATCAAGAAGTTTTACTTGTTAATGAACACATTCCAATTACAGAGAACTGCATGTATTGCTGTTGGCGCTCGTTCAAATCGCCCCATACCATAAATGAAATCACCCTTTACAATCGTTCAGTGGAAGGTATGAACGATGATCAACATGATGCCCATAAGAGCCATGCTCACGAATAGGATGATCCAGGCTCGCCCGCCATTTTGCCCTGAGGCCTGGGTATCATCACCAGGGCCAAAGTATGCCCTGGCTGCCTCGCGAGGTGTCATAAAATCATCTCTGAGGTGGCCAGTCGCCAGGCGGACCACCAGGTAGCCAATGAGGGGGTATGGGGAGTAATGGAACAGAAAAGTGGGTTAAGGCCAAGAAATAGCAGTATTTTCTACCAGTAGATGTAAAAAATGCCACCTTCCAGGCAATTTGCATCTCTTGAACTGCTTTTCACTCTTCCATAGATCAGCCTGCGAAGCTGCTTCATAGCTTAACCCACTTTTCTGTTCCATTACTCCCCATACCCCGCTTACAACCGATGATCCAGCACGAACTCACCGATTACACCGCCGCGGCCAAACACTATCAGACCGATTTCATTCACTGGCCACTGCGCCAATTGTGGGCGGATACCTGGCCGATTTGGCTGCGCACCATTCCAGGTATCGGCATCGCTGGCTTTGTGGCGGAGGTCTACACCGATATCCGCAACGATCCCGCCAAGACACTGCGCCAGCATGAGCGCCGCCGCCAAAACCGTGCACAGCGTTTACAGCGCCAGGCGAGAAAGCGCACCAGTCAGCCCACACGCTTGCCCGATGAGGTCGGCGGCATGATGGTTATAGGCATTCCCATCGATGACGATACCAACGAGGAGGCATGATATGGGTGATTTAGCATGGAAACGGCGCGGCAAGTTCGGCTTTCCCCAAAAGGCGCTTCGCTATCACGCTGTCGCGTTAGGTTCCACTGGCTCCGGCAAGTCGGTCACGCTCTCGCGCAATGCCTATGGGGCGCGCTTGGTGTATCATCAGCAGGTTGTGTATATGGACGCAAAAGGCGAGACCAAACGGGAGGATGAAGCGAGCGAAGACAACGCGGCCCATTTCGTTGCAGCCATGCAAGCAGCAGGCGCGAAAAACGTGCTCGTTTTCCCGTCGCTCTACTATCACGGCTGGCATGGCACGCCAGCAGAACTCAAGAATCGGCTGCTTTCCGTGATAGATTACAGTGAATCAGCGTTCTATGGTGATGTGGCCGCCAACGCCCTTGACCTGGCGCTTTCCGCACCAACGACGCCTCGCTCCAGTGCTCACTTCCTGGCAAACTTGCAATATAATCGGCTGAAAGACATCTATCAACACAACCCGCCGCAATTGCGGCGCGTCCTGGCGCTCGACAAGCATCTGCTGGCGCAGGTCGAAATGCGCTATCAAGTCTTTTTCTCTGCCATGGCCGGGCAACTGGACGGCACGCTCGACTACGCAAACGCGGACGCCGTGTACTTGCGCGTCCGAGGCTTTACACTCCGCGCGGAGGCCCCCAGGTTAGGCCGATTTTTGGTATCTGATTTCGTGCATTATATCGCGGAACGCCGCCGCCCTGGAGTCAGAACACTGTTTATTATTGATGAGTTCAACGCGCTCAGGATGAGAGAGGAAACCAGCATCCTCTTTGAACAGGTCCGCGATTTTGGCGGCAGCCTCATTATTAGCGCGCAAGGCTACGCCGGACTTGGGCCGCATGAGTACGCGGAGCGCATCCTTGACGCTTGCTCTACCTATATCCTTCATTCCTGTAGCGACCCTGGCCCGGTCTCGCGGCGCGCCGGGAAAAAGCTCTACATCGATACGTCATGGTCCGAAGACGCAGAAGGCAACCAACAGAAGCATATCCGCCCCAGGTGGGACTGGCGCGTACAAGAAACCGATGTGATCCAGCAAGAGGAAGGTCAGGCGTTCTGGATCTACAAAGGCCGTTCTCAACACGTCCAGACCGCGCCAGTCCCGATCACGCCCGAACAGGTGAATGAAGGCTGGCGCGAAATCCGCCGCCAGGAAGCCATGCAGCGCCAACTGCTAGAGCTTGAGGAGCGCCGCCGCCAAGAGCGACAGACGCAGAAGCAACAGAACGCCAGTGCTGGCAATACTGGCAGCAATCAGAAAACTGCCACGCCTGGCGCACAGCAAACGCCCCGGCCTGGCGCGCAAAAGAAGAGCAACGGCAAAGGCCCTACCAGCAATAAGGCAAAGCAGCAGCAACCCACGTCAGGCACACCAAACGCGCCAGCTCCACCGAAAGCCGCGCCAGTACCCGAGACGAAACCACCGACATCCCCGCCACCTGCAGCGCCA
>WNFB01020941.1_pt1 | contig 10038 bp, 7 predicted proteins | sample 5400501 | NCBI WGS metagenome assembly WNFB01 (sample SAMN13153341, study PRJNA577476) | soil metagenome | isolation source: 200 cm saprolite under Douglas fir tree site 2 hole 1 | place: USA:California | collected 2015-04-18
GGCGCGGACGTGGAGCTGGACCGGACGGTGATCGAGGCGCTCGGAGACCCGCTCTCGCACCTGGTGCGCAACGCCGCCGACCACGGCCTCGAAGATCCGCAGACGCGCGAGAAGGCCGGCAAGCCGGCGCGCGGCAAGCTCACCCTGACCGCGCGGCGCGAGCGCGACAAGGTGATCGTCGAGGTGCAGGACGACGGGCGCGGGATGGACGCGCAGGCGCTTCGGCGCAAGGCGGTGAAGAGCGCCGCGATGACGCAGGAGGCGGCGGACGCGCTGTCGGACGACGCGGCTTACGAGCTGGCCTTCCTGCCCGGCGTCTCGACCCGCGACGACGCGACCGAGGTGTCGGGCCGCGGCGTCGGCCTGGATGCCGTGCAGCGCAAGGTGGAGTCGCTCGGCGGCAAGGTGTCGATCCGCAGCGTCCCCGGGAAGGGCACCACCTTCGTCGTCGAGCTCCCCCTCTCGGTGAGCATGGCGAACCTGCTCCTGGTGCAGGTGGGCGGCGAGCTGTACGGCGTTCCGCTGCACCGCGTGCTGCTCACCACCGAGTACGACCTGTCGGCGCGCGGCGGCGAAGGCTTCGAGGCGCGCTCGCTGGTGGTGATGGGCGAGCTGGTGCGCGCGTACGGCCTCGCCAAGCTCTTCGGGCTCCCGTCCCTGGCGCCGCCGGGCCCGCGACCGTTCGTGGTGATGGAGGTGGACGGGCTCCGCTTCGCGGTCTCCGTCGACCGGCTGGTCGGCCAGGAGGAGTCGGTGCTCAAGCCGCTCTTCCCGCCGCTCGACCGCGTGCGCGGGCTCGCCGGCATCACCGTGCTCGGCAACGGGAGGCCGCTCCTGGTGCTCGACCCGCGCGGCCTGGCGGAGCTGTGCGGCATTCATGATCCGCTCAAGCCCGCTCCGGCGGCCAAGGGGGCGGCTTGAGCGAGCGCGGCCTCCTCTCGCCGCTGATGCTCTCCTCCGGGCAGGTGGAGGCGCTGCGCCAGCTCGCCGGGCTCGCCTCGACGGATGCGGCGCGCTCGCTGGGCCGGCTCCTCGGCACCTCGGTCGATGTCGACCTGCCCAAGGCGCAGGTCGCGCCTCGCGGCGCGGTCGCGCGCGTGCTGCAGCCCGACGGCCCGTCGTTCGCGGTGCACTTCACCGTCGAGGGGGGCGCGCGGCTGCGCTGGCTGCTCCATTTCACCGAGCAGGGCGCGACGCTGATGGGCGGGCTGCTCCTGGGCCAGCCCATTCTCGAGCCGCTCGGCTCCGGCGTTCCCATGTACACCAGCGCGCTGGCGGAGGCGGCCAACATCGTCGTCTCCAGCTACGTCGGCGGCGTGGGCGCGGCGGTGGGGGTGACGCTGGTGCCGTCGATCCCGCACGTCGAGGTGGGCCCGCTGGAGCGCGCGCTGCAGGCCTGCTTCGGCGATCTCGACTCCGCCCTGCTCCTCGTGACCGATCTCCGCCTGCCGGGCGTCCGCTCCGCCGGCCGCATCGTCGCCGCTCCCGAGGAAGAATCCCTCTCCCGCCTCCTCAAGCTCCTCGGCGCCGCCTGACGGGTCGAAAAGATCAACGCGGAGGCGCTGAGGCGCGGAGACTGGTCGTTGAAACCAGGAACTCCGCGTCTCCGCGCCTCCGCGTTCATGTTTTTTGACGCTGTCCGGTGTAGATCGGGTCGGTGGACCTGCATGGGCTGATGGAGTTCCTCGAGAGGGTGAGGAACGGCGAGCTGGGCGTGGCGGAGGCGGCGCGGAGGCTCGCCGAGCTGCCCGTGCAGCGCATCGCGGAGTTCGCGCAGCTCGACGGAGAGCGGGCCGTGCGGCAGGGCGCGCCCGAGGTGATCTTCGGGGAGCGCAAGTCGCCCGAGCAGATCGGGCAGCTGGTCGCGCGCCTGCGCGAGCTGGGGCAGGCGGTGCTGGTGACCCGCCTCTCGCCAGAGGCGGCGCCCGCCGCGATGGCCGCGGCGCCGGAGGGCAGGTACGACGCCGTCTCCAGGACGTTCCATGCCCGCGCGCCGGGCGCCGTCCAGGAGCCGCGAGGGCTGGTGGCGGTCGTCTGCGCAGGCACCACGGACATCCCGGTCGCCGAGGAGGCCGCGGTCACCGCCGGGTTCGTGGGAGCGGCCGTCGAGCGCCTGTACGACGCGGGCGTCTCGGGCCTCCACCGCCTGCTTCGCCGCGCGCCGGACCTGCGCGAAGCCGACGCGCTGGTGGTCTGCGCGGGGATGGAAGGCGCCCTGCCGTCCGTGGTGGGCGGGCTGGTTCCGCGGCCGGTGATCGCGGTCCCCACCAGCGTGGGGTACGGCGCCTCGCTGGGGGGCCTGGCCGCACTGCTCGCGATGCTCAACTCGTGCGCGGCCAACGTGTCCGTGGTGAACATCGACAACGGATTCGGCGCCGGGTTCCAGGCGGCGCTGATCGCTCGCGCGGCGGCGGGGGGCCGCGCCAGGTGACGGTGCTCGCGCTGGAGCCGGTCGGCGGCATCGCCGGCGACATGATGCTCGCCGCGCTGCTGCACCTGGGCGCTCCGCGCGCGGCGCTCGACGACGGCCTTCTGGCCCTCGCCGAGGCGTCCGGCGCCGTCGACCTGCGCGGCACGCGGGTGGTGGCCGAGCCGGTCGAGGTGAGCGGCATCCGCGCCCTGCGGGTCGAGGTGCGCGTCCCGCCGGAGGTGCGCGATCGCGAGCCGCACCACCGTCCCTGGCGCGCCGTTCGCGAGCTGCTCGGCCGCGCCCGGCTGCCGGAGCGCGCGCGGGAGCTGGCTCTGCTCGCCTTCACGCGCCTCGCCGAAGCGGAAGGGCGCGTTCACGGTGTCCCGCCCGACGAGGTCGAGTTCCACGAGGTCGGAGCGGTGGACTCGATCGTCGACGTGGTGGGCAGCGCGCTGCTCGTCGCCGCGCTCGCTCCGGCGCGCATCGTGTGCCTTCCGCCGCCCTCCGGCGGAGGGACGGCCCGCGCCGCGCACGGGCCGATCCCCATCCCCGGGCCCGCGGTGCTCGAGGTGATGCGCGGGCGGGCCCTGCGGCCCAGCGGACCGGGCGAGCGCACCACCCCTACCGGCGCGGCGCTGGTCGCCGCGTGGACCGAGTCCGCCGATTCCCTGCCCGAGCTGTCCGTGCAGGCGGTCGGGTACGGCGCGGGGACACGGCGCTGGGAGGATGCGCCCAACCTGCTCCGCGCCGTCCTGGGCGCGACCGTCCGAGGTCAGCCGGGAGGCGGCGCCGGGTGGGTGCTGGAGGCGAACCTCGACGATCTCTCGCCGCAGCTCGTGGCGGCCGCTCTCGAGGCGGTGCTGGCGGCCGGCGCGGCCGATGCGTGGATCGCCCCGGTGACGATGAAGAAGGGCAGGCCGGGGCACCTGCTCGGGGCGGTGGTGCCCGAAGCCGCGCGGGCGGCCGTCGAGGAGGCGCTGTTCCGAGAGACGAGCACCCTGGGCGTGCGCGCGCACCGGGTCGAGCGCAGCGTCCTCGATCGCGAAGTGGTGGAGGTCGCGACGCGGTACGGTCCCGTCCGGGTCAAGCTCGGTCGCCGCGGAGGGGCCGTGGTCAACGCGGCGCCCGAGTTCGAGGACTGCCGCCTGCGCGCCAAAGAGCACGGCGTGGCGGTGAAGGAAGTGCTGGCCGCGGCCCTCGCCGCCTGGCGTTCTACCGGCTAATCCAGCGGTTTTGCTCTAGAATCTGAAACGGTTGCGAGCGCCCGGGCGTCCCCTCGGCCGTTCGCCCGACCGGCGGATTTCCGCCAGGCTTTTCCGCACCCTGGCGGCCTGGGCTATGCTCGGCCGTGGGGGGAGCCGAAGGGCCTTCAGTTGCAGAAGCCGCTCACAGTCGCCCTCTTGGGCCTCACCGAGGGCAACGGGCCGCTCCGCGACGCGCTTCGTGCCTCCGGCCTCCTGCTGGAAGGCGACCCCGGCGCTTCCGGGATGGTGGCCGCCGTCATCGACCTCGCCGCGCGCGATCGCGAGGAGCTGATCGCGCTCGCGCGGCAGTGCTACGGACCGCTGGTCGGCGTGCTGCCGCGAGACAGCGAGGCGCCTCTGGCGGACGGGCTGGACGGGTTCGTCCGCGCTCCCTACGCCGCGGCCGATCTTCCCCCGCTCCTGCGGGCCCTCTCCCGCGCGCGCCGGGATCGCGACGAGATGCTGCGGCAGACGCAGGACCTGGCCGCGCTGCTCGACGTCACCCGCACCTTCGCCGCCAGCGGCGACACGGACCGGCTGCTCTTCGAGGTGGTGGAGAAGCTGGCCGGCCGCCTCACCGTCGAGCGCTGCTCGATGGTGCTGGTCGATCCGCAGCGCGGCACCGGCTGGGTGGTGGCGGCGAGCGACGATGCGATGGTCCGCGAGCTGCGCATCGACCTGTCCGCCTACCCCGAGATCCGCGAGGTGCTGCAGACCCGCAAGCCGCTGGTGATCGACGACGCGCGCCGCCACCCGCTGCTCGATCCCGTGCGCGAGGCGGTGGACAAGCAAGGCATCTCGGCGGTGGCCGTCGTCCCCATGGTCTCCGAGGGCGACGTCGTCGGCGTGCTCTTCCTGCGCGCGATGGCCCGCTCCGCCTTCGCGCCGCGCGAGATCGGTTTCCTCTCCATCGTCGCCAATGCCACCGCGGTGGCGCTGCGCAACGCGCAGCTCGTCGGGCGCGTGCAGACCGAGCGGTCGCAGGAGGTGGCCGCGCGGGTCGCCGCCGAGCGCGAGGTGCAGCAGCTCCGCCGCTACGAGGAGTTCTTCAGCCACGTCTCCGACGGGATGGCGGTGCTCGACGAGGACGGGCGGGTGCTCAGCCTCAACCCGGCCGGGTGCGCCACGCTGGGCGTCACCATGGAGCAGGCGCGCGGGCTTCCCTGGACCGAGCTGGTCGCGCCGCAGAGCGCGATGAACGCCGCCCTGGTCTGGCGGGAGCTGCAGCGCGGCGGCCGCGTGCTCTCGGCGGACCTCGAGATCCAGACCCGCGACGGGCGGAGGCTGGTGCTGAGCGTGTCGGCGGGGCCACTCCGCTCGCAGCACGGGCGCGCGATCCTGAGCTTCCGCGACGTGACCGAGCCGCGCGAGATCGAAGCCGAGCTGCGCAAGACGAAGGACTTCCTCGAGCGCCTGATCGACGCGACGGTCGACGGGATCGTCGCCGCCGACCTGCGCGGCCGCATCCTGCTCTGGAACAAGGGCGCCGAGCGCGTCACCGGCTTCTCCGCCGCCGAGGTGGTGGGCAAGATGTCCGTCGCCGACGTGTACCCGCCCGGGCAGGCGCGGGAGATCATGGACCGGCTGCGCGGGGCCAACCCGGGCGAGGCGCAGATCCGGCTCCTGGACGCGGAGGTGGTGGCCAGGAGCGGCGAGGTGATCCCGGTCCATCTCTCGGCGGCCCTCTTGACCGAGAGCGGGCGGGAGACGGCGACGGTAGGCGTCTTCAGCGATCAACGCCACCGCCTGCGCGTCGAGGCCGAGCTGCACGAGGCGCAGGCCAAGCTCGCGCTGGCGGAGAAGGCGAAGGTGGCCTCCGAGCTGGCCGGCGCCGCCGCGCACGAGCTGAACCAGCCGCTGACCAGCATCCTGGGGTTCTCCGAGCTGCTCTTCCGCCGCGCCAAGGGGGACGGGCCCGGCCGCGAGGAGCTGGAGCAGATCCTCCACGAGGCCGAGCGGATGGCCCTGATCGTCCGCAAGATCGGCAAGATCGCCCGCTACGAGACCATGGAGTACGTCGGCAACCGCCGCATCGTCGACCTCGAGCGCTCCTCCGAGCCTCCTCCGCCGCCTCCGGGCCCGATCGTGATCAAGGACTCATCCAGGACCAAAAGATCAACGCGGAGACGCTGAGACGCGGAGGAGGCGTGATTTTCTCCGGGATCGCGCACCGCGTTCGAAAGGCGCGCGAGCCGCCCTGACACTCCGCGCCTCCGCGCCTCCGCGTTCATCTGTTTGTCTCTATCGCGGGACGGCGAGGAGGGCACCGGCGGAGATGCCGGGCAGGACGGTGCTGACCGAGAAGCCGGAGGGGTTGAGCGAAATGCGCTCTCCGTCCTTGCCCGCGTCGCGCTCCGGGGCGAACCAGTAACCGGTGCGGCCCGCGCCGGCGGCCTGGCCGGCGACACCAGGTGTACGTCGAGCTTCCGCTCCGGATCGAGGTACGCGCGAGCGAACAGCCGCGCCCGCCCGGAGAGGCTCAAGTGCGACCGGCCGCGGCCCAACAGCTCGCGGGTCGCGCGGACCACCTGCGTTTCGGGCGAGGGCGGCGCGTCCGCGTCCACCCCGATGGCGTACACCCGGCCTTCGCCGATCCGCTGGATCCCGGACTTGGCCTCGGGAAACACGGGCGGGCCCAGGCGCCCCTCCTCGTCGCAAGTGGCGCACTTGCCGACCACGATGGCGTCTCCTCCGGACTCGACGTGACGGCGGGCGCGGGCCGCGTCCTCGGCCGGGAGCGCGGCGCAGCCGGCGAGCAGCAGCACCTGCGCGCGGGGCTCCGAGAGATCGAGCCTCGCCCCGAGCAGCAGATGCGCCCGGCCGAGCGCGGCGGCGCAGACGCTCGCGGTGCGCAGGTGCGCGCCGCCCCAGTGCTCCGCGAAGGGCGAGACGAGCACCTCCAGATCGAGCAGCGGCTCGGACGGGCGGAACCGCTCGCGCACCACCTCCTGGAACTTGCGGTGCTCGGCGAGGGCCGCTTCCGCCCCGGGCGACGCGCCGGGGGGCAAGGTCACGTCCGCGTCGCAGGCGAGCGCCAGCGCCGCGAAGAGCTGCACCTGCTCGGGCGTCGCCCCGGCGGGCAGCACTCCCACCGCCGGCCGCAGCCCGAGCGCGGCCCGGGTGGCGAGGAGCGGCAACACGGCCTCTTCCGGGTCGAGCGAGGGCAGGTCGAAGACCAGCCCGTCCAGGTGGCGGCAGATCGCGAGCGCTGCGCCGCTCAAGGTGCCGACGCGGCCCAGCACAGCGATCTCCACCCCGCGCCCGCGGCGCGCCTCGTCTCGGGCGCGGAGCGCCGCGCGCTTTGCCGCCTCCACCGTCGAGGCGAGCCGCAGCGCCTCCCGCGCGCCCGCGAACGGCGCCGTGCGCGAAGCGGGCTGCTCCCGCAGGCGCGCGAGGGGGTCGAACGGCTCGAAATGGTCGCCGTAGCTTTCGCGGAGCGCCTCGACCAGTGCCAGCTCGCACGAGCGGCAGAAGCCCGCGCCGGCCGGGCCGGAGCGGTACCAGCGATCGAGGCCGTCGAGCAGCACTGCTTCTCCCAGGTGCGTGGCCCAGGCCGCCACGCCGCCCGCGTGCTCGAGGCCGGCGGCGGAGTTGGGGCACCGGACTGGCCGGCCCTCCGCGATGACCGTTGCTCCGGCCGCGGTCCGGCAAGCCTCGCCGTCGTCGCGCGCCCGCGCCACGTCGACCGCTACCACGCGGGCCACGGCCGGCGACGGGGCCGGAGGAGGCGGAGGGACGCCCGTGGCCGCGGGGGCGGCGGCCTGCGCCCCGGCGCGCAGGGCGGGATCCTTCGCTGCCGCGGGCAGGGCCCCGTCGGGCGCCCCTTGCGCGGGCTCGGCGGGCTCGGGCTGCGTGGCCTCGAACGCGACGATGAGCGCGTCAGCGCCCGCGCCCGGTTCCGCTGTGGACAGCGCGATGTGCCGCACCTTGGGGAAGTCGGGTCCGCGGGCCATGCGCGGCGCGACGCTAGCCGATCGGCGGACCACGCGAAAGCGCCCGCGAGGAGTCGACTTTCGGAAAGTCCGGCGCGCCCCCAGGCGCTGCCGCGGGGGGCAGCGGGCGACCGATTGCATCCCGGGCATGCGCACCCAAGATTGCTGCTCGCGAGCCGAGGGTGGCCTCGGGGCGGCAGGCGGAGGGCGTCCGGCGAGCCCATCCCGCGGCACGGTGGATTTCGAACTCTTTTGCGGAGCAGAGGACACGATGAACCAGTTCTTCGAGACCCTGGCGCAGCACTGGAAGGGCGGCGGGCCGGGCATGTACCCGATCGCCATCTGTCTGGTCTTCGCCATCGCGGTCATCATCGACCGCGTGCAGGTGCTGTTCTTCTCGGCCAGCGTGGACAAGGAGCAGTTCCTGCGCGGGCTCAAGACGCACATCTTCAACGGCGACCTGGACAAGGCGATCAGCTACACCGCCGGCCAGAAGCAAACGCCCCTCACCAACATCGTCAAGGCGGGCCTGATCAACGTCCCCAAGGGCGAGGACGAGGTGCAGGCGGCGATGGACGAGGCCTCCTTGCGCGAGATGCCGCGCATCGAGAAGCGCACCGGCTACCTGGCGATGATCGGCAACGTGGCCACCCTGGTCGGCCTCCTGGGCACCATCGTCGGCCTGATCCAGTGCTTCGCCGCGGTGGCGGGGGTGGACGCTAGCGAGAAGGCGCGGGTCCTCTCCGACGGCATCGCCGAGGCCATGAACTGCACCGCGTTCGGCCTCATCGTGGCGATCCCCTCGCTGGTGGCGTTCTCGCTCCTGCAGGGGCGCACGCAGCACATGATCGACGACATCAACGAGACGTCGGTGGGCGTCCTGAACCTGATCGTGGCGAACAAGGACAAGATGCGCGTCTCGCAGGACCTGCCGCAGCAGTAGCGGCCGACTCCGGGAAAAAGGGGGACGACGATGGCGGGCGCGGCACCTCAACCCCATACGAAAAGCGGCAAGAAGGCGCTGGACGCCGAGATCAACCTCGTGCCGTTCATCGACCTCCTCTCCTGCTGCATCAGCTTCCTCCTGATCACGGCGGTGTGGACCCAGATCGCCGGCCTTCAAGTTTCCTCGAGCGGCGGGCGAGATCCCCAAGGTGACCTCGGCCGGAGGAGGGGCCGCCTTCGACCGGCGGTCGCTCGCCGACAAGCTCAAGACCCTCAAGACCAGCCTTCCGGATCAGAGCGCGATCACCGTGCAGCCGGAGGACGCGGTGGCCTACGACGACCTGGTGAGCACCGTGGACATCTGCCTGGGGGAGCAGCTGCGCAACGTGACCGTTGCGCCGCTGAACTAGCGATGGCGATCGTCGAACCCGGCAAGCGGCCCGGCCCGCGCATCGAGCAGAGCCGCGTCTTCAGCAAGAAGTTCGCCCGTGGAAAGAAGAACGGCTACGCGGGCCTGATGCTGACCTCGCTGGTCGACATGTTCACCATCATCGTCATCTTCCTGCTCATGAACTTCTCCGCCAACGGAGAGGTCCTCTACATGAGCAAGGACATCAAGCTGCCCGACGCCTACCACGGCGCGCAGCTCGAGCGGGCGCCGGTCATCTCGGTGTCCGGGGACGCGGTGACCTTCGACGGCCGCCAGGTGGCCTCGACCGACGAGCTGGTCAAGGGCGACGTGCTCAACGTGCCCGAGCTGGAGGACGCGCTGCGCGACGAGCGCCGGCGCTACGAGACCATCCACGCCCAGGACCTCGAGCACCCGTTCCGCGGCCTGGTGAACGTGCAGGCCGACCGCAAGATCCCCTTCAAGGTGATCAAGCGGATCATGTTCGCCTGCAACCAGAGCGGCTTCGGCAACATCAACTTCGCCGCGCTGGCCAAGGAAGGCGAGGGCCCGCGCAAGGTGGCGCTGAAATAGCGCGCCGAACGGGCCGGGGCAGGGACGAAAAGCTCAACGCGGAGACGCGGAGACGCGGAGTTGCTGGATCAGGAAATCCTCCGCGCCTCAGCGCCTCCGCGTTCGTCTTTTTGACCTTCGAGCCCCTTTACACAGGGGCTTGATCCGCCTATCTTGCGCGGCCACTTTTGGCCCCCGGGGTCCAGCGGAGATCAGGCTGCATGCAGACCTTCAAGACGTCGCTTTCGCGCGCCCTTTCGGCCCTCGGCGCCGCCGCGCTCGCCCTGCTCCTGCCCGCCGCCGCGCGGGCCGACGAGGCGCGCCTGATTTTGCCCGACCTCGGCAGCGTGCAGTTCCTGGGGATGAGCGGCCGCTCGCTCCTCCTCTTCGGCCTGGTGGTGTGCGCTCTGGGCGGCGTCTTCGGCCTGGTCATCTACCGGCAGCTCAAGGGCCTCCCGGTGCACCGCTCCATGCTCGAGGTGAGCGAGCTGATCTACGAGACCTGCAAGACGTACCTGATCACGCAGGGCAAGTTCATCCTCATCC
>WNFB01007091.1_pt1 | contig 10037 bp, 9 predicted proteins | sample 5400501 | NCBI WGS metagenome assembly WNFB01 (sample SAMN13153341, study PRJNA577476) | soil metagenome | isolation source: 200 cm saprolite under Douglas fir tree site 2 hole 1 | place: USA:California | collected 2015-04-18
CCTCGGCGAACTCCTTCTGGCAGTCATGCACGAAGCCGGCGTGATAGATCTCGGGAAAGGGGCTCAGCACGGCCTCGATCTCCGCCAGCAGGCGCTCAGCCTCGGCCATCAGCTGCCGCGCTCGATCGCCCTCACCGCGATGAGCCGCCCGGATCGCATTGGCCGAGCTGCGAATGACGTCGCGGTGGAGTGCCAGCCCGCGCTCGCGGGCAGCGTGGCGTGCTTGGAACGCCTCTCGCACCGCATCGCCGAGCTGATCGAGCTCCATCGTTGCCCCCAGTGTATGCCGACTCGGCGCCTGCGGTAGGCTGGCGCTGTGGCCGAGCTGGACTTGGAACAGGCGCTGGCGGTGGCGCTCCGCGCCGCCGATGCCGCGCGGGCGGCCGTCATGGATCGCTACTCCCGAGGCTTCAGCGTCGAAACCAAGGCTGACGCATCGCCTGTCACCGAAGCCGATCGTGAGGCGGAGCAGGCTATCCGGCAGGTGATCCTGCAGGCTTTCCCAGACCATCGCATCACCGGCGAAGAGCTTGGATCGGAAGGCCAGGGACATCTTTCGTGGCTGATCGATCCGATCGATGGCACGATCTCGTTCGTCCACCGCATCCCGCTGTTCGCCACGCTGATCGCCCTGCAGCGTCGCGCCGAGACCGTGGTCGCGGTCGTGGATCTGCCGGCTCTGGGGCGTCGTTTCCACGCCCTGGCCGGGGGTGGTGCCTGGGAGGGATCGCGGCGGGTGCGGGTGGCCGATGGTTTCGATCCGGCCACGAGCCTGGTGTGCCGGGGCAACAAGCTGCAGTTCGAGAACACCGCCCGGCTGGAGCTCTACGAGCGGCTCGATCGCGAGCTGGCGCTGCTCCGCTCGTACACGGACGCCTTCGGGCACTGTATGGTGGCTTGCGGCTCGGCGGCGCTGATGGTCGATCCCGATCTGCGGCCATGGGATCTCGCCGCCCCGGCACTGCTGGTGCGTGAGGCTGGAGGCCGCGTCCTAGAGATCGACGAGCCGCACCTGTCGGACAAAACCACCGTCATCGCGGGCTCGCCGGCCGCCGTCGACTGGATCGAAGGATTGATGATGTGACCCATCCCCTTGTAGTCACGTTTCTCTTAACGTAACCTTCACCGTGTTCTTACGATCTCTTCAGCTCCGTCTGTTAGCCTCGCCCCACGACCTAAGACCAAAGGAAAGGAATAATCCATTGAGTCGTCCCATTCGCAGGGCTGCCCTGGCACTGGCCTTGAGCTTGCCCCTACTGATCGCTGGGGGCCTGCCGGCGGCCGCCGATACGGCCCAGCAGTCTGCCAGCATCACCATTTCGGACTCAGGCTACAGCCCGCGGTCGGCAACGATTTTCATGGGCGGTAGCGTGTCGTTCACCAACAGCGGTGGCCAAGTGCACACCGCCACCACCCAGGGTGGTGCTCCGTTTCCGTTCGACACCGGCGGCTTGTCCAGCGGCCAATCGACCGCGTTCACGCCCGGCTTGCCGGGCACCTACAACTTCAACTCTGCGACGGACTGCCTGAACGGCCAGAACAACCCGCAGTTCAACTGCGGCGGTGGTGTCGTGACTGTGGTTGGCACCAGTGCTCCGGCGGCGCCTGCCGCGCCCGTGGCGCCCACTGCGCCCGCGCCGATCGCGGCAGCGCCAGGCGTTCCACAGCAGAGCGCGACGGCGAGCATCAGCGACAAGAACGTCACGCCTGCGACCGTCACGGTGGCTCCCAACGGAACGGTGACCTGGACCAACACCAGCAGCTCAATGGTTCACACCGCCACGACGACCGGCACCGCCAACCCGACGCCGTTCGACACCGGCGGGCTTGGCCCAGGCCAGTCCACCAGCCTGACCTTTGCTCAGCCGGGGACGTACACCTACACGTCGGCAACTGACTGCATCAACAACAGCAACCCTGGCGGCTTCGGCTGCGGTCCTTATCAGGTGGTCGTGTCCGGCAGCCCGGTCACCGCCGCGCCGGTCACTGCTCCGACGGGCGCCTCGCCGGTGCCGGTGGTTTCCAACACCACGGTCATGATCGACGACGCCAACGGCTTCACGCCCAACACGCTGACCATCGGGACTGGCCAGACGGTGACCTGGATCAACAGCGGCAGCCAGGTCCACACGGCTACGAGCAACCCCGGCTACTACAATGCCTGGGATTCGGGCGGCCTCGATAAGGGGCAGAAATTCAGCAACAACTTCACCATTCCGGGTACGTACGGGTATCACTCGGATACAGAGCCGGTGTACACCGCCGACCCGAACGACTCGACGATCACCATCAAGAGCTTCCGCTTCAATGGGACGATCGTTGTCCAATAAGCAGTAGGAACGGAAGAGGGGCGGGCTTGCGGGCCCGCCCCTCTTCTTGTATCCTTGCACCAAATGCAGTCCGGCCGCACTTTTTACTACGGGTACTTTAGTCGCGGCTTGGGCATGCGAGGTCCTTCGGACTAGCTACACCGCAAACAGCGCCCAAGCCGCGAAGCAGAGGAGTTTCCTCTGCTTTTTTGTTTGCGCTGATTTCAAGGAGTGAACGAGCGTGATCATCGTGATGAATACCCAGGCCAGCAAGCAAGAGCTGGACGACGTGCTGGGCCGCATGGCGGCCGAAGGACTGAAGCCACACATCTCTGAGGGCGAGGAGCGGATCGTCATTGGCGTCGTTGGCCACACTCATCCGGAGCTGATCGACGTGTTCTCCGCGTACGGCGGCGTGGAGAACGTGATTCCTATCAGCAAGCCCTTCAAGCAGGCCAGCCGCGAGTTCAAGCCCCTCGATACGGTGGTTGACGTCGACGGGGTGCGAATCGGGGCCGGCGAGGAGCTGGCCATCATGGCTGGCCCATGCGCGGTGGAAACCGAAGACCAGCTGCTGCGGACCGCCGAGGTGGTGGCCGAGCAGGGCGCGCGCTTCCTGCGCGGCGGCGCTTACAAGCCGCGGACCTCGCCCTATGGCTTCCGCGGCTTGGGCGAAGAAGGCCTGAAGCTGCACGCCAAGGCACGCGAGCGGACGGGCCTCAAGATCATTACCGAGGTCATGACCCCGGGGGACGTGGCGCTGGTAGCCGAATACGCCGACGTCCTGCAGATTGGCGCCCGCAACATGCAGAACTTCAACCTCCTGGACGAGGTCGGCCTGATCGACAAGCCGGTGATGCTCAAGCGCGGCATGTCAGCCACCATCGAGGAATGGTTGCTGGCCGCGGAGTACATCCTGAACGGCGGCAACCACCAGGTGATTCTGTGTGAGCGCGGCATTCGGACGTTCGAGAAGTACACCCGCAACACCATGGACCTGAGCGCCATTCCGCTGGTTAAGCGCCTGTCGCACCTGCCAGTCATCGCCGACCCCAGCCATGGCACGGGCAAGTGGTACCTGATCGAGCCCATGGCCAAAGCCTCGGTCGCGTGCGGGGCCGATGGGTTGATCATCGAGGTTCACCCCTCGCCCGACCACGCCTTGTCGGACGGACCTCAGTCGCTGACGTTCGACAATTTCCAGAAGCTCATGGACGAGGTCCGTCAGGTCGCCCGAGCAGTCGGGCGCGAGGTTGCGCCTGCCTACGCCGTCGCTTAAGACGGCCATCCTGGGCGTGGGCCTCATCGGCGGTTCGATGGGGCTGCGCTTGCGCGAGCAGGGCTGGCCCGTAACGGGCTGGAGCCCGCGCGAGGAGACGCTGAAGCTGGCGATGGCGCGCGGCGCCATCAGCCGCGCCGCGGCCAGCCCGGAGGAGGCCGCGGAAGGCGCCGAGCTGATCGTGGTCGCCTCGCCGATTCGGGCGCTGCCCGACATGTTCCGCGCGATCGCCGGCGCGGCCAAGCGTGGCGCCATCGTGACCGACGTAGCCAGCGTTAAGGCGCAGGTGATGCGCTGGGCGGCGGAGCTGCTGGCGGATCACGTGCGCTTCGTCGGCGGCCATCCGATGGCCGGCAAGGAGGTCCAAGGTATTGTCGGGGCCGACGCTGAGCTGCTGGAGGGCGCTACCTATTGCCTGGTGCCCGGCTCACGCGAGGCGCTGCCGGCTCTCGAGGCCATGGTGGAGGCGCTCGGCGCGCGTCCGCTGGTGATTGCCGCCGAGGACCACGATCGCGCGGTAGCGGCCGCCTCACATCTGCCGTTCGTGGCGGCCGCGGCCCTGGTCCGCGCTGTGGCGGCCGACCTGGACGACTTGGCCGGAGCGGTGGCCTCGAGTGGCTTTCGCGACACGACGCGTGTGGCGATGGCCTCGCCGACGATGCACGCCGACATCTGCAACTTCAACGCCGATGCACTGTCGGCCGCAATCGACCGCCTCCAGGCAGAGCTCGAGCGCCTCAAGCGCGAGCTCCGCGATCCGAACGTCGAACAGACCTTCGCGGAAGCCGCGGCCGTGCGCCAGCGCTGGACCAAGACCCGCGCCGGCCGCCGCGCCAACGACAAGCGCCGTTCCGAGCTGCGGCTCATCGGCGGAGACAGTCACGAATGAGCGCTCCGGTTGAAGTGCGCCCGGCGCGGCCGAGTCCCGAAGTTGAGCTGACCGTCCCCGGCGACAAATCCATCTCCCATCGGGCGATCCTGCTGAACTCGCTGGCTGAGGGGCAGGCTGAGATCCGCAACCTGGGGCCGGGCGCCGACGTCCGCTCCAGCATCGCCTGCATGAGGCAGTTGGCGGTGGAGATCGACGAGAGCGATGGGCTGTTCCACGTCGACGCTCAGGGCTTCGGCGGCCTCATTGAGTCGCGCCCGCCGCTGGATTGCGGCAACTCCGGCACCACTGCCAGGCTGCTGTCTGGCATTCTGGCCGGGCAGCCGTTCAGCAGCGTGCTGGTGGGCGACCAGTCGCTGAGCCGCCGCCCCATGGCGCGGGTGGCCAAGCCGCTGCGGCTCATGGGCGCCACGATTGAAGGCGAGACCCTGCCGCTCACGATCCGCGGCGGCCACCTGCATGGCGTCGAGTACCAGCCCGACGTCGCCAGCGCCCAGGTGAAGAGCTGCGTGCTGCTAGCCGGGCTGTTCGGATCCTCGCCCACGACGGTGGTCGAGCCGGTGCCGACGCGCGACCATACCGAGCGGCTGCTGCGCGCCATGGGCGCCCGCGTCGAGATCGATTCGCCACGAATCACCGTCTGGCCGCCGTCGCAGCTGAAGGCGGTGGACATCGACGTGCCGGGCGACTTCTCGTCGGCGGCCTTCTGGCTGGTGGCCGGGCTGATCCTGCCGGCCGCGCGCGTTACCGTCCGGAACGTGGGCATGAACGAATCGCGGACCGGCCTGCTGGACGTGCTGCGCGAGATGGGCGCCAGCGTTGAGGTGTGTGACCTGCACGAGGTCGGCGGTGAGCCGGTGGCCGACTTGGTGGCCAGCCGCTCCTGGCTGCGTGGGGTCAGCGTTGGCGGGACGATCATCCCCCGCCTGATCGACGAGGTGCCGATCCTCGCCGTCGCCGCTGCTCTCGCGGAGGGCACAACCAGCATCCGCGACGCCGCCGAGCTGCGGGTCAAGGAGAGCGACCGCATCGCCGCCGTGGCGCGCGGCCTCACCTCGCTCGGCGTTCGGGTCGAGGAGCTGCCGGATGGGCTGATCATCCACGGCGGCTCCTCCTTCTCGGGCGCGGCGCTGGAGACGCTGGGGGATCACCGCCTGGCTATGGCCTGGGCCATCGCCGGCCTGGCCTCTCGCGAGGGCGTGCGCATCGACGACCGCGAGTGCACCAGCGTTTCCTACCCAAGCTTCTGGCACGACCTGGGGCGCTTTGGAGAGGGATGATTCAGCTGTGGCAAGTCCGCTCCACGTAGCCGTCGAAATGGCGCTGCGCCGCCAGCAACAGGGCACAGGCAGCAGCCGGCTGTTCAACACTGAAAGGAAAGCCATGACGCAATGGCCTCGATTGGAGTTCCTGGAGCCCCTATTTGGCGTGATCGGCGCCGTCGGCATGCGCATGTACGCGCCCGAGCGCGCCACGCGTGACCTCGATATCGTCGTCGTGGCGGCAGATTTCGATGAGGCTGAGCGGCGGCTCACCGCTGTCGGCTGGCAACCCGTCGCCAAGCTGTCGGTGGGCGGCTCATCGTGGCGATCGGCGGACGGCCAGCAAGACGTAGACGTCCTGTTTCGGCGCGAACCGTGGTGGCCGGACGTGATTGCCGAAGCTCAATCGAATCGCGACGACCAAGGACTGCCGGTGATCCCGTTGAAGGGGCAAGTCTGGCTCAAATTGATGGCCGGGCGAACGGTTGACGCGGGCGACCTTTCACGCTTGCTCGGTCTTGCCAGCGACAGCCAGCTCGACGAAGTGCGCGCCTTCCTGAAGGATCATGCGGACGCCCGCGACGTCCAGGACTTCGAGAGCCTGGTGCAGCTCGGGAAGCTCGAGTTCGGAGAGCGGGCCTGAGATGACAAAGCGGCTGGCCCTTATCGGTTACCCAGTGAGCCATACGCTGTCGCCGGCGATCCATGGGGCCGCCATCCGGGAGCTTGGACTGGACCTGACCTACGAAGCGGTGGAGACTACGCCGGAGCGACTGCCCGCGTTCATGGACGAACTGCGCGGGCCGGACTGGCTGGGCTGCAACGTGTCCGTACCGCACAAGGAGGCGGTGCTGCCGTTCATGGCCGAGCTGAGCGGCGAAGCGCGGGCAATCGGCGCCGTCAACACCATCCTGAACGGAGACGGGCGCATGCAGGGCTATAACACCGATGCCGCGGGCTTCCTGCACGACGTGCAGGAGCATTTCGGACCAGTGCAGGGCAAGCGCGTGGTGGTGCTGGGGGCTGGCGGCGCCGCGCGCGCAGTGTGCTATGAGCTGGCCAGCAAGGCCGAGCGGGTATGGGTGCTCAACCGCACGTCCGCGCGGGCTGAGGCTCTGGTGCTCGAGCTCGCCGGCACGTTGCAGGTGGGCAGCCCCGAGCATCTGCGGGAATGCCAGCTGATCGTGAACTGCACCTCCGCCGGGCTGCACGCAGGCGATTCGCCGCTGCCCGACGAGCTGGTGCCCCGGAGCGTGCAGCTTTATGACCTCATCTACAATCCCGCCGAGACGCGACTGATGAAAGCCGTGAAGCAGCGCGGAGGCAAAGCCGTGAATGGCCTGGGTATGCTCGTGCGCCAGGCGGCAGCGGCGTTCCAGATCTGGACCGGGATCGAGCCGCCGCTGAGCGTGATGTTCGAGGCGGTGCATGCCTAGATTCCTCACTGCCGGCGAGTCCCACGGCAAGGCGCTGACCACGATCATCGAAGGCCTGCCGGCCGGCGTGCCGATTCGCGCCGAGTTCATCAACCAGCACCTGTCGCGCCGCATGAAAGGCTACGGCCGCGGCGGCCGCATGCAGATCGAGACCGATACGGTCGAGATCCTGTCCGGCGTGCGCCACGGCTTCAGCATGGGCTCACCCATCAGCCTGCTGGTGCGCAACGCCGACAACCCCAACTGGACCACCATCATGGACGAGAAGCCGGTCGAGGAAGAGGTCAAGAAGGTGACCCGTCTCCGGCCCGGCCACGCCGACATGGCCGGCGTGATCAAGTACGGCTTCGACGACGTCCGGCCGGTCTTGGAGCGATCCTCGGCGCGTGAGACGGTGACACGCACCGCGGTGGCCGCGATTTACCGCTGCCTGCTGGGGGAGTTCGGCATAGGCGTGCGCAGCCACGTGGTGCGCATCGGCCCGGTCGGCATCGGCGAGCTCGACCTGCCCGCCAATCCGGCCGAGTGGCCCTGGGACGAGAACGATCAGTCGCCGCTGCGCTGCTTCGACAAGCAAGCCGAGGCCGAAATGATCAAGGCCATCGACGGCGCCAAGGAGCGCGGTGATAGCGTGGGCGGCGCCTTCGAGGTGATCGCCTGGGGCATGCCCATCGGCTTGGGCAGCTTCATGCACTGGGATCGGCGGTTGGATGGCCAGATCGCCGGCGCGATCATGAGCATTCCGGCCATCAAGGGTGTGGAAATCGGCGAGGGCTTCGGCGTGGCCAGCCTGTTCGGGTCACAGGCTCAGGACGAGATCCGCTATGACGCCGACGCCGGCTGGAGCCGCCTCTCGAACCGCGCCGGCGGCACCGAGGGCGGCATGACCAACGGCCAGCCACTGATCGTCCGCGTGGCGGTTAAGCCCATCTCGACGCTGACCCGGCCGTTGACGTCGGTCGACATTGCCACCAAGCAGGAGGCCGTGGCGCACGTGGAGCGGGCCGACAGCTGCCAGGTGCCGGCGGCCGGCGTGGTCGGAGAGGCCATGGTGGCTATCGTGCTGGCCCAGAATTTCCTGGACAAGTTCGGCGGCGATCACCTCGATCACGTCCGCCAGAGCTACGAGGCGTATGTGAAGACATATGCCCACTAGCAGCGCTGTTTGTCATTCCGAGCCACAGGCGAGGAATCCGCGACCAGGGGACGGATTCCTCGCGTTGCTCGGAATGACAAAGGACGCGCCATGCCTTCCCTAGTCAAGACCGGGCGCGGGCTGTTGTCGCAAGCGGCCGAGCTCATGTCCGGCGCGGGCCTTAAGGGGCGCGCGTTTGTCGTCACCGATCGGAACGTGTACGCGCATTTCGGGCAGCCGCTGTCCGAGAACCTGGCGCGCGGCGGTTTCGAGCCGGTGGTGAACATGCTTAACCCGGGCGAGCAGACCAAGACGCTGCGCACGCTGGAGGTGCTGTACGACTGGCTGGCCGACGCACGCGCCGAGCGGACCGACGTCGTGGTGGCGCTCGGCGGTGGCGTGGTGGGCGACCTGGCCGGCTTTTTGGCGGCGACCTATCTGCGAGGGATGCCACTAGTCCAGATCCCGACCACCCTGCTGGCGCAGGTGGACAGCAGCATTGGCGGCAAGACCGGCGTAAATCATCCCAAGGCCAAAAACCTCATCGGCGCCTTTTACCAGGCCAACTTGGTCATCATCGACCCCGCTGTGCTGGCCAATCTGCCGGCCCGCGAGTTCCGCGGCGGCCTCGGCGAGGTGGTCAAGTACGGCGTCATCCTGGACCCGGAACTGTTCGACCTGCTCGAGGCCCAGCAAGCGCAGATCCTGAAGCAGGACACGGCGGTTATCGATCACATCGTGGGTCGCTGCGCGCAGCTCAAGCTGCAGGTCGTGGGCGAGGATGAGCGTGAGGTCGGGCTGCGCATGGTCCTGAACTTCGGGCATACCATCGGCCACGCCATCGAGGCGGCCACGAATTATGAGGCGTTGCTGCACGGCGAAGCCATCGCCATCGGCATGTCCGGCGCGGCGCAGATTGCCGTGGCACTGGGCAAGCTCGATGCTGGCGATTGCCAGCGTCAACAGGCGCTGCTCAAGTTGCTGGGACTGCCCTATGCCGCCCGGGGCCTCGCCTGGGAGACGGTTCGAGACGCGATGTCGCTGGACAAGAAGACGCGCTCGGGCCGCATCAACTGGGTGCTGCCGACCCGCATCGGGACCGTTGAGGTCACCAACGAGGTACCGGACGACGTAGTCGAATCGGTGCTCAAGACGCTGCTGAACGCATGAGCGACCTCAGCGATCTCCGCCGCCGAGTTGACCAGCTCGACGAGGACATCGTTCGCCTGCTGAACGAGCGGGCGCAGCTGTCGGGCGAGATTGGCAAGCTCAAGGACGGCGGGCCAGTGTACGCGCCGGCGCGGGAAGCCGAGGTCTACGACCGAGTGGTCGCGGCCTCGGCGGGCGTGCTGCCAGCTGAGGCGCTGCGGCGTATCTACGGCGAGATCGTGTCCAGCAGCCGAGCGCTGCAGGCGCCGCTGCGGGTGGCCTTCCTCGGGCCGGAAGCGACCTTCTCGCACCAGGCGGCGCTGTCCCACTTCGGCTCCGCCACCACCCTGCTGCCGGTGCCCACCATCCCCGACGTGTTCAAGGAAACCGAGGTGGGCCGCGCGGATTACGGGGTGGTGCCCATCGAGAACTCGACCGAGGGCGCCGTCACGTTCAGTTTGGACAGCTTCGTGGAGAGCGATCTGAAAGCCTGCGCCGAGTTCCGGCTGGAGATCCATCAGGCGGTCATGTCTCGCGTGGCGCTGAGCGAGGTGAAGGTGGTCTATTCGCACCCGCAG
>WNFB01007093.1_pt1 | contig 10037 bp, 7 predicted proteins | sample 5400501 | NCBI WGS metagenome assembly WNFB01 (sample SAMN13153341, study PRJNA577476) | soil metagenome | isolation source: 200 cm saprolite under Douglas fir tree site 2 hole 1 | place: USA:California | collected 2015-04-18
TCGTAAGGCGCGAGCTTGCCGCGCACATGCTGCTGCAGCTCCGCTTCCAGCGCCGGCGAAGCCTGGTAGCCCGGCGTGAGCACGATGAATGCCTTCACGATGTGGGTGCGGTCGGGATCGGGGCTGCCTACGACCGCGGCGTTCGCGACCGCCGGATGCTTCACCAGGCAGTTCTCGATCTCCGAAGGACCGATGCGGTAGCCCGCGCTCTTGAACATATCGTCGGTGCGCCCCTGGTACCAGAAATCGCCGTCCTCGTCGCGCTTCGCGAGATCCCCGGTGCGGCACCATTTGCCGGTGTATTTCCTCTTGGTCGCCTCCGGGTTCTTCCAGTATTCGAGAAAGAACACCGGATCGTCTTCGTCCCAGGCCGCCACTTCGCCAAGTTGACCGACCGGAACTTCGTCGCCCGCTTCGTCGATGCAGGCCACGCGGTGTCCGGGATAAGGCCGACCGATCGACCCGGGCTTGGCCGGCCACAGCGTATGCGAATTTCCGACGATGTAATTGATCTCGGTCTGGCCGAACATCTCGTTGACGGTGATCCCGAGCGCTTTGCGGCTCCATTCGAATACCGTCTCGCCCACCGATTCGCCGGCGCTCATGATGGAACGCAGCGAAAGCTCGTAACCTTTCGTCGGCTGCGGCACCGTCTTCATCATCATCTTGAGCGCAGTCGGAAAGAGGAAGGCGTTGCGCACGCCGTACTTTTGCATCAGCCAGAACGACTTTTCGGGGTCGAACCGACCGCGGTAGCCGAGCAGCGGAATGCCGTGATAGAGCGACGGCAGCAGTGCGTCCATCAGGCCGCCCGTCCAGGCCCAGTCGGCCGGCGACCAGAACAGGTCGCCCCCCTGCGGAAACAGATCGTGCGAATGCTCAAAGCCGGGGAGGTTCCCGAGGAGCACCCGATGCGGCATGAGCGCCCCCTTGGGCGGACCGGTCGTGCCGCTGGTGTAGACGAGCAGCGCCGGCTCGCCCGCCGCGGTATCGACCGGAGAAAAATACTGCGAAGCCTTGTCCAGGAGCGTTCCCCACGACTGCACCCAAGATTCCCGCGCTCCGGCGACGCCGATCACGTGCTTGAGATGCGGCAGCTTGTCGCGAATCTGGGCCAGACCGGGCAACGATGCGGGATCGACGAGCGCGGCGACAGTTTCACTGTTCTGCAGACGGTATTCGAGGGCATCCGGACCGAACAGGACCGAAAGCGGCATCGCCACGACGCCCATCTGGTAGCAGGCGATGTGCGCGATCGCCGTTTCCGGGCGTTGCGGCAGGATGATGCCGACGCGGTCGCCGCGTTTTACGCCAAGGCCGGCGAGCACGTTCGAGAGCCGGTTCGCATGCTGCTGCAGATCCCAGAAGGTGTATGCGGCGGTGGACCCGGCCTCGTCCTCCCAATACAGGGCGAAGCGGGAGCGGTCAGGTGAGTGCCGGCCGCAGCAAGCCGTGCCGATGTTGAATCGAGCCGGCACCTCCCATTTGAAACTATCGTAGACCTCGCGATAGCGGTCCTGCATTCCGGACGCAGCTATTGGAGTTGCCTGAGCCGTTGCTCGACGAAACCGAGAAGATCGGGAGCGAGATTCCCTGCCGATTTGGCGCGCGTGAAGGCCTCCAGCGCTTCCTTGGGCTGCTCGACGGCCTGAAAGGAGATCCCTAGACCCAGCCACCAGATGCCCGCAGACGGTGCGAGGCGCAACGCCGCCTGATACTGCTCGATTGCTTCCTTGTGACGATCGAGCCTCTGGTAAAGCGCGGCCGCAAACGCGTGAAAGTCCGGGTTACGGTCCGGCGGTGCGGCGTGTCTTTGCAGTACGAAAAGCGCTGTGGGGATATCGTTGCTCTCGACCATGATGCGCGCGAGCAGCATGGCGAAACCGGTGTTCTCCGTGTTGAGCGCGAGGGCCTCCTGGAGGGAAGCAGCAGCCTCGTCCACGCGTTTGGCCTCGAGCAGTAGCGCCACCATGGTCTGGCGCGCCGCGTCGTGTCCGGGATCGATTTCGAGAGCGCGGCGAAAACCGTCCATCCCTTCGGCGATTCGGCCCTGGTTCACCAGGTTGACCGCGCGGCGAAATTCGCTTTCCGCTCGAGAGCGCGACGAAGTATTCGAACGCCGGTCGATCTTGCCCGGTGCGGCAGCGGGATCGCCGGCAAGAGCCGGTCGCGCCGAGACGGCCTTTGTCGCGCCGACGGGAGCTTTCGAGCCGGATCGGGAAGCTCTTGAGCTTCGCTGTGGAATCGGGGTCGTCAATTCGGTCGCCAGCCGCAGCATGTCCACATTCACCCTGTCCGAGCGTTGCGGCAAAGGCGCCTGCGCGCCTGCCGAATCGGGCGCGGAACTCGAGGGGGCCGGCTGCGGGGCGGCTGCTTGAGGCGCGGGCGCGGATTCGGAACGCGACGGTGCAGGATCGGCCGGCGCGGAGATCTTCCCTCGCGAGGACTGGTAGGCGAGCTCGGTGACTATCGGGCGCGGCATCAGCTGCCAGACGAGCCAAGCGACCCAGCCCACGGCGAAGAGCATCGTCATGGCCATGGTTCGCCAAAAAAAATCGGAGGCGAGCATGCGCTCGGGCACCGGACGCATATGCTGCGACAGCCCCCCGGCGGGCGCCGCCGTTCCGCCCTGAGACGCATGGCGTTTGTCGAGATCCCGGAGCATCTTGTTGATGAGGCTCATCGCAGGATCATCCAGCCGATGCTCGAGAACGCTGCACAGGCGAGCGCAAGCCAGAGCCAGGCGCGCGACAGCGCGAACGAAGCGGGCGTGTCGACGGTCGCCGCGCGCGCGTGCCGCCCGGTCACTTTGCGCACGCCTTCGCCGTAAGCGAGCATCATCGCCTTGTTGGCGAGGATGTTGACGAGCCGAGGAACCCCGCGGCTCGCGCGGTAAATCGCCTTGATCGCTGCGTGCGCAAACACCGCGTCGCCCGAATAGCCGGCGATCGCGAGCCGGTGAGCGAGATAATGCTCGGTCTCCTCGCGCGTCAGGGTACCCAGATGGTGCTGAAAAGTGATGCGCTGGCGCAGCTGCCGGATCGAGCCATGCGCAAGTCTCTCGTCGAGCTCGGGCTGGCCGAACAGGATCACCTGGACGAGCTTGCGCTTTTCTGTTTCCAGATTGGTCAGCAGCCGCAGCGTCTCGAGCGATTCCAGCGGCATCGCCTGGGTCTCGTCGAGGCACACCACCACGCGCCGCTTCTGGCGGGCGAAATCCAGCAGCGCGAGGCTCAGCGCCTTGAGCAGATGGTGCTGGTCGAGCCCGCCGTCGAGCTTCACCCCCAGTTCCTCCGCGAGCGCGAGCAGCAGCGTCTTGGGCTCGAGGTTCGGGTTGGGGATATATGCGCTGCCCCAGTTGTCGTCCAGCGTGGCAAGGAACTTGCGGCACAACAGCGTCTTTCCCGTACCCACCTCGCCGGTGATCTTGAGAAAGCCCTCGCCATTCGCGACGGCGACGAGCAGCGTGTTCAGGGCTTCCTGGCTGCTCGCGCACGCGTAGAAGAAGCTCGTGTCGGGAGTGATCCCGAACGGGGGCTCGCGCAGGCCGAAGTGGGAGAGATAGATCACTACGGTCTCTCGAACGGGGAGAGCCGCCCCTCGCTCCCGAGGTTCTGAATCCGGTCGCGCGTCTGTTGGATGCCCTCCTCCCAGTCCCTCTCGCTCTTGATGATGGTCGGCTTCAGCAGGATGACGAGTTCTCTTTTAGTCCTGGTCCGGGTGGTATTCCCGAACAGGCCGCCGACGCCCGGGATATCCTGGAGCAAGGGAATGCCGGAACGGTCGTTCGCGACATCGACCTTCATCAGTCCGCCCAAGGCGACGATGTTTCCGTCCTGGACGCGGACAATGGTATCGGTTTCGTTGATGGAGCTCCTCGCCAGGGGAAGCGTGGTGTCCGCGGCGTTGGCGACGCCTCCGAAATTGAACGTGAGATCCTGCTGCACCACGTTGCTGACCAGCGGATGAATGTGCAGAAAGATATTCCCGTCCTCGTCGATTTGCGGTGTGATGTCCAGAGATACCCCAGAAAAGAATGAGTTGAGAGTCGGAGTCAACTGGATGGCGGTCGTCACACCGCCAGCGGTCTGCACGGGAGTTCCCGTGACGTTGGTCACGAAGAACTGGTCGGTCCCCACCTTCAGGACGGCTTTCTGGTTGTTGAGGGCCGCGACCCGAGGACTCGACAAGACCTGGACGTTTCCTTGCGAATCCAGAAACTGGAGCAAAGCAGCGAAATCCTTGGTCTGAACAGCGAGCCCAAACACCCCAGCGCCCACCGCGCCTGCCGCCGATACGGCAGTACCCGCCAGGCCGGTTCCCAGAACGCCCGTTGCCAAGGTACGCCCGGCGGGATCGACGGTTATCGCCGCGTTTCCAGTGGACAGGTTGCCCGTGGTTCCAAGCTGGGTGTTCGACCCGAACACGCCGGCGGTGATGCGATGGCTGTTCGGAAAGGCCGCCCAATTGATTCCGGCCTGATAGGCGTTGTTCAGCGTCACATCGACGACCTTGGCCTCGATCATCACCTGGCGCTCGACCGACAGGCGCATCGCCTTGAGATACTTCTCGACACTGCGCAGCTCGTCGGGCATCGCACGGATGACAATGACGCCGGACTGCGGGCTGACCACGAGATTTCGACCCGGCCCTGTGCCGATCAGGGCCCGAAGCGCGAACGTAATCTCGTTCCAGAAATCGCTCTGTGAAACCATCGATACGCGGCTCGCGTCCAAGGAGGCGGTCGCTATGGAGCTCAGGCCGAACGCGCCCAACGCCGGTGAGGTAGCCTGCCCCGGCGTTGCGGGTGCTGCCGCCCCGGCGGGTATGGCCGCGCCCCCGCCCCCCTGTGCGGGGCCCGAGATCGCGCCGGAGCTCACCCGCACGTCGCTGCGGCCCGAACGCAGGCCGATCAGGTAATTCACCTGGAATACGCGGGTCTGCAGTCCGGCCGATTCGACATAAATGCGGGTGCCGTCGATTCGAAACTCGTAACCGTAGACTTCCCGGATGGCTTCCAATGCCTCCCGCACCGTGACGTCCTTGAGGTTGAGCGAGAGAGTCCCGCTCACCGCGGGATTCACGATCATGCTGTAGCGAGTCCCGGAAACGATCGACATGAACACCTGCTGCGCGGGCGCGGTATTGACGACGAGATCGAAGCGCGGCTCCACAGGCGCCCCGGGTACTTTGGGCATCTCCGCGCGAAGCGGCGGAAGCAGCGCCTCGCGCACGGCGTTCGGCTGGCTCCCCTTTTGCGCCGTGGCGCTCTCGATCTCGGAAATCACGGACTGATCCACGTGGAATGGGGCGCAGGAACCAAGCAGGGCAGCCGCTATCGCGGCGAGGCTAGTTCGCTTCACGGTTCTCCTCCTCCTGCTTGCCGGCGTTGTCAGCCCGCGCGGCAGGCCAGTGTCTCTTGCGATGGACCGAAGAATAGAGCTTGATGGTTTCAGTCGCCTCGGGTCCCTGCAATACGATCTCCTCGTCCGTGATCTTCACCACAGTGGCGTTCCCGTAGTGCTCGCCGAGTTTGACCGTCCGCCCGTTGATCGTCACCTGGCGGCGGTCTTTCGAGATGATCACGACTTGCGCGGGCGACGAGCCCTCTGCGGGCTCGTACCCGTCGGCGGATCCGCCGAGAACCTCCAGCGGAGGCCGAGTGGGATCGTTCAGTCCTTGCGCAAGGCTGCGCTGCGCGCCGAGTGAGATGATGAGCGCGAAACTCAGCGTCAGATAAGCAGCCATGTCTTGTCCGGACTGAACGTATAAAACGTGATCTTCAGAGTGACCACGGGGTAAGTACCCTGCAGCTCCATGTTGCCCCACATGATCTTCGCGGGGAGGCGCTCGAGCTGGCCGACGTAGTTCAGCATTTTCAGGTAGCTTCCCGACACCGCGATCTCGATTCCGTGCCGGTACAACGCGAGTCCGCTCGGCGCGGAACCCGCTATCGGCGTGAGCGACTGGGTCAATCCGGTCGCAGGTAACGAACGAAGGCTGATGAGCTCGACGTCGGGATTTCGCTTCACGATCTCAGAGAGCATTTTTGCCATGCGTTCGGGCGGAACCAGCTCGCCTTGTCCTGCGGCGAGCTCCCGGTCGAGCGCGGCGAGGTCGAGCTTGCGCTTTTCCAGCAGCCGCCGCTTCGCATTTACGCTGTCGCCCGTTCGTGCCTGGGCGTACGCCTGCACCTGCGTCCGCATGGTGCGAATTTCGTCCTCTTGCTGCTGAATTCTCTGCGAATTGGCCTTCTGTCGCCGCAGAATGGGCTCGAAGAGCGCGTTGTCGGCGATCGCGACGATGATGACGGCGGCCGCGAGGAATATGAGCACGCGCTCGCGCAGGCTCATCGCGTCGAGGCGATCGGCGTAACGCTGCAAAGGCGCCGGCAAGCGCATGGCTATGGCCTCGCCCTCCCGGATGCGGCGGGGGCGTTTCCAGGCTCGGGAAATCCCTGCGAAGTCACGGTGAATTCCGCGATCGTGCGAACCGGGTCCTTTCCCGCGGTGCTCCGGGTAATCGCCAGGGCCTCGAGCGGCCGCCCTCGAAGCACGGATTCCTGCTTGAGTCGCCCGATGAGGACCGGGACGAGATCCGCCTGCAGGGCCCGGCCGCTCATGGTCAGCTGAGCGCCTCCTTCTGCGATCTGTATGCTCGTAAGCCAGAGGCCCTGCACGGTCTGCCGCGCAAAGGCGCGGAGGTATTCCGAGTATCCGGCAGATCCAGGCGAACCGCTTGTTCCAAGCTCGCGCAGCAGCGACTGGCGCAAGGCGATCGCCGCTTCGATGCTCTTGAGGTCCTGTTCGAGTTGCCCTTCGCGTTTTTCCGGGCTGAGTTCCGCGCTGACTTTGGTGAACTGCTGCTTCTGCTGTTCGTAGGCGCGCCCCGATTCACCGGTCTGGCGAGCCAGGTTCCTGTCCTGCCAGAAGGCAAAGGCGTAGAAGAGCGCCATACCCAACACGATCAGTCCGATCGCCTGGGTCATCGCCACCGTGGAAAAGTATTTCTTTTTCTCGAGGAACTGCGGATTGAAAAGATTAATCTGCTGGCTCACAGCGTCTTCTCCTCGACCCGCAGCGCCGCTCCGAACAAGTAAAAATATTCCCACTGCTCCTCGGGCGTTGGCTCGCCGCCGTCGGAAAAATCCATGACCTGGGGCAACGCCGCCACCACCACCGGCACGTAAAGCTTGCCGTGGAGAAATTGCTCGAGCTCTGGGTCCTGCGGGAGAGGAGCGAGCAGCAGCTCGCCCACCCCGACGCTGAGTCGCTGTCGGTCAAAAATATCGAGCGACCGGGTGATCTCGGTCGCAACGCGCTCGCGGTAATGGTCGCCGTGTTCCCTTTGTCCCAGCTGCACCGACGTGACCTCGAGGCGCCGCGTGAGAAGCAGCTCGCCACGGAACGAGATCGTCAACAATCCCCCCCAAGGCGAAAACGCCAGCATCGCGGTCGCCTTGTCCTGGGACTCGAACAATGCAGCGACATTGCGCTGCGCCATTTCCGGGATGTCTATGACCTTGAGCGGGATGCGCGCATCCTGAAACAGGGTGATTCGTTTCTGCACCACCTCGTTGCGGGTAGCGACGGCATACATGGCTCTCGCCGACCCTTTGGGGTCTCCCTCCGCACGCACTTCGAACACATCGACCGTTGCGTCGTCGATGTGATATTCGAGCTGATCCTTGATCCGCCAGCGAATTGCGGCTTTGAGCTCGTCTGCCGGAACCTTGGGAGGTTCCACCATCAATATCTGGTAGTCCGCGGGTTCAAGAAGCGTCGTGCATGTGAAACGGGCCAGTCCGTGCTCCTTCGTCTCCCTTTGCAGCGAACCCTCCTGCTCAGACGGGGAACAGGAAACGCTCCACCAACGCGTCGCAACGGGTCGTTGGCGGTTGCCCGCTCGCACGTGGGCAAATTTGATCGCCTCCGGCTCGATTGCGACGGCCAGAAGACCTGAGCCCTGCGTCGATTTGCTGAACAAACCCAGCAATACCCTCTCCCTGAATCATGCTTAACTTCAAGTTATATGAATAAGGTATTGTTGTCAATGACTTTTCTTAGGGCGAGTCCTGTCGACCACGCCGGCTCGGGTACCCTCGCTAAGGAACGACTTCCTGAGTCTGCAGGATGGATACGACTCCCGTACCGCTTGCGCCGGTGTTGATTCGGTTTCCTTCCCGCGTCACGACGAAGACGCGCTCACCCTGTTGCACGGTCGTCGCGCCGGCCCAGAGCGTAGTCGCCGCGTTCGGCCACGCTGCCCCGCCCCCGGTCGTCGTCACTGATTCGATATCATTGCTCGTCGGCGCCGAAGCGGACTGATAGGCGCCTGCGACAAACCGGCCCGAAGGCGATAGCGTGCCCGCCTGCATCAACAGCGTCCGTTGCCGCACCGTGCTCGCTGCACCCCAGGTAGCGGTCGAAGTGAAATACTTTGTCTGGATTCCCGCAGCGCCCTGTGAGCCCCAGAGCAGCCAGCCTTTGCCGGAAGCCGCTGGCCGCTCTTCCCAGGCGAAATCGAAGCTGCGCGACGTGTCGCTTTCCACAACGTTATTGTCGTGCCCGGTGACCGGAGGAACCGCGGTACCAAATGCGCCGCCGCTCCAAACGGTCGAAAGCAGGGAGGGACGTGTTCCGGCATTGGCAGTCTGGAGCATCGCTAGAATGTTGTTGTTGGGATCGGGATAAAGCCGAAGCCACTCGAAGGCTACACTGCCGTACCCTCCCGGGAACGTTAGTGTTGCGAACGAGCTGGCGGAGCCGTTCCCGGTCGGAGTCAGGGTGGCAGTGCCGGCGTCCCAGGTTCGATACCCGATTTGCTGAGCAGTGCCACCCCCATAAGCGAAAACCGCGAGTGTGCCGTTTGACTGCCACGCGACATCGATAGCCTCGCGCATGTTTGCGTTGGTTACGTTGGTATCCCAGCGGCCGTTGTCCCCCATGTTGTTCCAAGCGGCACCTGTCCAGCGCAGGCCATAGGTGTCCCGACGGGAGTCGAGCGACATCAGGAGAATCTCATTGCTGCCAGCCACGTTGCGCGGCGCAAGCCGGAACCAGAGGTGCCTTGTTGGGGGGTTCTGGGTCGGGTAGGTACCGCTCGGGGGAAGTATCATGCCGTTGGCGGTCAGTGTGGTGCCGTTCCAGGTGGCGTATTGGGGATCGCGGGAACCGTCTTGATAGACGATCCGCGCGATGTCCGAGGTGTATTCGTAGGCGATTTGAAACGTGCGAGCAGTGTTGGTTGATGCGGTCTGAAGCGGGCCGCCTCCGGCGGGAATCGTCCAGCTGCGGCCGTTCCATACCTGGATGAAGAGCTGACTGTTGCCGTCCAGCACGCCCATGATCGCTTCGTTCCGGGTGCGCGCGAATCGTACGACGATGAAGGCGGGGCTGGAATTCGCGCTCACCTGTTGGGCCGTTTGCTCCGCACCCCAGTTATTCACCGAACTGTCCCAGAGTCTGTAGTAGACGTTGTTGTCGAAACCGCCGCCAGTAAGCGCGGTGCCCTTCGCGTACACCACCATTGCGTCGGCACCCATCGTCCCCAGGGCGCCCGGGGCCGCCGTCGTTCCGGCGCCGAGCGCGCCTTCGACGACGCGCTTGGCGTTGCCGGCAGCACCCGTCGAGCTGACGATGCACAGGTTCTGCGAAACGGTGACGCCAGCAGCGTGAGCTGCCGCCGTGGTGCCGCCCACTCCTCGCGTGAGCCCGTTGAAATTCGTGCCAGTTCTGCTCGTGTAGTTGATCAGCTCGGAGTCGATGAGGAGCCGGCCATAGGGCGCGTAGAGGGCCGCGCTGGTGACTGGAACGGTCGTGGACGCAGCCGTAAGAGCGGCCGTGGTTGCAGTTAGCGTTAGAGGAGCGTACAGGGTCGGGGTCAGGGTGAAGGTAACCGCCGGGCCGCCCACCGGGACAGCGGCGTTATTCAGGGAGCTGCACGCGCTGCCGTTGAAGTACTGGCCGCTCGAATATTCGATTCCCGACCGCGCGGCGAAGTACGCCCGCTCGGACTGGCCATGCAGAGTGCCCGCA
>WNFB01007095.1_pt1 | contig 10035 bp, 10 predicted proteins | sample 5400501 | NCBI WGS metagenome assembly WNFB01 (sample SAMN13153341, study PRJNA577476) | soil metagenome | isolation source: 200 cm saprolite under Douglas fir tree site 2 hole 1 | place: USA:California | collected 2015-04-18
GCCTACGACTGCGTGGTCATCGCCACCGACCACTCCAGCTACGACTATGCCGCCATTGTGGAATCCGCGCCGCTCGTGGTGGACACCCGCAACGCCACCCGCCGCGTCCCCCGCCATCGCAGCAAAATCGTCCTCTGCTGACAAGACCATGAGCGCGCACCGTGACGAAATCCGCAGGCAAATCCAGGAAAGTTGCCGGGTGAAACAGAGCTTCCCGGAGGAACTCCTCGGCCAAATCGAGGAATTCGCGGTGAAATCGGCGGCGGCACTGGCGGCAGGCAAGAAACTGGTCTTTTTCGGTAACGGCGGCAGCGCGGCCGACGCGCAGCACCTGGCCGCAGAGCTGGTCGTGCGGCTGCGCGCCGATCGGCCGGGTCTCGCCGCACTGGCCCTGACGACGAATCCCTCCGTGCTGACCGCGGCGAGCAACGACTACGGTTTCGAGCACGTCTTCGCCCGGCAGATCGAATCGCTCGCGGCCTCGGGCGATGTTCTGGTAGCCCTTTCCACCAGCGGCGCCAGCCCCAACATCCTCCGCGGGGTCGAAGCCGGCGCGCGGCGCGGCGCCTATCGCGCCGCGTGGACCGGCGAAACCGGCGGCGCGCTGGCCGGCAACGTGGATCTTCTGCTGAAGGTGCCCTCGCGCGATCCGCAGCGCATCCAGGAAGCGCACATCACCATCGGCCACATCGCCTGCGCGCTGATCGAGCAAATCCTTTTCCGCAAGCCCGATTCCTAATTCAGCAAAACAAGAATACACAATGAGCGCGCCAAATCCCGAATCGCGAGCCGGCCGAACCCCCTCCGGCGCCTAGGGCTGCTGGGCGCGGATCAGCTCCACGCGAGCAGTCCCCAGCGGCAGTTCCGCCTCGATTAAAACGGGCGTGCGGGCGGCATCGTGGGCCAGCCAGAGCCAGAACCGCGTATCGGCCAGCTCTCGGCCGCGCTCGTAGATGTGCAGCTCGATGCGCGAGGCGACGTAATGACCGGCGGGAACGCTGACATCGCCTCGCTCCAGCACGACCTGCGCCTTCGCTTCGTACAACTTGTGCCCGTCAAAGACGGGCCCATGCGCCTCTTTGTTGCGCGACCAGTCAATCAAGCGCAGAGAATACAGAAAGGCCACGGCGTCTCGCGTTCCGGGAAGCACGCGCACCGCCGGACCTGTGCCCGGCGCGGAGTCACCTTCCGCGCTCATCCGCAGGATGTGATTTTCGTGTTTTCCTTGCTCGCGGAGATACATCTCGTATTGCAGGCTGATCAGATTTGCAGACTCGGCATAGGAATCGAACTGATCGTCGAGCGAAAAAAGCGCGCGCATGGTATCGACGGTGTGCGCGACGGCCTGGAAATGCCACGCGGCGCGGCCGTAAAACAAGCGGCGTTCGGGAACGGCGAGCTGCACCGTGGCCGCATTCACCAGAAATGACGACCACAGAAGCCTGTAGTCGAGCTTCTCTCCGGCCCGGAATGGAACCGACGCTTCCGCAGCGCCGGGCGTTGCGGCGGGCTTCGCCGCGGCGCGGCTTCTTGTCTGTCCGAAGGAACTCTCGGGCGCAGCCCACGCGCCTCCCTGGAGCAGGGCCAGTGCACAGAGGAGCGCGGCTCGAACAATCAGTCGAAGACGCGCGCAAGCCGGGTGATTCATGGCTTCAGATTGGAAGGCTCTGGCCCCGACAACGTTGCCCCTTGGGACAATCCGGGCAGGAATCCTTGCTCGCCGACTCAACGGACGCTATAGTCTAGCGTACTCCCAAGCGAGATGCGCGCGGCGGGTTCCTCAGCGCCAACATCCTGCCTGGTTCGCGATGCGATGGCCCCACCACGGCGGCAGCCTTCGCCGGGTGAACAACCGTTTTCCCGAGGAGGATTCCCCAGATGCGCTACCTGGTGACGGGCGGCGCCGGATTCATCGGCTCCAACGTCGTAGACGAACTGCTGCGGCGCGGTCAGACCGTGGCGGTGCTGGATGATTTGTCCTCTGGCAAAGAGGCGAACCTTTCCGGCGCCCGCGGCAAGATCGAATTCGTCCACGGCAGCATCACCGAGCTGGACACGGTGCAGAAGGCGTGCCGCGGGGCGGACTACGTCCTGCACCTGGCGGCGCGAACCTCGGTGCCGCGCTCGGTGAAAGAGCCGCTGGAAACAAATCGTGTCAATGTGGACGGCACGCTGAACGTCCTGGTCGCCGCGCGCGATGCCCAGGTGCAACGCGTCGTCTTTGCCGCTTCTTCTTCCGCCTACGGGGAAACGCCTACGCTGCCAAAAGTGGAAACCATGCCCGCCGAGCCGATCTCGCCCTACGGCGTCTCGAAACTCACGGGTGAGGTGTACATGCAGGTCTTCGGCCGCGTGTACGGCCTGCAGAACGTTTCGCTGCGATACTTCAACGTGTTCGGTCCGCGGCAGGACCCGGGCTCGCCCTATTCCGGCGTGCTTTCACGTTTCTGCAGCGCGCTGCTGGACGGCGCGCAGCCGGTGGTCTACGGCGACGGCGAGCAATCGCGCGACTTTACTTACATCGATAACGTGGTGGACGCCACCCTGCGGGCCTGCCAGGCGCCGCAGGCTTCGGGCAAGGTATTCAACGTCGGCACAGGCAACCGCTACACCCTGAACCACACCCTCAAGCTGCTCGAGAAAATTTCCGGCACGCCTGCCAAGCCGAAATACGACCCGCCACGCAACGGCGATATCCGCGATTCCCAGGCCGATATTTCTCTCGCGCGCAAGCTGCTGGGCTACAACCCGGGTCTCGGCTTCGAGGAAGGTTTGCGCCGCACCTGGGAGTGGTACAGCTCCTCCCACGGGAAATAGCGGCTGCCGAAAACGACCGGCTGGCTGGTGGCCGGCTCAGCGAGGGAAATGGTTATCGAGGTAGGCGGGTAGCTCCGTCAGGCTGTCGATGAGCAGATCCGGGGGATATTCAGCCAGCCGGGCGCTTCCCAAGCCATAGGTCACGCCACAGGCCCACATATCGGCATGGCGCGCGGTCAGTACGTCAATTTCCGAATCTCCGACAATCATCGCTTCGCGCGGCGCGGCGCTGAAATCGCCCAACAGCACGGCGGCACCCATGGGATCGGGTTTCTTGCGCTCAAAGCTGTTGCCGCCATAGATGTACTGGAAGTAGGAATCCAGGCCCAGGCCGGCAAGAATCTCGCGGCTGAACCGCACGGGCTTATTCGTCAGCACGGCCATGGATCGGCCGGCGAGCTGCGCGAGGCCTTCGCGCACGCCGGGATAGGCAACGGTGTTGTCGAGCATGTGGGCGTGGTAGTAGGTCAGGAAAAACTCCAGGGCGCGGCGGCACTGTTCGGCGCCGGCGCCTTCGCCCAGGGAGCGCTGCATCAGCATGGGCGCGCCCTGGCCCACGTAGCCGAAGATCTGCTCGGGCGGCAGCTCGGGCCGCCCGAACTCGCGGAGAGCGGCGTTCACCGACAGCGCCAGGTCAACCTTGGAATCAATCAGCGTGCCGTCCAGATCGAAGATCAGCACGCGTACACCCGTAAACCGCTTTTGACCCGCAGCCATGAGCTTTCCGCCCTGCGCGGAATCTTCATTGTAATGCAATTTCCGGCGCATCGCAGGCCGCCGCGGGCCCGGCATTGGCGCGCCACGACCCGGCTGCTAGAATGCTGACTTCGCGCAGAGCGCCGCACGGGGACCGATGGCCGAAATCTTTCCATTCCCAGCTTACCGCTACAATCCAGGCAAAGTGGACCTCGCCCGCGTGCTCACGCAGCCCTACGACAAAATCACCCCGGCCATGCAGGAACGCTATTCTGGGCTCGACCCCCACAACCTGATCACCATCGAAAAGGGTAAAGCAACCGCCCAGGACACCCCCGAGAACAACGTCTACACGCGGGCGGCGAAGGCGCTCAAGGAATGGACGGCCGAAGGCGTGCTGGTGCCTGACCCCGCTTCTTCCGTGTACGTGTACTTCCAGGATTACCAGGTGCCGCACACGCGGGAGCGCAGGGTGCGACGCGGATTCATCGCTCTGGGACGCCTCGAAGACTACGCGGCCGGCATTGTCTTCCGGCACGAGCAGACGCTGGCCGGGCCGAAGGCCGACCGGCTCGAACTGCTCCGCCAGACGCGAGCGCATACGGGCCAGCTCTTCATGCTGTACGCCGATCCGGATGGCCAGCTCGATGCGCTGCTCGAGCAGGTCTCACGCGTGCCCGCGCCGGTCGAGGTGCGCGATGAATACGACGTCATCCACCGGCTCTGGCCGGTTTTCGACGCCGAAATCCTCGAGCGTTTCCACATCGGTTTGGCCGACAAGAAACTCGTCATCGCCGACGGCCACCACCGTTACGAGACCGCGCTCGCTTATCGAAACCAGTGCCGCGCCCGCGCGGGTGCCGTGGATCCGCATGCCCCGCACGAAAAGGTGATGATGACGCTGTTCAACGCCCATGACGAGGGCCTCACCATCTTGCCCACGCACCGGGTGGTGGGCAACCTGAGCGATTTTGATCGGGAGGAGTTTCGCAAACGCCTGGCTCCTTACTTCGACTGGACGGCTTACCGGTTCGCCCGGGCTTCCGCGCGCAAAGCGAGCTACGGAAGATTCCGACGCAATCTGGAACGCCGCGGAGCCGCGCAGCGGGCCATCGGCATCTATGCGGGAGGCGGCGCTTTCCACCTGCTGCGGTTGAAACCGGAGGTGAAACTCGACGCGATTCTTTCCGATTTTTCTCCGGCACAGCGAGAACTCGACGTGGTGCTGTTGCACCGCCTGGTGCTGGAGAAAGGATTGGGGATCACCGCGCAGGCCGTCGTGGCGGAAGAGAACATCACTTATGAGCGCGAGATGGACGCGGCCGTTGCCGCCGTCGACCGTGGGCTGGCACAGCTGTGCTGCCTGCTGAACCCCGTGCGGATTGCACAAGTGATGGAAATCGCGCTGGCCGGCGAAGTGCTCCCGCAGAAGTCCACCGACTTTTACCCCAAGTTGCTGAGCGGACTTACGATCTACCGGCTGGATAGCTGACTCGAGACCATGCGCGGCACACCCGGGCAGGACACGCCGCGCCGGAAACTTGGCACGGGAAACTACTTGCTGAAACTGCGGATGGCCGCCGTTTCGGAGTCGTGCACTTCGAAGACCGTCAGTAGTCTGGTCACCTGCAAGACTTCCTGGAATTTGGAACCCAGGTTGGAAAGCTTCAGCGCAGCGTTCTGCGACTTCGCGCTATGGTGGGTCGCGACCAGCGTGCCCAGGCCGGCGCTGTCAATGTAGGTGACGTTGTCCATGTTCAGCACGATCTTTTTCTGATTGCTCGCCAGCAGGCTCTTCACGCGCTCGCGCAGCGAGTTGCTTTCCTCGCCCAGCACGATGCGGCCATCCAGCGCCAATACGGCGACGCCATCGACTTCCCGGTTCGTGATTTTCAGTGCCACGTTCGAACCTCCTCCCAAGAACAATCCAACTTAGATGATTCCGCTGCTGCCCCAGCGAAGGCCTGCTCTTCGAGCTGCCGAACGGGTCCCCCAGGCCGAACTCTCAGGGATAGTCCGAGCAAGACAAGTAATAGCCGCATGCCGGGCAAACCAGCTTGCAGCTCCGCCGCTCGAGCGCCCGCGAACACGCCGGGCAGTAGCCAGAAGCCGTCTCCGTTGCCGGCCCGGACTTAGGGCTATCCCCGTTTCCGCCGGGCTCGTCGTTCCCCATGCTCTGCACGGCTCGACGGTTATAACATAACCGATTCGAAGGGGGAAGCAGGGCAAGAGCTGCGGCCTCCAGCTCCCCGCCCGGGACGATAGCTTTGATCGGTCCGGGGATGGCAAGGAGCGCGGAGCGCCTGGGAAGGGCCGACTGGGGTCAATTCCGCGTCCGCCGTGGCGTTTCTGCGGCGGATGCAAAACACACGCTACAGGCGTAAAATAGAGATGCAACCGGCGACCTGTGCCGGGGCATCTATTACAGTAGGCCACGGCGTTGAAGATGAAAACGAGCCTCCCAGTCGGATTTGCCGCGGTGCTTGTGCTGGCGCTCTGTTCCACGGCCGGCGCACAAACGCACGGTCGCATGAGCGCAGGCCTGCGAGCCCCGTCCCGCGAGCACGCGCGCGTGGTCACTCTTTCCCGCTCGGCCAGCCAATCGACGAATGGCTTCATCGTGGTCAGCGACCCGTCAGTGTTGTCTCTGCCTAGCTTCGCCCATGGCGCCTTCCCAGTGCCCGGGCTGGGTTTTGACTTCGCACATTTTGCCGCTGTCCACCGTAGTTTCGGAACCAGCGCGCTGATAACCACACCCCTAGAGCCAATCATCCCGATTGGCTTGCCGTTCTTCGCCGCGCCCGTCGAGACCGCGCCGCTGGTGATCGTCGTGTAGCAGCCTCCGTTCGTGATCATGCAGCAGCCCGCCGTGCAGGAAGCTTCCTACGACGTCGTACCACGCTCGCGCAGCATCGAGCTGGATAAAGAAACTGCCGCCATGCCACAGGCGGCTCCCGAGCCTGACGCCAGCGAATTCGTGCTGGCGCGGCGCGATGGGACAGTGGTTTTCGCCGTGGCCTTCACGACCGCGGGAGACCGGCTCACCTACGTCACCCGCGAGGGTATTCGGCGGTCGCTGCGCCTGACCGATTTAGACGTTGAAACCACGCTGCGGATGAACGAAGAGCGCGGCACCACCCTGCACCTGCCCAGCTAGCCCCACCCGGCGCTTCTCAGCAAGAAAAACGGCTTGATTCTGTGCGCGAGCCCTGCGCCCGCTATTCCGAGGAGCGGTAGGGCTGAGGCATGTAGTAGCGTGAATCGCGCAGCAGCCCGGCGCGCTCGAACTGAACGGTGATGTGGCTGATGTGGAATTCCTTGGCCAGCTGCTCCTGGATCTGCGCCAGGATTTTTTCGCTTTCTTCCATGTGCATATCCGGAATGCGCACGTGGCAGGAAAGCGCGTAGAGGTCGGTGCCCAGCGTCCAGATGTGCACGTCGTGAACTTCCTGCACGTCGGAAACGCGCAGAATGGAGCGGGCGACGTCTTCAAGCAACATTTGCCGCGGCAGGCCTTCGAGGAGGATGTGGCTGGATTCTTTCAGGATGCCGTAGCTCGACCACAGGACCAGCGCGCCGATGGCCACGCCGATGGCCGGATCCAGCCAGCCCGCGCCAGTCGAGCGGATCAGCAGCGCGCCCGTCAGGATGCCGATATTGGAAAGCGCGTCGCCGAAATTGTGCACCAGGACGCTGCGCAGGTTCAGGTCGCTCCGACCGCGGATGAGCGCCAGGGTGATGCCGCCATTGACCGCCAGAGCGGCCAGTGAGATCCAGATCATCACGTCCGCATGCACGGCCACGGGATTGCGGAAGCGCACGTAGGCTTCGTAAAACAGATAAAACGCGACCAGCGCCAGCAACAGAGCATTGGCGAATGCCGCCAGGATGCCGGAGCGATGGTAGCCGTAAGTCTTCTCCGGAGTGGCGGGGCGCTCGGCCCAGCGCATGGCAAGCCAGGAAATGGCCAGGGTAGGCACATCGGAAAGGTTGTGCACGGCGTCGCTCACCAGGGCAATCGAGTGACCCAGGTAGCCGCCGATGATCTCCGCAACCACCAGGGCCAGCGTCGCGACCATGGCCCATTTCAGCGCACCTGTGTGGAGGGGCGCATGCGCGTGGGAATGGGCGCGGTCGTGGACGTGCATGCCGTCAATTTTAACCACAGGCGCGCTTCGGCGAATACAGGAATCTGACCGGTCTAGGTCTTGCCATCCGCGGCTCCGATGCGCGTTCGCGGAGCGCCTGGATGTTGATCTTGCACCGCCCGGCCGAAAGGCAATTGACTTCACCTAAGGCGCTGCCTACTATGCAAATTGGGTTGCATTTCGGGACTTCGCGGCTGCGCTCGGACAGATTATCGACAGCGCACCCATCATCATTCGGCAATGCCCAACTACACAGCCAAGCTCAGCTTCTGGGGAGTGCGCGGCTCGACTCCCACCGCAGATCCGGCGACCTGGCGCTACGGCGGGAATACACCCTGCCTGGAGCTAGTGGCGCCGGACGGCACGCAGTTCATTCTGGACTGCGGCACAGGCCTGCGCATGCTGGGCAACCGCTGGACGGAAGAGGCCGGCGAAAAGCCGGTCCACGCGCATATTTTCGTCACGCACTACCACTGGGATCACATCCAGGGCATTCCGTTTTTTTCCCCACTCTATTCCAGCCAGAATCGCTTTCACTTCTACAGCTTCCGCTCGGAATTCCTGGGCCGCGACAGCCTGAAGCAGGCTTTCGAGACGCAGATGGCCCACCCGTATTTCCCGGTGGATTTGAGCGCCATGTCCGCGGCGCGGGAGTTTTCCGAAGTCATCGGCAACGACCAGTTTGAAATCAATGGAACGCGCATCACCACGCGCTGGCTGAACCACCCACAGGGGTGCCTCGGCTTCCGTTTTGAAACCCCGGCCGGCACGATCGTCTACGCCACCGATAACGAGCCGGGCGTGGCCAAGCTCGACAGCAGCCTGCGGGAGCTGGCCGACGGCGCCGACATCTTCATCAACGATGCGCAATATTCCCCCGAGCAGTTGGCCACAACGCGCAAGGGCTGGGGCCATTCTTCCTGGCTCGAGGGAGTGAAAATCGCGCGGGAAGTCAGGGCGCGGAATCTCGTACTGTTCCACCACGACCCGGACTCGAACGACAAAATGGTGGACAACATGCTGCGCAGCGCCCGGCAGGAATTCAATTCGGTGTGGGCCGCGGCCGAAGGCATGGTGATGTCGCTCGGCGAAAACCGAGTGGACCTGGTGATTCCGGCGGTGCGCGCCGGGCTGCGGCGCGAGGCGCATTTCCGCGCCAAGGTCTGCGGCTACACGGAGGAAGGGCGGCCCTTCCAGGAAGAGACGGTGATCCGCGACCTCACCCTCCAGGGCGCGCTGATCTACCTCTCCCACAGCCCGAAGCTTCAGTCTGAACTGCAGGTCATGATGGAATCCCCGGGCTGCGAAGGGCAGCCCCACAGCTCATTGCGCCTGCGGGGCTACGTCGTGCGGCTCGAGCCGCGTCCGGAAAAGGATCAGACGGCTGTGGGCGTAGTGTTCACCGAATAACCGGCGGCGGGATGGTTCCCGACGATCTTCGCAAGCCTCCTAGGGCCTCAACCCTGCGATTTCGTGCATGCGGGCGAATGCCCGGCGCACGTGCGGCACGGTGATAGAGCCGCCGACAATGAGGGCCACGTTCAAGGCGTCAATCACCTCCGCGCGTTTCCAGCCTTCCTGGCCGCAGCGCAGCAAGTGGTAGGTGATGCAGTCGTCGCAGCGCAGCACCGTGGACGCAACCAGCCCGAGCAACTCCTTCACCTTCGCCGGAAGTGCGCCGGGCTCATAGGCCTGGGTATCGAGCGCGAAAAAGCGCTTGATTCCCAGGTGACCGCACTCCAGGATCTCCTTGTTGAGCTCGGCGCGAAGCTTTTCAAAATCTGCCAGATCTTCTGCCATCCTCTCCTCCGCTTGAGATTCTGCCACCAAGATCCCAACGGCTGTCACGAGTGTCCCCTGCCACAGGCAAGATGGCCCTGATTCGGTTCCCTAGCCATTCAGTCGAGTCTTCGACAAAGGGCACGGCCTCTGCCGTGACGGATTCTAGCAGACCAACTAGAAGCGAAGCGTGTGGAGAGGAAACGGAGCCCACCCCCTCCCCCGGATTGATGTAAGTGCAGAATCGAAAGGAGTTACGGCGCACGGAAGATGTAAGTGCAGATTCTACAGGGTTTAGAAGTGCATTGTTTCTTACAGATGCGGGCATGTTCCTGCAAGCGCAGATTCTAAAGGAGTTCCAGTCCACTAATCTTATAAGAGCAGTACACATTCCAAAGGATTTAGCCCCGCGAGTATGCGGCCCCCTACGACCATTGGCAAAGAAAAACTCCTGGCGCGGCGAACGCGCCGCTACGCAAACCCATTCATTCGATCCATTCCATCTTTGGGGGGATCGGCAAAGCTCCGGGCGAGCCTTACACCCTATTATACCGCGGGGTGCAAGAGGACGCCCATCTACGTTCTCCTGGCCGGC
>WNFB01011047.1_pt1 | contig 10035 bp, 12 predicted proteins | sample 5400501 | NCBI WGS metagenome assembly WNFB01 (sample SAMN13153341, study PRJNA577476) | soil metagenome | isolation source: 200 cm saprolite under Douglas fir tree site 2 hole 1 | place: USA:California | collected 2015-04-18
GTGAAGAAGGTAAAAGTTGCGCTCTGCATGCTTGAAATTGCCACCGGCTTCACGCCCAGGGGCCCGAAGTGCTTAGAGCAAGGAGAAATACGGAAGAGAGGAAAAGGGAAGTCACCGTGGGAAAAAGTCCAAATCGGGCGGGAGCGACCCCACTTTTCTGCGGCCAAGCCGCCCAAAAGTTTCGTGGGGTCGCTCCCGCCCGCACAAAGACTTGTGCCGTTCCTTTTTCCCACAGTGACAAAGACTTCGGATGAAGAACACCTCGTGATTGATAGCTGTCAGTGATGGGGATTCGCGTCGGCAACAAATGAGAGTGGGATCGATCATCTCGAAGTGGAGGTCCATGGGAATTGCATCTTCAACTCCGGAGCCAGTCTGGGACTGTACCGAGGCTGCCCGATTCCTCCGGCTGCACCCAAAGACGGTCAAGCGCATGGCGCGCAGCGGCCAGATCCCCGGATGCCGACTTGGGCGGCGGTGGTATTTTCGGCCCTCAGATTTGGACGCTTTGCTGCGAACCAGTGTAAGCTCTTCACTGAAGGCCAACAGGGTTGCGCCGCAACTCTCCTCTAATCCCAAAAGGAGAGCATGATGTTGCGGCTAACTCGAAACACGTATCAACACGGTTGGATTGAAACCCGGCCGTCGAAAAAGCACGACCTCGTATTTGTCTACCGCTGGCGGGAACGAAAGCCCGACGGCGGCTATACAAAACGCGTAGAAGTCATTGGTTCAGTTTCAGTGCTCAAAACCAAAGCTAATGCGTGGCGGGTCATCGAACACCGAAAGCTTGATGTGAACTCTGACCATCCTGGGGGACATGGGGTCACGGTCGGAATGCTCGTGAACCGTTACCTCGAAACAGAGATTCCCGAGCTGCGGCATTCGACCGGCAACGCGTACAGGTCATACCTCAACAACCAGATCAGACCACGGTGGGGCGATTTTCCCATTTCGAAGGTAAAGCCCTTTGCCGTGGAGCAGTGGTTGAAGGGGCTCGACCTGGCTCCGAGAACCAGGGGACATCTCCACAATCTCATGCGGGTGCTTTGGAACTGCGCCATGCGTTGGGAACTCAACCGAGATTGGCGAGAATCCCATGAAGCTCGTGCGGGTCCGGGGCACAAGCAAACGACAACGTGAGCCGATGGTTCTTAGCGTCGCTCAATTCCGTCTCTTAATCGGAGAGCTCGACGAACCCTTCCGCACGATGGTCACCCTCGATCTCGCCACGGGGCTCCGCTGCAGCGAGCTTTTCGGGCTCAAGTGGTGCGACCTGTTCTGGGACGACCTCACACTCCTTGTGCGGCGAGGCATCGTCACCGGAGTAGTAAGCGATGTCAAAACCAAATACTCCAATGCTGGCATTCCGCTTGATCCCGCATTGGCCGAGGTGCTGTTGAATTGGCGACGTAAGACGCGCTTCAAAAATCCGGGGGACTGGGTGTTTGCAAGCCCGTTCGTGGCTGGCAAGCTGCCTTGGTATCCCTGGGGAGTGGAGAGGCGTCATATCATCCCCGCAGGCATTCGTTGCGGCATAGGACGTATCGGCTGGCACACGTTCCGGCACACCTTCCGGACCCTGCTTGATGAAACCGGGGCTCCGATGAAAGTGCAGCAGGAACTCATGCGCCACGCGGACATCCGTACTACGATGAACGTCTACGGCAAAGCCATGGACGAAAGCAAGCGCGCGGCGCACCGTAAAGTCGTTCGCCTCGTATTGCCTTCGAAGGTGGCTTAATGCCCCTTAGTGCCCCTTGAAGTTTTTGCTATCGGATTGAAAAGAAGCAAGTAAGTTGGTGGAGCCGATGGGATTCGAACCCACGACCTCCTCGATGCCATCGAGGCGCGCTCCCAACTGCGCCACGGCCCCACCGAAGTGAATTACTTCAATCATTTTACCTCAGGGGATTAGCTGCGTCTATCTCCTGTCACCCGCGCCAAGGTGCAACTGCGGAACATGGGCAAATTCTGTAGAATGGCAGTCCTATGGCGAAACTCACCGTTACGGGTTCGAAGTACTTGGTCGAGGCGGCGGGCAAGCGGCTGCTGGTGGACTGCGGAATTTTCCAGGGCTCACAAGAGCTACAGGACCGCAACTACAAGCCGCTTCCGGTCGACCCCAAGACGATTGATTATCTTGTGCTCACACACGCGCATCTGGACCACACGGGATGGCTGCCCGTGCTGGCGAAATCGGGTTATCGCGGGCCGATCTTCGCAAATCCGGCGACCATCGAACTCACGACGATCCTGCTGAAGGACTCGGCTCATCTGCAGCAAGAAGATACGCTGCACGCACGGATTCATAAGGACAGCCGTCACGCCAATCCCGAGCCGCTTTACGCCCCGGAAGACGTTGATCCCACTTTGAAGCTGATCAAGAGTATGCCGCGCAGCGGCAGCTTCGACATCAGCCCGGAGTTTCGCGTGACGTCTTATGACGCGGGACACATCCTGGGATCTTCCAGCCTGGAATTAGTGATCACCGAGAGTGGCAGGAAGAGCGTCGTGGCGTTCTCCGGCGATATTGGACGCTATGACCAGCCGATTTTGAAGGACCCGGCAACACCAGCGTCAAAAGCGGATGTGCTGATCTGCGAATCAACTTATGGCGACCGCGAGCATCCGGAGGGTGACCCCGCAGAATCGCTTGGGCAAATCGTGAACCGCGTGGTGAAGCGCGGCGGTTCCATCGTGATTCCCGCGTTTGCCATCGGGCGGACGCAGACGTTCATGTATTACTTGCGGCAACTGGAAGACCAACAAAGAATTCCGCGCTTGCCCGTCTACGTTGACAGCCCGATGGCGCTGAGCGCGACGGATTTGTATTTAAAGTACAAAGAAGATCACGACCAGGACTATGTGCGGGAGGAAGGCAGCGGCGGAAAGGGCGACCCACTGAATGTGCATGAATTTCATCTAACCCGGTCGGTGGAGGAATCCAAGGCCATCAATAACGTCAAGACATCCTGCATCATAATTTCGGCTAGCGGGATGGTGAGCGGCGGCCGGGTGCTGCATCACCTGGTGCAGCGGCTTCCGGATGCACGCAATGCGGTGATCCTGGCGGGATTCCAGGCCGAGGGCACGCGCGGCCGCGCTTTGCAAGAAGGCGCAAAATCGCTCAAGCTCTATGGCCAGGATGTGCCGGTGGCCGCGGAAATCGCGGAGATGGGGCAATTCTCCGCACACGCAGGAAAGAGTGAGTTGCTGCGCTGGCTGACGGCGCTGCCTGCGCCTCCCAAACAGACGTATCTAACCCACGGCGAGCCGGCTGCGGCGCAAGCGTTGCAGGCAGCCATCTCGGAAAAGTTTCATTGGAGGGCGGCGGTGGCGCGGTATCTGGATACCGTGCCTGTGGGTGAATAGGACTTGGAAGGGCCCACAAACTATTTTGAGGAAGTCAGGAAACTATTTGGCGGCTCACGTCGTCTATATAGGCAAGACCACTCGCGGGGTAGGGGGCTAACCACCACAGGGCAACCGACCGTCAGTCTCCTACCCCTAAAAAGCCTTGAAGTTCCTGAAACTGCGCAATTTATCTAAAATTTAGAAGCAAAAAATCAAGCCTGAAAACCAGGGGGACGGATTCCCCTGAGTGCGCCGACTTTCGGGACTTGCGAACTATTTCGCCGCGAGCGCGATTCGCGTTGTGGGGGCTTCGCGGGACATGGGCGGGATCTCATTGAGTTCCAAGCCGGCGACAAACATAGGCGTGGGAGCAACTCTGCCCCAGCGGAACAACTCCCAACGAGCACGAATGAATTTAGTCTCCGGACGCAGCGAGAGATCAAGGATCATCTTGGTCGTCCCACGGTAGAACTGCTGCGGCAGCATGAGAAGGGGCTTCTTCGACCAGGTTTCCCCGTCGGCAGAGCCCCAGATCGACACATCGAGCGATTCCTGTTCAATCTGATCCGTGACGGTGAGGCGGCAGAGAAACGTGCGCGTCGCGCTCGCGGAGATGTCGAACGCGGCGCCGTCGCCATTGGCTTCCAGTCGAGTATCGTGCGGAACGAGCTCTAGTTTTGTCGGCATAGTCGATTCTTGAATGCGAATTCTAGCACAAGGCGGCCAATAGAATAGCCCGTGAAAAGCGGTTGAAACTGGCGCAACAGTTTTCCTGGAGAGCGGAACGTGAATCGTCTCTAGGGAGTTGGATCCGGTGGTTGAGGCAAATCAGGGATGCCCGCTATCAACGATGGATCGAGTGGTTTCAGTTTAAGTTGATGGCATAGGAAGGCAATGCGGTCGCGGCGAGCTTCGGCGTTGAGCGCGTGGGGAGCGTCGTAGAGCTTGAACTGCTTGGGTTCGCTCACTAACGCGGCGTATTGGCGAGCGCGCTCCGGTGATAAGAATGGTGCATCGTGCGTCCCATATTGCAGGAAAACAATGGCCGGCGCGGCATGAGAAACAAATTTTCCCGGGTCGAGCCATGCCCTCTTGGCGACCTTTTCGTCGAACTTTTCCGGCCCATACTTTTGACGGAACTGCTTGTACTCTTCCGTTTTTAAATCAAGTTCGTCCGACAATCCCCCGGCCATGAGGACGAATGCTTGGAAGCGCTTATCGATACCGCTCAGAAAAGCGCCGACGGTGGCGTCATAGCTGTGGCCGACATACGCAAACCGTTGGGCATCGACATCTTTCCGTGCCAAGAGCAAATCAGCGCCGCGTCGCATGTCCATGATTTGTTGAACCAGGTCGGCAACCTGCTGATCGCTCAATTCGTCCGGATCATCCACGTGACCTGGCCGCGCACCCACGCCGGTGGGGAGAAGAGAGACGACGCCGGCGTGCGCGAGAGCGACAGCTTCTTCTAGAAATTCCTTGCGGTTGAAGAAAGCAGAATTCTGCCAGTACCAATGTCCCCAGAGGACGGCGGCAAAGGGACCTTTCCCCTCCGGCACGACGAGATACGCCGGAACGCGGCCACCCTTCAGACTCGCGTACGAGATGTCATGGATGGCGACACCACCGCGATGTTCCACGCCGGCTTCTTGAATATCCAGAGGCGCCTTGGAATCGTAGTCAAAGGCGTGCGACGGGCCGGTGTTTTGCGCGAGCAGTGGCGTCGCGGAGAGAAATAGGATGGCCGTGCAGAAAGTTCGCATGAGGTACTCCCTGGTCCTTAACATAAGATCTTTTCAACATACCATTGGCCTAAGGCCGCAGCTTGGATAGCCGCTCTTCGGCGGCGGCGAGCGTCTCTTCTTTTTTGCAAAAAGTGAAGCGGACCTGCGAGGCGCCGTCGTGCGCGTTGTTGTAGAAGCTGGAGCCGGGGACCACTGCGACTCCGATTGTTTCGACGAGAAACTTGGCGAAGCGCATGTCCTTCGTCTCGGCCTGGAAACGAACCGGATCGGGATCAGCGAAGCGTGAGATGTCCGTCATGATGTAATAGGCGCCGCGCGGCTTGAAGACGGTGAAGCCGGCGCTGGTGAGAATTTTCAGCAAGCGTTCGCGCTTAGCCGCATAAGAGGTGGCAAGCTTGTCGTAGTAGCTCTTGGGAAAGTGCAGAGCGCTCGCGCCAGCTTGCTGGAGCGGGGCTGCAGCACCGACGGTCAGGAAATCGTGGACTTTGCGAATTGGTTGCGTCGGTTCTGGCGGCGCCAGCACCCATCCCACGCGCCAGCCGGTTACGCTGTACGTTTTAGACAAACCATTGATCACGATCGTGCGATCGCGCATTCCGTCGATGCGCGCCATGGAGATGTGCTCCGCGCCGTCGTACAGAATATGTTCGTAAATTTCGTCGGTGATGCAGTAGGCGTTCCACCGTACGCAGAGGTCGCGGATGAATTCGAGTTCAGCTCGCGTGAAAACTTTGCCGGTAGGATTGTTCGGCGTATTCAGAATGATCGCCTTGGTGTGCGGCCCAAAAGCAACCGCGAGTTCTTTTTCGTCGAAGGACCAATCGGGAGTGCGCAGCTTCACGAAGCGCGGCGTGGCGCCGCTCAAAATCGCATCTGGTCCGTAGTTTTCGTAGAAGGGCTCGAAGACCACGACTTCGTCGCCGGGATTGATGATCGCCATCATGGCGGACATCATCGCTTCGGTCGAGCCGCAGCAGATGGTGACCTCGCGCTCAGGATCGTACTTGACGCCCTGGGTGCGCTCAAATTTTTCGACAATGGCGTCGCGCAGCGGCTTCGCGCCCCATGTGATGGCGTACTGATTGATGTCATCAGAGATGGCTTTGCGCGCGGCTTCCTTGATTTCCTCGGGTGCGGCAAAGTCCGGAAATCCCTGGGACAGATTGACGGCGCCATGCTTCAGGGCCAGGCGGGTCATTTCCCGGATTACCGATTCGGTGAATTGCTCGGCCTTCGCCGAAAGCATGCGGCGCGAGATTCGTGCCATCGAGAGGTCGGGAGCAGTCATTGCACCTTCTTAGCTGGATCAAATTGCATCGGTAGGGGCGCAGCATGCTGCGTCCCTATGAGGAAATCTGCTCGAATGCGCATCATTCGTCAGCGCGCGTGGCCGCTGGCGGCCTGCATAGCCACGCTCGGCGGCCCATAAATCATCCGGTAGACTTCCGTGTTGCGCAAGACAACTTGCACATATTCGCGGGTTTCCGTGAAGGGAATGGACTCGACAAGTTCCGGGATCTCCTCGTAGTTGCGCTCGGCTTTCCAGGCGGCAATGCGGTCCTCGCCTGCGTTATACGCAGCGGCCGCGTATTCCAGCGCACCCGTCTGGCGCACCAGGCCCGCAATGTAAACCATGCCAATTGCAATGTTGTAGTCTGGCTCGAAAAGTTTGTCCTTGGTGTAGCGGACTTTGAGCTGCCGGGCCAGAAGCTTCCCAGTCTTCGGAAGAACCTGCATTAAGCCAATGGCGTCTTTGCGTGAGACGGCATCCGCCTGAAAGGTTGATTCCTGGCGGATCAGTCCGGCGGCAAACATGGGATCGAAATCGTTCTTGGCCGCCTCGCGGCGCAAGGCTGCTTCATAGGGAAGCGGAAAGAGCGCCTTCCAGGCGGCAGCAGGCACATCGCTGATCTTTCGGGAATCGAAATTCGGCACGATGATCCGGGCGTAAGCCATGCCGGCGCCGTAGTGACCTTGATCGAAAGCCGCCTGCGCGGCTTCGAGCAAAAACCGAGGTGAAGAGGTCGCAAAGTAGGCGTTCTTCAGCTCCTGTTCGGCGGAAGAATCAAACGCGATGCCGCGGAGCGCCTGCGCGCGCGCCCAGCGGTCCGCAGCAGCAACCGGGACCGGCTCATCAAATGGACGAAGCGAGGGCGGCGGCGGGATTTTCTCCAGAAAATCCGCGGAACTCTCTTCGCCGGTACCGAGCTTTGCGAGGCGGGCAGCCGCGGCATTGCCAAAGTAGGTTTGCGGGAACCGCTCGGCGGCTTTGCCGTAATAGCTGCGCGCGCGCGCAGCATTCCCGCCGCGCTCGGCGTTGCGGCCAAGCCAATACAGGGCATCCACGGAATTGGACGACACAGGATATTTCAAGAGAAATGTGGTGAGCCGGTCATCGGCGTCGGGCTGGCGATTCAGATACGCAACCCAGGCGATACGCCATTCGCAGTTGAAGGCATATTTTCCGCTCGGAAAGGAATCCATGACGCGCTGATAAGCGACGACGGCTTTCTCGCGTTCAAGCTCCACCCAATGGTAATTCCCCGCCGCCATCAGGCCTTCTTCGTTCCACTTGCTCTCAGGATAGTTCTTCGCCAGAGTGTTGAGCGCTGTGAACATCTCCGCTTCTTTTTTCGCGGTGCGGTAAGCCTGAGAAAGGGCGTAGAGCCTTTCGGCATCGACATCAAGATCCGGGGTCGTCACCGCGGCGATCAAGGAAGGGGAACCCTTCAATTGGACGCGGCACTCCGCCACGCGAAGCTGCGCGCGCTGGCGCCCAGGATTCGCGGGATCCTTGAGCATGGTGAGAAGCTTTTCATATTCAGCGCGTGCTTCCTTCCATTTGTGCGCATCGTAAAAAGCCTGGGCGCGCTGCTCCTGCAATTCCACGCCGGGATAAACATATTCTTTTCCCAGTGCGTGCATCAGCTGCGACAAAGCGGAACCGGCGGGCTTGGCTTCATCCGCCAGGGGAAATTTGTAGAAGACAGTCTGATAATCCTTCGCGGCGCGAGGAAGCTGATGCGCGGCCTGATAGGCGTGAGCGCGTTCATAAAGAAGCGTGGACTTGGACGTTGTAGCGGAATAAGCCTCAAGCGCATCGATGGCTTCCTGCGCGCGCCCCAGCTGAACCGCGGTGGGCGCGAAAGACTCCAGCAGTTGCTCGCGCATGGCGGAATTGGGGTAATCGTGCTGGATGGTTTGCAGTACTTTGTAAGCGTCCGCGCCGCGCCCCACAGTACGCTGCGCCTGCGCGGTCCAGTACAGAGCATATTCGCGGAGCAGCGTGTCGTTCTGCGCTTTGAGCAACCATCCGAGACCCTGCCCGTTGCGGTTCTTCGAAAAGTCTGAATAACCAAGCGCAAGCGCGGCGCGCGCGCCCCAAACATTCGTGGTGTTCTTGACGGCGAAGGCCGAAAGTTTCTCGTACGCGCCGGGCGCGGCGTTGTGGAGCGCGCGCGCGAGATCGGAAAGTTCTTTTTGCGCGGCCTCGTCTTCCGGCGTATCGGCGGCGACTTGAGGCGCGGACGTGTCTGGTTTGCAGCCGGTCAGGCAAAGCGGCGACTTGGGCTTTTTCGATTTGCGCTTGTGCTGGGTCGATTGCGCAACGGCGTCGAACGCGCCGCCAAATGACAAGCCGAAAACGAGGATCAATGCAACGAGGGACCGTGACATAGAGAAACAGAATAATACCGCATTCCGGGAAGAGCCACAAAAGCGAGCCGCCAGCGCTCGATTAGTGATGGCGCGCGGGCGTGGCGTACGGGTAGTCCCCGAGGGCGTGCGTGTCCCCTTCGGCGAGGATTTCCACCATCCAGCGATAAAAGTAATCGACGGGGTGATCCATGATCGGTTTGAAGCGGCGGTCGTACTCTCGATGAGCTTTTTCAATGTCGTCCTTCAATCGCATGCAGAGATCTTTATTTTGGCGGCCTAGGCGCACCTGCTCCGGTCGGAGCATTTTAATATCCTGCATCGAAACTTTGGCTACCCGATTGGCGCGCCGATGCAATTCCTGTTCTTCGGTGGAGAGGCGGTTGACGTCAAAATCATCGCCAAATTCATGTTCGGAGCCGCCAGCCGCAGGTGCCGGCTCGATCAGTTCAAGCGGTTCCGATTCGGGATGCAGCTCTAGTTCGGTGGCTGCAGGCCCTTGAACGACAGGCGCGCGAGGTGCAGGAGGAGCTGGCGGCGCCTGGGCCGCCTTCGGCACTGGCTGTGAAGGCATTGGACGCTGCGGCGCCGGAGGCGGCTCGGGCGCTACCTTCCCGACCAAGTCAGTGATTTGAGCTTCCATCGGCGGTCGCGCGCCGGTCTGCATGGACACGGTTACAAATCTCGAAAGTACTTCCAACGTGGCGGCCAGCGAAGCCGCGGAAGTCTGCGCACGGAGCAGCGCGGGCAGCGCGTTGGTAGGCTTGTTGCTTGCGCAGGCGGAGACCACGTCGCTTACGGCATGATGAAGCTCATTCGCGGAGCGCTGGATGCGCTCAAGATTGTCGCGAAGCGCCCGCACGATAGCTTGTTCCACGACGCTGGGTTCCTGTGCCATGCCTGTTTTCGGGGTGCTTTTGCCCACAAATTCCCCGTCTTGGCATTTTGGAAGGTATGTGGTTTGGAGTCAACGGCCTGGGGCTACAAATGTGCCCAATTGTTGCTTAACAAGCAGGCGCAGCGAATGGCTGTCGGTCTAACTGGCCACGGTTTCCACCGGTACCGCTTCCCGAACACTGACCACTGAATACTGACAACCCTCCCGCTTCTTGGCGCAGGTGGTAGAATAGTAGTGTCAGTGGGGGCGACACGGTTTCGACGGAAGCTGTCGCGGCCCGAAGGCATGCCGGGACCCACCTGCCCGTAACTTGGTGGAAACTAGAAATGCCAACTTCAACTTGGCACTTGCAGCTTAATTAATTAAGTTGCCGCTTCCCCG
>WNFB01007097.1_pt1 | contig 10034 bp, 11 predicted proteins | sample 5400501 | NCBI WGS metagenome assembly WNFB01 (sample SAMN13153341, study PRJNA577476) | soil metagenome | isolation source: 200 cm saprolite under Douglas fir tree site 2 hole 1 | place: USA:California | collected 2015-04-18
TCTTGAGCGCCGGGGACTCGCGCGTGTCGCCCACGCCGGGCTTGTACGCGACGCCCAGGAGCGCGATGCGCGAGCCGCGGACCGCCTTCTCGGCATCGTTGAGCGCCCGCACGATGCGCTCCACGCAGACGTACGGCATGGCCTGGTTCATCTTCCCCGCCAGCTCCACGAACTCGGGCACGAAGTCGTATTCGCGCGCGCGCCAGGACAGGTAGAAGGGGTCCACCGGCAGGCAATGGCCGCCCATCCCCGGACCGGGGTCGAAGCGCATGAAGCCATACGGCTTGGTGGCGGCCGCGTCGATGACCTCCCACACGTCGATGCCCATGCGATCCGCCAGCACGGCGAGCTCGTTGACCAGCGCGATGTTGACCGAGCGGAAGATGTTCTCGAGCAGCTTCGAGAGCTCGGCCACCTCGGGCGTGGAGACGCGCACCACCTCGTCGCAGATGTTGCGGTACAGCGCCTCGGCCCGGTCGCCGCAGGCGTCGGTGAGGCCGCCGACCACCTTCGGCGTCGAGCGCATCGTGTGATCGGTCCGCCCCGGGTCGACCCGTTCGGGCGAGAACGCCAGGTGAAAGTCGCGGCCGGCCGCCAGGCCGGACTCCTCGAGGATCGGGAGCAGCCGCTCGCGCGTCGTGCCCGGGTACGTCGTCGACTCCAGCACGATGAGCTGGTCGCGCGTCAGCACCTTCGCCAGCGCGGCCGCCGCGGCGATCAGGGCCCCCAGCTCCGGCTCCCGGTTGGCGCTCAGCGGCGTGGGGACGCACACGAGAATGGCGTCCGCACGCTCCAACTCCGCGTAGGAGGTCGTGGCCACCAAGCGGTCCTCGACGCCGCGCAGGCGCTTGGAGGAGACGTCCTCCACGTGGGAGGATCCCTGGTTGACGGCCGCCACCCGCTGCGAATCGACGTCGATGCCGACCACCTCGTGGCCCGCCTCGGCGAACGCGACGGCGAGCGGCAGGCCCACGTAGCCCAGCCCGACGATCCCGATGGTCATGACGCGGGGAGTCTAGGAGGTTGCCTCTAGGAGGTCGCTTCCTCGCGACTGCGCGCGAGGGCGTCGGCCACGCGCTCGCCGGCGTGGCCGTCGCCGTACAGCGGCGGATGCTCCCCCGGGCGCGGGCGCTCGAGCGCCGCCCGGGCCGCGTCGGCGTCGAGGTCGACGAGCACGTTCCAGCCCGCCTCCACGGTCTCCACCCACTCGGTGGTGTCGCGCAGGGTCACGCAGGGGATGCGGGCCAGGTACGCCTCCTTCTGCACCCCGCCCGAGTCGGTGAGCACCGCACGGGCGTGGAGAAGCAGCGCGGTGAACTCGAGGTAGCCGAGCGGCGGGGCAAGGCGCACCGGGGACCCGGGCGCCTCCAGTCCGGCCAGCAGGCCCGCGGCCTCCAGGCGCGTGCGCGTGCGCGGGTGCAGGGGCAGCACCACCTCCTGCGGCAGGCTGGTCAGGAGCTCGACCAGCGCCCGCAGGCGGGCCGAGTCGTCGACCGTGCCGGCCCGGTGGGCGGTGGCCAGCAGGTACCCGCCCGCCTCGACGCCATGGGCCTCGAGCACGTCGAGGCGCTCGCGGGCGCGTGGGGCGAACAGGCGAGCGACGTCGACCATGACGTCGCCGACCAGCTCGACCCGGCCCGCGGCGTGCTCGCGGAATAGATTGTCCACCGCTGTCTGCGACGGGCACAGCAGCAGCTCACTCAGATGGTCGGTCAGCACGCGGTTGACCTCCTCGGGCATCGAGCGATCGAACGAGCGCATGCCCGCCTCCACATGCGCCACCGGCAGGCCATGCTGCGTCGCGGCCAGCGCGCCGGCCAGGGTCGAGTTCGTGTCGCCGTAGACCAGGACGAGGTCCGGGGCGGCCTCCTCGATCGCGGGCTCGAGCGCGTCCATCATGCGGGAGGTCTGCGACGTGTTCGAGCCGCCCGCGATGCCCAGCTCGCGGTCCGGCGGCGGGATGCCCAGCTCGCGCACGAACACCGACGACAGCTCGTCGTCGTGGTGCTGGCCCGTGTGCACCAGCACCTCCTCGTGGCGCTCGCGCAGCGGGCCCGACACGGCCGCGGCCTTGACGAACTGGGGACGGTTGCCGATGACGGTTAGGATCCTCATGGCGTTGATCCGCAGCACCGTACAGGCCGCCCGCCACCTGCTCTGGTACGTCGGCTATCAGATCGGGACCAGCGGCCCGAAGGATTAAGCCTCGGCGGCCAGCTCCGCCTGCACCCGCTCGCGGAACGCCTCGGCCGCGGCCAGCGTCAGGGGCCGGGCGCCCGGGAACTCGCGGTCGTCGATCACGGACACGGGCTGGACCTCGCGCACGGTCGAGGCGAGGAAGGCCTCGTCGGCGGCGGCCAGGTCGTCGCGCGTGCACGGCGCCTCCTCCACGTCGGCGACCTCCATCAGCCGCGTGCGGGTGATCGAGGCGAGGATGTGCTCGTCGAGCGGCGGCGTCAGCAGGCGCCCGTCGCGCGCCCAGAAGAACGTCGACGTCGGTGCCTCCAGGACGCGTCCGTGCGGGGTGACCAGCAGGGCCTCGTCGAACCCGCGCTCGCGCGCGAGGCGGGTGGCGAGCATGTTGCCGGCGTAGGAGAGCGACTTGATGCCGTCGAGCACGCGGGTCGGTGCGTACGTCACGCTGCCCAGCCGCACGCCCGCCGGGTGCTCGGGCAGCGGCTCCAGCAACGCGAGCCGGTGGCCGCCACGGGTGACGACGAGCCGCAGCAGCGCGTCGTCCGGCGCGGCCGCATCGAGCAGCGCGAGCGCGTCGGCGCGGACCGCCTCGGCGTCGAGGGGCAGGCGCAGGTTGGCCGCCGAGCGCTCCATCCGCGCCACATGGTCGGCGAGCGCGTACGGCCGGCCGGCGTACACGCGCAGGACCTCGAACACCCCGTCGCCGCGCAGCAGGCCCTCGTCGGTGACGGGGATCCGCGCCTCGGCGACGGGGAGCACCTTGCCGTCCAGGCTGGCCAGGTCGCTCATCGCGGACACGCTACAGCGCGGCGAGGCCCTTCACGATCAGCCAGGCGCACCACGCGCGGCGGACGGCGGTCCACCCCGGAGTGGGCCGTGAAGGGATCGAACCTTCAACCTTGGGCTTAAGAGGCCCCTGCTCTACCAATTGAGCTAACGGCCCGGAGGCGGCGAATTCTACCGGCGGTCGGCTACTGGCCGGTCGCCGATTGGACCGGCGCCTGGGTCCCGCCCTGCGCGCTCTGCGGCTTCTTGGCCTGCTCGAGCAGCAGCTTCGTCTGCGTCTTGCGGGCCGCGGGCGTCAGCGACAGGGTCTTGGCCGCGGCCAGGTCCCCGGTGCGCTTGTCGCCGGCAGCGTAGGCGAACACGGCCAGGGTGTAGAAGGTCTGGGCGCTCGGCCGTGATGCCGTCACGATCTCCGCCGCCTTCACCCCCTTGGCGGGCTGGTTCAGCGCGCTGGGCGAATACACCTGCACCATCAGCGAGGCGAGCGAGTCGTCGGGGTTGCGCGGCTTCAGCGACAGGTAGTGCTCCCAGGCCGTCGCGGACTGCTGCAGCTGGGCCTTCCCCTTGTCGGTGAACTGGCTCGTCTGCTGGTCGTAGCTGTCGCCCTGACCCGCCTGCTGGAAGCGCGCCCGGGCGAGGACCCCCCACGCCGCGGCGTCGTTGGGGTTGACCTTCACGGTCTTCTCGGCCTGGGTGGCCTGCTTGGAGAAGGTGTCGCTGCCGCCGCCCCCGCCGCCCTTGAAGGCGTCGAACAGTCCTCCCGACGTGTTGCCGCCGATGCCGAAGAAGATCAGGCCGCCCCCCATGAGGACCGCGAGGGTCACGTAGATGGCCTGGATCGTGCGGCGGCGGCCGCGGCCTCTGAGGTCGAAGAGCATGTTGCGTCAGTCCGGGTCGGTCTCGTTGTCGGCGAGCGCTGGCGCCTTGCGTTCTGCGGTGCGCCGGTCGAAGCGCTCGACCCACATCGCCAGCAGGATACTCAGGCCGTACAGCAGGAGCATGGGGATCATCTCGATGCACGTGGTCACCGGGTCGGTTCCGGGCAGGAGCACCGCGATGACGGCGATGATCACCGTCGCGTAGCGCCAATTGCGGCGCAGCTGCTCGGGGGTCACGATGCCGAGGCGGGTCAGCGCCAGCACCCCGACGGGCAGCTGGAAGAGCACGCCCATGATGATGAGCGTGAGGATGCTGAACGAGTACAGGCTCTTGGCCTGCACGAGCACGTCGAACTCGTCGCTGTTGAAGTTCTGGAGGAAGCCGATCGCCGCCGGGAGCACGAGGAAGTAGGCGAACACGACCCCGGCGAGGAACAGGACCGGGACCATCGCCATCAGCGGGAGGGCAACGCGGCGCTCGCGCGGGCTGAAGGCCGGTAACACGAACGCGTACGCCTGGTAGAGGATCAGCGGCAGGGCGAAGAGCAGCGCGAAGTAGAACGACACGGTCAGCGTCTGCCCGAAGGGCTCGCCGAGGCCAAGGGTCACGGGCTGGCGTCCCGTGACCTCCTTTGGCGCCGCCTTGAGCGCCGAACCCGACGCCTGCGCGGCGGTCACCAGGGCCGCGCGCTCGGACGGGCTCAGCGCGGCCTTGCTCTGGGAAAGCAGGGTGAACGCGTCGCGGCTGCGCCTGAGCGCGTCGCGCTGCGCGAGGTCGTAGCGCGCCTGCGCCCCGAGCGGGCCCTTGGCGTGCTGGGCCGCCGACTTGGTGGTCTCCTTCAGCGGGTCGTTGAGGATCCGCAGGAGCGCGTGGTTCTGCCACAGCGCAACCGCGAAGGTGACGCAGAGCGCGAGCACGCAGATGATGAGCCGCGTGCGCAGCTCGTCGAGGTGCTCGACGAGCGAAAGACGGTCCTCGTGGCCGATCGGCCGGATCGCGGTGGCCATCGCGCGTCGGCCGCCGCGCTAGGAGCGACGGTCGCCGGGGACCTTCTCTTCCACGGCATCGTCCTTGGCGTCCCTGGACGCCGACGGATCCGCGGTGCGCTGGATCCCCTCCGGCTCCTTGGCCGCCTGGTCCTTCTCGGCGTCACCGTCCTTGCCGGAGAGGGAGTCCTTGAACTCGCGCATGCCCGCGCCGAGGGAGCGACCGAGGCCGGGTAGGCGCTTCGGGCCGAAGATGACCAGCACGATGACGAGGACGATGATGAGCTCGAGTGGGCCGATGCCGAACGGCATGACGGCGACCTCCGATCGGGGGGCGACAAGGGTACCGCTCGTACTTTGCGGACGAATCACAGAACAGGGGTCAAGTTCCTGGGGCGTGGCGCCGATACCGGACCCGTCGAGGGTGTATCGCATGAATCCCAAGCCCGATCAACCGCACGCCGTCCGTCGCGTCGTCCTTCCAAGCGGCAAGACCATCGAGGTGGTCTATTTCGCCGACTCCGAGGTCGACGGCCAGATCAGGACCGCTCCGGGAGCCGACCTTCACGTCTGCCCCGAGTGCACGTCGCACCTGGTCTATCCCACCGCGTGGGAGGAGGCCGGCGAGGAGCGGTGGCAGCTCCTGCTGCGCTGCCCGAACTGTGAGTGGGAGGGCGCCGGGATCTTCGACCGCGAGACGGTCGAACGCCTCGACGAAGAGCTCGATCACGGAACGCACGCGCTGCTGACGGATCTCAAGCAGCTCATGCACGCGAACATGGAAGAGGAGATCGAGCGCTTCATCGCCGCGCTGCACGCCGGCGCGATTCTCCCGATGGATTTCTAGGCGTAGCGCTCGACGACCCCGTCGGCCACGAGCGTCAACGCCGTACGCTGGCGCTCCGGCAACTCTGGTAATTCGGCCTTGGCCTCGGCCACGATGTTCAGCGCACGCCGCTTGGACTCCTCCAGCGCCGTGGTGGCGCCGATGCGGTCGCAGACGTGGGCGGCCTGCTCGGGGGTGGCGATCTCACGCACGTCGAGCGCGGCCAGCTCGGGGTCGTGCTCCCGGGCGAGGATCAGCGGCAGCGTGACCGTGCCGTCGAGCAGATCCGTGCCGCGCGCCTTGCCGGTCCGCTCGACCGGCCCGGAGATGTCGAGCACGTCGTCGAGCAGCTGGAAGGCCAGCCCGATCCGGCGGCCGAAGGCGCCCAGCGCCGCCACCCGGTCGGCCGGCGCGCCGGCCTCGAGCGCCCCGAGCTCGCAGGCGGCCTCGAAGAGCCGGGCGGTCTTGTATTCGCAGCGCTCCAGGTAGCGCTCGACGGTCACGCCCGCGTCGAAGGCGTCGGCGCGCTGCAGCAGCTCGCCCAGGGCCAGCGCCGAGCTGGCCTCCGACAGCACGCGGACCTCGTCGGCGCGACCGTTCGCGCGCAGCTCGGCGAACGCGCGGGAGAACAGCAGGTCGCCGGTCGCCGTCGCGATGCCGCGGCCGGCGGACGCCACGATCGTGGGACGCCCGCGGCGCAGCTCGGCGGCGTCGAGCACGTCGTCGTGCACCAGCGTGGCGCTGTGGAGCAGCTCGACGGCCACCGCGACCCGCAGCACGCCCGGCCCCGCCGCCTCGCCCGCGGCCACGAACACGACCAGCGGCCGAAGCCTCTTGCCGCCGGCGGCGATCGTGGCGCCGCCGTGACGCGCCAGCACGGCGCCGTGGCCGGTGGCCAGCTCGGCGAGGCGCTGGTCGAGCGCCTCCATGAGCGGCGGGATGTGCGAGCCGCCCGCGGCGACGACGGCCTCGACCGTGGGGGCGACGGCCATCAGCAGATGGTCTTCCTTCGGCCCGCACGCCCGCGGGGGCGCGCAAGGCCGAGCTGGTCAAGGAAGCAGGGCAAAGCCAATACCAGAGGTATTGGCGAGCCCGATGACGCAGATCCAGCGGAGGAATTGCGCGTCATCCGCGGGTGTGGGGGTCGGAGGAAGGGCATCACGCCCTGACCGTGCCGTGGTGGATCGCGATGATCCCGCCGGCGGTCAGCAGCCAGCGGATGTCGCCCAGACCGGTCTCCGCCATCGCCGCGGCGAGGCCCTCTGGCTCCGGGAAGCGCTTGACCGAGTTGGGCAGGTAGCTGTAGGCGTCCTCGTCGCCCGCGAGACGGCCGAGGCCGGGCACGATCCGGTCGAACCACAGCGCGTAGAACCACGACAGCGGCGGGGTCTGCGGAGTGGTGATCTCGAGCACGACGACCCGCCCACCCGGGCGCACGACGCGCACCATCTGGGCCAGGCCGCGGTGTAGGTCGGCGAAGTTGCGCGCCCCGAAGGCGACGGTCGCGGCATCGAAGGCGTCGTCGGGGTGGTCGAGCGCGAGCGCGTCGCCCCACTCGAAGTGCACGTCCGGCCGCCCGGCGGCCTTCTCGCGCGCGCGCTCGAGCATCGCCTCCGCGAAGTCCGACCCCACGACCTCGCCGCCCGGCGCGACGCGCCGTGCCAGCTCGAGGGCGAGGTCGCCGGTTCCTGTGGCGACGTCGAGCACCCGGTCCCCGGGCCCGACCGCCGCGAGGTCCGCTGCGCGCGACCGCCAGCGCCTGTCCAGGCCGGCGGTCATGAGCGCGTTCATGCGGTCGTACACGCCGGCGATGCGGTCGAACATCGCACGGACCTGGCCCTCCTCGAGGGTGCCGGTCTGGCTCGCCACACCAATCCCTGCAGGCGCTATTTCATCGATGCCAGGAAGTTCACGAGCGCGGTGAACTTCTCCGGCGGCAGGTTGCCGTACGGCGGCATCGGCGACGTTGGGTTGCGTAGGGTCCGCGCGATCGCCTCCTTCGGCAGTCGGTTGCCGATCTTCGACAGGTTGGGGCCCGGACCGTCGTTGCCGTTCTCACCGAACTTGTGGCAGGCGAGGCAGCCCGACTGAGCGGCCACGAGCTTGCCCGCCTCGAACTGCTGCGGCACCTTCAGGTCGATCGCGTTCGGAGACCCGGCCTGCGCGCCGGCGTAGGTGAGATAGCCCATCGCCAGAATGGTCAGGATCCCGGCCGTTGTCGCGATCGGCCGGCGCTCGGGCCGGCGCTCGGGGCTGCGGTCGTAGAACGGCAGCAGCAGGAGGAGGATCAGGCACAGCGTGGGAATGCCGATCGTGGCCAGCGGAGTCAGCTCGGCCGGCTTCACCACGCGCAGCAGCTCGAACAGGAAGAAGAAGTACCACTCCGGCCGCGGAACGTAGGTGGTGGTCGTCGGGTCGGCCTTCGGCCCCAGCTCGGCCCCGAGGACGATCGCCATGGCGATGATGACGACCATGACGATGCACGCCATCGCCGCGTCCTTGGCCACCGCGTAGGGGAAGAACGGCTTCCCCTGCGCCTTCATCACCGAGTAGTCGCGGAGGTAGGCCTCCTTCTCGCGGTTGTTCACGTCACGGCTCCGTCCATCAGACCTCGGCCTTCCGCAGCTCCTCCGGCGGCTCGACCTTCAGCCACGGCGGCGCCGACGTGCCGAGCTTGGCCACGAGCCAGAGGTGCGCCCCGATCAGCGCGATGAGCGCCCCGGGCACCAGCAGCATGTGGATCGAGTAGAAGCGCGACAGCGTGGTCGCGCCGAACTCCGGCCCGCCTCTGAGGAAGTCGGCCAGATAGGGCCCGACCAGCGGCCCCGTGCCGTTGATGTTGTCGGCCACGATCGTGGCCCAGTAGGAGCGCTGGTCGAACGGCAGTAGGTAGCCGGTCAACGCCATCACCATGGTCAGCACGAGCAGCACGACGCCGATCACCCAGTTCAGCTCCCGGGGGTACTTGTAGGCGCCGAAGAAGAACGTCCTGCCCATGTGCAGGAAGATCAGGATCATCATCACCGTGGCGCCCCACTTGTGCATCCCACGGACGAACTGGCCGAGGAACACTTCGTTGGTGATGTAGCGCGCGGACTCGTACGCGTGGATCGGGGACGGGTCGTAGTACATCGCCAGGAACACGCCGGTGACCGCCTGCGAGAGGAATGCGAACAGCGTCGCCGAGCCCAGCGTGTAGAACCAGTTGGTGCCCTTGGGCACCTTGCGGAACATCAGCCAGCGCAGGCCGCCCGAGAGCGACGTGCGCTCGTCGACCCAGTCGACGGCGTGGATGCCGGCCTCGGCGGCGACCTCCTGCGGCTTGGCCTTGCCGTCGCCCTCGCCGGGCCGCTTGGGCTTCGGCTTCAGAGCGGCGGGGATCGGCGGCGCCGGCAGCTTGGGCATCAGCTCTTCGCTCCCGCAGGCTTGTTGGTCGTGTCGAACCGCCTCGGGTACAGATACTGGCCGATCCCGTCGAGCGGCTCGCCCGGATCGCGCGGCGAGAAGCGGCGGAGCTCGCTGTTGACGCTGAAGCGCGGGCCGAGCTCGAGCCGGCCGTTGGCGATGCGGGTGTAGAAGCGGTCGAGCGGTCGAACGGGCGGGCCGCCGGTGCGCTTGCCCTGGAAGTCGTACACGCCGCCGTGGCACGGGCACACGAAGCGCTGCGAGGCCTCGATGTAGCGCACCGGGCAGCCGAGGTGCATGCACTTCGTGGAGATGGCCACGTAGTGGTCGTACTGGTCCTTGGGCTTCCCGTCGATCGACGGGTTGTGCTTGCGGATGTACACCGTGCTCTTCCCGACCTCGCCGATGTCGGGCGTGAGCGTGATCACGCGCGGCACGTAGGTCGTGTCCGGGAAGTCGCTCAGCGGGCCGACGTCCTGCCACGAGATCCGGCTGCGGTGGAAGATCGGGCCGAGCGCGAAGCCGAGCGCCGGGAGCGTGAAGGCGGCGGCCGCGGCCGCGCCCGCCGCGTGGACGGAGCCGACCATGAAACGGCGGCGCGTGACCGTCTCACCCTCGAAGGCCCCGGGGATCAGGCGGTCCTCGGTATATGGAGACTTCGCTTGGCGACGGTCGGCCACTGACGCTCCTCTAACGGCCCGAATTGAACCGGGCGCGGAACCCTATCGTCAACAAAGCTACGCTCGCCACGAGGCCGCGAGGCTGGCGTCAGGCGGTCTCGCGCGCCGCACGGGCGGCCGCGCGCAGGGCCTCGGCGGCGCTCGACTCGCCGGTGCGGGCGAGCGCCTTGGCGGCCCGGTGGTCCGGGGTCGCGCCCCAGCCGACCGCCACCGCGCCGGCCTCCCACACCGCCTCGGCCAGCTCCTCGTCGGCGACCGCCTGGGCGGCCGCGGTCA
>WNFB01007099.1_pt1 | contig 10034 bp, 8 predicted proteins | sample 5400501 | NCBI WGS metagenome assembly WNFB01 (sample SAMN13153341, study PRJNA577476) | soil metagenome | isolation source: 200 cm saprolite under Douglas fir tree site 2 hole 1 | place: USA:California | collected 2015-04-18
GTGTGCGATGGGCAGCCCAGCTACCGTCCTTCTGAAAATCGGGCGTGACGCCTTCTTTGCGGTTCACCACTTCCAGGCTGAAGAAGCGCCAGGTGACATCTACCGGGCGAACCTCGCGCACTTCGCGCATCCACAGAGCTGTGCGCCAGGCCAGCGGGCATGCCGGGTCAAAGTGGAAATTGATACTGGCGGGGGTGGTATCTCTTGTGGCCATTGTGTAGTAACCTTTCCTTAATATGGCTTTTATGCTCATTCTTACGGTACTTCATTTTGTGAAGTATACGGTAATAGCATACGTTGCATTGTCGGAAAGTGTCAAGGCACTTGTGCTAGTGGACTGTCCAGTTTGCATTTTGCGGTGGGGCCTGACACCCGCAAGGAGTGTCACTACATTTCTGCCTCACAAACCTAACCGGACTGAGTACTAGGGCTTACTTTCAAGCTGTTGGGCCTTTTCATATGCCTGCCTGGTTTCTTCTAATCTTCCAAGTTTAGCCAGCACGACACTTGCATTGTAGTAGAAGAGACTTTCACCAGGCTCCAGCTCAATAGCCTGCTCGTAAGAGCGAAGCGCTTCGGGATAGCGCTGCATCAATTCCAGCAGAAATCCCATGTTGTTGTAAATCGTAGCGGAGGAGGGATCGAGTCGAAGAGCCTGTGCATATGCCGCGAGGGCTTCTTCATAGAACTTGAATTCGCTGTAGACATCGCCCAGGGTGCAGTAGTTGCTGGCGTTGTCAGGCTCTAGCTCGATGGCCTGCTTAATGGCACTTATAGCCTCTACGGAGCGGTTAAGTGTCATGAAGGTTTTTACGATGGAACGGTAAGCATACGCGGAGCAAGGGTCCTGCTGAATAGCTTGTGCATGTGCGACAAGGGCTTCTTGATAGCGACCGAGATAATGGAGGCAGTTTCCCTTGCCGCTGTAGGCGGAGCTATGATTGGGGTCAAGTTGAATAGCATGTTCGTAGGCATGAAGGGCTTCTTGATAGCGATCGAGGCAAAAGAGGCAGTTTCCCTTGCCGCTGTAGGCGGAGCTATGATTGGGGTCAAGTTGAATAGCATGTTCGTAGGCATGAAGGGCCTTTTCGTAGTGCCTGGCTTTGTAGCGAGAACGGCCCTCATTTATCCATTGTAATGGTGTTTGTAGAAATATATCGAGCGTATTTGTTTGTTTTTGCATGAAGTTTTTTCCCCAGAAAAATCTTCCAATGACTCAGCTGGCTCTTGTACTATACACTTCATACGAGCTAGCAGTCAATATTTCAATATGTTCCAATAGATGTCACCTGCGCCGCCAGGAGCACTATCACACTTTTCGAGGACATACACAGGCGCTGCATGCGCGAATATGTTGACTTTCTATCATGGAAAACGTATACTTACATCATAACTGATCATATCTCACTTTAACCCTGGGCAACGGACTGGTAGTGCTCTTTCCAAAAAGGTGTGATAGGACGACTGCGTCGCCTATCAGCTATTGAAAGACACCAACCAACGCCGCTACGCGGCTACTGACTAGCGTCAGTCAGGTTGGTGAAAGAAGGTAGATGCGAGCTGCTATGGAAACGAAAATGCGACGGGTCGATGTGCTTGTAATCGGTGGGGGGATCGTGGGTTGTGCAATACTCCGTGAATTGTCGCGCTATGATGCGACTGTCGCTCTGCTGGAACGAAATCCCGATATCTGCGAGGGCACCAGTAAGTCGAATAGTGCGATTGTGCATACAGGCTTCGATGCTCCCCCCGGTTCCCTTGAAGCTCGACTGCTGGCGGAGGCGCGTGGGTTATGGCCGGACATCATTGAGAGCTTGCATATCCCCTATTTGCAAACCGGCGCGCTGATGGTAGCGACCAGCGCCGAGGAACTTGCTACTATCGAGAGTGAGATCATTCCCAAAGCCGAGCGCAACGGTGTTGTACTCCAGCGCCTGGCCCGCGAGGAGATACTGGAGGCCGCCCCCTATGTCAACCCTCGTGCCGCAGGTGGCGTACTTGTCGAAGGTGAAGGAGTTATCGATCCGTTCTGGACAACTCGTGCTTATTGTGAGAACGCCGTCAGCAACGGCGCGCAAGTCTTTTTGGGAGAGCCTGTTACCGGCATTGACGTAGCGGACGAGTGTGTATATGTGCACGCCGGTGGAGGCGGGGCGATTGCTGCCTCGATGGTGGTCAATGCCGCCGGCCTATGGGCCGATGAGGTAGCGCGCATGGCGGGGGACGATTCTTTCACCCTCACGCCACGGAGAGGCCAGTTTATTGTGGTCGAAGAGGATCATGGCGTCTCTCAGATCATCCTGCCTGTGCCGAATCGTATCTCCAAGGGTATCCTGGTAACGCCTATCGTCTTTGGCGGGGTTTTACTTGGCCCTACGGCCGAAGAAGTGGATGCCAAAACGGACCTTGCAACTACAGCGCAAGGGATGCATCAGATACGAGAGGGAATCAGTAAGCTGGTGCCCGTTATGGCCGGGGCGGAGAGCGTGCGCCAGTTTGCAGGCCTGCGAGCGGTGAGTAGCACGGGGGATTATATCATTCGGGCATCTGCGGTCAGCTCGCGCATTTTGCATGTAGCGGGCATCCGTTCGACGGGGTTATCAGCCTCTCCCGCGATTGGTCGTTATGCCAGCGGGCTGGTTCGTGATGAACTGAGCCTCTCGCAACGTAATCATTTCATGGATGAGTTGCCCGAGTACCTGACCGACATGCACCCGGACGAGGGTGATGTAGTATGCCTGTGTCGCTCGATTACCCGTGGCGAGATACTGTCTGCGCTGCGCAGTCCACTGCCCCCTGCTACGCTCGATAGCCTCAAGCGGCGTACCGGTGTAATGCTGGGGGATTGCCAGGGAAACCTCTGTATGGCGCGCCTGATCGATTTATTCCAGGAGCAGCTTGGTCGCGATCCCCTGACCCTCAATAAAAACGTTGCCGGCTCGTGTCCAATTGCAGGTCGCCTGCCCGGTACCAGGTTCCTTCTAGAAGGCCAGGAGTCGTTGGAACTCGATGGGAGGGACAGGGATGAGTAAGTTGTATGACCTGGCCATCGTGGGTGCGGGCCTGAGTGCCCTGAGCGCTTTGCAAGCGGGCATAGCAAGCGCACGAACTGTGGTGCTGGATTACCAGGAGCATCCTGGTGGATTCCTGAAAGCGGCACTGCCCGCGCCGGGATTTGAGGAAGCCTGGGAATTGGTCCAGTCATCGCGCATCCCCCAACGGGTCACGACCTTCTATGGGACAACGGCGGTCGGTTTACTGCCCGCGTTTGAAGCTGGCGAGCCGCATGTGCTTATCGTGCGCCAGAGGCAGGGTACGGAGGAAGTACATGCACAGCGGGTCTTGATCGCCTGCGGCGGATTGGAATTGACCCGCGAACACGCACAGATTCCAGGGACTCGCCCTGCCGGTGTAATCACCCCGGTGCTCGCGCACCAGTTATTGTCTCGCGGCTACCTCCCCGGTAAACGCGCGGTGGTCTACGGCGACTCTCGATACGCACGGGCCACGGCAGAGCGCCTGGCCGGGGTGGGTATCGAGGTCACGCTCGTATTGCCCACTGAGGAGACACGCACGGCTGCCCTCCCTCCAGTTGCTAACACGGGTAGATTTTTTCATGAGAGCGCATTGGAAAGAGCAGGGGGAGGCACGGCGGGCGACCATTGGCACTTATCCGTCTTGCCAACGCTGCTGCGCAGCTACCCTCCGGGTCAGGCAAGACGAAAGGAGCAAGGCCCACCCTTCCCAACCCCGCCGCCCTCGCCCCTACGGACTGACGATGACGCTTCCAATAACCCTACCCGTGAAAGCCCTCCGATTGACCAGCCATCGCTAACCGGCGCTGAGCTTATCGCTATCGAGGGCTTTCCGCGCCTGGAGAAGGTCAAATTCCGGCGCGATGGCGAGTTTTTCGATGTACCGGCAGATACACTCGTTTATGGGACAGGGATGATGGCGAATACGCACTGGCTCAAGGGCAGCGGCATAATCACGGGAGAGTATGGTACTATTCAAGTAAACTCATTCTATCAGACGAATGTGCAGGGCGTTTACGCGGTTGGCACGGTCATCGCGCCTTCGCTCGACCATGCCGGCTCGATAGCGATGGGAAAGGAGGTGGCTTCGCTTCTCATTGGAGGTACACAATGAAATTGAAAGGTGCAGTAACCGTTAATGCGCCCCAGGAGCAGGTCTGGCGGACCTTCGTGGATCCAAAGCAGTTCTGCCGCGTTATGCCTGGATGCGAAAACGCAAAGCAACTGGACGCAACTCATTACGAGGCGATCCTCACGGTCAAAGTTCAGTTCATGACCATCCGCGCGAAAGCTCTAGGGACAGTGCTCGAAGCCGAGGAACCTCGCCACCTGGTGGGAGAGATGGTAGGTGAACCGCAGGCGATGGCTGGAGCTTTCCGAGCCAGGGTAACCATCGATCTCGTGCCTGTTAACAACGGAACAAACGTCCAGTATATCATGGATATCACCATGCTTGGCAGGCTGGCCAGCCTGGGCGAGGCCATTGTCCACTCGACCGCCAGGCGGATCTCAATGGAATTTGCGGACAATATCTCGAAGCAATTTAACAATCCTCACGGGCCGTAATTTTTTATCTGACCTTATCTCTACCGATTGAAAGGAGCAGATCATGTCACTCGCTGAAAACCAGCAAAGCGGTTACGCCGAAGAGGCCCTGCAGAAATATGGGTACCGGCCGGAGTTTCGACGTGAACTCAAACGCTTTGCCTCGTTCGCCATCGGTTTCTCATTCATTTCCATCACCACCGGTATCTTCACCACGTATGGTTATGTACTTGCCAATAGCGGGCCACTGGGCATCTGGACGTGGCCCCTGGTCATCGTCGGCCAGTTGTTTGTGTCGCTAGTCTTTGCCACGCTGGCATCACGTATCCCACTGGCGGGCTATTCTTACCAGTGGGCGTCGCGCCTGGCGAATCCCAAGGTGGGCTGGCTCATCGGCTGGGTTTCTTTCTTCTTTCTGATCGTGGACGTGGTTGCAGTCGATTACGCAGTAGCTTCGACAGTGCTCCCCAGCCTTTTCGGCTATGCTGAGACCAATCAAAATGCCTGGTTGGCTACGGCAATCGTGGCATTGGTGCAGATGGCGCTGATCATCTACTCTACACGCTGGTCAACGCGCGTCAATAACACTGCGGTCGGAACGGAGATCGTTGGCATCCTGGGGCTTACCTTACTCCTGGTGATCGTTGGGGCTGTGCGCGGACTGCTCCAACCCGGTCATGTTTTCACCACCGGGAGCGCCTCCTCGCCGTGGTTCACGCTTGGAACCTGGACCTCCTCCGGGCCTTTTATGCTCGCATTTCTGCTGGGAGCCTTCACGATTGTCGGCTTCGAGGCGGCGGCCAATCTCGCCGAGGAGACGCAGGATGCCCATCGAGCTGTTCCCACCGCCATGTGGTTCTCGGTGTTCTTGAGTGGTATTGTAGGCTTTGTGTTCCTGATCGCGCTTAACCTGGCATCGCAAGACATTGCGAAATTGACTTCCTCGGCAACGCCGGTTGCCGATATTGTCACCAAGATGCTGGGCACGGTGGTCGGAGACATCTTCCTGGTATTCGTCACCTTCTCGATCTTCGCGTGCGGCCTGGTGATTTTTATTACCGTTTCACGTTTAACCTGGGCCATGTCAAGGGACGAGCGCTTCCCCGGTCATCAACTGTTCAGGCAGGTCAATAGACAGACAGGCACGCCTGTAGCCGCGACGCTGCTCTGTGGCATTCTGATCGAGGTAGTGTTAGCAGGCTTTGCCTTGCAGGGTATTATCGTACCACCTGCTACTGGCCAGATCAGTACCCTGAGTAACCTGTTCAGCGCGGCGACCTTGCTGCCGGCGATCATCTACCTGGCGACGGTCATCCTGTACATCTATGCGCGGCGCAAGTTACCGGAGGCGCGCGGGTTCAGCCTGGGAGCCTGGGAGTGGCCGATCATCGTTCTTTCGGTCATCTGGCTGCTCTTTGAACTCTCAATTTTCCGCGACTCGTCGTTTGCCGCGCCCTGGGTCTACTCACTTATCATGTTCGGTATCGGCTTGATCTACTTCATATGGATGCTCGTAACGCGACCCAAAGTGTTACAGACAGCTCCCGCGCAGGGTGCGCCTGACACGGCGGCATAACTCTCAATTTGGAGCCTTTTTCTCCTGAAAACGAAGTTTCAGGGAGACGGTCTCCCCTTGGGGGGAGGGATATCCTTCCCCCAAAGGAGGGGCATGATGATTCCAGCCATACTTGCTGTAGATCAGGGCACTACTCGCACCAAAGCCCTGGTGTTTGATGCGGCGGCGCGGCCCCTGGCCGAATCCGCGAGCGAGATACCGCTCACTTATCCCCATCCAGGGTGGGTTGAGCAGGACCCGCGAGATTTGTTACGAAGCGTTGTAGAAAATGCTCGCGCCGTCCTCGCGGCCACCAGTGCGCACATCGTGGCGTTTGGCCTGGCAAACCAGGGTGAGACTGTGGTGATGTGGCATCGAAGCAGCGGGGAGCCGCTTTACAATGCGATCAGCTGGCAAGACCGCCGCACCGAAGATTTCTGCGACCAGTTGATGCACAGTGACGGTGGCCGGCTGATCCAGGAGCGCACCGGCTTGCCCATCGATCCTTACTTCTCTGCCACGAAGCTGCGCTGGCTGCTGGATAACGTGCCGGATGCACGCGCGATGGCGAAGCGTGGTGAGTTGCTGGCTGGAACGACGGATGCCTGGCTCTTATGGTGTCTCACAGGTGAGCATCGCACCGACGATACCACGGCCTCGCGCACGATGCTCTATAATCCGCGTAGCCGCGATTGGGACCAGGATGTACTGGATGTGCTGGAAATACCGCGTTCGATTTTGCCCGCTGTCCAGCCATCCTGCTCTCTTTTTGGCCCTGTGCGGGCTGACATTTTCGGCCGGCCCATACCTGTCACTGCATCGCTTGTGGATCAGCAGGCGGCACTATTCGGTCAGACCTGCTACGCGCCCAACGATGTAAAGGTGACCTATGGAACAGGCGCATTTATCCTCATGAACGCAGGCGGTGATATTCCCACCTCGCACTATGGGCTGGTTCCGACCGTGGCCTGGTCGTTCGAAAAGAGTATCACCTATGCCCTGGATGGGGGTATCTACGTGGCGGGAGCAGCAGTACAGTGGTTACGCGATGGCCTGGGTATTGTGCGGAGCGCGGAGGAGTCGATGGAGCTGGCGCTGTCGGTGCCCGACAGCGGCGGGGTCTTCTTTGTGCCGGCCCTGGCCGGACTTGCTGCTCCCTACTGGGATAGCTATGCCCGCGGTATGATAATAGGCATCACGCGCGGCACTACACGCGCTCACCTTGTGCGAGCGACGCTGGAGGGCATCGCCTTGCGTACCCGCGATGTGCTGGAAGCGATGGCCAAGGATACTGGCCTGCCCATCAGGAGCATCAAAGTGGATGGTGGAGCATCCGCCAATGGCTTTCTGATGCAAGCGCTGGCCGATATCTCAGGCGTTGAAGTGCATGTAGCGGCCATCCGCGAGACAACCGCGCTTGGCGCGGCATTCATGGCCGGGTTAGGTAGCGGGTTATGGAAGGATCAAAGCGAAACGTCGGCCTTGTGGCGCGAATCCGCCAATTTCAGCCCGCGCAAAGACCGGGACGTTGAGCTGCTCTATCAACTGTGGCTCCGTGCAGTTGAACGAGCCAGGGGTTGGGCGGCACCAGTCTCGTTACCGGCATGATTGTCATTATCACGCGAGGACTACCTTGACGCCCACCTGGTGCAGGCGCGTCACGATCTCGCCATCTACCTCTTTGCCGGTGATGATCGTGTCAACCACGGCCAGCGATGCGACTGTGGTCAGCATGACTTTACCGAATTTGGTGTGATCTGCTACCACGATGCGCTGGCGCGCGCGTTCGATCATCGTGCGTTTGGTCCCGGCCTCCTCGAAATTGAACTCGGTCAGTCCATGTTCGATAGTGATGCCGCCGACGCCGATAAAGGCTTTGTCGACCTGGAAGCTGCGCAGTGTTTGCTCCGCGAGATGCCCGACCAGCGAAAGTTCACTGGCGCGCAGCTTGCCTCCGATCACGATGACCTGGATGGCTGCCTGGCTGGCGAGTTCCAGGGCTGCACGAAGATTGGTTACCAGCACCGTCAGGTTGCGTTTACCTTTGAGCGCGCGTGCGATTTCTAAGGTGGTCGTGCCTACATCGAGGATGATGCTGTCGCCATCGGTAATCATTTCTACGGCTTTGGCGGCAATACGTTTTTTCTCCGGGGAATATTGCGATTCGCGTGCAATGAAAGGCGGCTCATAGCTGGCGCCGCGCACACTGATAGCGCCGCCATGAACGCGCCGGATCAAGCCTTCCTGCTCCAGTTCTTGCAGGTCGCGCATGATGGTGATGTGCGAGACTTCGAAGCGCTTTGCGAGGTCGCGCACGGAGGCGATGCCGCTCGTTTCGATATCCTCGAAGATGCGTTGGCGCCGCTCCTGGGCAATCATCTTACTCTCTTTCGCGGATTTTCCTTCCATGCCTACAAGATAACATGGATGTGGCGTTCCAGCAAGCCTCTATTGGTCTCTCTACCTTTTCTGCTCAGGCTATATGTCAACATGATCCATGCTATGTCATGTTGCGTACCTATGTTTAGCACTGGCATACTCTATAGTGGATGTGGTATGTTTATGTATGAGAGTTGTATTCCTTCTCTGGAGCCTGGGAAAGAATAGTTCTTTAAGATGGAACGAGCCTGTATCCTGTGAAGGAAGACAATGTAGGTGTTGTACGAGTAAAGAAGGGACGGTTCTTGCCGATGATGAAAAAAGCCGAGAAGAAACGTGCTACGTTACTGGCTTATCTGGGCGACCTTAACCGGCCTTTGCGAGTTCGACCTGTAAACGTCATGGGACGTGATTGGTGGGCGGTTGATGGCGAGGACACCTGGCCAGGTATGGTTATGGATCTGCGCCGCCTGGGTTATGAGTCGATAGCATGGGGGGAAGAGGTGCTGGTACGCGAGGGCATGACAGCGTACGAACCGCAGATGGATAGTCCGGCTGGTCAGGAGGGGCTGAAGCCTTTCCCGCTCATCCATCCGACTATTCAGATCCGGAGAGAGTCATATTCGACCGACATTCCAGAGGTGAGTCACCTGGACGAGTATGGCGATGACGAGGAAATTGAGGAGGACGAGATCGCGCCTGACGAAGACCTTCAGTATGAGTAGCGCGCGAAGGTCTTTTTGATAGATGCGCTAAACTGGCACATAAGGGGTATCCTGCCATTAACAGCTTCGTTCATGGTAGTGGTGCCCCTTGTGTATATCGTATCCCACTCAGAGGGAGGTGTGCAGTGTCAGATAACAGCAATACAAGGCTCAGCTTCGCCGATGGACTCAGTCCCGAATATATTGCGAATCCCTATCCCCTTTACCAACAGCTTCGCGAGCAAGACCCGGTGCTGTGGGATGAACGTGTAGGTGGCTGGGTATTCACAGGATATGCTGATGTAGTAGCCGCTTTGCGCGATCCAAGATTTTCCGTTGCAGGATTTATGGAGAACACATCGTGGATACCCGAGGAGATGTTAGAGACGCTGGGACCACCCGTCCGTGCCATTACCCGGCAGATGCTCTTCCTGGACCCGCCAGACCATACGCGGCTGCGCGGGCTGGTAGCCAAGGCTTTCACGCCGCGAGTAGTGGACGCCATGCGGCCGCGCATTCAACAGGTAGCCGGTGAGTTGTTGGACGCAGTCCAGGCAAACGGGTGCATGAATGTCGTGCCGGATTTCGCCTACCCCCTGCCCGCCATCGTGATTGCAGAGATGCTCGGTGTGCCACCGGGAGACCGCGATCAATTTCTCAAGTGGTCGAGACAGTTCGGCGCACTGCTTGGAGGAGCAAATCTCACACTTGAAAGCGTTTTCCAGGCGCTGGCCGGCGTTTCCGAGTTCATTGAGTATTTTCGACAGATTATCAGGCGGCGGCGTACCGATCCCAAGGATGACCTGATGCAGGCTA
>WNFB01007100.1_pt1 | contig 10034 bp, 10 predicted proteins | sample 5400501 | NCBI WGS metagenome assembly WNFB01 (sample SAMN13153341, study PRJNA577476) | soil metagenome | isolation source: 200 cm saprolite under Douglas fir tree site 2 hole 1 | place: USA:California | collected 2015-04-18
CCAGCGCAGGGAGGAGTCTTCGATGCGAAAGAACAGATGTTCTATTAATACTAGAAAGATGCATAAATAATCTCAGCGGAACCGACGGGCATCGAGTACCCTGTCGCCAATTTTACACCTCTTCCAATTACCTACCTCTACCCTCTCTCGCAAGCTCCAAATCGTCCTTTCAGAAATTGAGACACCCATTGTCTTTGAGACACAGCGCCGACCAGGCCCGAAAGATATTCCCTATGGTATTCCTCCTCAAGAGGGGCCAACTGTCTTGAAGCGTGTCCTTGAAAACCACGAGTCCTACCGCAAAGTAGCAGCCGACTACAGTGTCTCACACGAAACCATACACCGATTAGTACACGCCTCAAAAGAGGCTGGGTAGTCAGGAGTGAACTTTTCTGAAGCCTGTAAAGCAAGCATAATACTCAGTCGCTTAGGATGATTGATGCTGAGCTGTGAACAAAGGAGCTTCCGGGGTTGTTCTCGCTACATGGCATATCTATTCTGGAATGCTGGGTTGAAAAGCGCGAACTGAAGACCCATTCTTGCTGAGTGAGGATGCAGGATGAAGGCCTGGCTCTGCTTCTCCTGCTTCCTGCTGTTCCTCAATGCGCCACCAGCAAGAGCAGGCTGAGGCAGAGGAAGATGCCCCCAGTGCAGCGATCGATCAAGCGCCTGGCTTGATGGTAGGCCCTGGTGATGGGGCCGAGTGAAAAGATGCAGGCGACGATGAGATACCAGACTGCGACGAAGCTGACCAGCAGAGCGGTCGTTGCTACCTGCATCCACCATGGTAGCGCGGTGGGCACAAAGACGGCGAAGATGCTGCTGAAGAAGACGACCGCTTTGGGATTGCTGAGGGTGGTCAGCAGCCCGGCATTCCAGGAGGAGCCTCTGCGGAAACGCTGGACAGAAGCCGTAGCGTGAGCAGCCTCAACCTTCGCGTGGCGGGCCGGTATCACCATTTTGACGCCGAGGTAAGCCAGGTAGATGGCTCCCACGACTTTGAGCCCCTGGCTCAGGACGCTGACTCGCGTGACCAGGATACTCAATCCCAGCAGGCTGCACAGTAACCAGATGGTCATAGCGCCGGTAATACCGAGCGCAACGGAGATGGCTTCGTGCCGCGACCGAGTTGTGGCATAATGCACCGTAGTGGCAAAGGAGGGGCCAGGGCTGACAATAAAGACGACCCATGCGCCAAACAGCGCCAGCAGATGAGGTAGATACGTCATAGCATTTTCCTTCCAGAATGATATCCTCGTGTACAGACATCCCACGCCTGAGGGAGACGGTTTTTAGCGCGCAAATTCTCAGCCGAAGAAGGGGCCGAGAAACTACCTACAACTCAATCTCACCGCGCTCTCTCATGCCTCGCAGCTTCATCCATGCGAAATGGTGCGTTGCCGAGGGGGGCAAACTCCAGGTAGAGGGACAATCATGATCGCCTCCTGCACCAAGTTCTATCTCCAGCCGCCTCACCTCGATCCAACTTACGGAGTGTTTGTCATAGAGCTGGTCGACGGGAATGGCGGTGGAGAGCAAGCCCTGGTTAGCCCGGCTGAGCATCGCATCCATCTGATCAGGCGAGGTGGACAGAAAGAGGCGGATGTGCTCCCTGTACACACTGCGGTACAGTTTCAGCACGCCGAGCACGCCACCAAGCGAGGTGAGCGGGCTTGACTTCCAGCGCCAGGTGGCTGATTGACTCCCCCGTATGGCCACTCGATAGTAGAGCATGAAACACCGCGCCTTTCATCAGCAGGGCAACGCACAGCAGCGAGCCCTGCTGTCCTGCATGGGCAGAACACTGCTAGCTGAGCCGCCAGCGCAGGGTATCCACGCGGCGTAAGACTCGCTCCATGATGGTGCGCCGCAGAGCATAGATTTCCTGCACAGAACTCCACTCTGGCGAACAATGCTGCACAATCTCCCTCGGACCCAGCCCACAATGAAAGAGTAAGTAGGACAGACGCAGCTCACCCGGGTTAGGAAACAGGTCTTTGAGGATATCCCAGAGTTCACTGTCGCACGTGACATCTTCCATGGATGGTTCTCCAACTGCACCAGGCTCCGGCAATGAGACCTCCCGTGGTCGTTGATACGTCCGCAGGGTATCCAGGACGGCCCCATGCAGACTTACACGCAGGTACTGCAGCGCAGCAGAAAGCCGGCTGAATTCCACCTGCTTTTTGCAAGCAGTGGTTTGCCAGAAACGTTCAAAGGCCTGTGCCACATAGTGCTCTTCGCTCTGCAGACGACACGCCAGTGCTCTCTGGGGATGCCGACGAACCCAGCCATGAACAATCCCTCCGAAGCAGTGTTGCACCCATACCCACGCCTCCTGATCGCTTTTTAAGAGTGCGCGGTTGAACAGCTCGAGCCCATATCTTTCTGTGTAAGGTGTACCCCGTCGGTAGTGGTCAATTTCTGCCAGACAGTATGCTGCGAGTTCTGGAAGACTCAGTTCACTGGACAGCGAACTTGATAGAAGAGTGACAGGAGATAACTCATCAGAAATGTTCTCCTTTGGACTCCCGCTGAGCGCTACATCATGCACACAGGAAGGATCGATCAGTTCGTGGGCCATCGTGATTCTCCTCTCATGAGAGGTTATGAAACAATAGATACTCTTTGCGTGACTGGTGTAGCTCTCCTCTTGTACTTGTAATGCTTTAGAGCGAGATTCCGGGAGGGAAACATGACGGGTTCCCATAACCAGCGCTGCTCCTCCCGGTTCTCAGGCAGAACTGGATCTAATGCTTGTCATTTCATCCAGTTCTGCTTGTTTTCATTGCTCTTCGTCACGGATGAGCGTTTGCACCTGCGCAGCCAACTCCGGAGTGACTTCAACTCCGTGCTTCTGCTGTGCATGCTCCGCTGCCTGGCGCAGCACCTCCTCCTCGCTCTGGGCATGAATTTCGTGGTCACACTCAAAGCCGACATCTCTGCAGCGTAGGACTATCATCGTTTGCTCCTTTCATTGCTGATGTGATGATCCTTCCACCGTGGTTTCTCCTGTAAGAGTCGTGGTCCGGTACAGGGTCGTATAGATGGGGCAACGTGACTGGGCTACAAGGGTACCTTGCCTTACCTCATCGCAGGGACCACACCGAGTTGTTGCATCATGCCCAGCGCGTCAAATTCCGTCCACGCCTCCACGAGTTTGCCGCCCTCAAAGCGAACGATGCCGATGCCCGTGACCGTCCCCTGCTTGCCCGTTGCTGGGATACCCATCAGTTCGCCCTTGTGGGTGCCACGCGCCGTCCAGCGGGTCACCACCTTGTCCCCTTCAGCAATCTGATCCTCAACGGTGTAATGGGTATCAGGAAAGGCCGTGAGGTAGATCATATAGTACTGTTTCATGCCCTCTGTGCCATGAACGGGACCGGTAGAAGCGTGCTCAACATGGTTGGGGCTAAAGAACTCATCGATGAGCGCCAGATTTCTCTGATTCAAGACTTCTTCAAAAAGCCGACGAACGAGAAGCTTGTTGTCTTCGGTTGACATAGTAGAAATCCCTTTCTTTAGACGTACTTGCTTTGTCATACTACCTGTGACGGGAGCGTTTTGCTGTTCCAAGTCTACCCGTGCAGACGGCTTGGGCGCATCGCACGAACAGGCTATTTTTTGATCTAGTACATTGAGGCCGAAATAGGTTTGTAGTATACTGGGTCGAGAACCAGGAAAGGCAGGGGACCCAGTCATGCGAGGCCCGAAACCGGACCCATTGAGCTTACCCGAATTCGAGCACAACGAATTGGAGCGCTTAGTGCGTCGCCATAGCACCGGCCAACAGATGGCACTGAGAGGGCGCATCATCTTGGAGGCCAATGCCGACAAGAACAATAGCCAGATTGCTCGCGAGCTTGGCGTCAGCGTGGAGACGGCACGCGCCTGGCGTAAACGCTGGCTGGCCTTGCAGGCTATCGCGCTGGCAGATCTTTCAGTGCAGGACCGACTTAGCGATGTCCCGCGCCCCGGCAGGAAGAGCCAGATCACCGCAGAACAAACCTGCCAGTTGATCGCGATGGCCTGCGAAGAGCACAAAGAGCGTCCCATCAGCCAGTGGACAGGACGAGAAATTGCCGACGAAGCCATGGCACGAGGGATCATCCAGCAGATCTCCCCTCGGCATGCGGCTCGCTTGTTAAAAAAGGGGATCTCCAGCCGCACCTGATCCGGTACTGGCTGACCCCGCCCCAAGAGCCTGAGCGTGAAGAGCAGGTCAAAGCCATCTGCATCGTGTATGAAGAGGCCACGGCGCGAGCCGAGCAAGGAGAAGTGACGGTGAGCACGGACGAGTTGACGGGAGTCCAGGCTCTCGAACGCAAGCACCCTGGCTTACCTCTGGCTCCTGGAAAGGTCGAGCGGCGTGAATTTGAGTACGTGCGGCATGGCACGCGCTCCTTCATCCTGAGCCGTGAAGTGGTCACGGGAAAGCTGCTGGCTCCTGCCTGTGGCCCGACGCGCACCGAGGCCGATTTCCTGGCTCATGTGCAGGCGGTCGTGGCCACGCATCCAGAAGCCACCGGCTGGCATATCGTCTGTGACCAGTTGAACACGCATCAGTCGGAATCCTTGGTGCGCTGGGTGACTGAGCTTTCCGGGATCAAGGAGGATCTGGGTGTCAAAGGCCAGAGTGGCATCCTGGCCTCGATGCCCAGTCGCGCTGCCTTTCTGAGTGATCCCCGTCATCGAGTGGTGTTCCATTATACTCCCAAACACAGTTCTTGGCTCAACCAGATCGAAATCTGGCTCAGCATTCTGGTCCGCAAGCTGCTCAAACGGGGTTCATTCACTTCTGTTGAAGACTTGCAAGCCAAGGTCTTTGCCTTTATCGCCTATTACAACCAGACGATGGCCAAGCCTTTCAAGTGGACCTATCAAGGCAAGGCTTTAACCGTTTAAACTAGGGGCGGATTTCCGCCTCAGTGTACTAGTGATGTGCGGTCGGGCGGCTGCGTGCTCGCTCAAGTGAGTGATTTGAGGAGGATATCGCGAGCGCGAAGCGAGGCATTTCTTAAGCGGAGGGAATGCAAGATGTTAACGGTGGATCATGGAGAGGAAGCGGATAGTCAAAGCAGGTGCTGTTCAATCGCATAGCGAGTCACACTGCTGCGCGAATTCACGTCGAGCTTCGTGTAGATCGACCGCACATGGGCATGGACGGTATGCGAGCTGAGGATCAGCCGTTTCGCAATCTGGGGGTTGGTCATGCCCTGGGCGAGCAGGCGCAGCACTTCTACCTCGCGCGCGGTTAGCTCTGCAGGAGAGGCAGGAGAGGCATTCGATGGGGCAGCCGTCAGTGAGCCTGCCGGGGTCTGTGGAGGGCTGATCACTCGTCCTTGTGCAGCGAGAGCTTGCCCTGGGGTCATCGTCCGTCCCTCTTGCCACGCAGCGGCAAAGGCAGGCGCTCCCAGTTGTGTCCTGGCATAATGGACGGCCTGTTCATATCCGGTACGATCAACAGGTAGCAAGGGAAAAGCATTGGCTTCACGTAGGGATTCTGCGGCTCCCCAGAGTTGTGCTGCCCATCGCAACTCTCCCTGTGAAGCGGCGGCCACGCCTGCCAGTCCCTCCAGATCTAACGAGGCGAGAAGGGTATCGCCCAGTGCCTCTGCGAGCGCCAGGCTCTCCTGAAACGAGTAGCGCGCAGCTCCCAGGTCACCCCGCTGGACCTCAACCCTTCCTAACGCGTAGATTGACCTGGCTAGATGCCACTTAGCATCGATCTCAGAAAAGATAGCCTGGCTTTCCTGGGCCAGGCGGTAGGCCTTGTCCGTCTCTCCTTCACTCCAGGCAATCAGAGCTGCATTGTAGCAGTATTCAGCCATCCAGTGCCGGCTCCCCACCTTCTTGATAAGTGCCTGTGCCTCGTGCAGCTGCTGGTGGATGGTTTCTGGATCGCCTAGGATAAAACAGAGCCATTGCGCCGATTGGAGGAGGGTGGCACCGACCATAAGTTCGTTGCCTGTTGTGCGAAAGAGCAAGAGCGCCTCCTCGAAGTGGGCCAGTCCCCGGCTATACTCGCCATGCATGCTGACCGGTATCCCCAAAAAGAAGAGGGCAGTGGCAACTTCCCCTGGCCCGCCTATTTGCCGCAGGAGTTGCACCCCCTCCTCAGATAATGCGATCGCCTCCGTCGTCTTGCCAGTCCTCCAGGCGAAACGTCCGAGGGTTATGAGGCAGGTAGCCATGCCGCGTACATCCCCCAGTTCCCGGTAGAGCGCCAGGCTTTGCTGGCCCAGTAGCATGGTCTGAGGCAGGTCGCCCCGCCAGATCGCAAGATCGGCTGCCGCCCACAGGGCCCTGGCGCGGAGGGAAGTGCGCTCCCCCTCGCTACTGCTGAGAGCGCGCTCCAGAAAGCTGCGTGCCTCACGAGAGTGCCCATGCTGTACCCAGAACGGCTCCAGTGCGATGCACAGGCGCAAGGCCAGTTCCCTGCGCTCCGTCTCCGGTTCCTCTGTCTCCGCCAGCGCCCACTCGAGAGCTGCGCGCAAATTGTCGTGCTCCTGCTCCAGGCGCTCGAACCAGGTGGTCTGTTGGGAGCCCTGCAGTTTGGGCGCAGCTGCTTCTGCAAGCTCCAGGTAGAAGCGTGCATGCGCTTCACGTGCTGCTTCCAACTCTTCATCCTGCTCGAGGCATTCCAGCCCGAACTCGCGGAGCGTCTCCAGAAGGACGAGCCGGGGCGCTTCCCCTTCGCGCTCCGTTTGCTGCACCAGGCTCTTGTCGAGCAGCGACGCAATACCCTCAAGCACCGAGGAGGGGTGTTCGCCGTCCTCGTGGTGGGCCTGGCACACCGCTTCGGCAGCCTCGAGGGTGCAGCCGCCGACGAAGACCGAAAGCCACCTGAAGAGACGCTTCTCCTGGGCTGTGAGCAGATCGTAGCTCCAGGCCAGCGTGTTGCGCAGTGTCTGCTGGCGCACAGGGGCATCCTGGACCCCACCCGTCAAGACCTGTAAGCGGTGGCTCAGCCGTGCCAGTAATGCCTGCGGCGAGAGCAGCTTGCTGCGCGCTGCCGCCAGCTCAAGCGCCAGGGGTAACCCATCCAGGTGCAGGCAAATCTCCGCAATGGTCCGGGCATTGCTTGTCGTGAGCTGGAAACCCGGCTTGATGGCCTGCGCACGCTGGACGAAGAGGGCCACTGCCGCATACTCCAACAAGGTCTCGTCCTCCATTAGATGTTTTGGGTCAGGGACGGCCAGGGGATGCACAGGGAAGACATATTCGCCCGAGACGCGTAACCTGAGGCGGCTGGTCACTATCAGCTTCAGCTCAGGGCAGGCTTGCAGGAGTTCAACGAGGAGTGGAGCTACCGCGACCACCTGCTCAAAATTGTCCAGCAGCAACAGCAGGTGCTTGTCGCGCAAAAAACCTTTCAGCTGTTCCAGCGGCAACCAGCCGGGCGTTTCCTTGAGCTGGAAGGTCTGTGCAAGCGCAGGCAACACCAGGTCGGGTTCTCTGATAGCTGCCAGAGAAACAAACGAGGCCCCATCGGCGAAGTCAGGAAGCAGGCGAGCCGCGACCTCGATCCCCAGGCGCGTTTTACCCACGCCGCCCGGACCGGTGAGGGTCAGCAGGCGCACCTCAGGACGTTGTAGGAGGGCAACTGCGCCTGCCACATCCTGCTCGCGTCCAATCAGCGGGGTAAGCTGGACTGGAAGACGATAGATTGGCGCCGGCTCAGGCTCCCTGAGTCGCTCAGCAACAGCGCTGGTCGTGGGAAACGTGAGAATGGAGGCCGGCTGAACCCGTACAGCTTCGTCTCTAGACACGCGCTGGAGTTGAGTGGTCCTACCCGTCAATGTCTCTCCTGCTCGCTCAAAAACTTCTGCGGTCGAGTTGAGTCGTTGGAGGTTTAGCTCTTCTGACTTGCCGAGGTAGAAGCTATGCAGCTTGCCCCGAATGCGCCGGTACGCGTACCAGTACCAACCTCCCGGTCGCTGTTCCTTGCGCGCCGTAAAAGTCGTGCGGGGAGTTTCAAAGGTAAACGAATGGTGCTGCTCTAACCAGCGATACCATGCAGCCGTCCCAGTGCTGATGGTATCGGTAGAGGTGTCATTTGAACTCTGCTGTTGTAAAGAGCCGTCGCGGACTTTGGGAATACTACGGGCCATCGACCATTCCTCCCTGAGCATACCAGTTACACAGGTGTTACACAGATAGCTTAACCGTCTGCATGGCACCTGTCAATAGTCACATTTACAGTATCAGGCGTGACAGGAGGGAAGAGCGGAGATCGTATCTTCTAGCGCTTCAACAAGAAAAAGATTATTTATAGAATATTCTATAAATAATCTAAGCGAAACCGACGGGCGTCGGATGATCCGCAAGACACACAGCGTGACAGGCAGACACGATCGGCCAGTTTGTCTTCAGCGCGCCTGGTTGTTTTCTTCTGGTGTGTCGTTTTTCAAGCACAGATGGTCCAAGTAGCCAGCACAGGGGCTTGAGCAGACGATGGAGCGTCGTGCGCTGAACTCCTCCTTGCGAGGAGGAAGGCCGAAGATCAAACCAGCAAAGACGCCCTAGCCTCGCCAGCGAGAAGAAGAGACCAATCACGAGCAGGAATATGGACACGTGAACCGACATAACGATCCTCGCCTACTGAAATGGGAAGAAGGGAGAGCCCCTCGAGAAGCAAGGATACGGCGATTCTACTGTACCGTCAAGTAATTGGGAGCGAAGTCTGAATTCTCCACCACCGTGAATCGCTGGACCCAAGCCTTTCTCCCCAGCGATGTTCGCCAAAGCGTCTCTTGCACCTCAATCGTGGGCATTGGGCCGTGGAAAATCGTCTGCATTGGAGGCGCGATGCCCTCTTGGAGGAAGATCGCTGCCGCGTTCGCTTTCCGCCCGTGGCCCACATGCTCGCGGTCCTCAACTCCCTGGTCCTCTCCTTGATGGATCTGCATCAGGTTTCTCACGTCGCTCGCCAAATTCGCCGCTTTTCCTCTTATCCTGAGGAGGCCCTTGCTTGGCTCACAGACTTTTGAGAAACCCTGTCTCGAATGGGAGCACCGGGTTGACAATCTCAAGGTTTTGTGGTAAATTAGATATATCAACATATCCTAATATCCATGAGAATTGAGGGTGAGCGCAAGAATGGTGACTGAGAAGGTTGACCCAGAGAATCCATTACCATTATATTTTCAGGTCTATAAATCTCTCCTGGAACGCATTCAACAGGGTGAATTTCCCCCAGGAAGTTTTTTGCCTCCAGAACGGCAGCTTACCGAGGATTATGGGGTCAGTCGCATTACCATTATTAAGGCGCTGGATGAACTGGTGAAGGCACACTACGTCAAGCGGCAACAGGGCCGTGGAACGATAGTGACCGATCCTGCCGAGCGCTCAAGCGCTGACATATCCTCAGGGCAAAGACGCTCGATTGCTTTTATCTGCCATACCCTCGATCATCCCTATTTGTTCCAGATTTTAATGGGCATTGCGCGTACAGCAGCCCGACAGCAGTATAATTTGCAAGTGATCAGTTCCTATGATACAGGCGATGAGGAAGTGCGACACATCAAAGAGGCGATTGCACGGAATGTCGATGGCATCATCATCTTTCCTCATCAGGGATATCACAATGCGTCCTTGTATCGTGAATTACAACAACAACACTTTCCTTTGGTCATGGTGGATCGCTATTATCCACAGATTGACACCGATTGTGTGATCTTTGATGATGAGATTGCTGGCTACGAATTGGCGAAACAATTGTTACAACGAGGCAGGCGACGCATCGCGGTTATTTCTTATTTCGAAGTAGAAGCGACCAGTGTCAATCATCGTTTGAGCGGCTATCGCCGTGCCTTACAGCAATGGGGTCTTCCCTATCATGACGATTTGATCTGGCTGGATGTCTACCCCTCTTTTCACCGTTCTGATGAATTGCCCCATGATACTTCTGCTCGTGAGCGCCTACGGAAATATGTTGCTCGCTACAAACCGGATGCGCTCTTGACGCTGAACGACGATGTCCTGGAGCGGGTGATCTATGATCTGTTAATCCTCAGGGATACCTCGCTCTC
>WNFB01013974.1_pt1 | contig 10034 bp, 11 predicted proteins | sample 5400501 | NCBI WGS metagenome assembly WNFB01 (sample SAMN13153341, study PRJNA577476) | soil metagenome | isolation source: 200 cm saprolite under Douglas fir tree site 2 hole 1 | place: USA:California | collected 2015-04-18
ATGAGAGCGTCCTCGGCGGAGTCGGCGTGCAGCGCCGTCGAGAGCGCCGTGCCGTCTTTGATCGCGGCGAACGCCGCACGCACGGGTGCGCCCCAGACGTAACCCTCGGTCACCGGATAGCGGCTCACCTCGGGGACGTACAGATAGCCGCCGCGGGCCTCACGCGCGAGCGCATCGACGTCGGTGCCGTCGGCGCCCAGCTCGCGGATCGGCCACCTCTTCTGACGCGCGATCGCGAGCATCGCCTTCCCCACCGTGCTCTTGCCGGCGAGACGCGGCAGCGCGATCACCAGGTACGACCGATGCGCCTCGACCACGCGGCGCAGCGTCGCAGCCATGGCGGCAGACATGGTGTGGTTGGCGACGAGATCGTCGAGCGCGAGCTCAGCCACCCGGCGCGCCGCCGCGCCGCCGCTCCGTTATCGCGGCAAGAAGCTCCTGGACGCGATCCACCGCGCGCCACGCCGCTTTGGCCGCGGCCCAGTAGCCGGCGCCGTCCAGCCGGTCCGCCACCTTGGAGAGCCATCGCTCCTCTTCCTCGAAGAGCCGGATGACGTACGGCAGCTCACTCTCCGTGGGCTCACCGAATTGGGCGAAGCACGACCGGCACTGCCAGCCATCGAGCTCGGCCGTCTTGCCGCAGCGCAAGCACCGCCCTGGCACGCGGTGAGAGTAGACCGGGGCGATAGGATGGGTCTCTCGAGCTGTGATGAAGGAGATGAAGATGCTCGAAATCAGCCGCGTCGACTTGCCCTCTCTCGCCGAGGCGCTCGAGGACCACTCCGACTTCGGCTCGTGGTGGCTCGATCCAGCCTCCGGAGCCGTCGAGGAACGGCCGACCGATCTCTCGGACGAGGACGCCGCAGGAAATTCGCCACTCGATCGCGGGTTCCGTCGCATCGAGCCGCTCCCGTCCGGTGAGTCGTACGCAGATCTTCAGGACTTTACCGAGCGCGTGCGCGATCGCCGCGCGCGCGAGCTGCTAAAGCGCGCGATCGCGGGACGCGGCGCGTTCCGCCGATTCAAGGACACCTTGGTCGAGTACCCGCAGCTGCGACGGACCTGGTTCGCGTTCCACGATGCGCGCATGAAGCGGCGCGCCATCGAGTGGCTCGCCGACACCGGTCTCGTCGACGGTGATGCGGCCGAGCGCGCCCTCGCGGAAGTGCCGGAGCCCGAGCTATCCGAGCTCGCAGGGGCCTTCGACGCGGAGGAGACGGCGCGGGCCGTGGCTGGCGACCTGCGGGCGATCTACGGACCGCGGCTCCGGCGCGTCGTTCTCTTCGGCTCGTACGCGCGCGGCGATGCCGATGACGGTTCCGATCTCGATCTCGCGGTCGTCCTCGACCGCGTCAACGACCCGTGGGCCGAGATCGCGCGCATGGACGACATCCTCTGGCGGCATACGCTCTCGACCGGCGTCATCGTGTCGGCGATCCCGGTCGCGGAGCGGGACTTCGAGGCGCCGCTCGCGCCGGCGATCGCGCGCGCGCGCGCCGAGGGCCACGCGGTCGCGTGAACGACCGGGCGCGCTGGTCGCTCGACCGCGCGCGAACGGAGCTCGGAGCGTCGCGCCATCTCGTCTCGGGCGGCTTCGGTGCTCAGGCCGTGTCGCGCGCCTACTACGCGGCGTTCTACGCGGCAGAGGCATGCCTCCTCGCGCTGGGTGAGACGCGTTCGAAGCACGCCGCGGTCATCGGCGCCTTTGTGCAGCTCGTGGTGCGGGCGGGCGGCTTCGATCCCGAGGTCGCGCGGCTGCTGCGCCTGCTCTTCGATCAGCGCAACCAAGCGGACTACGCGCCGCCAGCCGTGAGCGCCGAGGTTGCCACGAACGCGCTGGAGCTGGCCGAGCGTTTCGTCGCCGCGGTGGAGCAGTGGCTCGCGCAGCGTGACAGTCGCTGAGTGGCGGAGATGCCTCCGGCGATGAGGCCGCGCTAGAGCGTCGGCTTTGCGGCCTTCGCGGCAGCCTTGGCCGCGGCCTTCGCCGCGACCTTGGCGTTGTCGTTCGCGGTGTGCTGTGAGTCCGGCCGCGGCTCGAAGATCGCGCTGCCTGTCTCCTCGCGGCGTCCAGGGACCTGCTCGATCTTGGTCACGCGGTAGCTGCGGTGATTCACCTCGATGAGGCTGCCCATCGTTGCGCCGTATGCGACGGCCGACTGGCCATCGAAGGGTCCGCCGCGAAGCTTCACTGTGACGCTCGCGGCGGACCGCTTCATTACCGTGGTCTGTCCGAAGGGAACCGGCGGCCGCGCCGGTCCTTCTCAGCCTTCAGCGCGGCGATCCGGTTCTTTTCCATCTTGTCGCGCTTCGGGCCTTTTTGCTTCGGCATTAGTACCGACTACGAGACGAACGCTGCTTCTCGAAGCAGTCCGAGCAGTAGACGGGCTTGTCGCCACGCGGCTGGAACGGAACGCGTGCCTCGCGACCGCAGTTGCTGCATGTCGCGGTGAACATCTCGCGCTGTCCGCCACCGTAGCCACCACCGCCGCCGCCGGCGTATGAACCGCCGCCACCACCACCGCCCGCGCGACGCGCGGCACGGCACGAGGGGCAACGGCTCGGCGGGTTCTGCAGCCCGCGGCTCTGGTAGAACTCCTGCTCGCCAGCGGTCCACACGAACTCCTGGCCACAGTCGCGACAGGTCAAGGTCTTGTCTGCGAATGACACCTGGGTCTCCTCCAAAACGCTTTGCCGCTCGATGTCGGTCCTTCCGAGTTCGTGGAGGTAGACCCTCGCGCGCACCCTGGTACGTCCCTGGTCGTTCGGCGCCTCTTCGGCTAGGTAAGTGTGACCGTTTCGGGGCGCGCTGGCGAGTGGCTGTTTCGAAGCCTCCGCGGCCCGTCTCGCGCACACTTTGGCGCGGTGCCGGAGCCGATCTACGACACGATCGTCGTTGGTCTTGGTGCGCATGGGAGCGCGGCCGCGTACCACCTCGCGAAACGCGGCGTCAGCGTGCTCGGTCTCGAGCGCTTTAGCCGGGGACACACCCTCGGATCGAGCGGGGGCTTATCGCGCATCATCCGCCTCTCCTATTACGAGCACCCCGATTACGTCCCGCTGTTACGCCGCGCCTGGCAGCTCTGGCGCGACCTCGAGAAGGAGTCAGGCGAGAGCCTGCTGACGCAGACCGGGGGTCTCTATCTCGGGCCGCCCGAGGGCGCGCTGGTGCTGGGCGCGCTGGCGTCCGCGCAGAAACACCGGCTGGCGCACGAGATGCTCGACGCCGCGGACCTGCGCCGGCGCTATCCGCTCTTTCACGTCGACGACGACTGGATCGGCCTCGTCGACGTGCAGGCGGGATGGCTCGCGCCGGAGCGAAGCATCGAGACGCATCTGCGGATGGCCGAGCGGCGCGGCGCGAGCCTGCGCTTCGAGGAGCCGGTGCAGTCGTGGGAGCGCGACGGCGATGGCGTGCGCGTGACGACCGCGCGCGACGTCCATCGCGCGCAGCGACTTGTCTTGACGGCCGGCGCGTGGATGGCCGACCTGCTACCCGCGCTCGCGCCGCACCTCTGGGTCGAGCGCAACGTGCTGTTCTGGTTCGAGCCGAAGTCGGACGTGGAGGCCTTCGCGAAGCTGCCGGTGTGGATCATGGAGGACGTCGTCCGCGCGCAGGGTTTCCCGGCTTATCGGTTGTTCTACGGTTTCCCGTACAACACCGAGCACGGCTTCAAGCTCGCGGGCCTGCACTTCGGCGACCGCGTCGACCCGAACACCGTGGAGCGCGAGCCGCTCGGCATCGACGAGGAGCGCGTGCGCGCGATGCTCCGTCGACGGATCCCGCTGGCCGAGGGCGAGCGGCGCCTCGCGAAGGTCTGCATGTACACCAACAGCCCGGACACCTTCTTCATCATCGACCGCGTGCCCGACGCGCCGGGCGTCTACGCCTCGGCGTGCTCGGGTCATGGGTTCAAGTTCGCGAGCGCGATCGGCGAGCTGCTCGCCGACATGTCGACGCGCGACGCGAGTCCGCCAGTGTTCCTGAGCGCCTCACGTCTTCGCTGAGCGCGCGTATGGCGGGAACGGCGATCCGGGCGACGCGCCCTCGGCAAGCCCGCGCGCACCGAGGGCATCCGCGGCGGCAGCGGGAGACTCGCCGGCCAGAACGCGCGCGAGGAGAAGATCGAGCGCGGTGTCCTTCCCGAAGCCGGCACACGTCGCGATCCCCAGCACCGGCGCGTCGTTGACGATTCCGGCCCAGGCCATGCTCCCGGGATGAGCCGGAACGCCCGTGCGCTCCACCCTGCCGCCGGCGGACCCGAGCGCAACGAAGACCGCATCGAGCGGATCGAGCGAGCTCGCTCCCGAGACGAGCATGAGGCCCGCGCCCGCGGCGCGGGCTTCGTCCAGCGTCGACGCGATGGCCTTCGGATCGTGAGCGACCTCGCTGAAGCTCGCGAGATCGGACCCGAACCACTCGATCTTCCGCTGGACCGCCGCCCGCACCAGCGCGCGGCTCCGCGCTTCGAGGCGGTCGGTCACGATGACGGCGACGTGGCGCTTGGCGAATGGCGCGACACGGATGACCGGGGCGGTCGCCGCAATGCGCTCCGCCTCCGCCACGAGCCGCTCCCCTGTCGCCAACGCCGCGCTCTTCGTTCCCGCGACGTCGTCACCCTCGTCGACGACGCTCCCGTCGCCGGCAGTGAAGAGCAAGAGCGGGTGCAGGCGATTGACGCCGTCGACCGCCTCGACGCGGACACGGAGCAGTCCGCGAGTGGCCGCCCGTACGCGCGACTGACCCTGAGAGGGTTCCTCCGCCCGTGCACCGGGGCCGGCGACCGCCACGGCGAGGCGACGCGCGACGACGTCCTGCTCGAGCTCACCCGGATCGAGGTCGATCAGATGGAGCGCCGCGCCGTGGAGCGCGGCGAGCGCCGGACGGTGCGCCTCCGTGAGCCGCATGCCCTTTCGCAACGTGACACGACCGTCGTTTCCGTGGGCATCGGCGGCGAGAACGCCGCCGAACGCGCGCTCCACCTGCTCCTTCGTCGGGTCAAAGACGCGCGCGCGCATTCGACCGAGCGTATCCGACTTGACCGACCCCCGACCCGGGAATAGCGTCAGCCCGCCGTCGACGCCATGGGGAGAAAAGCGTCGGGGCTCAGTTCGTCATCCACATTCATCACATCGATCGCCCTGGTCCGCGATGACGTCTGACACGTATCGCAGTAGGGGGAGGTGCATGGTGATCCCACCCAAGTTCGCGTACCAACCCGCGCGCGACCTTGCTCACGCGTTCCAGCTTCTCGCGCAGGGTGGAGGCGAGGCGAAGATCCTGGCGGGCGGCCAGAGCCTCATCCCGCTGATGCGGTTCCGGCTCGCGTCACCGGCCGCGCTCATCGACCTGAACCGCGTCCCGGGGCTCGCATACATAATCGAGAACGGCGACCTCCGCATCGGTGCGCTCACGCGCGAGTACGAGCTCGAGACGGACGCCGTCATCCGGACGCGCTACCCGATCCTCGCTGAGACCGCCGCGGTCATCGCCGATCCGCTGGTGCGGAACCTGGCCACCGTGGGCGGCAACCTCGCGCATGCCGATCCCGCGAACGACCATCCCGCGACCATGCTCGCCCTCCGCGCCAGCGTGGTCGCGAGGTCCGCCAAGGGCGAGCGCGTCATCCCGATCGACGAGCTCTTCGTCGACACCTTCCAGACGTCGCTCCGGCCCGACGAGATCCTCACCGAGATCCGCATCCCGAGGCGCGGTCCAAAGACCGGCGGCGCGTACCTGAAGCTCGAGCGCAAGGTCGGCGATTTCGCCATCGCCGGCGTGGCCGCGTATCTCGTACTCGACGACCGGGGCAGCGTGAAGAGCGCGGGCATCGGGCTCACCAACGTCGGCAGCACCGCGATCCGGGCGAAGAAGGCGGAGGCTGCGCTCGTGGGGAACGCGCCCGACGACAAGGCCATCGCCGCGGCCGCGGCCGCCGCGTCCGCTGAATCGCAGCCGACCGGCGATCTGCGCGGTCCGGCCGAGTACAAGCGCGACGTCGTCCGCGTGCTCACATCTCGTGCGATCCGTAGCGCGGTCGCGCGCGCCAAGGGAGGCAGCTGACATGGCGGAGAAGATGTATCCCATCACGCTCACGGTGAACGGCGAGAAGAAGGAAGCGCAGGTCGAGGCGCGGATGCTCCTCGTCCACTTCCTGCGCGAGCAGCTCTCAATGACCGGCACGCACATCGGCTGCGACACCACCAGCTGCGGCGCGTGCACGATCATCCTCGATGGTCGCCCGGTGAAGTCCTGCACCGTGTTCGCCGTGCAGGCGGACGGCCGCAGCCTGCGGACCGTCGAGGGCCTCGAGCAGGACAGCAAGCTGCACGCGATCCAGGACGGCTTCCACCAGGAGCACGGGCTCCAGTGCGGCTTCTGCACGCCCGGGATGATGATGACCACGGTCGCGCTCCTCGAGCGCAACGCCGCACCGACCGAGCTGGAGATCCGGCAGGCGATCTCTGGCAACCTCTGCCGGTGCACCGGCTACGTGAACATCGTGAAAGCGGTCCAGCACGCCAGCGCGGCGATGCTCGCCGCGAAGACAGCGAAGACGGCGGCCCCCGCGACCGCCGAGCCGGTCGCGGCAGGGAGGGGATAGATGGCCATCGAGATCGGCGGCATCGGCCAATCGGTCAAGCGCAAGGAGGACGCGCGGTTCATCCGCGGCCGGGGCAAGTACGTCGATGACGTGAAGCTCCCGGGCATGGTCTACCTGGACATCGCGCGCAGCCCGTACGCCCACGCGAAGATCCTGAAGATCGACACGAGCAAGGCGCTCGCGATCCCCGGCGTGCTCGCGGTCATCACCGGCAACGACCTCGTGCCGCTCAAGCTCGCGTGGATGCCAACGCTCATGGGCGACCAGCAGATGGTCCTGCCGACGGACACGGTCATGTACCAGTCGCAGGAGGTCGCGGCCGTCGTCGCGACGGAGCGCTACATCGCGGCGGACGGCGCCGCGGCCATCGAGGTCGAGTACGAGCCGCTCCCGGTCATCGTCGATCCGAAGAAGGCGCTCCTGCCCGACGCGTTCGTGCTGCGGCCGGACCGCAAGGAGAAGACCAATCGAATCTGGCACTGGGAGACCGGCGACAAGGCCGGCACCGACGAGGCCTTCCGCACGGCCGAGGTCACGGTCAAGGAGGACATCTACATCCCGCGCATCCACGTCTCCTCGATCGAGACCTGCGGCATCGTCGCGTCCTTCGACAAGGTCGAGGGCCAGCTCACGGTGTGGATGACGACGCAGGCGCCGCACGCCATCCGCACGGTCATCGCGCTCGTCGCGGGCCACCTCGGCCTCGCGGAGCACAAGATCCGCGTCATCTCGCCGGACATCGACCACATCACGGCCGAGGTCGCGGCGAAGAAGGACGGCACCGTGGAGGCCCTGCGGGTCAAGACCATTGCCGACCACGGCGCGTTCGACGCCGCGGCGAACCCGTCGAAGTTCCCGGCCGGGCTCTTCCACATCATCACCGGCTCGTATCCCTTCAAGAAGGCGTTCGTCGAGGTCGACGGTGCCTACACAAACAAGCCTCCGGGAGGCATCGCCTACCGCTGCTCGTTCCGCGTCACCGAGGCCGCGTTCACGATCGAGCGGCTCATGGACGTGCTCGCCATCAAGCTCAAGCGGGACCCGGCGGAGCTGCGCCTGCAGAACTTCATCCAGCCCGCGCAGTTCCCCTATCAGTCCGCGCTCGGCTGGGAGTACGACAGCGGTGACTACGGCAAGGCCCTCAAGCTCGCGATGGAGAAGATCGACTACGCCGGTCTCCGGAAGGAGCAGCTCGAGAAGCGCAAGAAGGGCGAGCTCATGGGCATCGGCATCTCCTCGTTCACGGAGATCGTCGGCGCCGGCCCGAGCAAGCACTTCGACATCCTGGGCATCAAGATGTTCGATTCCTGCGAGATCCGCGTGCACCCGACGGGTAAGGCCATCGTGCGGCTCGGCGTGAAATCGCAGGGCCAGGGACACGAGACCACCTTCGGGCAGATCGTCGCCGAGGAGCTCGGGATCCCGGTCGCCGACATCATGGTCGAGGAGGGCGACACCGACACCGCGCCCTACGGCCTCGGCACGTACGCCAGCCGCAGCACGCCGGTCGCCGGCGCAGCCACGGCCGTCGCGGCGCGCAAGATCCGCGAGAAGGGCCGGCTCATCGCCGCGCACCTGCTCGAGGCGTCGCCCGAGGACATCGAGTGGAAGGACTACAAGTACCAGGTGAAGGGCGTCCCTGCGAAGTCAAAGACCATGCAGGAGGTCGCGTTCGCCGCGTACACCAACCATCCGCAGGGGATGGAGGCCGGGCTCGAGGCGGTCGATTACTACGACCCGCCGAACCTCACCTACCCCTTCGGCTCCTACATCTGCGTGGTCGACCTCGACAAGGGCACCGGTGAGGTGCACGTACGCCGCTTCGTGGCGGTGGACGACTGCGGCGTTGTGATCAACCCGATGATCGTCGAGGGTCAGGTCCACGGCGGTCTCACCATGGGCCTCGCGCCCGCGCTCTACGAGCAGATCAACTACGACGACGACGGCAACATCCAGGGCGGCAACTTCATGGACTACCTCCTGCCGACCGCGATGGAAGTCCCGAACTGGGAGACCGCGCGGACGGTCACGCCGTCACCGCACCACCCCATCGGCGCGAAGGGCATCGGCGAGTCCGCGACCGTGGGCGCGCCCGCGGCCATCGCGAACGCCGTCGTCGACGCGCTCGCGCATCTTGGCGTCACGCACATCGACATCCCGATCACGCCCTGGAAGGTCCAGGCGATCCTCAAGGCAAAGGGCGTCGCCGAGTAGGTTGCGCTTCGAAGGCACGCTCGACATAGCCGCGCCACGTGAGCGGGTCTGGCAGTTCGTGACAGACCCGCTCGCGGTTTCCGGCTGCGCGCCGGACGTGCAGTCGGTGGAGGTCATCGATCCGAAACACTTCAAGATCGTGGCCCGGGCCGGCGTCGGTCCCATCCGCGCGACCTTCAACCTCGACGTGGTCTTCACTGAGCTCGCCGCGCCCGAGCGCGCCAACGTCCGCGCCCGCGGGCAGGCGCCCGGAAGCGCGGTCGAGATGCTGAGCGCGATGGCGCTGTCCGCGCCGTCGGCGGACAGGACCACGATGCAGTGGTCGAGCGACGTGACCGTCACCGGGACGATCGCGCAGGTCGGCGCCCGGCTCATGCAGGGCACCGCCGACAAGCTCACCAAGCAGGTCTTCGCCTGCATCAAGTCGAAGCTCGAGGTGACCGCACCGGCGTAGCGCGCCACGTGCGGCGAGACCCCCGCTCGGTCGAGCGGGGGTCTCGCGTCGCTGGCGGATCGGAGCGCGCGATCAGAGCCGGACGAAGACGGTCTGTCCGCTCTCCTCGACGGTCTTGTTGAAGTTGATGTGTCCCTTCACCAGGAGACGGACGCCCTCCTCCGCGCCCGCGGGCGGATTGCCAAGGAGGCATTCGACTTCGAGGATGCCCGGGAACGCCAAGGTCGTGCCGGCCGGGGTGACCGTCACCGCGAGCGACGCCCGTCCGCCGAAGAGGGATGCTGGAAGTCCCTGCGGCGTCGCGTCGCCGTACGACTGGAACGCGAGCAGCCCGGTCGCGGTCCAGGTGCCGGTCGCGAGAACGGTGCCATCGGCGGCCCTGTGCGTGAACGTGCCGCCACCGGTCGCGGTCTTCGCGGTGACGTCGAAGGTGCCGGCGCCGTCTACCGTGACGGTGTCGCCGTTCTCTGCAACGGCCGACGGGTGCCCCTCGAGCGGCGCGCCGTTGCCGATCTGGTAGGCGAACGAATCCTTGACCGTGGCCGCCTGCGCGGCTGAGGTCATCGCCGAGAGCGCGAAGACGAGCATCGCGATGAAAGCAAGACGTAGCTTCATCGATGTCCTCCCCCTGTCCCTCCGCCGGTCGGTTCGTCGGCGGATGACGGTCGTGGTATAGCACTTCAACGCATCGCGGCCGCCTGAGGCGAACTTAGAATCGACCGATGGAGCGACTGGCGGGCTGGTCGTCGCCCGACGAGGTCCTC
>WNFB01007101.1_pt1 | contig 10033 bp, 9 predicted proteins | sample 5400501 | NCBI WGS metagenome assembly WNFB01 (sample SAMN13153341, study PRJNA577476) | soil metagenome | isolation source: 200 cm saprolite under Douglas fir tree site 2 hole 1 | place: USA:California | collected 2015-04-18
GAACTCAACTCCGCGCGGCGGCTCGAGCGCGGTAGGCCCGCTGATCAGGATCACCGTGGCTCCGCGGCGATTTCCCGCCTCGGCGAGCGCGTAGCCCATTTTCCCGGAGGAGCGGTTGGTGAGGAAGCGTACCGGGTCGAGGTCTTCGCAGGTGGGCCCGGCAGTGACCAGCAGAGTCTCGCCATCGAGGTCGCGGCGCAAACCCAGGGTATCGCTTACTACCCTGACGATGGCTTCGATGCTGGCCAGCCGGCCGGCGCCAGTCATCCCGCAAGCCAGATAGCCTTCGTCGGGGTCCACCACGTGGACGCCGCGGGCGCGCAGCCGCGCCACATTTTCCTGCGTGGCGGGATGTTCCCACATGTTTACGTTCATCGCCGGGGCAACAATCACCGGCGCCTTCGTCGCCAGGCAAAGTGTTGCCAGGAAATCGTCAGCGAGACCTGAAGCCATCCGCGCCAGGAAGTCCGCGGTTGCCGGGGCCACGACCAGCGCATCAATGCGCTGGGCCACGGCGATGTGCTAGATGGCGCTTTCGACGTTGGCGGGCGACGCGGCCTCGCCCGCGAACATTTCCGTGATTACCTTGCGCCCGGTAAGCGCAGCGAAGGTCAGCGGGGTGACAAACTCGCGCGCCCCGCGGGTCATCACCACTTCCACTTCCAGCTTCTCCTGCTGCAGCCGCCGGACAAGCTCCGCCGCCTTGTACGCGGCAACTCCTCCGGTGACTCCGACCGCGACGCGCATGGGGCTCCTGCGGCTCTAACCGCTGCGGCGCTTGCCTTCCTTGTCTTCCGGTCCCGGGGGCAGTTCGGTAAGCTCAAATTCCAGCCGGCCGGCGTCCAGTTCTTCCAGGGCGATGCGCGTGAATTTGTGCGCGCGGCTGTTATCAATCAGGATCGGAGCGCCGATCATCAACTGGCGCGCGCGGCGCGCGGCCACGACGACGTAAGCAAATTTGCTGCTGGGTGGCTGGGTCTCGATGGTCATTTTCCTTCATCCTCCAAAAGTCTTCAGAATCTCGTGGACCAGTTCGCCGCTCAGGCTGGCCCGGCATCGCTCGGCGATGGCGATGGCCTGCATCTGGCGGCCGGCGCGCTCGACATCGTCGTTGATCACCAGGTAATCGTAGTACCCGCTGAGCTGCAGGATTTCCTGCTTGGCCTGCGCCAGCCGCCGCTCGATTTCCTCTGCGGAGTCCTGCCCGCGGCCGCGCAACCGCCCTTCCAGCGCCTGTCGCGACGGCGGCAGGATAAAGATGGCGGTCGAGGTGGGCAGCAGACGCTTGACCTGCGCGGCGCCCTGGACGTCAATCTCCAGCACCAAGTCCCGGCCGCTCGCCCGCGCCTCATCCAGCGAGCGCCGCGGAGTCCCATAGCTGTGCCGGCCAAACACGCGCGCGTATTCGAGAAATTCGCCGCGCTCGGCCATCTTCTGGAACTCTTCCTCGGAGATGTAATTATACCATTTCCCGGCCTCTTCGGAGGGCCGCTCCTGGCGCGTGGTGCAGGAAATAGAAAACATCATCCCCGGCAGTTCGAGCAGCTTTTGCACCAGTGTGGACTTGCCGGAACCCGAAGGCCCGGAGACGATGAAGACCAGCGATTCTCTGGATTTGGCGGTCATTGTTTGGGTGACGCCATCTTCTCCTCGATGCGGGATGTCACTCCACGTTCTGGATTTGTTCGCGCAACCGTTCGATCTCCGACTTCATCTCCAGGGCCACGCTGGTGATCCCGATGCCATCGGCTTCAACTCCGGGCGTCTTCGAAAGCATGGTGTTGGCCTCGCGCTGCATCTCCTGCAGCAGGAAGTCGAGCTTTTTCCCGGCGTCGCCGCCGGTGTCCAGCAGCTTGTCAAACTGCTGGATGTGGCTGCCGAGCCGGGTGATCTCTTCGGTGATGTCGCTGCGCTCGGCCAGCAGCGCGGCCTCCTGCGCCAGCCGCGCGGGATCCAGGGACGCTCCGCCCAGCAGCTCCTTCAGCCGCTGCTCGAGGCGCCGCGCGAACGCCGGGCGAAGGCGTTCGGCCAACTCCGCCACGCTTCGGACATGCTCTTGCAGGCGGCGCAGGCGAGCGCGCATCTCCTTGGCCAGCGCGAGGCCTTCGGCCTGGCGCATTTCGTCCAGCTTCTCGAGAGCTTCCGCCAGGCAGGCAGCTACGCTGGCCGAAACACGCTCCATCTCTTCTTCCTGCTCCGGCCCGGACGGCAGCCCGGCGGCCGCCACCACTCCCGGAAGCCGGAGAATGGCAACGAAGTCCGGACCACCGCTGCCGGGGAACTGCTGTCGCAACTCTTCGGCGGCCCGCGCGTAAGCAGCGGCGAGTTCGCGGTTGACATGAACTGCGGCCGGACCGGCCGGCTCGACGCGCAGGATCACGTCCACGTGCGCACGGCGGATGCGCCCGCGCACCTGTTGGCGGATGCCCGACTCGAACGATTCGAAGCCTTCCGGCAGGCGGATGTGCAAGTCAAGAAAGCGGTGATTGACGCTGCGCACGCTCACGCGCAGCAACCAGCCGTCCTGCTCGGCGTGGGCCTGTGCGTAGCCGGTCATGGACTTCACTGAGCTAGGCTTGGCCGCCGGCATGGTCAATTGGACTCCTGCCGCCGCACCAGGGCATCGGCGCCGGCGAATTGCAACTCATAAAGACGGGCATAAACGCCGCCGCGGGCCAGTAACTCTTCATGGTTGCCCCGCTCGCGGATCACTCCGTCTTCGATCACCACGATGATGTCCGCGCGGCGCACGGTGGAAAGCCGGTGAGCGATGACGAACACGGTGCGGCCGGCCATCAGGTTGGCCAGCGCCTGCTGCACCAGCATTTCCGACTCCGAATCCAGCTCCGAAGTGGCCTCATCGAGAATGAGGATGGGTGAATCCTTGAGCAGCGCGCGGGCAATGGCCAGCCGCTGGCGTTGCCCGCCGGAGAGCCGCTGGCCGCGCTCGCCGAGCATGGACTGGTAGCCTTCCGGCATCTCGCAGATAAAATCGTGCGCCAGCGCCGCGCGGGCCGCCGCGTGGACGCGCTCGGCGAGCATCTCGGGACGTCCGTAGCAGACGTTGTTCCACACCGTGTCGTTGAACAGGATGGTTTCCTGGGTGACGATGGCGATCTGCTCGCGCAGCGAGCGCAGCGAGATATCGCGCACGTCGTGGCCGTCAATCTTCACGCTGCCCCCGGTGGCAGCGGCAAAACGCGGAAGCAGGTTGACCAGCGTGGTCTTCCCTGCCCCGCTGGAGCCCACGATGGCCACAACTTCCCCGGCCCGGACCTTCAGGTCCACCCCGCGCAGAACTTCCGGCCCGCCCTCGTAAGCAAAACTCACGTTGTCGAACTCGACCATGCGCGTGAAGCCCGGCAGGACGGTGCTTCCCGGCTTGTCCGGCGCTTCTTCCTCGAGGTCGAGCAGCGCGAAGACCTGAGTGGTCGAGCCCAGCGCCTGCATGAACAGGTGATAGATGCCGCCCAGGCGTTTGACCGGCTCGTAGACGCGAAACAGCGCGTAGGTGAAGGCCATGAACGCGCCTTTGGTGAGCAGGCCGGTCTTGATGCGATCTCGGGCGTAGAGCAGCGCCAGGCACAACACCACCGCGCCGAGCAGCTCCATCAACGGTCCATTGGCGGCCCAGGCGCGGATCCAGCGCATGTTTTCACGCAGCAGGCGGCGCGCGGTGGCGCGGAACTTGGCGATTTCGAAGCCTTCCATCCCGAAGGCCTTCACCACGCGGTTCCCGCTGACCGTCTCCTGCAGGATCTGGCTCAGCTCCGCCAGCCGGGACTGGCTGCGCTCCACCGAATGGCGGATGCGGCGGCCCAGCTTGCCCACCGGAATCACCACCAGCGGCAAAAGCACCAGCGAAATCAGCGTGAGCTTCCAGTCGATCAGCAGAAGCACCGTGGCGCAGCCCAGCAAAGAAAAAACCTGGCGGAAGAAATCGGCCAGCCACTCCGACATGGCACCACGCACACGCTCCACATCGTTTATCACCGTGGACATCAGCCGCCCGGTGGGATGGTCCTGGAAATAACCGATGGGCTGCTGGATCAGCTTGGCGTACACCTTGTTGCGCAGGTCGGTGACCGCGGCCAGGCCGACAAACTGGATGGACGTGTTGCCCAGGAACTCCGCTACGCCCTTGATGAAAAACAGGGCGACCAGCGAGAGGGCGAACACCGTCCACACATGATGGATGCTGGCAGGAAAGAACGCATTGAGATGGATGACGTAGCCGAAGTAAGGCACGCGGAGCAGCACCAGCTGCGAATCGGCCACCCGCGGGTCCAGCACCTTATCAAACACCGGGATGATCATCAGCGCAGTGAGGCCCTCCGCCGCGCCAACCACCGCCATCAACACTACCGCCAGGGCCAGCCGCTGCCGGTAAGGGCGGAGGTAAGCCAACAAACGGTTCAATTCCGCGGACAGAGAAAATGCCAAGCCCTGGTCTCTCCGAGTTCCCCGGTTGCAGGAACGCAAACTGATAACGGTGGTGCCGCTCCGGCCGGCGTCAAACGGCCGAACGGTCCATATCGCGATGAATCACTTTCACCATCTGGCCGCGGCGCTTGAAGAACCGCCGCAGCTCCTCGGCCATCATCACCGAGCGGTGCCGGCCCCCCGTGCACCCCAGCCCGATGGTCAGATAACTCTTCCCCTCGCGGATGTAGTGCGGGATCAAAAAGCCCAGCATGCTCTGCACGCGTTTCAGGAACTGGCGCGTCTGCGAGAACGAGCGGATGTAGCGCGCCACGCGCGGGTCCTTGCCCGTGAACGGCCGGAACTGCGGCACGAAATGCGGGTTGGGCAGGAAGCGGACGTCGAACACCAGGTCGGCGTCCTGGGGAACACCGTAACGGAATCCAAAACTCACCAGCGAAACCAGCAGCGGCCGGCGGTCGGGATTCTGGAAGCGGTCGGTGATGAACTGGCGCAACTCGTGCACGTTGAACTTGGTGGTATCTAGCAGCACGTCGGCCAGCTTGCGGATCGGCGCCATCAGCTTTTTTTCCCTGCGGATGCCTTCGCGCACGGTCACGTCGCGGCCCAAGGGGTGGGGGCGGCGCGTCTCGCTGAAGCGCTGCATCAGCGCTTCGTCGCCGGCCTCGACGAACACCAGCGTGGCGGGATGCTGCCGGGTGAGCTGCCGGTAAATGGCCGGGAGTTGCTGGAGCTTCTCGCCCTCGCGCGCATCCACCAGCAGGGCCACGCGCTCAAACTCGCCGCTGCCCTGGGCATACAATTCGCTGAAGCTGGGAAGCAAGTCCACGGGAAGATTGTCCACGCAATAGAAGCCCAGGTCTTCAAACGCGCGCAGCACCGAACCCTTGCCCGAACCGGAAAGTCCGGTGAGCAGGACGAGTTGCCGGGAATCGCCGGGGGCACGCTGTTGGATATTACGGCGCGGCACCGGCTACTTCACCCGGCGCTGGTGCGTGCTTGGAATGCGCAGGTCTTCGCGGTACTTGGCCACTGTGCGGCGAGTCACTTCGATGCCTTCGCTGGAGAGCTGCTTGGCGATTTGTTCGTCGGTCAGCGGGTGGGCGGTGTTCTCTTCCTCGATCATTTTCTTCACGCGGCGCTTCAGCGTCAGCAGGGAGACGCCGCCGCCCTGCGGGCCGTTCACGGACTCGGAAAAGAAATATCGCAGCTCGAAAACGCCCTGCGGGGAATGGCAGTACTTGCTGGAGACCGCGCGCGAGACGGTGGAGGGATGCACCCCAACCTCCTCGGCCACTTCCTTGATCATCATCGGCTTGATGTGGTCAATGCCGTGCTCAAAGAAATCGTGCTGCCGGCGGAGGATCACATGGCAGACGCGCAGGATGGTATGTTTGCGCTGCTCGATGTTCTTGAGCAACTGCACCGCCGCGGTAAAACGCTCCTTGACGTAATTGCGCACGTCGCGGTCGGCGGCGTCACGCGCCAGCAGGCGGCGGTAGACCGGGCTCAGGCGGAGCTGCGGCATGTCGTCGTCGTTGAGCAAAACCTGCCAATCTTCGCCCACCTTGGTAAAGAAGACGTCCGGCTCGACCACCCGCGCTTCGGTCTTGTTGTAGCGCATGCCGGGGCGCGGATCTAGCTTCTTGATCACATCGATGGCCCGCTTCACCTGTTCCATGGGGTGGTTCACGGCGCGAGCCAGCTCCTTGAGCTGGTTGCTCTGCACCAGCTTGAGGTTTCCGCGCACGATCAGGTGCGCCAGCTCGGTGAGCGGGCTGTTATCCGGGTCCAGCACGGTGAGCTGGCGATCCAGGCACTCGCCCAGGTCGCGAGCCGCCACTCCCGGCGGGTCCAGCTCCTGCACCATCGTCAGCGATTCCAGGACTTCTTCGACGCTGGCATTCTCGCTGGCGGCAATCTCCTCGACGGTCGCGGTCAGATAACCGTTCTCGTCCAGGTTGCCGATGATAGCCTCGGCCAGCTCGCGCTTGCGTTCCGGGCACCCCGATGCGCTGAGTTGCCATTCCAGGTGGTCGGCAAGATTTTGCGGCGAGGAGACAAATTTATCGAAGGATGGCCGCTCGATCTCCTCGTGCTCGCCGTGGCTCTGCCCCCCGGTGTCCAGATACTGGCTGAAGAAGGAGGCCACGTCGAACTCATCGAATGGATTGGCGGCCTCGGTTTCCGGAACCTTTTCCGTCTCTTCCTTTACGAAGTTCTCATCGGTGTAATTGTCCGCGGAGAGGATCTCTTCGGTCAGCTCTTCGAGCATGGGGTTGGCCACCATTTCCTGGGTGACCATTTCGCGCAGCTCCAGGCGGTTCAGCGCCAGCACGCTGACCATCTGCACCAGCCCGGGGGTCAGGATCTGTTTTTGGGCCACGCGCAGGTGCAGTCTGGGTTGGAGGAAGTTTCCCATGGCGGCTTAATTCAGACGAAAATGCTCTCCCAGGTAAATCCGGCGGACGTCGGCATCCTCGCTCAGCATGGTCGGCGGGCCGGTGAGAAAAATTTTGCCGCCGTGGATGATGTAGGCGCGGTCGGTGACGCGCAGAGTCTCGCGGACATTGTGATCGGTGACCAGCACGCCGATGCCGGCGGCGCGCAGGTCCTGGATGATCCTCTGGATGTCCAGCACCGTGACCGGGTCAATCCCCGAAAAGGGCTCGTCCAGGAGGATGAAAGCGGGCTGCATCACCAGCGAGCGGGCGATCTCCAGCCGCCGGCGCTCCCCGCCGCTCAAGGTGTTGGCGATGTTGTAGCGCACGCCCTCCAGTCCCATCTGCGACAACAGCTCCTCCTCCTTGTCACGCCGGTGCTGCGCGGTCAGCGGCAGCGTCTCCAATACCGCCAGCAAGTTCTCTTCGACAGTCAGTTTACGGAAGACCGAGGGTTCCTGAGGAAGGTAGCTGATCCCGGAGCGGGCCCGCCGGTACATCGGAAGATCGGTAATATCTTCGCCATCCAGCAACACGGTGCCGGAATCCGGCCGGGTCAGTCCTACCAGGATATAGAAAGTGGTTGTCTTACCCGCTCCATTAGGACCAAGCAGCCCGACGACTTCCCCCTGAGCGATTTCCAGGTTGACGTCATCAACAACCTTCCGCCCTCGATACGACTTGCTGACCTCGACGGCTTGCAGTTTGGCCATACTGCTTCATTTCTGGATCCGGTGACGCGTCACAGTCCGCGTGCCTTCGCTTGATTGCACCAGAATCCTATCATCGGCCAAAAAGAAGGTCAATTGAGGCCCTGTGGTCGTGCCCTGTTCCGCATCGTAAATCGTGGGATTTCCGCCGCTCAGGACGAATTTTCCATCGGCCACCACGTACTCGGCGCGCTCGGAGGTGCCTCGCCGCTCTTCCTGATGTACGGTCACCCCTCCGGTGGCCACGGCGCGGGTCAGTTCCTGCGGGCCGCCCTCCGAGTGCAGCAGCAGCTCGAGGGCGCGCGATTCCAGCCGGCCCACGCGCGACTCCGCACGCACATTTTCTTCCAGCATGGCCACGCCATCGGCGCTGCGGTAAGCCAGTCTCCCGGCATGCGCCAGCCACAGGGTGCGCTCGACGCCTCCACCCACCCCACCTGCGCCTCCCGTTTTGCCGGCCCCGTTTGGGCGCGCCTGCGGCAGCAGGGCGCTGACGTTTCCGCGCCCCAGCAGGAGCCTCTCCTGGCGCTGCAGCTCGATGGTATCGGCTTCGATGACGGCGTCGCCCTGCCACATCCGCGCGCGACCGGAATAGATTGCCCGGGCGGAATCGCGTGTGGCGACAAAGCGCTGCGCAGTGAGATGAGCGGGCTGGGGGGCCAGGTTGGTGATGCCGCCGGGGTCCGCGCGCTTGTAGGTGGTGCGCACTCCTTCCTGGCCGCGGATCTCTCCGCTGCGCTGGTCGAATACCAGCGTGGGCGCAGTGGTTTCCGTGAGCGCGTCGGCAATCACCGCGCTGCCGGATAGTGTCAGCGTGTCGCTCCAGCGCGCGTACCTTCCCCGGTCGGCTCGCGCCGTTCGTTCCCCTTCCTGGAACCGCAGGTTCCCGCTCTGTCGCGCCTCGGTCCATTCCCCCTTGGGCCCAAACTCGATGGTGCCTTCCTGCGATCGGGTGATTTGCGGGGCATGGCCTGGCAGGCGCCTCTCCATTTCGACTCCCTGCTGGCCGCTGATGCGGCGCAGATGATTGCGTGGCCCGAGTTCCGCTGCCAGCCGCTCGCCACGAATCTGCGTGGTTTCCTGGGGAGATAGGATTTCGATCGTGCCGGGCGCAAGCGTCTCACCGCGACTCACCTCCGCAGCCCTCTTCCCGCTGGCTGTAGTGAAGTAGAGTCGGAGAGCTGGCGCCGCCAGGCTGCGCTTGCCTGGCCCCGGGACAGTCGGCGTTTCGATCTTCACGTTGCCGGTGGCATCAAGCAGTTTTGGCTGGCCGCGCTGCGCATCGATTTCGATCTCCACGCGGTCTGCGGCGAAATAGTCTTCACCCCGCCCACGCGCCAGAGATTTGCGCGTGCCGTGTACGCCTCCATCGGCGATCACCCGCTGGATGGAACCGTCGGCAGCAAATTCCGCGATGACGCTCCCGGCCTCGATGGTCGACTCGCTTTGCGGCTGGCGGAAGACCATCTGCGGTTTATCCGTGGCCGTCATCCGCCGCGCGCGGAGGTCACGTGAGAGCTCCAGCGTCAGCAGGCCGGTGGAAAGTTCCTTCGGCCCTTGCACAACGCGCACTGGACTCAAGAGGCGCAATATGCCGCTTCCGTGACGATAGTCCATGCCCCCGCCGGAGAGGGCCACGGTCTGCCCGGAGCCTTTGCGGCCGCCGGGCGCAAACGTCAACTGCACATCGCGCGCCACGCGCACCGAGGCTTCCTCGGATTTGTAGACCAAGCCCACGCCGCGGCCCTGGCCCTCCGGAAACCGGAAGTTCACTGCCTGGTCGGTCCGCGCCTCTCCGCTCTGCCGGTCAAACGATATGCCCGAGGTTTCCATGTGAAAGACGCGCTGGCCGGGCTTCCTGCGGGCCTCTTCGGCGCCTTCCAGGTCGATCTGGACGATTCCTGCGCAGGAGATCTTGCCGGTCGAGGAGTTGTAATCGCAGTTGCTGGTGTGCAGGTTGTCGTTGCGGTCGCCTTCGTTTCCGTAGATGGTAATCCACACGTCTTCGAGCTGGCTCTTTCCGCCTTCCTGGAATTCCGTGGCACGCGAGGCGCGGACGGTGAACAACGTACGGTCTCCCGCCGCTTTGGAAAAAGAAAAAGTCTGCGATTGCTGCTTCACCGATGGCGGCACGGCGGGCGGAGCGGCCTGCTGGGCGTGGGCCCGCTGCCAGGCGCGCCGGCCATAGACGCCGGCGACCAGCACCACGATCAGCAGTGCGGCAGTTGCCGACCAGCGGGCATATCGCGTGGCTACGCTGCTGCGCATTCAATCCCGTCCCTGCTAGATTTGTACGATTTTTCGTAGGGGCGAGTTTACCTCGCCCCGTGGCGGCATAAAGCCGCCCCTACGCAACAACATCCAGTATAGGCACTTCGGTTGTCAGGCGACAATGCGGTCCAGGGCTAGGAGACAGGGCGACTCAAGTCTGCCTTCTTT
>WNFB01007102.1_pt1 | contig 10033 bp, 5 predicted proteins | sample 5400501 | NCBI WGS metagenome assembly WNFB01 (sample SAMN13153341, study PRJNA577476) | soil metagenome | isolation source: 200 cm saprolite under Douglas fir tree site 2 hole 1 | place: USA:California | collected 2015-04-18
CGATGGACGGCCGATGCTGCGCAGGGATTGGGCCGTCGCGGGCGTGTCCAATCGGTACGACGACCGCGGCAATCGCGTCGAGCAGGCCTATTTCGGTGTCGACGGGCGGCCGAGCCTGCGCAAGGACTGGAACGTGGCGCGCTGGACATCACGCTTCGACGAGAATGGACACAACGTCGAGCAGGCTTATTTCGGGACCGACGGGCAGCCGATCCTGCGCAAGGACTTGGGCGCTGCGCGTAGGACTTTGCGGTTCGACGCGCGCGGCAACGTCATCGAGCATGCCTATTTCGGCATCGATGGACAGCCGATCCTGAGCAAGGAGGTGGGTGCCGCGCGCGTGACGGCGCGCTACGATGAGCGCGGCAACCACGTCGAAGAGGCCTATTTCGGCGCCGATGGGCAGCCCATGCTGCGCAAGGACTGGGTCGTGGCGCGGTGGACGAACCGCTATGACGAACGTGGCAGTCGCGTCGAGACGGCCTATGTCGGTCTCGATGGCCAGCCCACCATCGACCGGAGCTCGGGTGCGGCGCGGCAGACGTTCCGCTACGACGAGCGTGGCAATACCGTCGAAGAGGCCCATTTCGGCCTCGATGGCAATCCGATTCCGCACAAGCAGTCGGGGCTGGCGCGGCGGACGTTCCGCTACGACGAACGCGGCAACAGGATCGAAAACGAGCATTTCGGCGTCGACGGCCGGCCGGCGCTGCACAAGGAAACGGGCGCGGCGCGGGTGACTTGGCGATACGACGCGCGCGGGAACGCCATCGAGGAGGCCTATTTCGGCATCCACGGCCAGCCGGTGCTGCGTCGGGATTGGACCGCGGCGCGCATAACCTGGCGCTACGATGATCGCGGCAATTCGATCGAGCAGTCCTATTTCGGCGTCAACGGCCAGCCGGTGCTGCGCCGAGATTCGGGCGCGGCGCGGTTGACCTCACGGTACGATGAAAACGGGAATATCGTTGAAGAAACCTATTTTGACGTCCGGGGAAAGCCCATCCCGCATCGGGACTGGGGCGCGGCACGTCTGACTTGGCGCTTCGACGAGCGCGGCAACGTCGTCGAGGCTGCTTTTTTCGGCATCGACGGCCAGCCGGTCCTGCGCAAGGATTGGGGCGTGGCGCGGATGACCTTGCGCCGGGACGAGCGCGGCAATCTGGTCGAGCGGAATTTTTTCGGCCTCGACGGGCGGCCGATTGTCAGCAGCTCTTGGGGATTTGCGCGCGCGATCTTTGGCTGGGACGAGCGCGGCAACGAAATCGAGCACGCCTATTTCGGCGTCGATGGCGAGCCGGTGCTACGCCGGGGCTGGGGCGCCGCCCGGATAAGCTTTCGCTTCGACGGGCGTGGCAATCTCGTGGAGGGCGCGTATTTCGGCGTAGACGGAAAGCCCGTCCTCAACACCAGGTTCGGCGCAGCGCGTAGCGTATGGCGTTACGGTCAGCTCGGCGACACCGTGGAGCGGCTCTTCTACGACGCCGAAGGCGCGCTCGCCGAAAACGATCGCGGCTTCGCAACAGTCGCGTTGCAGCGGGACGCATTCGGCCGACTGATCGAGGCGTGTTATTTCGATCACGATGGCCGGCCGGTCCTGCGCGCCAACCGACTGACCGCGGATGACGGGATAGGCAATCTGTTCGGCGGCTGGAACCGCTTTGTGATGTCGGGCGCGCTCGATCAGGCGGCGCTCGCAAAGGCCGGTACCGGTGGCTTTGCCTGCATTGTCAATGATTACGACGCCCATGGCGATCTGACGAAGCGGACCTTCCTGGGAGTGGAGCGTGAACCGGTTCCGGGACCCAATTGGGTAGCGGAGGAGCGCGCCGGCTATGACGCGTTCGGCCGCGCCGTGTTGTACCAGCCCATCGTCGACGATGCGGGTGCATCCTCGAGTGGACAGATTTGGACAAGCCTGCGATATGACATCGCAGGCGAAGTCTGGCGCGCCGATCACGTCGATGCCGACGGCAACATCGTCAATGGCAGGCGCGGCTTTGCCACCGTCGTCTGGTTCCCGCGCCCCGACGGGAGCCTGCAACCGATCTACAAGAATGCGGACGGCCGGGTCGTCGAGATACGGTGATTTCTTGCTCGCACCGCTCGACCGGTTCTCTTCCCGATAGAATCGGCGAGCGACTGGCGTGCGGTTTTCATCATTCATGCGTGACCCTATGCGAATCCAAATGATTCGCGAGACGCATGTCACGCGCCGGTCGCGTGCGTGCGTGATGTGGCTGGCAACGCGGCTGGCGGTCCATCCACATCGAAGGAATTCGTTGCCCAGTGCTGCAAGCGGTGCGGAGGTCATGGACCATAGCCTCTGCTTCGCCTCGGGATGGCTTGCTCACGCGCGCCGCGGCCATTGTTGCCCATCCTGCGCGGGACTGGCGGTCGGTTGGGGTGTGGGGAGCTCTCGGGACTGCGCATCGCGGCCGGTCGGGGCCGGCGCTGTCATCGGCTGAACCACATCCTCGATGCGCGAGCCGGTGATACCGGTGATGAGACGGGTTCCGCGCTGGAACGTCAGGTAGTTCCAGGCCCAGTGAATGGCGACCACGAGCCGATTCCGGAAGCCGATCAGGAAATAGATATGCGCGACGCTCCAAATGACCCAGGCCAGGAAACCGGAAAGCTTCACCTTGCCGAGTTGCGCGACTGCTTGCTTGCGGCCGATCGTCGCGAGCGTGCCGAAGTCGCGGTAGCGGAACGGCGGCAACGTCTTGCCGTTGGCGCGCGCGATCAGCGCCTTCGCGACGTATTTGCCTTGCTGCTTGGCTACCGGTGCGACGCCCGGCAACGGCTGGCCGTCCTTGCCGGTGACGAGCGCCACGTCGCCGATGACGAAGATGTTCGGATGTCCCGGGACTGAAAGATCCGGTTGAACCTCGACGCGGCCGGCGCGATCGCCCTTGACGCCGAGCCATTCGGCAGCAGGCGACGCCTTGACGCCGGCCGCCCACATGATCGTGCGCGTCTCGATGCGTTCCTGGCCGATCGTGACGCCGGAGAAGTCGCAATCGGTAACGCCGGCCCCGACACGCACTTCCACCCCGAGCTGCTCGAGCGCATTGCGCGCCGCCTCCGACAGCGACGGATCAAACGGCGTGAGCAGGCGCGGGGCGGCTTCGATCAGAATGATCCGCGCCGAGCGCGGATCGATGGAGCGGAAATCGGAGGCAAGCGCCCGCTTGGCCAACTCGGCGATGGCGCCGGCCATCTCAACGCCGGTCGGTCCGCCGCCGACCACCACGAAGTTCAGGAGCCGGCGCCGCTCGTCCGGATCGGTCTCGGTCTCGGCGCGCTCGAAGGCGAGCAGGATCCGCCGGCGCAGGTAGGTCGCGTCGTCGATCGTCTTGAGACCCGGCGCGTAGGAGGCCCAGTCGTGACCGAAATAGGCGTGTTCCGCGCCGGTCGCGACGACGAGATAGTCGAACGGAAGACGGCGGCCCTCCGCGATCACCTCCCTGCGGGCGGTGTCGATGCCAGAGACCTTCGCGAGCATCACGTGGACATTGTCCTGACGGCGAAGAATTCCACGAATCGGGGAGGCGATGTCGGCGGGTGAGAGGACCGCCGTCGCCACCTGGTAGAGCAGCGGCTGGAACAGGTGGTAATTGTGCTGGTCGACGACGGTGACGTCGAATGGCGCACCGGCGAGTTGCTTCGCCGCCGAAAGGCCGCCAAACCCCGCTCCGATGATGACGACGCGGGGACGCAAGTTGATCGCGGAATCTTTCATCGGACTCTCCGAAAATTCATCTGTTGTCTCGCCTGCGTTCTTACAAGTGGCTACTGCCGTGATGAAATGCCATGTCCCAGATGCCGGTTGCCTCGTTCAAGTGATCATGCTTGGCGTTCTCCCCGCGATTGCCATGAAGGTGCTGGTCTGGCACTTCGGCGACGCCGGCTTCCATGGTAAGAAGCCTGCCGGGGCAGGATTGCAGATGGCTGAAGAAGACGTAATCAACGTCGATCTCACCGGTCCGGACCTTCTGGCCAATCCGCTGCTCAACAAGGGAACGGCGTTCACGGAGGACGAGCGCGACGTCTTCGGGCTGCACGGCTTCCTGCCGCCCCATCTCGGCACCCTCGATGTCCAGATCAGCCGCCGGATGGACGCTCTGCGTTCGTTCGAGAGCGATTTCGAGCGTTATGTCTTCCTGCGCGGGCTGCAGGATGCCAACGAGACGCTGTTCTACGGTCTCGTCACCCGGTATCTGCAGGAGACGCTGCCGCTCGTCTACACGCCGGCAGTCGGTGAAGGCTGTCAGCGCTTCAGCCAGGTCTGGTCGAAGCCGCGCGGCGTGTTCCTGAGTTGGCCGCACCGCGATCGCATCAAGGACATTCTCGCCCATCCCCGCTTCGACAAGATCGAGGCGATCGTCGTCAGCGACGGCGAGCGCATCCTCGGTCTCGGCGACCAGGGAGCGGGCGGCATGGGCATCCCTATCGGCAAACTGTCGCTCTACACCGCCTGCGCCGGGTTGCATCCGGCGACGACGCTGCCGATCCTGCTCGATACCGGCACCGACAATCCCGAACGCCTCGCCGATCCGCTCTATATCGGCTGGCGGCATGCGCGCATCCGCGGCCAGGACTACGATGATTTCGTCGACGCCTTCGTCGGCGCGGTCGATGCGCGCTGGCCGCGCGTGCTGCTGCAATGGGAGGACTTCGCCCGCGCCAATGCCGGGCGGCTGCTGGCGCGCTATCGCGACCGCCTGTGCACCTTCAACGACGACATCCAGGGCACGGCCGCGGTCGCGGCCGGTACTCTGCTTGCGGCCGTGCGGATCACCGGCCTTCCATTGCGCGACCAGCGCGTCGTCATCGTCGGCGCCGGTTCCGCCGGGTGCGGGATCGGCGCGCTGATCCTGCGCGAGATGATCGATGCCGGCGCGCCGGCGGTGGAGGCGAGGGGGCGCTTTTTCGCCGTCGATCGCGACGGCCTGCTGGTGCAGGGAACACCCGACCTGCTGGCGTTTCAGGATCCCTTCGCGCAGCCCGCTTCGGCGGTGGCGCACTGGCGCCGCGAGCATCCGGACCGGATCGGCCTGTTCGACGTGGTGGCGAACGCAAAGCCGACCGTGCTGATCGGCGTGTCCGGCCAGCCCGGCATCTTCACCGAAAAGATCGTGCGCGCGATGGCCGGCGCGGTTGCCCGGCCCGTCATCTTCCCGCTGTCCAATCCGGTCTCCCGTAGCGAGGCGACGCCGCAGGATCTCGAGACCTGGAGCGAAGGCCGCGCCGTGATCGGCACCGGCAGTCCGTTTCCGCCGGTCAAGCGCAACGGCAAGCCGTTCACCGTCGATCAGACCAACAACGCCTACATTTTCCCGGGCGTCGGCCTCGGCGTGCTCGCGGTCGGGGCCGGCCGCGTCAGCGACGCCCTGTTCAAGGCGGCCGCCAAGGCGCTCGCCGACGTGTCGCCGGCCAAGCTCGATCCCGCCGCCAATCTTCTTCCGCCCGTCGCGGACCTTCGCAAGGTCGCCGTAGCGGTCGCGCAAGCCGTGGCGCAGGCCGCCCGCGACGACGGCCTGTGCGAGCCGCTCGACGACGAAGCCATCAGCCGCAGCATCGCCGCCAAGATGTGGACGCCGAGATATCGTCCCTATCGACTGCGCCGGCCCGCATAGCATCACCTGGCTCGGGGCGGTTGTCTAATGCGACGCCTTGGCCGCGGGCGCCGGTCCCGTCAACTCGGCCCTGAGTTGAAGTCGCTGGATGACCTCTTCGCCATAGCGCGTGAGCGCTCCCGTCTTCGCGACGTCCCGCGCACCCGAGAGTCCCGCCACGCCCTCGCAGAACGCGAGGATCAGGGCATTGGCCAGATCCGCGAGCTTCGCCTTCGGGTTCTCCGCCAGCATTTTGTCGGCTTGAGCGATCGCGTCCGGGGCAAGGAAATTCAGGTCGGCTTTTCCCTGAATATGTATCGCCGCCGTGACCAGTGCCCGCGGCACCCGTGAATTGTCGTTGGGCGGGCATGTCAGCGCGGGCCGCCATCCGGGGTCGCGCTCGGCGAGCGAATAGCCCGCGGGCATCGCCCAGATGATGCCCATGTCGGGGTCCGCTTCGGCAATGCTTTGATTGGACAGATAGGAGGTGATGTTGAGCGCGAAGCGTTTGAGCGCGATGCTCTTGGCCTGGTCCGAACCGGCGCTCTTTGCGACGACCGGGCAATAGGCGGCGACGAGATTGTTGACGATATCCGCCATGCCGGCGCTCGGATACTGCGCCTTGTATTTTTGCACGAGCGTCGCGTAGGCAACGGAGCGCTGCGCCATTTCCCCGCCCAGGGCGGCAATCAGGCCGGGATCGAGGTCAGCGCTCGCTCCCTGGCCGACGCTCGGGCAATCGAACCGCCGCGCTGCATCGCTCGCGTAGACCGGCAGCGACAGCGTCGAGCGCCAGGTCGCCACCATCTCGGGCGTGGCGTTCGGTACCGCCTTGTTCCCGAAGCTCGTGCGCACGTAATTGGCGAGGTCGGCGACGTCGCCGTCATCGAGGAAGCCGGCGAAGCTCGGCATGGCCGGGATAGCGCCGCGTGCCGGTATGCCCTGCAGCACCACTGCGAGAACATCGAACGGCTTGGCCGCGACCACGGCGGGATTACCCGCAACCGGCGGGACCGAGCCTGCAACGCCCTGGCCGTTGCTCTGGTGGCAGCTCGCACAATTGTCGGCGTAAAGCTTGGCCGCGTGTTTCTCGACTTCGGGCGCGAGCTTCCTTGCGACCGGCGCCGACTTCGGCGGGTCTTGCTCGTTCCCCCGATCGAGGAGGTAGCTGGCCATGGCGTCGAGGTCGTTCGACGACAGGAAGGAGAGACCGTCGTGGACGACCTCCTGCATGGGCCCCAGCGCGGTCGAGTTGCTGGCGGCGCCTTTCTTGAGAAAGGCAATGAGTTGGGACTTGTCCCAGCCGTTGGTCTTGGCGAGGGCCTCGGCGGTGATGTTGGGCGCGTACCATTGGTCGATCTTGGCGCCCTGGAACCGCTTGCCGGCGATGGTTGCGCCCATGATGTTGCGCGGCGTGTGGCAGTCGCCGCAATGACCGAGCGCCTCGACCAGATAGGCGCCGCGGTTCCACTGCGCGCTCTTCGTCGAGTCGGGCTCGAAGGCGCGCTCGCGGAAAAACATCAGTCGCCACGCCAGCATGCCGTAGCGGATGCTGAAGGGAAAGCTCAGCTCATTCTCCCGATTGGGCTGCCTGATCGGTGTAAGACTGCGGAAATAGGCCCACAGCGCCGCGAGATCATCCTCGCTGATCATGGTGAAAGCGTCGAACGGCATCGCGGGGTAGAGGTACTTGCCATCGGCACGAATGCCGGAGTGAACGGCTTTCCTGAATGCGTCAAAAGTCCACGCGCCGATGCCGGTTTCACGATCCGGTGTGATGTTGGGCGAGTAGATGGCGCCAAACGGGGTATTGATCTTCAGTCCGCCCGCGTAGGCCTTGTCGCGCGCGGACGTGTGGCAGGGCATGCAGTCGGCGGCCTTGGCGAGATAGCTGCCGCGCGCGACGACATTCGGATCGGATGCCGCCTCCTCCGCCGATACCTGGCAGAGGCCATCGGCGGCGAGGACGCCGACCGCAACGAGGCCCGCAAGAAAATACCTGAGATTCATGTTCGGCTCGCCGGAGCTGGGGTGCGACGCGAGTCGGGCATTCACGGCAAGCCAACAATATCATCCCAAACTCCACGCAACGCAAACCGGAACAGATTTCTTGCGCGGCCCTCCCTGTGAGGGCGCGATTTTCGCCGGAGCTTCGCGCGCGCTGCATTACGACCACGCGGCCGGGCGGCGATCCCAGCTATGTCGAGGTCCTCGTATGCCTGCAGATGGGACGAGACGCGACGCGGATGCAAAAATCTTCAACCGGCCGGTAACCGGAGGGGGCCGACGGCTTGCCGGCCGCCCTCCTGTCGGGGCTTGCGCCGTCGACCCGCTGTCATACGGCTTTGGCGCGCGCCATCGATGCCGACTCGCATACCCACGCATCTTTGGCGAACCATTCATGCTCGGTCCGACAGAACGCGCAGTAGGCACGGGAAAAGAACACGGGGCTCGAGCGAAAGCGGGAATCGTCCGCTTCGAGCCCGGCCGAAATTTCTCGTCCGGTCACCGGACACCTGATCATCAGCCTGCCCATTGTCACGCCTCCTTGGTTATTTTATTGGCGCTTGCTACCGCGTTCCCCCGAACGAGATTTTAAGGCGTTTGGGCGATATTGAGGCAAAGCCGCTCCAAAAACATGGCCTTGGTCGCGCTGGCGACACAAAAAGACAAATTGTCGATGTATTTGCGATTCTCTACAGTTCACGAACCGAACACTAAGGCTTGAGAGACGTCGACCTTGCCGCGTACGGTTGGGTCGAGTACGACATAGCCGACCTAGCGATCATCGCGTTGTCATCCGAGCGGTCCATCGTGCGGCGGACTGTCGTTGTACGATGGGCGTCCGGCGATGATCTTTGCGTTGCTCGGGGCCCAAGAGCACCCGGACGTCAAATACGGACTTCCCAACCGATGATCACCAGCGACACTGCCGCACGATTGGTGGACGCTGTAGCCGAGAGCAGCGCTCCGCGCGTTGACGTCAAGCCGCGGAAGTCGCGTTCGGCCGAGGGTGGACGCCAAATCGTGGTGGCGCCGCTTCGGAAAAGCCATCGCGGGTTGGAGCGGCCGCCGTTCGAATGCGTGGCCCTGGTGTTGCAGGGCGGCGGCGCACTGGGCGCCTTCCAGGCCGGCGTCTATCAGGCCTTGGCCGAGGCAAATCTTCACCCGGATTGGGTCTCGGGAATCTCCATCGGCGCGATCAACGCGGCCTTGATTGCCGGCAATTCACCGCAGACGCGTCTCGACAAGCTGCGCGCCTTTTGGGAGCAAGTCACGACGCCGCACGCTCCCGACATTTTTGGATTTGGCGACACTTGGCTGCGCGGCGACGCTGCCCGCGGCGTCATGAACCGCCTGCATGCGGGAGGCACGCTGGTCCAGGGTGCTGCCGGCTTCTTCACGCCAAGAATGCCGCCCCCTTATTTCTCTCCGCCGGGCACGATCGAGGCGACGAGTTGGTATGACACCAAGCCGTTGCGGAGCACGCTCGAGAATCTCGTTGATTTCGACCGGATCAATGCCGGCGAGATGCGGTTCAGCCTTGGTGCCGTCAATATTCGCAGCGGCAACTTTGTCTGCTTCGATTCGAACACGCATACGATCAAGCCCGAGCACATCATGGCGAGCGGGGCGTTGCCGCCCGGCTTCCCGGCCGTCGAAGTCGAGGGCGAGCTTTATTGGGACGGCGGGCTCGTGTCCAATACCCCGTTGCAATGGGTGGTGGCGGGCGACACCCGCCTGGACACGCTGGCGTTCCAAGTCGACCTGTGGAGCGCGCGCGGCGAGATGCCGAGCGACCTCAGCGATGTCATGGTGAGGCAGAAGGAAATTCAGTATTCGAGCCGGACGCGCGCCAGCACCGATCAATTCAGGGCGATTCAAAGTGTCCGCGTGGCGTTGGCGAACCTTTTGGATCAGCTTCCCGCGGAACTGCTTGACAGCGAAGACGGCAAGCTTCTCCGGTCCGTGGCGGATCGCAGGGTCTACCAAATCGTTCATCTGATCTACCGCGCCAAGCCCTACGAGTTTCAGTCGAAGGACTACGAGTTCTCCCGTGCCAGCATGCAGGACCATTGGAATACCGGATACAACGACGCCATCCGCACGCTGCGGCATCCCGAAGCGCTGCAACGGCCCACCGATCGCACCGGCGTCGCCACGTTCGACGTCGCGGTCGACGGCCGCGAATAGCCGAGGCGGAACGAAGGACCGCGAGGTCGCAAGGAGCGAGACATGAAGGAAGCCGAGGTCAAGGCGCGTGCGTTTGCCATGCCGTTGACGAGCCCCGCCTATCCGCCGGGGCCGTATCGCTTCGTCAATCGCGAGTTCATGATCATCACCTATCGAACCGACCCGGACAGGCTGCGCGCGGTGGTGCCGGAGCCGCTTGAGGTGGATGAGCCGATCGT
>WNFB01007103.1_pt1 | contig 10033 bp, 10 predicted proteins | sample 5400501 | NCBI WGS metagenome assembly WNFB01 (sample SAMN13153341, study PRJNA577476) | soil metagenome | isolation source: 200 cm saprolite under Douglas fir tree site 2 hole 1 | place: USA:California | collected 2015-04-18
ATGGCGCGAAGGCGCACGCGGAATTGCGTGCGGCTGGCAAGGTCGGCAGGAAGCTCAATCCCCGCTGCTCGCAATCCACGCAATACCTGAGCCGTCTTGCGAGAGAATCCCACGCAGATCTCGCATTCCTGAAGATGCGCAGCAAGTTGCTCGCGCTCAGTCTGCGAAAGATCTTCCACGCGCTCCTTGGAGATAAGTTGCTGGGCCCGCGTGTGCAAGTTCTCGCTCATGCGATGCCTCCCTGGAGCGCTCCACGCAAAGCATCGAGCCCGCGATAAAGGCGCGACTTCACGGTAGAAACGGGAATGCTCAGAACGCCGGCCATTTCTTCGATCTGTAATTCCTCCTGGAATCGCAGAACCAGGACTTCGCGATAAATTGCGGGAATTTTTTCGAGCGATGTGTGCAGGTCTGCTTCTCTTTCCCGGCTCAACACCTGGTGCAACGGCGAGGGTTCTTTTTCATTCGCAAGCTGGAGCGGGTGCTCTTGCTGCGGGTCGGTCAACGCATCCAGGCTTTGCGTCTTCTTGGCGCGCTGCCAGTCAATCACCAGGTGACGCGCGATGGCGAAAAGCCAGGCTTCAAATTTCGATTTGCCATCGTATTGATGGCCGCGCTCGAGCACGCGGATCCACGTCTCCTGGAAAAAATCTTCGGCGCGCTCTTTGTTCCCGGTGATGTAAACGAGGTAGCGGAACAGCCTGTATTGATACTGTTCGATCAAGCGATCGAGCAGATCCGGATCACGTTTTTGCAATCCGCATGCGATGCTCTTCGCTTCATCGCGCATCAGCGTGGAGAACCAGAAAGCTTGCCCGAACGCATTCGAGCCGAAGAAAGACCCTGCTTGCCGGGCGGTCAGACATGAGGTCGTGGAACTCATTCTAACTGGTATACGGGCGCGAGTCGCAAAAAGACGCATTCGCAGGATTCCTTCCTTAACCGCAATCGAACCAATGACTTAGAGTTCGTCCAAATGTAGTAAACTCGCCGCGCCATGTTCTGCCCGCAATGCAAAGTGGAGTATCGCCAAGGATTCACGCACTGCACCGACTGTGACGTGGATCTAGTCTATGAGCTTCCAGTTCAAACACCGAGAAAAAGGGCAGTGCCGCAGGAGCCGATTGCGGTTTTGGAAGGGGATGAGTTCAAAGCTCTCCAACGATGGGAGGGCTCTCTCGAGTGCGCCAGAGCCTGCCGAAGACTCAAGGACGCCGGGATTACTTATAGGGTCATCGAATTTCCTCAAGTTTTCGGATACCAGATGGAGCCCCGCCCGGAGTTTGAGATCGCTGTTCCTACTGCGCAGTACGAGAGAGCCAAGGAAATCTTGGGAATTCAAATCGAATTGGGCGAAGAAAACCTGCCGAGCGAAGAGGAAATCCGAGAGGTCATGGAATTACCAGCGAAGGATGAGATCCCCACCGACCAAAGAACTCAAGGCGACTGGGATCCCACGAACTGGTATCCAGAAGATGCCACAATAGAAATCTGGTCTGGGTTAGATTCAGGCGCTGCTTCTAACAAAGGCTGGATGATTGAGCTCGCGCTGAAAGAGAATCGGATCCTATCCCGCGCCGATGTTCGTGAAGACGGGACGCGAGTCTTCTTTGTCCGACCCGAAGATGAAGCCCGGGCGCGAGAAATTGTTCGCGAAGTTGTCGAGGGTGCGCCGCCGGAGTGAAGGCAATGTTTTGCTCTTGATGTTGAGCGGAAGAGGAGCGAGGTGTGAAGCAAGCGGCTCTTGGCTTTCGCGTGCATTCTGGGTGGACCGCGCTCGTGGCGGTAACGCTGGAAAAGGGCGCGCCCGTTGTGCTTGCGCGCCAGCGCGTGCATCTCGTCGAGACGTTCACCTACGAGTTCCGGCAGCCGTTTCACACCGCAGAAAAAATGTTGCGGGGACAGGCTCGCGATTTCATCGAACGAGTCCGGGACGAGGCGAGGCGGCTAGCTTACCGCGCAGTCCGCGAGCTTGAATCTAAAACGCAAGAGCAGGGAGTGAAACTCACGCGATGCGGCCTGCTACTTGCTTCTGGCAGACCGCTCCCCGCGCTGGACAAGATTCTTGCTTCCCATGCGCTGATTCACACGGCCGATGGCGAACTGTTCCGCGAAGCGATTCTGCACGCTGGCGCGCGCTGCGGCCTGAGAACGGAGAGCATCAAGGAGAAGGAGCTTCTGGACAGCGCGAAGAGGGCTCTTCGCATGCAGCCTGCCGTGCTCCTCCGATGGATCACTGAACTTGGGAAGCCGTTCGGCTCGCCTTGGTCGCAGGATGAAAAGTTCGCCACGCTCGCCGCGTGGCTTGCTTTGCGCGCTTTGCCGAGCAGCGGCCACAAACGAAAACGCGAAACGTGGCGTGAGTCTGGATAGCGGATGAATTCCGAGTTCGCCGTCGGTCAGTTGGAACGATGATGCTCATGCCTTCCGACGGCCTCATTGTCCATCAACAATGGTGTCTCAATCCGCCCAATCTCCAACCGATTGGGATTTCCCTCCCCCCGCGTCCAAAAAATCCAATACTCGTGGGCCAACCCCGAATCCCGTCCCAACGTCAACTCCAGCACACGCTGATCCCGCCGAACCACGACGGGTATCTTATGGTCTGGATGCGAATGATGCGCCATCCGCAAATGCACTGCGCGAATCGCTCCTAACACCGCGCCACTGTTTGGTGCCGGCCGTCCATTCACGGTCACCACAAACTCACGATCGGGCGCATCTAACAATTCCCGAATTGCACTGCGCGCCCGCCAGGCCTCCACGTTGCGGTACGCCACGAACAACATCATCCCGACCCAAACCAGGAAAAAGGGCAGTGCCAGCAAGGGAGGCCACTGCCACTTCTTCAGCATTTTATTTTCCTGTTCCATGTCTAACTCCCTCGTCCGTGCTCCTATCCATTATTCTCTCTCACCTTATAGGAGTCGTAGTTATCGCGTGCGAGACAAGTCACCGACGAGATTCCAGGGAAAACGTCAGCCCTCGGAAATTAATGCTCCACCTGAATTTGCCGCTGCTTGACCTTGCTTTGTCTTGCGTGCATCCTTGGCTTTCTTTACTTCTGTTGAGTCTTCCGTTTCGGAGGCTTTGTCCGTGGCGATTGAGTCGATCAAGACGGTGGCAGTGCTGGGCGCAGGGACAATGGGGAACGGCATCGCGCACGTTTTTGCCCGGTCGGGCTACAAAGTGATTCTGCGGGACGTGGAGCAGCGATTTCTCGACTGCGCGCTCGACACCATCGGGAAAAATCTGGACCGCGAAATCAAAAAAGGAAAACTGGTAGAGGCGGAGAAGGGAAGCGTGTTGGGCCGCTTGAAGCCGGTGACGCAGATGAGCGCGATTGCGGCGGCGGATTTTGTAGTGGAGGCGGTGCCGGAGAAAATCGAAATCAAGCGCGCGGTCCTGACCGAAGCGGACGGGATTTTGCGGCCGGATGTGATTATTGCGAGCAACACTTCATCGATTTCGATGACAGCACTGGCGGCGTTGACGAAGCGGCCGGATCGGTTTGTGGGAATGCACTTCATGAATCCGGTGCCGGTGATGGTGCTGGTGGAAGTGATTCGCGCGCTGCAAACGAGCGATGCGACGTTCGAAACGACGATGAAGCTGGCCGAAAAGCTGGAGAAAAAGCCGGTGGCGGTGAACGACGCGCCGGGATTCGTTTCGAACCGCGTGCTGATGCCGCTGATTAACGAAGCGGCGTATTGCGTGATGGAAGGAGTGGCCACGGCCGAAGCGGTGGATGCGGTGATGAAAACGGGCATGAACCATCCCATGGGACCGCTGGAGTTGGCCGATTTCATTGGGCTCGATGTTTGCGTGGATGTGATGCACGTGCTGCAGGAAGGCCTCGGCGACCCTAAATATCGCGCGTGTCCTTTGCTGAAAAAATATGTGGCCGCGGGCTGGCTCGGCCGCAAATCCGGCCGCGGGTTCTACACCTACGATAGATGAGTGCATGGAACGAATGAAGCAATGAGCAGAGCGCTGAAAGTTCTGTCTTTTGTGATAAGCCTGATCCTGATTGTGGCTGTTGTCGTTCTGCTCCCATACAAAGCGCGCAGCGTGCCTGAATGGAGAGTGCAAGTCGTGGACGAAAACGAGGGGCCTGTGCCTGGGGCTCAGGCGAATGAGGAATGGATAGATCCGATCGAAGACGGAGTCATCAGGTCTGATTCTCGAAATACAGATGCCAAGGGTTGGGTTGTGTTTCCCATACGACGAACTCACAATCGATTAGCATTTCGGGTATTCGGCTATACGCCAAGTGCTCATATTTTTGTGTGCTGGCAAGAAAAGGCTGGCGACGTCTTCTGGAAAGAGAACAATCAGCAGTTGACACCTCGACTTGTCCTAAGGACGGGACCGTGTCCCTACGGCTAAGGTGACCTTGGGCGAACGTAAGGCGAATAATAGTATTTGCTTTTTCTTCGCCCCCTGTGCTACTTTGCTCCTCGTTGTTTTCAACAGGTGCACGATGCGCGGTTTTGCGAGCAGTGTTTTAAGCTGTCCGGAACGTGAGAGACTCGAAGAGCAGAGCAGGACGGCAGAAAAAAGGGATGGTGCGAAAGTGCATGGAGTGGTAAACTCCACACTTCGTTACGTCCCCGGCAGACCCGGCCGCGAAACCGCCGTGTTTGGGCAAGTCGGGCCAGGCTCTTTTCCGGCGCTGACTCGCGAGATCCGGCCCTGCAGGTTCGGTTTCCTACTTTCCTCCACCGAGGTGTGACATGACAGACGAGAAGGAAAAATCGCTAGCAAATGCGATATCGGTAATCGAAAAGTCCTACGGCAAAGGCTCGATCATGCGGCTGGGCAGCCGGGATGTGCTGGTGCCCGTCAGCGTGATCCCGAGCGGATGCTTGTCGCTGGACGCGGCGTTGGGGGTTGGCGGCTTCCCGCGCGGGCGAGTGATCGAGATTTACGGCCCGGAGTCCGGCGGCAAAACGACGCTGACGCTGCACGTAATCGCCGAGGCGCAGAAATTGGGCGGCCAAGCCGCGTTCATCGATGCCGAGCACGCACTCGATCCGGCGTACGCGCGGAAGCTGGGCGTGGACGTAGACAATCTGCTGGTGTCGCAGCCGGATAACGGCGAGCAGGCGCTGGAAATTGCGCAGGAGCTGATCCGGTCAAATGCCGTGGATATCGTCGTGGTGGACTCCGTCGCGGCGTTGGTGCCAAAGGCCGAACTCGAAGGCGACATGGGCGACCCGCAAATGGGGCTGCAAGCGCGGCTGATGTCGCAGGCCCTACGGAAGCTCACGGCGATTGTTTCGAAGTCGCGCACCTGCTTGATTTTCATCAACCAGATTCGCGAGAAGATTGGCGTGATGTTCGGCAATCCAGAAACGACTACGGGCGGCCGGGCGCTGAAGTTTTATGCCTCGATGCGCGTGGATATTCGCCGAATCCAGTCAATCAAAGAAGGCGACAAGGTCGTGGGCTCGCGCACGCGCGCGAAAGTCGTGAAAAACAAAGTGGCGGCGCCGTTCCGCGACGCGGAATTCGACATCCTTTATGGCGAAGGGATTTCGCGCGAAGGCGACCTGATTGATCTGGGCGTGGACAAGGGTTTGATCGAAAAGAGTGGGACGTGGTTGAGCTTCGGCGGTGAGCGCATGGGGCAGGGCCGCGAAAATGCGCGCGTCTTCCTGAAAGAAAACAAGGATATCCGCGAAAAACTGGAACACGCGATGCGCAAGAAGCTGGAAATCCCGCAGCCCGGCAATGCGAGCGCCGCCCCTGGAGCAAACGGCCATGCCGCTCCGGCACATGCTGAAAAGCCGACGGTGAAAACTGCCGCTGCGGGTGCCGGGGCCGACGCTTCGAAAGCCCGCCCGGCACGCTGACACACTGATCTCGATTCCTACGGGCCTCACGGGGCACGAAGCATTGGTGTCCCCCTTTTTTCAGTTTTCTGGCTTAGGATTTTGATGACCACATCGCTACACTGAAGTGTTGGCACGGTTCCGATCTCTCAACTTGCCTTCTACACTTTTCTCATGACGAGAGTCGAATACACCCTTTCCTTTGAAAACTATCTGGAGATGACGCAATCTCGGCGTGAAAAGCGGGACTATAGGCCAGCAGTCGTTTCCGCATTGCTGGGTTTTTCTCTCATCGCTTCGGGCTACACCTTTTTGAGGATCTGGCCCGACTCGCAGACCATCATCGGAGGACTGATGCTGGCAATTGGTCTTCTTGCGACCGGCACGGCCTTGCTGCTTGGATTGCTGGCAAGGCCCGGATCTCGGCGGCCTGATACGGCTACTCTCCGCAGTGAATATGACCGTTTCCACTCGGACAAGAGGGCGATCGAATTCGATGAAAATGGTTGGCGTTTGTTCTGGTATGAGGGAGAAGATGTGCGTCCTTGGTCTTGTATGAGGGTGATTCACGACTTGAAGACGCTGCTGGTCTTATCCACGGAGACCACCCACTACTGGTTGCCAAAGGCAACCCTTGAACGCGAAGGGCAGCTGGTAAACCTAAGAACTCTCGCAGAAGCCGCCCTCGGGAGTCGCGAGTTCCTTTTTACTGTCCCCCTCCGACCTGCCGTCCTTGTCTATGTGGTAGCAATGTATTTTCACAACTGGCGCCGTCAGTTCCAAGCGAGGCTTCTTGGGTATGCAGCAGTGACTCTTGCAGCGTATTGGATTGCATTTGCTGGTTGGGCAAGCCCTGCCCGGCCAGTCTGGCTACTCGCTCTTGTCCCGGTTCTGCTCGTCCTTGGCGAAGGGTTGCACTACCTGCGCCGCTATTTTTTTGCGAAAATGGAAGGAATCATCTCAAGAGGCGCGGATTATGTCGGACTGCATTGGCTACAAGACCGACACTACCCGTTGGATCGTCACCTATCGACGCGTCTCGGAGTGTCGAGAAACACCGGGAGCTTTCCTCCTATACTATGACTCGAAGGATTTCACTTTGATCCCCAAGAGAGATTTCTCAGAAGAAAGGCTTGGTAAGTTTAGAAAACTGATTTCTGATGCGCTAGAGGTTTCATAGACGGGAGAATACGCCCCGGTAACGGCTAGGGCCGGATGCAAGACCGGAGTGAACACGGCCGTTTCAGGATGAGATGCGGCAACTACGTTTTCACGCCGGGACTGTGATCCTGACCGGGCGGAGGTTCAGGTCCCTGCCCTGACGGTCAGCTATTGAAAACAAAGCACATAGCCTCGTACTAGCGCTTGTTCGCTATTGCAGTACTAGACGAAAACCTCCTAAAATATGTCTCATGTGAGAGGAAGTGTTCCTCTTCGATGCACTGTTTGGGAAGCGACGCGGTTCTAAGTTGCATCGAATCAGCAGTGCTTGTGTTTGGTCTGTGGGGTGCAATGAAGCCCCGAGCGGGAAGACGCAAGGTTGGCGGCCCGTGGCAACAACGAACAGTTTTTGAGAATGTTTGTTGACGCTGAGAACAGCCTGAGGTAAAAATTCGGCCCCGGCATGATTCGCGTGGGGCTATCCAGGGGTTGATCGAGGGATTCGCGGTCGACCTCAGTCAAGAAGGTGGGAACGGTGAAGCAGTTCGGAAAAGCTAGTCTTTCGATTTTATTGGCGGCGCTATGCGTTCCGCCACTGCCGGCCATGCCTGGCGCCGGGGCTGCGGCAACACGCTCCCACAGGTACGTTGCTCGCTATCGCGGCGTGCCCACTTTCGCGGATTCCACAAAAACCGATGACGGCGCATACGATGATCCCGTGGTCCGGGAAGCAGCCGTTTCCGCGCTCGGACGCTACAACGGCGCAGTCGTCGCCGTGGATCCGAACTCCGGCCGCATTCTGACGGTCGTCAATCAGAAAATTGCTTTTGGCGAGGGCTACATTCCGTGCTCCACCATCAAACCGGCCATCGCGCTTGCGGCACTGGAAGAAAATGTCATCACGCGCGACACCATGCTCCGCGTCGGCCGCCGCAAGTACATGAACCTGACGGATGCCATGGCGCACTCGAACAACGTGTTTTTCGAGCAACTCGGCGCGCGCATGGGATTTGATACGGTTTCAAAGTATGGCCGCCTGCTGGGCCTCGGCGAACTGGCGGGCTACAATCTGCCGGATGAACATCCGGGTTCTTTCCCCACGGCACCTCCCGCCTACGGCGGAGTTGCGCGGATGTCCAGCTTTGGCGAAGGGATTCAGGTGACTCCGCTGCAGCTTGCCGCGCTTTCGGCTGCTTTCGCGAATGGCGGTACGTTGTACTACCTACAATATCCGCATACCCAGGAAGAGGTTCAGAATTTCGCGCCGAAGGTGAAGCGCGAATTGAATATCGCTCCGATTCTTCCGGAAATTCGCGAGGGGTTGCTGGCTGCCGTGCTCTACGGCACGGGCAAGTCCAGCTACGACCGGGGCGGAGACGAGCTGCCCATCGGCAAAACGGGAACCTGCGACGATCACACCACGCCTTCGAAAATCGGATGGTTCGTCACCTACGCGGATGAGACGCATCCGAAGATCGCACTGGCCGTTCTTTTGCGCGGGAACACGCGCCGCGTAAAAGGTCCGACTGCCGCCCAAGTGGCCGGGCGCATCTACCGCAGGCTGCGCGAACAGAATTATTTTACTGCCGCTGCGCAGTCGACCGTTCTCCACACCGGCAAGTAGAACGTCCTGCAATCCTTATAGCTGCTTTAACGCTGTGGCTGGTCCCACAGCGTTTTTCTTTTTCCGATGAATCAAGCTGTTGGAGGATTGAGCGCATCCCCCTTGACGGGAGTTTGACCTGGAGCGCCAGTTAGTGCAAAAGAGGAGTGCGCGTTACTATGGCAAATTGACGCCAGGGAAGAGTTCTGGCGAGCCGGGCAAACTCTAGACATCAACCGCGAGTGGTTTGGGGGAACTGTGAATCGACGTTTCATCATCGTGGTTCTGTGTGCGTGCGGTGCGGGAGCCGCGACACTCGGACATGTGTTCCAGAAGCGCCTGGCCACCGCTGTCGAATTCGATCACCAGGTGGAACTGGCGAAGGAAGAAGCGGCGCGCATTCGCGAGCAGGTTATTCTGCCGACGGAGAAACGAGTTGCCGCCGGCCAGAACTTCGCTGCGGCTCTGGAGAAATTTGGGTTAAGCGCGGAAGAAGCCGCCAATGCTTCGGCCGCGGCGCAGCACGCTTTCAATCTTCGCCAGGTGCGCGCCGGGAATACCATCACGGTTGGCCGGTCGGTCGAAGGCACGCTGCGCGAAATCGACTACAAGATCGATACCGACCGCATGCTGAAGATCGTCCCGGAAGACCGCGGCTTCACGGCGCAAATCAGGGAAATTCCCTCGAAAACGGAAATCACATCGGTGACCGGCCGGGTGGACGATTCGCTCTTCAACGCCGTGGAAGACGCCGGGGAATCGGCGGAACTGGCCCTGCGGCTGGCGCAGATCTTCGGCTATGATCTCGATTTCTATACTGACCCGCGCAGGGGCGACACGTTCCGCATCGTCCTGGAAAAAAAGAAATACTCGAACGGGGAGACCGCGGGCTACGGAAGAATCTTTGCCGCGGAGTACGAAAACGCGGGAAAGAAGTATCAAGCGCTGCTGTTTCATGATCCTGCCGGAAGGCCGGGATACTATTCGGCGGACGGAGAGTCACTGCAGAAAGCGTTTCTACGCTCGCCGCTGAAATTCGGCGGGCCGGTGACCTCGCATTTCAGCCGGGCGCGGTTCCATCCCATTCTCAAGATATATCGCCCGCACATGGGAACGGACTACGGCGCTCCCGTGGGCACACCGGTGCAAACCATCGGGAGCGGGCGGGTGGTGTTCGCCGGCCGCAAAGGCGGCGAAGGCAATATGGTTCAGATCGCGCACTTCAGCGGCTACGAAACGATGTATCTTCATTTATCGCGCATGTTCGTGCGCTCCGGCGAACGCGTGGAAATCGGCAAGACCATCGGTCTGGTCGGCAACACCGGACTTTCCACCGGCCCGCATCTCGATTTCCGATTCATTCAGAAGGGGCAGTATAAGAATTTTGAAAAACTCGGCTTGCCGCCTTCCGATCCGGTTTCGAAAAAGAATT
>WNFB01007104.1_pt1 | contig 10033 bp, 11 predicted proteins | sample 5400501 | NCBI WGS metagenome assembly WNFB01 (sample SAMN13153341, study PRJNA577476) | soil metagenome | isolation source: 200 cm saprolite under Douglas fir tree site 2 hole 1 | place: USA:California | collected 2015-04-18
AAAATGTAGTGGCAGGGGACCCTGCCTGGGGGACAGGTAATGCCCCTGCCAGGATGACACCCCCGACAAGTCCCACATCCCCCACCATGCTCACCCACATCACCTTACCGATAATCGAGGAGGTGATGCAGCATCGTGCTCTGCTCTACGACAAGGGTGGCGACCAGCATTATGATACGATCTCGGCGCTGCATAAATCCCTGCGTGGCTCCGATCCCGACGCCAGTCTGTACTGGCTTGGACGCATGATTGAGGCAGGGGAAGATCCACTCTATATCGTGCGTCGCCTGATTCGTTTTGCCTCGGAGGATGTTGGCATGGCCGACCCACAGGCGTTGCTCGTCTGCGTGGCGGCTCAGCAAGCTGTCCATTTCGTGGGTTTGCCGGAGGCGAATCTTGCGCTGGCGCAGGCGGTAGTACACCTGGCAACCGCGCCCAAAAGCAACGCTCTGTACGAGGCATACAGTCGCGTGCAGGAAGACGTGCAGAAGACGCGCAATGATCCTGTGCCCTTGCAGATTCGCAATGCGCCAACGCGATTGATGAAGGACCTCGATTACGGCAAGGACTACAAATACGCGCACGAATACTACAAGGATATGCAGATCGAGGATCCTGAAAGGCCGCCAGCTATACAGCTTCAGGAGTACCTGCCGGAGAGTCTGAAGGGGCGCCGCTATTATGAGCCGGGGCAGCAGGGTAAAGAGGCGAGTATTAAGCAGTGGTTGGAGAAACGGCGAGGAGAGGAATCATAAACTAACTCACTGGCTCACCAGTACCCTTGGAGGAGGTATTGGTCGTCCCCATTCTTCATTTGCGTCAATCCATAATTCGATCACCTCTCGCCCATTTCGGACAGCTTCCTCGTAGGTGTCGCCGTGTGTTTTACAGCCAGGAAGTTCAGGTACTGTAACGATGTATGCCTTGTCTTCTTCACTCCACTGAATTACCATTGAGTAATGTTCGTACTTCTTGCTCACCGTTGTATCTCCTTTATCTTCTTGAGAAAACCTCTTACATCCTGCTCCTGGTACGGTTTGGCATCATTGCCGTCGGCACCAGAAAGAGAAATCTCGAAAGAATCTGAAATTAGGATATAGTAACTATACAGCACAAGTGAACCAAAGAGGAAGTGTAGAGAAACTTGCATCACCCAACTGATTTGAAGTAACCTTTTCTCCATTTTTTGCCACTATAATGATAGAAGGGCCAGTAAGCAGAGCCGTAGTATGGTAGGGGCAAGGGTGGTGGAGCGGAGTGGAGTGGGCCCTTGCGGTTGCCCTGGTAGCTTGTCATGACAAACAAGACTGACAGCGAACTTGTTGCATTAGCACGCTGTGGCGATAAGGAGGCCTTCGACGAACTGATCGAACGATATCAACAGATGGTCAGGCGTATTGCGCTGGGCATGGTCGCACATGAAGAGGTCGCACGGGATCTGGCACAGGAGGCGATCCTTCAGGCATATCTCTCGCTCGACCACCTGCGGGACAGCACACGCTTCAAAAGCTGGCTCTACGGCATTGTCCTGAACGTCTGTCGAGGCTACATCCGCGATCAGAAGACAGACCCGTTTTCATTGGAAGCCATGATGGGCGGCATGTACCGCGACATGCCTTTTTTCCCATCAGGGGTGATAGACCCTGAAGAGGTCGCGGAGCAACGCGAGCTACACCGGATTGTGCTGAATGCAATCCAGCAACTTTCGCCAAAGGACAGGCTAGCCACGCTGCTATTCTATTATGAACAGTTGAGCCTGCGCGAGATTGCTGCAATCCTGGGTGTGTCGATATCTGCTGTAAAGGGGCGGCTTTACAGGGCCAGGGAACAGCTTCGCGAACGGTTGTTACCGGTGTATGCAGACACTAAGAGAGAGGCCGAGAGAAAGCAAGGAAGGAAAACGATGACAAAGGTCACAGTTGCCGCTGTAACGGATAGAGATGATGGTGCTAAGCACAGCGTGGTGACATTGCTGGACGAAGCAGGGCGACGAATTCTGAACATCTGGATCATGGACCGCGATGCCCTGGTGATAGCCCTGGGTGTGACCGGGACTGCGCCGATCAGGCCGATGAGTATGCACCTGATGGTCAACCTGCTAAAAGCAACCGGCATGGAGCTTGAGGAGGTGCGTATCGAGACGCTGAAAGACGATGTCTTCTATGCGGTGACAAAGATCCGCAACGGGAATGTGTCACACGAACTGGATGCGAGGCCGAGCGATGCAATAGCCCTGGCTGTGCTTATGGATAAGCCCATCTATGTCGCTGAGGAGGTTTTGGAAAGATGCGGAGTAGTTCTACCAGAAGGGAAGACATTGCACGTAGACAAGGTTCACGGGGCGATGTTGAAAAAAGTCGAGGAGGTTAGCCAATGGACGCCTCAAACAGCAGAGGAGCGCGAGGAGGCGCACCGCAGGCTGATAGCTTTTTTGATGGGGGAGTGAGTAAACGTACTACCCATTCACACCCAACCGCCGTAACGTTGCTCGTGCGCTCTCAAGCAACGCCTGTCCATTCTCTTCATCACCTTCATAGCCGCGTGCGAGGTAGAAGAGGCCGTAGGCTTCTTCGCTGCGTGCGTGCTCCACAACGTCTTCTAGCGCCAGAAGCTCGGCGAGAGATTGCTCGAAACAGGGCTGGGCTTGCTCAAATTTGTCCTGGGCCTGCCAGATACGACCTTGCAGGCGCTGACCGATAGCGGGAAGCTGACGGTACTGGCGGCTGCGCGCGAGCTGCATACCTCGATCCAGGTATCGTCGAGCTTCTTCGACCTTGCCAGCGAAAAAGTGTGCCTTGGCCGATTGTATCAGCAAGTGGGGGAAGAACATCGAGGTCTCACCATGCTGTTGAGCTAATTGCAATGCTTTGGTAATGTCGGCAATGGCACGCTCCCAGTCCTCTTGCCAGCCCGCACACATGCTGCGACTCCACAGCACACGCGCCTGTAAGTCTGCATTATGCAGCATGATGGCAACAGCATATGCCTTATCGGCAGCCTGTTCGGCCTCTTCCCAACGTCCTGCCTGTATGGCCAGCAGCGCATACGTGAGATTCGCCCAACCTTGCGCCCCTACGGCGTTATGCCGCAGAGCATTCTCGACGGTATCATGGGCCGCCTGCACACCCTCGCTCAATCTCCCCAGCAGCATTTGAGCCCATGCCACGCCATAGGTCATCATTGGTTCCCAGGCAAAGCGGTGTGAGGAGCGGCAGACGTCTGCCGCAGCCAAGGCGTAGGCGAGCATTTGTTTGGGAGAATCGGCAAGGAATGCCCACCAGATGCGCGCCGATAAGGATACGACCGGGATAAAAGGATCGCGTTCTTCTTCTTTCAGCTGTGCGTACAACTCATCTGCACATTCTAATGTCTCATGTGCGAGTGGAACGTCACCCATCATGGTTGCCGCCAATCCCCATTGGGCATAGGCTTTGGCCCGCAGCGCTATCTCTTGCGATTTGGCCTCAAGACACTTCAAGGCATGCTTGATGTGCTCTATAGACTCCGACTCGCGGCCCTGCCAGTGATAGCAGAAGGCTACATACAGATGCGCATCTGCCTCCTTGAGCACCTCGCCGAGATCACGCCATAGGGTAGAGGATGCCAGACCAGCTTCAATTGCCTTATCTGTACGCCCGGTGTAGAGATAGATGTCTGATAACTGGCGCAAAATTGTGGCGCGGCGCGGACGTTCCTCTTCTCCGATGAGCAGTTCAAGTGCGTCACTCATGCAACCGGCAGCATCGACATAAGCATATACACTGATGGCCTGCTGTGCGGCTTTCAGCAGGTAGTCGACTGCCCGTTCAGCATCCTCGGCCATCTGATAGTGGTAGGCAAGTGTGTAGTAATACTGTGACAGGCGTGATGCATAGCGTGTTTCAATGGCCTGGGCAACCTGGCGATGCAGTGCGCGTCGTCGCAAAGGATTGAGCCATTGATAGAGCACCTCGCGAATTTTGTCATGCGTAAATGCCAGGTCCACATCCTGGGAGTTGTTCGTAGGGTCGCCTCTACCGGATAGATCAGAAAGCGAGCATAGTATCTGGGTCGAGATTGCAAGGTCTATGTGCTCTGCAACGGCATCCTCACTGAGGTTGCGTGCCTGGCAGAGCAGCGCGGAGCTAAACTGTCGTCCTAGCACAGCGGCTATCGTCAGGGTGGTGCGGCAGTCGGGCGAGAGATGCACCAGACGACGTTCGATCAGCAAGCGCACACTCTGGGGTAGCTCTAATTCAGTGAGATTTACAGTGGCTTTCCAGCGTTCTCCCGTCCATTTCAGCTTGCCTTCAAAGATGAGAGAGCGGATGGCTTCACCGACGAAGAAAGGGTTGCCTTCTGTCTGCCGGTAAATTTCACCGGCAAAGGTGGGACTGACGGCGTGTCCTGCTATGTTGACCAGCAGTTGATGGACCTGGTCTTCGCTAAGACGCTGCAGGCGGAGTTCCTCACCGATGCCACCGCGTGCCAGAGCAGCGATTAGCCCACGCAGAGGATGCGTCTCGTGCACTTCGCCGGTGCGGTACAGCATCAGATAGAAAGGAACAGCGCCAGTATGGTTACCGGAGTTGATACTGTCGAAAGGACTAACTCCTGCGCCTTGCGACAGCAAGAAATTGAGGAGTTGCATGGTTGCCGTATCGGCCCACTGCAAGTCGTCCAGGATGACGATGAGCGGGCGCTCTGCTGCCAGAGCATTCAAGTAGTGGGCAACCGCGCTGTAGAGGTTGCGCCGTTCGGCTTCGGGTCCCTGTGATTCCGCTTGAGGCAGTTCCGGCAATTTGAAACGTATTTCAGGGATAATCTTGGCGAGGTCTGCTGCGCTGTTGCCCAAAATGTGACGGAGTTGTTCGTCGCTGCATGCCCGCACATGAGCGCCGATTGCGTCGGCAATTGGCTGGTAAGGAAGTACACCACTCATTTCATAGCAATATCCCCAAAGGACGGTCGCTTGCTGCGTTTCTTCACCCCAACGCGTGAAGTCTCGTGAGAGGCGTGTCTTGCCGATGCCAGGTTCGCCACTGATAAAGACAACCCGTCGCCGCCCATTGCGTGCCTGGCTATAGATGTGCTGCATGCGAGCAAGTTGGTCGCCGCGGCCTACGAGTTCGGCCTTCAAGATACGGTCGGGGTCAATCTGGCTTTGCGGTTGTGTATCGATGGGATCGGTCCCCCCAGCCCCCCCCGGCCGATAAATCGGCGATGGGCGCGATAAATCGGCCCCTACGGTGGGCGATTCGCCAGATGGAGGTGGGCCGGAGGCCAAAATAGGGGTAGGTGTTGATTCTGTTGTGCTGGGTAAGACGGCTGTTGGGCGTCGTCCTTCGGCGAGGTCGGTAACAATCGTGCCCAACTGGATATTGCGAAAAAGCTCGTCGGTTTCTGGCAGAGGACGAGCGTGAAGATCCTCGCGCAGGGCCCGGCGCAGCAGTAGATACTGATTCAGGGCGTCGCTTCGTCGCCCCATACGAGCATAGACGAGCATGAGTTGGCGATGCGTCTGCTCATCGGCGGAATTGCGTTCCACCAATGCCTGGAGATATTCGCATGCTTGTTGTGCTTTCCCGCTGGCAATAGCCAGGTCAGCAGCACTTTCTAGCAGCCAGCTATGGACACGGCATAGGCGGTCACGCCGCCGCTGTGCCCAGTCTTCGTAGAGATCTTCAGGCAGGTAGTCACCGCGATAGAAGGCCAGAACAGCGTCAAATTTATCGAGGAGGGAAGTATTTTCGTGTTCGTCGTGCTCTTCTGCTATGTAACTGTGCATTTTGACCCGTAGTTGTTTGGCGGATGATTCAAACAGGTCGGCATCAATCTTTAGATTTTCGGGAAGTAGTGTGAGTGTGTCGTGATCGAGGAGTACGTAGACCGATGAACTCCCTTTGCCGGCAACCAGGTCGGGTTCGAGTGCTCTGCGCAACAGGTAGAGTGTTTTGCCGAAAGAGTTGGCGGCTTGTTCACCCGTGGATGATGGCCAGAGGAGTTCTTGAATCTGCTCGCGGTGAAGACGGTGCTCCTCGGCTGAGAGTAGTATTTTGAAGAGGTCGGAGACTTTACGACGACTCCAATTGAGTGGTTCGCGGTGGCGATGCACTTCAAACCGACCCAAAGTTGAAACTTCGAGGAGTGTGGTTGTGCCTATCATTTTTGGTCTCCTTTGGGCACTAACCTGGAGCAAGGGCGCCTTGCCAACTTCGCGCTACGTTCTTTCTAGCTTGCTCATCTATTATCTGTTGCAATTGCACCCGTGTCAATAGAGCCAGTGGTTTGGGCTTGGTAATCTCGCGGTAATCGCAGGGCAAAGGGCAGGTAATACTCGACCGATATACTGTTCATATAAGCAAGAAACAGTCAATACCAATAGCTATGGAGAGGTGGACTATGACTACCCTGGCCCTGAGAGCACCAGCAACATTTGTATTAGCTCCGCGTGTAAAAACCGTGCCCATGCAGCCACAAGCATCATTGCTTACCGAGAAAACATCTATTATTCAAGCTCGACAAACGATGAGCGATGAAGAACTGATCTCTGCCATTTGTTTGCGTGCGGAATGGGCCATTGAGCTTCTGTACCAGCGCTACCATCGTTTTGCCTATTCACTGGCATACCATATCCTGCGTGATAGTACAGCTGCCGAGGATATTGTGCAGGAGGTCTTCTTGTCTATCTGGCAGAAAGCGGCATCGTACCAGCGGCAAAATGGCAGTGTACATCGCTGGCTGCAGGCGATTGTCCATCACCGTGCCATCGATAAAGTGCGTGCTGCTGCCCATCGTGATTACCAGTGGATGCCTTTACACACAGAAAATGAGCAGGACCCACCAAGTGAGGAACCCGAGTTGTGGGAGCAGGCCTGGTATGCTGAACAGCAGACGCTGATCCGTACCGCATTGGAGCAGCTCCCACCTGAGCAGCGCCAGGTAATTGAACTGGCGTACTTCGGGGGCTATACGCATGCCGAAATTGCAGAGCAGTGGCATATCCCCCTGGGAACGGTGAAGGGACGTATGCGATTGGGATTGCTGAAAATGAAACGCCTGCTGCAAGAACAGGGGCTGGAGGAGGCGTCATAATGCCTGGAGTCGTCCATTTTGCGCTTCCACCGCGAGAGTGGTGGGTCGATGTGGTACTCACCTGAAAGACGATGTTACTCTTCCGGTCGGAAGAACATGTCGATCGCTGGTGCAAGCTGTGGCGTCAACCGCGTGGTGAAATCATCTCGTTAGAGCAACAATGGCGACTGGCACGAGCCTGGTATGAAGATCGGCTGACCTTTGACTGGCGACGCAAAACGATCGAAGAGGTAGATGCGCTCTGGACAGAACTTGGCTTCACCTCCTCGTTTTGGGCTCTTCCTCGTTAACAGAAGTCCTTTCACCTCCGCTATTTGGGGTCACGACTAAAAATGTTATGACCCCATATAGGAGACCATGAAAACCTACATCTCATCGCATTATTCCTGGACCTGAACGGGAGTCCCGTGCTGCTGAGCGGTCCCAGGAACGATCACGAGGTAGCGGCGTGGCACGTTGTTCTCTCCCTGCACTACTTGTCGGATCGGGCCGACTGTGTTGACAATAGCGGCGCCCGCCTGGTTCGTCGTGAATGCCTCCAACGGTTCCAGAGGGCCGTTGCCATTCGGATCGTCGGAGAGCGCCAGCACGTAGGGATGATTGGGATCGAGCCCGGTAACCCCAGCCTGCAGCACTTGCACCAACCCCTGATCAAACAGCGAGACACTGGTGGGTGCCTGCTTCCCGGTCGTCGCCTTGCCATGCTCCAGCGGCACAAGCGAGAGATGCGTGACCTGTTCGGCGATGCCCAGCGGCTGGAGTCCCTGAGTGCCATTGCCGTTGGGCACGGCATCGGGCATACACGATAGCCTGACATCCTTGACCGATCGGGCTGGTCGCGATCACCTTGTTGGTCAGCGTATCGATCGCGACAAGGCTATCTCCGTTCTCCAGTCCGACATAGATCCGTGTTCCATCCCCGGACGGCCAGATCCCATGTGGCAGGTTACCGACCGGAATGGTCGCGACTTTGGAAAAGTTGTCCGTGCGGAACACCTGAACCTCCAGGAATGGACGGTTTGGCCTGATTTTGCCTCAGTCAACTTTGAGGAGCCAGGGGTTGTCGATCTCTGCAATGCTCTGCTAGAGCGCGGGATTGGAGTCGAAGCTGGTCTCTCAAGCGCTGCGGAAGTTGACATGTGGTAATCCCTACAACAGACGATATGGGTCAGAAGATGATCGGAGCATCATCCTCCGTGATTTCTCTTCAGAACGAACATGAGGCATTTCCTCACTCAAAGAGAAGTTTCACAACCCATCCCTTGAATGAGTCACCCTCTTCCCAATGAATAGTTTAGAAGAATGGCTTGGAGAAGTCACTGTCCATCATATGGCATCTCACCTCTCACCTCACATTGCTTGCCTGCTGTAGGTCTTGCGGAAGGGGCAGTGCGAGAACCTGATTGTTTTCTGCTCACCAATCATCTGGTGTTTGTCGGAGGAGGGAGCTCGATTGTCCCCAGCGCGCGCAACGTCATCTTCTGCGCCTCGGTCAATCCCTTCACCCTTGTAATATCGAGGCGCTTGGTCGCCCGTGCCCGTCTGTTCGTAGGCCACCGAAGCGACCTCGCCCCTACGGATGTTGATGAACATTTCGTTAGGTTGATGCCTATTGGGCGGCCACGTGCTGGATAAATCCGCACTCTCCCGGCCGCCCTGCCCTCTCATCCACACCCTACTGGCGATCCTCTCGATCCTCCAGGATGGCCGCAACGATTTCTAACAACGTCCGTGCAGCTGAGTGGTAGAGCTGTGCCCGCTCGATCGCCGTCATAGGCGTAGCCAGGTGCTCTATATCCAGCAGAGGGAGCACCTGACCTGCCTGAATGAGTGCGATACAATTGAGGGTGTGAAGGACTGCCAGGGCCTCGTCAGTTAGAGTAATGGGTCTTCCCCCCTCTGGTTCCTCCACCGGCTGGCCGTTCCAGAGGATGTCTGCGAGTTCGGCCTCCAGCCTGCTGGAGAATCGGCCCTGCTGATAGTGCTCGGCAATGACAGCGTGGGCAAACACGGGCGGCAGGGCAGGCACAGGAAGCTGATCACGTCCATGCTGGTCCTGGTTATGCCTTGTCTCCTGACTCATAGGATGCCTCCGTTACTACTATCTCTGATATTTGACTGATTGAGCTCGTGGGCAAGAGGCTCGTCATCCGTCAGAAAATCTGCTATCATACAAGGGTGAAGTCAAAGGGAGAGTCTGGAGTCTCTCGCCATTCCCCAGACCCCCACAACCAGCGTGGACCCGCGTGGAGCGCATCCAACAGTTATAAGTATACTGGGAAGACCCGGGGAAGACAGCGTCCATCAGTTGGCATGTCACTTCCCATCACTTCCCATCCATCGCTTGGCGCCGGTGGGTCGCGCGGCAGGAAAGGAGCACGCTCATGAAGCGGTTCTCCTATCGTGAGCGAGACTATGCCTTTGGTCAGGCCACGCTGGCCCTGCGCACCGCCATCGGCCTGACGCAAGCGGGCCTGGCCGACCTGCTGGGGGTCTCACGACGCGCGGTGGGGGAGTGGGAGACCGGCAGCAGTTATCCCACAGCTCACCATCTCCAACACGTCATTACCCTGGCCATGCGAACCTCGACCTTTCCCCCCGGTCGCGAGGCCGAGGAGATCCGTGCCTTCTGGAAGATGGCGCACCAGAAGGTGCTGCTCGATGAGTCCTGGCTCTCCGCCTTGCTGAACCAGCCGTCTCCCCCACCTGCGCCGGTGCCTGTCGAAGAGGCCGGTGGCGCTGCAGTGGGGAGCGCTCTTCCTGCTGCTCCGACCAGCTGGGCACAGGCATCGCAGCCAGGACGGCTGTGTTGCAAAAATTGGGGAGGAAGGAAAAAGGCCGAGCGATCCTTTCGGAGAGAGTACTAGGCAGCGATCCCAAAGGCTTTGTGAAGAAACTGAACCTGAGCGAGCATGTCTCCTTTTGCTACTCCTTGCACCTGTCCCTTGCGGATCATGTT
>WNFB01007105.1_pt1 | contig 10033 bp, 12 predicted proteins | sample 5400501 | NCBI WGS metagenome assembly WNFB01 (sample SAMN13153341, study PRJNA577476) | soil metagenome | isolation source: 200 cm saprolite under Douglas fir tree site 2 hole 1 | place: USA:California | collected 2015-04-18
GACCGGGTTCTGGTCGATGCCTTCTCGAAGAGCAGCGCGATGTTCCGGCCGGCCAGCCGGGCGGACCGCCGGCCCTGGTGCCTCTGGGCGCTGAGCTGCCCGGCCAGGTCGACCAGGTACAGGAACTCGGCCTGGGTGAGATCGGTCTCCTTGAGCAGGTTTCGTCCGTGCAGATCCATTGACGTGCTCCTTTACCCCGCGGCGGCCGGACGGCTAGGCGGGATCGCGCTCGATCGGGCAGGTCATGCAGCGCGGGCCGCCCCGGCCGCGGCCGAGCTCGCTGCCCGCGATGGTCACCACCTCGATACCGTGCTTGCGCAGCATGGTGTTGGTCGGGACGTTGCGCTCATAGCCCATCACGACTCCGGGCGTGACGGCGAGATAGTTGGTGCCGTCGTCCCACTGCTCCCGCTCGGCGGCCCTGATGTCCTCGTCGGTGGACAATACGGTGACCGCGTCCACCCCCAGCGCGACCGCGAGCGCGTCCCACAGGCTGCGGTTCCGGCTGACGCTGAGTCCCTCGTCGTCCCCCTGGGTCATCGTCCATGACCGCAGGTGCCGGTCAAGGTACGGGTACAGGACGAACGTGCTGCGGTCGATCATGGTCATGACGGTATCCAGGTGCATCATCGCCCGGGTGGCCGGCAGCTCAGCGGCGATCACCATGGCGGCCTGACCGCTCGCGAACAGCGCCTTGGCCAGGATCTCCACTGCCATCGGGGTTGTCCGTTCCCCCATGCCGACAAGCACGGCCCCGTTTCCCAGCACGTGCACGTCGCCGCCCTCGACCGTGGCCGGCAGGTGGCTGGTGTCGTCGTCGCCGTAGTAGGTCACGAAGCTGGCGCCGGCGAACATCGGGTGATAGCCGTAGATGGCCCGGCTGTGCAGCGTCTCGCGCTGGCGGGCGGGCTTGGCCATCGGGTTCACCGAGACCCCGGCATAGATCCAGCAGGAGTTGTCCCGCTGGAAGAGATGATTGGGCAGCGGCGGGAGCACGAAGTCGTCCGCGCGCAGCGTGTCCCACTTCAGGCTGCGCGCCCGATGCGGGTGCAGATCGGCCTTGACGACGCCGCCGACGAGGAACTCGGCCAGGTCAGGCCCGGCCATGTCATCGAACACCTTGCGCACCGGAATCACCAGCGCCGGACCGAGTATCTCCGGGGTGCAGATCCGGTCAAGCACGAAGGCCCGGCCCGCCGGGATGTCGAGCGTCTCGCTCAGGAGCTGCCCGAAGTAGTGCACCTGGACGCCCTTGTCGCGCAGGGCCTCAGCGAACGCGTCGTGCTCCTCCTTCGCCTTCTTGGCCCACATCACGTCGTCGAACAGCAGCGCGCCGATGTTCTGCGGAGTGAGCCGGGACAGCTCAAGACCTGGCCGGTGAACGATGACCTGGCGGAGCTGTCCCACCTCTGACTGGACGCCGAGCGTCATGACCGCACTCCGTGGTTCTCGGCCTGCTGGCTGCCCCGGACATATCGATGAGCGCCGGGATCCAGAGGCCGACCAAGGCGATCGCCACCGATCCCCACTTGTTACCGCCCTTGTTGATGAACACCTCGACGTAGCCCACCCAGGCTACGACGATGGCCGCGTTTCCGATCCAGGCTGTCAGCCAGTACGACCACGACGTGATGAAGCCGCCGAAGTCACCGAACACGTCCCTGGCGTAGAGATAAGGGCCGCCTGAGCCGGGTACTCGCTTGTTCAGCCAGCCGAACACCATGGCCAGCGCCAACGCGCCCACCGTCACCAGCGCGAAGGCGACCAGGCTGGACGGCCCTGTAGGGCGCCAGCGAGGTGGGAAGGGCGAACACGCCGGTCCCGATGATCGAGCCGACCACCAGCGCGGTGGCCGTCGGAAGCCCCGAACCTGCCAGCCCAGGGCATCTGGCAGTACCGAATAGGGAATTCGGCCCTACCGGGCCGTCCGGCGTGCGTGCGAGGCTCCTGACATGTCAGCCGACAGCCAGCACCCAGACTCCGCCGGAACAGCCACGATGCAGGGATCCGGGCACCTGGAGGCAGCAGGCGGCCACGCCTCGCGGCCGGAGCGGGCCTGCTGCTGCACGGCCAAGCCGATAGTGGTCGTCACGATGCCGCCGAGTACCTCCCGTGCGGTCACGACTGACCTATGGCTCTGCGGCCATCACTACAGAAAAAGCCAGCGAGCGCTTACGTCAGCAGGGGCCGTTGTCTCTGCCGCGCCCGGTTCAAGCACGTGGTGACGTCAGCCATCAGACGGGTGGCCCGTCAGGGCGCCAGTACCAGGCGCGCCCTGGCCTTTCCGTGCAGCACGTCGCTGATGGCGTCGTTGACGGCGCCGCCCGTCGTGTAGTCGGAAGCGGAACTGCCGGAGATGGACGGCCTGTGGTTTGGCCGCCAGACCCGCCGTCGCCAAGACGGATTATCCACTCCGCGACCGGGAACGCGGCGTTCCCGTGGCGGGTACTGAACTGCGCCCGGCCTGTGCCGCACCGGCAGGCCGGACTGCCCGGGCAGGCGGTCCGGGCAGGCGGTCAGCCGGCCAGCAAGACGCCGATGAACAGGGCAGCCAGCGCGGGCCGCACGGGCAGGCGGGCCGCACGGGCGGCGCTAGCCAGGTGCTCGCTGCCCGATTCGGGCCTTTGGACCCGGCCAGTCGGACCGAAGGGCACCGGCTGCCGGGGCCAAGGACACTGTCGGCGATCCGCGCGGGACGGACACGCTGGCAGCTAGCCCACCAGCAGGTGAGGGACATGGCTGAGACCGCTCGACGGGATCCAGGCCGCCAGCAGGTGCTGATCCCGCAAGATCTGATCGCCGCCCTGGTCGCCAGGGCGGCCCGGGCGCCGTCAGTGCACAATACTCAGCCATGGCGGTTCCGGGCCGGGCCCCATGGGCTGGAGCTTCGTGCCGATCACGGCCGGAAACTTGCCCAGACCGATCCGGCCGGGCGCGAAGCACTCATCAGCTGCGGCGCCGCGCTGTTCGGGCTGCGGCTGGCCATCCGCGAGATCGGATACCTGCCAGCGGTCCGGCTGCTGCCGGACCCGGCCAGGCCCAGCCTGCTCGCCCTGGTGGGCCTCGGCGCCGCGGCGCCGGTGACCGCCGACGAAAGACAGCTGCTGGCAGCGCTGCCCCGGCGGCATACCCACCGCGGCGCGTTCAGTTTCCTGCCCGTTCCCGTGAGCCTGCTGGCCGGTCTGCGACGCGACGCGACCGCCGAGGACGCGACGCTGGTCAGCATCGCTGAGCCTGGCCGCTTCCGGCTGCTCGCAGACCTGGCGGCCGAGGCTGACCTGGCGCAGCGCCAGGACCCGGCGGTCAGGACTGAACTGCGCGGCTGGACGCGGCCGCCCGGCAGCCCGGCCCGCGACGGCGTCCCCGGGTACGCGTTCCCGGCGCGGCACCGGTCGTCAGCAGGGCGCCTTGCCCAGCGTGACTTCGACCTCGGCCGCGGTATCGGCCTGCTCGACGGCGGCGGCGCCCCGCCGGCGGCGACCGCGATCCTGATCACGGCGGCCGACGATCCGGCTGACTGGCTGCGGGCCGGCCAGGCCCTGCACCGGCTGCTGCTGCGCGCCGCGGGCCAGTGGGTCTTCGCGAGCATGCATACCCAGCCGCTGGAGTTGCCCGGGATCCGCGACGCGATCCGGACCAGCCTGGCGCTGCCAGGCGTCCCGCAGATGCTGCTGCAGCTTGGCCATTCGCACACCGCGGCGGCGACCGCCCGGCGCCGGGCCGGGGACTTGCTTGACTGAGCCGACGGAGGTGGGTCGATGACAGGGACCCGGCAGCAGCGCGAGCTGACTCGCGAGGAGGCAATGCGGCTTCTCGGCACCGTGCCGCTTGGCAGAGTGGTCTTCACGCATCGCGCGCTTCCGGCGATCCGGCCGGTCAACCACATCGTCGACGGCGAGCAGATCGTGTTCCAGACCGGCGCCAGCGCGGCGATCACCACGGCCGTGGATGGCACCGGCACCATTGTCGCTTTCGAGGCCGACGCAATCGACCCCGTCCGTCGAGTCGGCTGGAGCGTCGTCGCCGTCGGCGGTGCGCGCCGCCTGGTCGACGCTGCGGAGGTCAGCCGCTACCTGCGGGTCCTGCGGCCATGGGCGGCCGGGGCCAAGGACGACGTCATCGTGATCCGGGCTGACCTCGTGACTGGCTTCCGGCTTGTCGAACCCGACGCGGGCACGCATGCTTACCGAGCCTATGGGTCAGCCTGACGCTACGCGGCTGGGCGCCACGGCGCGAGACGCCGGGGAGCGGGACGGCCGACCCGACATCCGGGACCTTCGCCTCTGAGTTGGGGCCGGCTGGCTGCAGCAAACTGACTGACGTGAACAAGGCCTGACCGGCGCATGACAGCGCTAGGCCGTGGAACGGCGGGACGGCCGACCCGACATCCGGGACCTTCGCCTCTGAGTTCGGGCCGGCTGGCTGCAGCAAACTGACTGACGTGAACAAGGGCTGATCGGCGCATGACAGCGCTAGGCCGTGGAACGCGGGATCGCGGCGGCTGAGGAGGCGGGGCATGAAGGCTCGGGTCGGCGACCGGCTGATCCAGGATGGCGATCTTGACCGGATTGGCCTGGTCATCGGGTTGCGGAACGCGGACGGATCGCCGCCGTACATCATCAAGTGGCTGAGCGGCGGGCATATCGCGCTCGTGTTCCCCGGGCCGTACGCTCGCATGGTGCCTGCGGATCCGGCCGATGGCGCGGCTGGCCATTCCGGAGCCACGGAATGAGCGTGCCGTCCTCGGCGGGCCAGGGCACGCCCGCCGCGGCCGGGCAGGGCACGCCACCGCCAGCCGGGCAGGACGCGACCGTCGCGGCCGGGCAGGACGCGCCCCGGCCAGCGGCCGGCGTATTCGCCCTGCTTGCTGACGGCACCACCGCCGAGATCCGCGCCGCGGGGCGGGACTGGGCACCGAACCACAGCGGGAACCGGCCTATCCCATGATGGAACTGCATCTCTACCCGTGACGGAACCGCGCCGGCCCGCCGCGGCGCAAAACCCCGGGGGGCCTACCCCGGCACGAACCCCGGCGGGAGAATGTCACGAAGGATGCCGGGATGCGGGCATGCCCGATGTCCGACATCGAATTCACGAAACTGGTCGTCGGGTTCCACGTGACCTCGGTCCACTCGATTCTCGTCGCCGTGCTCACCGGCCAGCCTCCCCGATCCCGCACGGCTCGCGGTGGTGTGCCACGCCGGCCGGCTGATCGGCAGGATGGTGATATCCTGATAGCACCATGCCGATGAAGCCGGGAAGCACCAAGAACCTGCTGCTGCGCCTCGACCCCGACCTGGCCGAGCGCCTGCAGACCGTGGCCGAGGTCGAGGGCCGCCCGGTCTCCGACGTCGTGCGCGAGGCCATCACCACGCTGGTCAAGCAGCGCCGCAGCGACAAGCGCTTCCTGCGGCTGCTTGAGGCCAACCTCGCCCGCCACCAGCAGGCGCTCAAGCTGCTCAGGGACGACCAGCAGTGATCGCGCTCGAGGTCGCCGACCTGGTCGTCATCGCCAGCCGCACGCTCAAGCTGGACACCGGCCGGGTGCTCGACCTGCTCGACCCCGCCGCCGCCGAGCATGCCCTGGCCCAGGCGGAGCCGGACAGCGAACCCGGCGACCCCGCCAGCCAGGCCGCCGCCCTGCTGCACGCCCTGGTGCGCCAGCGGCCGCTGCGGCGCGGTAACGAGCAGGTCGCGCTGGCGGCCATGCTGCAGTTCCTGGCCCTGAACGGCTGGGACGTGGACCCGGACCCGCCCGGGCCGGTCGCGGCCGTGGTCGCGAAGCTTGCGGCCGGCGCGCTCGGCACCAAGGACCTTACGGACTGGCTCGCGCCCCGGCTTCGGCCCGGCGACCGTGCCGAGGCCCGCGTGAAGGAGGCACCAATGCGAGGACGCCCAGCGCTGCCGCTGGCCGAAAGGATCAAGAAGGCAACAATGCGGAAGCAGCCCAAGGGCATGTTCCAGCGGTTCACCGACCGCGCCCGGCGGGCCGCCTGCCTCGCCCAGGAGGAAGCCCGCCTGCTGCGCCACAACTATGTCGGCACCGAGCACCTCCTGCTCGGCCTGCTCCACGAGGGGGAAGGCGTCGCCGCTCAGGTCCTGAAGTCGCTGGGCATCTCGCGGGCGGACGTGCTGGGCCAGGTGGAGGAGATCATCGGTCACGGCCAGAGCCCCATTGTGGGCCACATCCCGTTCACGGCACGAGCCAAGAAGGCGATGGAGCTGTCGCTGCGGGAGGCGCTGGCCCTTGGGCACCACTACATCGGCACCGAGCACCTGCTGCTGGGCCTGCTCCGCGAGGGCGAGGGCATCGCCGCCCAGGTGCTGACCAGACTCGGCACCGAGCATGCCCAGGTCAGGGAACGGGTGCTGGGCCTGCTGACCAGCAAGTGCGAGGAGGCAGATCTGCGGACGCAGCTGGTCGCCGACCTTGTCGACGTGGCAGAGGAACTCGCCGAGGTGCGGCGGCAGAAGGAGGCCGCGTTCGATGCGGGGGACCTCGACAGCGCCTCTGCGCTGCGCGACCGGGAAAAGCAGCTGCTTGCCGGCAAGCTGCGGTTGGAACAGCACCTGACAGTCGGCGTGAGTGGTCAGGCCATAATCGCGGAAAACCAGCGACTGCACCGCGAGCTCGATCGCCTGCGCGACCTGCTCCGCCAGCACGGCATCGAACCGGACGGAGGCACCGCCCGAACCGCCTGAGGCCCGATCCGGCCGAAGCGACCGCACGTTCTGGCCAGCACGATCCCTGGTGCAGAGAAGCTTGAATAAGTACGGCACGCCTGCGGCCTGGCACTAGCTTCGGCGGCCACGGCTCAGTGGCCCGCGGCCTCGGGGGCGCTGACCCGGGCGTTGATGGTGAACACCGCGACGAGAGCACCCACTGCGAAGATGACGGAGCCGGCGAGAAGGCCGGCAACGTAGCCGTCTGTCAGCGCCACCGCCATGGTGTGGCCCGGCAGGTGGCTTCTGGTCACTATCGAGGCGATCGCGGCCAGAGCGCCCAGGCCCAGCGCGCTGCCGGTCTGCAGGCTGGTATTGAGCAGGCCGGCCGCGATACCAGTGTCGCGTGAGGCGACCGCCGCATTCCGGTCACCGTGCAGCCGACGAAGGTCAGCCCGGTGCCGACACCGCCGGCCAGCATGGCCGGGAGCATCACCGCGTAATAGTTCGATGCCGGAGTCAGCGCCATCACGTACCAGGCCAGTCCGCTGGCGCAAATGATCATCCCGGCCGCGATGACGGCCCGGGCGGGCCGGGCGCCGAGCAGCCGCGGCCCGAACCCGCCAGAGGCCAGACCGACGCCGGCCACGTACGGCAGGTAGGCCAGGCCGGTGTGCATCGCCGAGTAACCCCGCACGTCGTCGAGCACCAGCATGAGCTGCGCGGTGGCGATGACGAGCAGCGCAAGGCCGAGTTTGCGGCCGATGGCGGGGGACGCCGCGGCCTGGGGGGCGGTTTCTGTTGCGTCCTGGGGTGACATGGCCCTCTCCCTGGTGTTCTTCCGGGCGTCTTAGGAGGCCGGCTCGCCGGCGGCGTTCCAGATGTTCAAAGTGGCGTACCTCGGCCCCCACTGCTCGCGGAAGGCGGTGAGCAGCGGCAGGGGGAACTTACTGAGGATCGCGTCGAGCGTGTGCGGGCTTGCCTCGCTGAGCAGCCAGGGCATGTACACCGGCGCGTCCCGGCGGATCCGTTCGGTGTGGACCTGGGAGAAGTGCTGCCACTCCTCCGGCGTCAGCGAGGCGTCGATCAGGGCCAGCCCGTCCGACTCCTCATGGGCCAGGTGTGCGGTCAGCTTCGTCGCGAGCTCGTCGATGATGTCGCCGAACCGCTGGTAGCCGTAGGCCGGGTCGGCCGCGGCCGAGTCGATGGCCTGGAGCAGCGGGTCGATTGCGGCATGCTCGGCCTCCAGCGCGTCCACCAGTGCCACCCGGTCGGGCTGCTCGGCCACGCGGGCGCGCAGTACCGGCCACACGGCGTCATCTTCGGACTGGTGGTGGACCAGCAGGAACTTCTTGAACAGCTCCCACCCCAGCGCGGCTTGCAGCAGCTTGCCGGGGTTGTCGTCCCGCCGGCCCGCGATCCGCCCGACCTGCACGAGCTCCCTGCGCAGCGCGTCGTGCATCGCGAACATCATGCTCATGTCGAGCTTGAATTCCATGGTTCCTCCTTGATCCGGGCGTGAGCGGATGCCTCGGGCAGGCCGCCAGCCTGCGCTGGGCGTCTCGGTGCTGCCGTCTTCCCAGATAATGACATTCAGTCTTGTTTAAAGTCAAGTTTTAAAAAGATCTCAGTATGTTTAGCTTCCGGGTTCCGTCTTCGGATAGGATGCCGGGCATGACCACTCAGTCGGTTGGCGATCGTTCCCTGCCGCTGCGCGAGCGCAAGAAGCTGCGGACCCGCCGCGCGCTGGCCGACGCGGCGCTACGCATGTTCACCGAGAAGGGCTTCGACGCGACCACGCTGGACGAGCTGGCCGCGGAGGCCGAAGTCTCCAGGAGCACCTTCTTTCGCTTCTTCCCGGCCAAGGAGGCCGCGGCGATCGAGGCCGAGGCCGAGCTGTGGTCGGCCTACCTGACCGCGCTTGCTGACCGCGAGCTGTCCGGCGCCATCCTCAGCGAGCTGCACCAAGCACTGGCCGCCGCAGCTGCCGGACTCGATCCCGGCTGGGACGAGCGCTTTCTCGCCACCCGCCGCCTGGTGGCGGCCGAGCCAGCCCTGCTCGCCTATGTCGAGCACTATCGCGCCGGGATCAAAAACCAGGTGATCGCCTGCCTCGCGGGCAAACTCCACCTGGACCCCGAAGACCTCCGGCTGCACGTCCTGGCCGAACTCGCTACCACCGCCTGGAGTGTCTCTGGCCGCCACTGGGTCCGCCACGACGGGCAAGGCGGCCGCAAGGCGCTCATCGAACGCCTGGACGGCGCAGTCAAGGCCATCCCAGCCAGCCTGGACCTGTCCGCACGCCCGTAGCCTCCCGGCCCAGACCGGCGAAACCTGAGGGTCATATCACACCGTTGCGCAGAGATCGGACACGACTACGGACCGCTAGCGGTTGCTGCTCGGCTCCTGTTGCTGGGAGGCTATGCAGGTGGTGACTGGGTTCCTCGTCGCTCCAAAGGTCGCCGGTGACATCTGGCCGGTCCATCTCCGCAATGAAGAGTCACCGGGCTTCTACCGGCCGGGCGTTCAGGTCGGCTCCGTAACGACCTGGGCCGAGCTGCTCGAGTTGGCCTCGTCCCGGCATGTGAACAGGCAGGACATCAGCGGACCTGGGTGGGCGGAGATGATCAGAGAACTAGGGCCTTGCCCTGCGGCCTAAAAGGCAGCGCTCAACGGTCTCCAAGCTGTTCGAGCCGGTAAGGATGGCTGCATGACACTAGAACGCGCCATCGCGCCGCTTGAAGCGGACGAGCGAGTGACACTCACGGCGTTCCTGGACTTCCAGCGTGCGACCTTGGCCCTCAAATGCGCTGGGCTGACCGATGATCAGCTACGGGAGCGGGCGGTACCGCCGTCCAGCCTGTCCCTGCTGGGCCTCGTCCGTCATATGGCCGAGGTGGAGCGCAACTGGTTCCGCCCCGTGCTGGGCGGCGAGCAGATGTCTGCGATCTTCGCGCCGGACATGGACTGGGATGCTTCGTTCCGCGACGTCGCTATGGCCGGCGCGGCCGAGGCATTCGGTGCCTGGCAGGCTGAATGCGAGCATGCCAGAGCGCTCGTGGCCGCCGCGCCGTCTCTCGATGCCACCGGGAACCGGGGAGGAGAGCGGTTCTCGCTTCGCTGGGTGATGGTGCACATGATCGAGGAGTATGCCCGGCACAATGGACACGCGGATTTGCTCAGAGAACGTATAGACGGCTCGACCGGGGAATAGCGGGCAGCTCATGAGTCGGCCTGTCGGTAAGGGAGCTACCACCAGCCGCCATCTGAGGTGTTTCCGCAAGTCATAGGGTTCATGACGGGTTCCGGGACGCGATTAGGGCTGCACTGTCAGTATTGCGCTGGATTCGCGGGGTGTTGCCTGTCCGCC
>WNFB01012887.1_pt1 | contig 10031 bp, 10 predicted proteins | sample 5400501 | NCBI WGS metagenome assembly WNFB01 (sample SAMN13153341, study PRJNA577476) | soil metagenome | isolation source: 200 cm saprolite under Douglas fir tree site 2 hole 1 | place: USA:California | collected 2015-04-18
CTGGTGGTCGGTGGCTACGGCCTGTTCGGCGTGATCGTCGAGGCCGAGCTCGATATCGCGGATAATCTGGTCTACCAGACCGGGCGGCACGTGCTTGACTACAGGGTATTTCCGGCGCTGTTCGCGGGCGAGATCGAGAAAGATACCGATATCGGCCTGATGTACGGCCACCTCTCGACCGCGCCGAGCACCTTTCTGCGGGAAATGCTGCTCTATACCTACACCAAGGTCGATGGCGAGGATTTCTCACGCGCACCGCTCGGCGAGGTCAGCGGAACAAAACTGCGGCGGCTGACCATCAATCTGTCGAAGCAGGGCCCGCTGTTTCAGGAATTGAAATGGCTGTCCGAGAAGCACATCGAGCACCGGATGGAAACCTGCACGGTGACGCGCGCGCAGGCGCTTCCGTCGGCCGAGGCGTGCCTCGTTAGCCGCAACGATCCGATGCACGATTCCGTGCCTTACTTGCGCAACTCGCTACCTAACGACACCGACATCCTGCACGAATATTTCATTCCGCGCAGTCAGTTCGTCTCCTTTGTCGATGGCATGCGCAAGGTGCTGACCGAGAACAAGACCAATCTGCTCAACGCGTCGGTGCGGATCGTGCATCAGGAGGAAAATTTCCTGACCTATTCGCCGGAGCCGGCGTTTTCGCTGGTGCTCTATATCAACCAGACCACTGACGACGAAGGCAACCAGCGCATGAGGAAGGCGACGGAAGAGCTGATCGATCTCACGATCGCCCACAAGGGCCGGTTCTTCCTGCCTTACCAGCTCTATTATTCGCGCGATCAGCTGCAGCGCTCCTACCCGCAAATCAACGAATTCTTCGCGGCGAAACGCAGATACGATCCCGGTGAAGTCTTCACCAACACGTTTTATCAAAAATACGCCACGTAGAACCGCCACCCATCAGAGGCTTGCGGCACGTTTAGGCGGCAAGCCGCCGCAGCCGCCGGTTTGTTCGGCATCCAGCACCAGCAGCGCGCCCGCCGTGTAGAGCCGGGCCACGAAACCGGCGTCATCGGAACGCGCGATCGTGACATAACTGTTTGACGTGAGGATGTGGCCGTCCGCCTTGACGACGGCCGCCAGGGCTCGCGCCGGCGGGCCGACGATCGCCATCGACTTGCCCGGTGCCGATGCGAAGGTCAGGGCGACGACGATCGCGAACCAGCCGGCGGCGACCAAAGCGGTCGCTGCAGCGACCCGGCGCAATGGCCGCAGCCCGGGCGAAGGAGGTCGTCTGCTTTCAATAATCATAGAAGTGCTCGATGCTCGCGCCCCTGGCCTTGAGTGCCCCATTGATATCGACAAGGCGATCAATCCTAACCCGCAAGCCGGCCCGGCGGAAGCCGGGTTTGGCGTCGAGATCCAGCGAAAACAGCTCGGTCGCGTCCTTCACGTCCAGCGTCGCCGATTTCGGCGCGATCACGGTGATGAGAATTTCGTGATTGCCGGCGATCTCCGCAATGGCGAGGCCTTGATCCAGCAGGCTTTGAACAATCTCGGTCAAGTCCTTGTAGCGCGGCGTCTGCACCAGCTGCCATTCCGGCGTCAGCGCGCGGACCTGTTTGATGCGCGGCTCTTTGGCCAGTGTCGCGGGCGGCAGCGTCGCTACCACGAACATGATGTCGCGCGGCTCGTCGTCGCTGGAGGCGTCAAGCGCTTTCTGGATCAGCCAGGCATAGCCGATCTTGATGAAGTATTCCGCGCCGAGCGCGAAGTCGCGCTCCCAGGTGCGGATGTGGCTCGGCGTCGGCGCCGAGATCGCCATCAGGCCGTGCAGCTTCTCGCCGAACGGATATTTGTACCAGGGGATGGTGTAGAGAAACGCGGCATAGTCCTGCAGCACCGTGCGCGCATAGTCGTCCTGCGGGGTGCGTGCCGGGCCTCTGATCCATTCGGTGATACGGCCGATGGTGTTTTCGTAAATTCCCTTGATCGCGTATTCGGCGGAATAGCTGACGCCGATCACATAGATCATCGACTTGACGTCACCTAAGGATTCGCCGGTCGCCGGCACGGCGCGGTTGATGGTGCAGAAGCTGCGCCAGAATCCCAGAATATGCGAGAGGTAGCCAAACTGGCTTTCGCTCGAAGAATCGAGAAAGTGGCCGAAATCCTCGAACGAATAGACGATGTACCATTCGGGAAAGGTGAAGAAGGTGTTGGCCTCCTTGCGCCGATAGCCTTGCTCGTTGATCGCGGGCAACGCTTGACCCGGCGCGGAGGATGCCGCGACGGCAGCGGCCGGGCGGCAACTCCCCTCAATGTAAGTCAACGACACGATGACGGAAAGTGCGATCAGGGTCGCGATGGACGCCAAGATGCGCCGCAGGCACTTAACCATGGACGGCTGCCCGCGTCCGTGGCGCCAGCACATAGCCGATCAGGATCGCCATGCCGCCGAGCGCCAGATGCGGCGCATTGGTGAAAATCCGCGTCATCAGCGGCAGGGCGCGGATGCCGTTGATCAGGATGCCGAAGTCGAGATAGCCGCTGCCGGTGAGCAGGCCGAGCACGCCATCGGCAAAGTAGAACACGCCGAACAGCTGGAAGAACAGTTCCGAGGCGCGGCGCGAGCTCAGCGCCGCCGTCGGAACAGGCCGAAGATCATGTCGCTCTGATCGATAAAGGCCGGGACATATCCGGTGATGATCACAAAGCTGAGCAGAGCCGCGTAGCCCCAAGCGCACAATCTGATGATATCCATGATCGTCTCCAGCCAGCCGAATCTGTTCCGAGCTTAAAACTTCCCAAGCGTCATGCGAACTTCCGCGACCAGTTCGGGCAACGGCTGCGATCCATCGAGACGAAGAACGGGGCAGGGCAGAGTGGTAACCCACTCCTGATGCCTTGTCAGACTGCGGCCTTCGCGGATGTGAATGCGGCAACTCTTCATGGCGCTGGTTCGAAATCTACCGTCCCGATGGCGTGCGCAGGCCGTGCCAGGCATCGCGCACCTGATGGTAGTGCACCTCCGGCAGATAATCCGGCGTGTTGAGCGCCAGCGTCTTGACGTCGAGCTTTCCGATCGCGCTGAGCAAGGTGTAGGACGCGATCACGCGATCGCGTTGGGCGCCGATCAGCCGCGCCTTCGCCGAAATCAGATCCTGCTGCGAATTCAGCACGTCGACCGTGGTGCGCTGGCCGCCCGCCGCTTCCTTTTGCACACCTTGCAGCGCCACACCGGCGGCGCGCACTTCGGATTCGGAAGCCGCCACCGCGACCTTGGCGCCTTCATTGGCGACCCACGCGCCGGTGGCCGCGGTGCGCGACTGGTTGCGAACCCGATCGAGCACCTGACGGCTTTGCGCGGCCAGTTCCTTGGCCTGCCGGGTCTGCGACGCCGCGGTGCCGCCGTCGTAGATCGGCGCCGTCATCTGGCCGAGGATCGAGGCCTGATCGGTTCGGAATGTGGTGAGGCTCGGATCGGCGTCGCTGCTGTGGCTGGCATTGCCTTGCACGGTAATGGTAGGCAGCAGGCTGCTTTCGGCGACGTGAATGGTGGTCGAGGCGACGTCGACGTCGAAGCTGGCGGCGATCACGGCGGGATGGCCCTTAAAGGCGAGGTCGATGGCTTCCTCGCGGCTGTGCGGCAGATAGCGGTCGACGGTTTCGGGGGGGCGCAATTGCGCCGGCGGATTGCCGATCACCTGGGTGTAGGTCGCCTGGCTGATGGCGAGATTGACCTCGGCGGCGTTGAGATCCGAAAGGCCGCGGCTCAAGCGCGCCTCCGCCTGCGCGGTGTCGGTTGGCGTCACGTCGCCGGCATTGAGGCGCCTCTGGGTGATGCCGAGGGTTTCCCTTAAAAAGGCGACATTGGAGTGTTGCGCTTCGACCAGCGACTGATTGGCCAGCACGTTGGTGTAGGCGGTGACGGCGTCGAGCAGCACGCCCTGACCGACATTGCGCAAGGCTTCGCGGCCGGACTGCACCTGCAGCTCCGCCACGCGCACGCTGTTGGCGGTCTTGAAGCCGTTGAATAGGGTCTGCGTCACCGTCACCCCGATGGTCCAGGGCTTTAGGCTGGCCGATTGGAACGTATTGTCGGGCAGCAGGTTGCGCACCGCCTGCAGTCCGGCGCTGAGACTGGCGATGATCTGGGGCCGGTAACCCGCCAGCGCCTGCGGTACGTTCTCGTCGGTGGCGCGTTGCCGCGCCCGCTCGGCGTTGAGCTGCGGATTGGACTGATAGGCCTTGGCCAGCGCCTCAGGGAGGGCCTCGGCCCGGGCTGCGGTTGCGGCAAATCCGACGCAAGTCACGACGCCAAGACAAATGCCCGATCGGAGCACGCGCCTTGCCACGTGGCCAGCCTTGGCGGCACGCCCAATCATGTGATCCCGCAGCAATTCCGCCGTCCGCACCCGCCGACGACTTCGACAGATTCACCTGTTTAGAGCGCGATGCCGCCACAGGCAAACCGTGGAGCCGAGAACCCTCCTGATTTCAGTGCTTTGTTGCCGGTTCGTCACAGACGAATATCGGTTGCAAATCCGCTTGGCTGCGTGGGATGCGTCCGATTCGAGACGCCGGCTCCAATCGCGCCGGGCCAGCGCTGACTGACCGGTTCAGGCCAGTTCCTCGGCAATCGCCTTTTGAACTTGCCGCCGCTCTGACATCCGGCGCCGGTGGGCCATGACTTTTGGGAACCTGGAGGGATCCACGCCGTCCTGCTCCAGCCATTGCGCCATGGTGAACAGGTAGGGATCGCAGATCGTATAGGTTTCGCCCATCACCCAGGGCTCTCTCAGCGTGTTTTCCTCGATCAACTGGTAACATGCCGCGACGGACTCCGGGACCTTGCGTTGCATGGCCGCTATTGCCGAGGGATCATCGGCCCAGCGATACCCGCGCATGCGGTGGGCGTGCGCTACGTGCAACGTCGAGCACAGATAGCTGTTGAAGGCCTGCACCTGTGCAAACAAGAACGCATCATCCAGCGGCGCCAGCCGCACTTTCGGAAAGCTCTGTGCGATGAATACGAGGATCGCGGGCGTCTCGGTCAGAACACCCTTGTCAGTCACCAATGCGGGGGCGCGCCCTTTGGGATTGATGGCGAGATATTCCGGCTTGCGCTGTTCCCCGGCGGCGAAGCTGATGCGCACGGTGGAATAATCGGCAGCAGCATCTTCCAACGCGATATGCGATGCCAGCGAACAGGTATCAGCGGCGTAGTACAACTTGATCATGACGACCTTTTCCCTCGACCGATGGCTGGCGAATTCATAGCCGGCGCAACGCCGTCGCCTCAATCGGCAACGCCGTCAATGATGATGAAATCCGCGTCCGCATACCTCTGGCGAATGGACCGCGCGGCCTGATATTCCGGGCTTTGATAGCAGGCCATGGCCGTCGGGCGGTCCTTGAACTCGACCACGACATTTCGTTCGCGGGCGCTTCCTTCCATGGTTTCAAATTTCCCGCCGCGCACGATGAAGTTTGCGCCAAATTTCTGGAATGCGGGGCCGGCCGCCGCCAGATATTCGGGATATCTCTGCTCGTCCCGGACCGAGACGCGTACGATCCAATAGGCCTTCGACATTCTCGTTCTCCTTCGGTGTTTCCAGATAGGGGATGGCAAACCATCGCCTGTGCCGTGGTCTTTACCCGCCGCGAACGATCATATAAAATGAATAATTGTGATACGATTGATCTCATGGAGAGATGAATGGACTTGTCCGATCTACAGATCTTCAGCGCGGTGGTGCGCGAAGGCGGCGTGACGCGTGCGGCGGAGCGGCTGCATCGGGTTCAGTCCAATGTGACGACCCGTATCCGGCAGCTCGAGGAGGATCTAGCCGTTCCGCTGTTCATTCGTGAGGGCAAGCGGCTGCACCTCGCGCCGGCCGGTCAGGTATTGCTTGCCTACGCCGAGCGGCTGCTTGCGCTTGCCGATGAAGCGCGCGGCGCCGTTCAGGATGCGAAACCCCGTGGGACGTTCCGGCTTGGTGCGATGGAGAGCACGGCGGCCGTCAGGCTGCCGGGGCTGCTCAGCGAATACCACCGGCGGTATCCCGGGGTGGTTCTGGAATTGCGCACCGGCAACCCGCAGATTCTGGGGAGCGCCATCCTGGCGGGCGAGCTCGACGCGGCACTTGTCGCAGAGCCGATCGCGGACGAGCCATTCGAGAAGACGTTCGCCTTTGACGAAGAGCTGGTGATTGTTGCAACGGCAAATCATCCGCCGATCGGCAAGAAAGGCGGTTTGCCAAGGACCATCATCGTTTTCGAGCACGGATGCCCGCATCGAAAGCGGCTCGAAGACTGGTATGCCAGCCGTCGAGAGATGCCGGAACGCACCATCGAGTTGGCATCGTATCACGCCATGCTGGGCTGCGTCGTTGCGGGCATGGGGATCGCCCTGATCCCGAAGAGCGTCCTGGCGACATTTCCGGAGAGAAAGCGTTTGAGCATTCATCTTCTGGCTCGAACGGAAAATCGTGCGCAGACCGTTCTGATCTGCCGCAAGGGAGCAGGTTCGGCGAACGTCAAGGCTTTGCAGGAGATATTGCAAGGCCGCAAGCTCGCATCTTCATCAAAAATCCGGATAACGGGCATGGAAATATAATAGTTTCAATAGGCAGCGTTCGATTCTCGGGGGACTACCGGATGTTCCGGTTCGCGCCACGCCAGACGGAATATTCATGCCGAAAAAGTTCACCGACCCCGATGCGATTGCGGAGCATATCATCCGCGATGTCGGCACCCATCTGGTGGTCGGCCTGCCGCTCGGGCTCGGCAAGGCCAACCACATCGCCAACGCGCTCTACGCGCGCGCCGCCGCCGACCGGACGATCAACCTGACCTTCTTCTCCGCGCTGACGCTGGAAAAGCCAAAGCCTTCAAATCTGCTTGAGCGGCGCTTCATCGCGCCGGTGATCGAGCGCCTGTTCGGCTCCTATCCCGATCTCGCTTATGCCGACGCGCTGCACGCGGGTGCGCTGCCGCCCAACATACAGGTGATCGAGTTTTTCTTTCTGGCGGGAAGATGGCTGCGCGTGCCGTTCGCGCAACAACATTATATTTCCGCGAATTATACCCACGCTTCGTCCTATCTGCTGGCGCGCGGGCTCAATGTCGTCACCCAACTGGTGGCCAAGCGCGTTGTCGATGGCGTGACGCGCTACAGCCTGAGCTGCAACACCGACACCACGCTGGACATCTTGCGCGCCCGCGCAGAAAACCGCGCGTCGTTCAAACTGATCGGCCAGGTCAATTCCGAACTGCCGTTCATGCCGGGCGCCGGCGACCTTCCGGCGGATGAATTCAGCGCGGTGCTCGATAGCCCCGAGACCGATTTTCCGCTGTTCGCGCCGCCGTCCGAGCCGATCACCGACACCAAATATGCCATCGGTCTTCATGCTGCGAGCCTCGTGCGCGACGGCGGCACGCTGCAGATCGGCATCGGACAAGTCGGCGACGCGTTGGCGCAGGGCCTCATCGTGCGCCACCGCGACAACCCGCGGTTTCATGCGATCATGAAGCGGCTGGCGCCGGACGCGCCGGTTGTCGCCGAGAACAACGGACCGTTCGAACAGGGTCTCTATGGCGTCAGCGAAATGCTGTTCGAGGCATTTCTCGGCCTGATCGACGCCGGCATTCTCAAACGCGAAGTCGACGGCGTGTTGCTGCACGGCGCGTTCTTTCTCGGACCGAAATCGTTCTATCGCGCGCTGCGCGAGATGGCGCCGCAGCAACTCGCGCGCATCCGGATGATGCCGGTATCCTTCACCAACGAGCTCTATGGCGATGAGGACTTGAAGCGGCGCGCCCGCATCGACGCCCGCTTCGTCAACAATGCGATGATGGCGACGTTGATGGGGGCGGCGATTTCCGATGGCCTTGAAAATGGACAGGTCGTAAGCGGTGTCGGCGGCCAGTACAATTTCGTGGCGCAAGCGTTCGCGCTGCAGGGTGCGCGTTCGATTCTCACGGTCGAAGCGACCCGGCAGGCCGGCGCCAAAGCGCAATCGAACATCCGCTGGAGCTATGGCCATGAGACCATTCCGCGGCATCTGCGCGATGTCTTCATCACCGAATATGGTGTCGCCGATGTCAGGGGAAAATCCGACGCCGATGTGATCGCGGCGATGCTGGCCGTTGCGGATTCGCGCTTTCAGGCCGAACTCGCGCGGCAGGCCAAGGACGCCGGCAAGCTGCCGAAGGAGTTTGAAATACCGGCGGCGCACCGCGACAATCACCCGGATCGGATTGCAGCTGCGCTGAAGCCTGCGCGCGAGGCCGGCCTGCTGCCGCAGTTTCCGTTCGGCAGCGATTTTACCGACACCGAGCAGCGGCTTATTCCGGCCTTGCAATTGTTGCAGGACGCGCAACGCGCGCCGCAGCGCTTGCCCGGGATGCTGTGGCAAGGTTTGACGCGCACCCCGGATGCTGCCGACAGCGAAGGCCTGGCGCGACTCGGCCTCGATGTGCCCAAGACATTGTCCGAACGCGCCTACCGCGCGCTGGTGAGTGCCGCGCTGGCGAGGAGCAGGGCGGGCCGTACGTCATCTTAACGACATCTGCCACACACTCGTGTCCCGGACGCGGTGCAGCGTTCTTTACGGTGCACCGCAGAGCCGGGACCCATCTAAATCGGGTGCCGAAATATGGGCCCCGGCTCAGCAGCGCACCGCTACGCGCTGCGCAGCGTCCGGGGCACGAGATCTACCTGTTCTTGTTCACCGGCTTGCGCTTCTCGATAAACGCCGCCATGCCTTCGGAGCGATCCTCCAGCGCGAAGGTTGCGTGAAACAGGTCGCGCTCGACGTTAAGTCCCTCGGTTAGCGGCGTCTCGAACGCGCGGTTGATGGCGCTTTTCGCCATCTCGGCCGCGGGGCGCGACATCGAGGCGATCTTTTCCGCGACCGCCAGCGCTTCACCCATCAATTTGTCCGTGGGCACGACGCGGCTGACCAGGCCCGAGCGCTCCGCTTCGGCGGCATCCATCATTCGCCCAGTGAGACACAGGTCCATCGCCTTGGATTTGCCGATCGCACGGGTCAGCCGCTGCGTTCCACCGATGCCGGGGATGGTGCCGAGCGTGATTTCTGGCTGGCCGAATTTCGCGGTGTCGGCGGCGATGATGATGTCGCACATCATCGCCAGTTCGCAGCCGCCGCCGAGCGCATAGCCGCTGACGGCGGCAATGGTCGGTTTGCGGCAGCGGGCGACGCGGTCGGCGCCAATCCCGATGAAATCGCTGGAAAACATGTCGATGAAGGTTTTCGGCTGCATTTCCTTGATGTCGGCGCCCGCGGCGAAAGCCTTTTCGCCGCCGGCCAGCAGGATGCATCCGATTCCGTCGTCGGCTTCGAGATCATCGACCGCCGCGGCGATCTCGCCAAACACGCCGAACGACAGCGCATTGAGCATCTTCGGGCGATTGAGCGTGATAATGCCGACCGCGCCTTTGCTTTCGACAATGATATGTTCGAACGTGCTCATGGTTCACCCCGCGCTTGATTTCGCGCAATGTGCCCGCTGGCGGGGTGAGCTTCAAGTGGGGCGAATCTGGAGCCAAAGTGAGCCCGACTGCGTCACCCCCAGGTGAATGCAACTGCGTTCACCCGGGGATGACGGTCATCGTCAGCTCACGCCATGAACATGCGTACGGCCGAGGCCAGCGTCAGAACTCCGCCGCAGGCCATGAAGATCTTCCCGATCAGGGAGGTCCGGTCCACGCTCGAACTGTCGTCGCTATTGGCCACCACGGGTTCGTCGGGCGAATCGGCCGAGGCCATCGCCTGGGCCGGCGCGTCGGCCGATGTCGTTGCCGGGGCCGGCGCGGACGCCGCGCTTGCAGGCAGCGTGCGATCGACATCGTTGAGCTGATCGGGGGGAAGAACCTGGGTCTCGGCGGCAGGCTGTGCGTCAGCCGGTTTTTCTGCCGCGGCCTGCGGAACATTGTCCTGCGCCGCCACCTGCAGCATATCGTTGGCCCGCGCGGTCATGGCCCTGGCGTTGTTGTCCGGCGTGTCGGCGGTTGCCAGCAGCGCATTGGCGTTGGCCACCGACGGCGG
>WNFB01007110.1_pt1 | contig 10030 bp, 11 predicted proteins | sample 5400501 | NCBI WGS metagenome assembly WNFB01 (sample SAMN13153341, study PRJNA577476) | soil metagenome | isolation source: 200 cm saprolite under Douglas fir tree site 2 hole 1 | place: USA:California | collected 2015-04-18
CCCTCGCGTGTGATCTCCATGGGGCATCTGCGCACCTGTCGTGCAGCACGCATCGCGAGCGTCGTGGCTGAGCGCGCCTGTACGATAGGCGCGAACAGGGCGTGATGTTCCACATTTCCCGTGGCATCTCGTGCCGACCTATGCCCCGACCTTGCCACGCACCCTACGACGTGCCGCATTGACTCTTGGCCGTCATGTACGTACGATACGCTCCGGTCCGTCTCCCTCGATGCGCGCCGTCCGGATGCCACGCCGAGCGCGCGCCAGCTCCGCACGAGCCGCCTCGGGCAGACGGGCGCCACAGAAGAAGCAACGCTTAATCTGCAAGGAGCAACGGGTAGTGTTTCAAAAGTGGAGATGGTGACTCCTATGGCTTTGATCTACAAGGTGCTATTTCCATCTATATCCACGTTTGAAACATCACCCGAACCAGTACGTCGTCGGGTGGTGTCCCAATGGGGTTTGAGGCCCCCCGCTTCCCCAACCGCCTTTTCCCGAGGCCATCGTCCCGGGGCACGCCCGAGGCGCTACCCTAACCCATCCTGAGACGCCTGTCCAGATCCCGGTGCTCGTGTGACCCGTAGGCCTCAGCGCCACAGCAATACGAGCGCACTCGAGGCGGAGATACTGAGGATTGCCACGCGCAGCCGAGCAGGGCTGATGAACCCCGCGAGGAGCGGTGCCACGAGTAGACCAGCGACGATGCCTGGCAGCAGCCCAGCCGCCAGCTGCAACTGGAGCATACCGAATAGGCCAAACACGGCGAGAGCGACAACGGAACCCAGATACGCAACAAAGAAGAACGCTCCCAGCATCGCGCGAGCTTGGTCTGGTTGTGCATGCTGCAACACGAGCGCAATGGGTGGGCCGTGGATACCGACCATCGTGCCCATCACCCCAGCGGCGCCACCTCCAGCGAACAGGGCTGCCCGTGTGGGCCGTACGCGCAGACCTGCAACGCTCAGGGCAACCGCCAGCAGTACAAGTATGGCGAAGACCTTGCTGAAGTGCTCGGTCCTGATCGCACGGAGAGCGACAGCGCCAAAGATAGTGCCAGTCGCCAGGCCAAGCAACGCGAGGCCGAAGCTCTTTGCGTCCACGGCATGCCGCTCCCGATAGGCGGAAGCGAGCGCGAGTAAGGAGCCCGCGAGCAACATTGGTCCAGGGACGAGCCGCGGATCGAGGAGCGCGAGCAGCGGCACGGCCAGCAGGGCGAGACCGATGCCGACCGACGCCTGGAGCGCGGACGCAATGGACATGATGGCATTCGCCGCGATCACAGTGACCAGCGGTACACCAGGCTCAAGCATGGGCGCCTCTGCGTTCTTGGAGCCTCACACTAGCGCTCGTGGGACGCGGGAAGAGACGTGCAGACGGCAGCCACCTCATACACCTGGTCCTCACAAAAGACGTCACTCGGGCACACAGGACAATGCAAGAAGGTACCACCAATGTGGGAGAGCGCTGCATACCACCGATGTTTGCCCGTGAGGAGCGGGCCACTCCCTCCCATAACGCCCACATGCACTGACCACCCTATGCGGGGATACCTCCCGCCCTTCAGCTCGACCTGGCGAGTCGCTCTCGCACTTGGCGCGCCACGGTCCCCTGATCAAGCGCTTTGTGGAGATCCCCACTCTGCCGCAGACAATCAGTCTCCGTCCATGTAGGGATCAGATGCACGTGGGCATGGAAGACGGTTTGCCCAGCGAGCGTCCCCTTGTTTTGGAGGATATTATGGTTCTGTCGCAAAGTTGCTTTTTCGAGAATCTGGGAGTCTGTAAGTCCTTGAATTCCTGAGACCCGATTTTTGGATTTTGCCCCAAAAATCGAACTTTGCGACAGAACCCGTTCAGCAACCACGAAAGAGGGGTTTTCCGGACGTGCTCGTCGGCTACATGCGGGTGTCGAGCGACACCGATCGGCAGACGACAGACCTGCAACGCGACGCGTGGCTCGAGGCGGGGGTGGATCCGCGCCAACTCTGTGCCGACAAGGCGAGCGGGGCGCGGGATGACCGACTCGGCCTCCAGCAGGCACTGGCCTCTGTCCACCCCGGCGATTGTCTGGTGATCTGGAAACTCGACCGGCTCGGCCGCTCGCTGCCGCATCTCCTCCAGATTGTCACGACTCTCCAGGCGCAGGGCGTGGCCTTTCGCTCCCTGACCGAGCAGATGGATACCACCACGCCGCAGGGAGCGTTCTTGCTCAGTGTGTTCGGGGCGCTGGCCCCGTATGAACGGGCCTTGACGCAGGAACGCATCAAAGCGGGCTTCGCGGCTGCGAAGCGACGCGGGAAACGGGGCGGCCGGCCCCAGGCCATGAGCGACGAAAAACTCGCGGCGACCCTGACCGCCCTGCAAGGGGGCGCCAGCACAGCCGCGATGTGCCGGACCTTCGGGGTGAAACGGACCGCGTTGTACGATGCGCTGGGACGTGCCACCCCCCAGCTCGGGCCACACCGGGCTGGCGGCGCGTCACCACGTCGCACCCTGCAAGTCAGCCCCACCGCCAGGCCGAGCCCCGCAGCGGTAGTCCGCCCGCGAGCCCCGCAGAGACCTGCGGCGCCTCCGTCGTCTTCCAGCGTCAGAGGTCTCTTCAGCATGAAGGGGAGTCAGTAAAGAACGGTCTTCCTGTGTTGCTCTCCATGAACGCGTTTCTTTGCCGATGGCCTCCGGGTTTGCCGTTTCTACGCAAGGTCATGCACCCTGGGGGCCACCTCCTCCATCAGTAAGCGCAGGGAGCGCTGCATCAGCGCATGGTCGTCCGGGTCCTGGGTGATGGCGAGCAGATGCCCAAAGCCACCGACCTCCTCGTGGAGCTGGCGAATTTTGTCGGCGCACTCCTGGGGGTCCCCGACGATCCAGACGTGCTCCATCATGTAGTCCACGTCGATCGCCTCATCGGGCATGGCGGGATCCAGCTTGATATACCGCAGGTTGCCTTGCGCTTTGCGATTCACATACTGGTGCTCGTCAAAGGGCCGCCCTAACACAATCCGAGCCTCTGTGCGCGCTGACTCCGGGGTCTCGCCGACATACACCTCCCGTCCGATGCGGAGCTGATGGCGGTCCGCTTCCCGGCCGGTGCTGGCCGCGCCTTCTTCCACCTTCTCCCAGAGATGCCGGACGTGATGCGCCATCAGGTTCGTCATGGGTATCCAGCCTCGCTCTCCGGCCATGCGGATGGTGTCCGAATGCGGCGTGGAAGCGGCTACCCCGATGGGCGGATGGGGCTTCTGGTAAGGCTGATAGTACAGCCTGCGCCCGAGTTGCGGGTCAATCTCCGGAGCGTGCACCTGATAGTACTTCCCTTCGAAGCCGAAGTGGCCACCCTCAGCCTGCCACAGCCCCAGGATAACCTCCAGGGCCTCCTTCCCCCGCTCCCGCACTTCGTCCATCGACGTATATTCGACCCCGTACAAGTGCAGATCGGTCGGGAGTGACCTGACACCGATACCCCAGTAGAAGCGCCCCCGGGCCATATGGTCCAGCATCGCGATACGGTGGGCGGTATCCACGGGGTGGTGGAGGGGGAGCATCGTGACCCCGGTGGCGAAGATGATGCGCTCGGTGAGCGCCAGGGCTTTGGCGATGAGCAACTCTGGCACGGGGGCATTTTCCCACGTCTCCGTGATATGCTCACCAATCCACGCCTCGTGATAGCCCAACTGGTCGGCCTGGACCAGTAATGCTGTGTCGCGGTCATACGAGTCGGCAAAGGACCTTCTGGGTGGATGTAAAGGCATCATGAACAATCCAAAGTCCATCCTTTCCCCCTGTTAATCCTGGCGGGCTGGGCCGTTGGTGCCCTCTGTTTCCATCCTCACCCACCCTTTGAGGTGGGGGCAATGGGGTTGCCCTGAGCCATGGGCTATACCCGACAAAAAGGAGTGTAGTGGCGCCCAGGGACGAGGTCAAGCACCCGAACGCAGTGGCGTGCGATTCCATGTGGGAAGGTGGGTTGTGTACCTGCAACGAACGGCTCATTGTCGGACCCGCATCAGGGGATATATCTCCCTTCCATCCTTCTCAATACTGCGGACAATTTTGGCTGAACGGGTCGCGAGTTTTGTACATCGGCCTCACCGCTTGAAGCATAGAGAGAAACCTTGGATGGATGCGGCACGTACCCCCGGAGCGCACGGCCAAAAAACGCTGCGCTCACGCATATGCCCGTTCCACGCTCGGCCACGGCATACCACACTTTTTCTGGCGGCACCGCTCGCGTGTGCCGCTGTCACCATACACGTTGGCTCATGCGAAAAGCGTCTGCGCGACGGAAAACTCGCAACCAGTTCATACGTTTTTCGACACGTTTTGCTGGGCAGAAGGCAGGCGCTGTGCCCTGTCGAACAATCGGAAGCTTGTTGGCATTGGGAGGCAGCAGAGACGTTTGCTCCCCTGGCCAACACTTCGGCGTCTTCCCTTCTCTCCTCAACACGCTGGCGTATTTCTGGAAGCCGCTTGCACGGTGTATGAGGCTGCGGAATCCTGTACAATGCGTGTCTGGACGACGCGAGGCGGGACACCAGATCAGAGAAGGAGCTTCCTGTGCGGCCTAAGACGGTCAGGCTCGTCGTGATGCTGGCGTGCGCCCTCCTCACGACGTCGCTCGCCGCCCGCGCGCAACAACCGGCACCGGCCATCCCGGTGATCGGGTTCCTCAACCCCCAATCGCCTGGTCGTTTCGCGCATCTTGTCGCCGGGTTTCGCCAGGGCTTGAGCGACGCCGGCTATGTCGAGGGCCAGAACGTGGCGATCGAATACCGCTGGGCGGAGAATCAGTTCGAGCGCCTGCCGGCGCTGGCTGCCGATCTGGTGGACCGCCACGTGGCGGTCATCGTCGCAACGGCTGGTGCACCGCTCACGGCACAAGCCGCGACCGCGACGATTCCGATCGTCTTCGTCATGGGCGAACTGGACCCGGTCAAGGCTGGTCTCGTCACGAGTCTCAACCGCCCGGGTGGCAACCTCACCGGCGTGACGCCGATTACCTCCGTACTCGGGCCAAAGCGCCTGGAGCTGCTCCACGAGCTGGTACCCACGGCCACCGTGATCGGCATGCTCGTGAACCCGCATTTCCCGGATGCCGAGACCCAGGCACGCGAGGCGCAGGACGCTGCGCACGCGCTCGGGCTCCAGCTCTATATCGTGCACGCCAGCAGCGAAGACGAGGTCGACACCGCCTTTGCGACGTTTCCCACCCAGCATATTGGGGCGCTCCTTGTCGGGAATGATGCGTTCTTTCTCAGCCAGCGCGACCACCTCGCGGCACTGGCCGCGCGTTACGCGATCCCCGCCATCTATTCCTTTCGGGAGTATACGGTGGCCGGTGGCCTCATGAGCTACGCCCCAAGCCTGACGGAGGCGTATCGCCAAGCGGGCCTCTACACCGGCAAGATCCTCAAGGGAGCCAAGCCGACCGACTTGCCGGTGGTGCAGCCGATGAAGTTCGAGCTGGTTATCAACCTCAAGACCGCCCAAGCCCTGGGGATCACTGTCCCCCCGATACTCCTCTTCCAGGCGGATGAAGTGATCCGCTGAGGCGCGCGAGATGACTCAGGGGAACTCTTCTCAAGTGCCCAACAAACGGACAGTTTCTTGGTGCTCGGAAATCGTCCCGATTCCACATCACAAAAGCGCTAGAAACCGCATCGCGAAAATCTGGACAAGCTTGTAACCGATGGTGTTAGTCTCTGACAAACTGATGATCATAGGTAGGTACTTTTAAGTATTTGATTTTGTTGTGGATTTTTATGGCGATCCATCCGAAACTCCTCTTGGGTGTGTGGCTTTGGATACCACGAAAGGAGTCCCCGATGGATCACGGACAACCGAGCATGGTCGCTGACAAGTTCCAATGGGTGTTTTCCGAACCGCTGCTCAATGCCTGTGGCAAAGACGTGCAGTTTTGTCGCCGTCAGCGCGTCATCACGCCCTTGCGCTTGGGCCTGGCGCTGACGGCGATCTGTGCCAGCCAGCGGGTCGAGACCATCGCCGATTTCCACCGTGGCTTCCATGCCCTTTTTGGTACCACCGTTACCTACAAAGCCTTCTATCACCAAGTGGCCAAGCCCCACTTTGCCGCTTTCGCTCGGACTATGGCGGAACGGCTCATCAGTGACATGACGCTGAAAGTGCTCCGGTGCGAAAAAGGGCGTGCGTGTGGCGCGTTTCGCCACATCGTCATGCAGGACGGGAGTTCCTTTGCCATTCACGACGGCTTGCGCGAGGTGTTTCCTGGGCGTTTCAAAGCCGTGAAGCCCGCAGCGGTCGAACTCCATACCACGATGGACCTCCTCTGCGATGCTCCTACCACCGTGGTCTTGACCCCTGACACGGCCAGTGCACAAGCCTTTTTGCCCGAGCCCGCCTCCCTGCGAGCCAGTGTGCTGCTGGCGGATCGTGGCTCTCTCGACTTGCACTCTATGCGCCGCGTCCAGGATGAGGGCGGCTTCTTGCTCATCCGGGCCAAAGCGGGGATGCATTCGCAAGTCGTCGAGGCCTTTCGCGAGGACGGCAAACGCCTGCGCTCGCTGCGCAACAAGCCGCTCAAGGCCATCCATGCCACACTCCCCAAACGCCAGCGGGTCGAACTCGGGGGGCAGGGGCAGATCGACGGACACCCCCTGTGCCTGCGGCTGATTCTCAGCTGGAACCCGCGTACCAAGAGCTTCTGCTATTTTCTGACGAACCTGCCACCCAAACGGTACCCCCTTGAGGTGATCTGTCGGGCATACACATGGCGCTGGCAAGGAGAGATCTCCCAACCACACTACGGCTCAAGAGCGCGCTTGTCCCGCGCCGCCGCCTGCGGTACCCCTGAGCGTATTGGCTTTGTTGCAGCTGTTCCCGTGGTGTCACCATCGGCTCGACGAGCAGTCAGGAGATGTCGTATGGGCACGCCCGACCACGCTCCCCCCCGCCTGTGCCTCTCCGTGCCACTCACGTCACGAGCCCCCAGGAGGGGCCGCTGCCCCAGCTCTGGCCCTCGCTGCCTCCGGCGCAGCGGCGGCGTCTGAGCCAGCTCATGGCTCGCGTCATCGCCCGGCACCGCCGGCCTCGCCCGCAGGAGGGGCCCGATGACTGCGCCAGCGCTGCAACCGCGAGGGGTGCGAGGGGTGGCCGCGCAGCTGCAGGAGGATCCTCTGCAGCGCTGAGCGATCGTGTAGGTGCGCCAGTCCCCTCCGCAGCACGTCGTCGAACCCGTGGAATCCACGGCCAGGCCATAGGCCTGGGTGGACCGCGCCGTCGCCGTGGGGTGGTCGCGCGCCCGCGTCGGCGTCATGGATGAGGAGCAAGGCCAAAGCGGCCAGCGTATGGTGACCCGCTTGGGCTTTCAGCGCGTGTTAGCCGCGGTCAGCCTGGACCATGTCGGGCTGCTCCTGGGGCTGGAGAGGCGTCGCTGGGCGCGCTCGCACAAGGACGGGCATCAATGGCTCGAACGCTGTGCCAGCTTGCGGACGTTGTGGGCGGCTGCCGATGGCCTCGATGAGCCGACAGACTCCAACGATCGCTGCCTGTTCGGGCTGCGTGGGAGGATGAGCGAAGCGGCACTCTCCCTCAGGCAAGGCCGGAGGTGGGAAGGCATGCGCACCAAGGCGCGGCGCGGTGCCCTGCGGCATCCTCCTCCCATGGGGTCTGTCCGGAGCCCTGCCGGCGATGACCCGCTCGATCCCGATGCGCAGGCCCAACGGGTCGTGCGCCTCATCTGTGACGTCTTCGAGCCGCAGGGCACTCTGCATGGCGTGCTGCGCTCCCTGGTGGCACAGGACATGCGCGTGCCGATGCGCCCGCACGCGGGTCTCAACCGGGGGCCCCTGGCGGGGCGGCGGCCGACGCGGATGACCTGACACAACCTGCTGCACCCCCCGATCTCTGCGGGGGCCTCTCGCGGGGGCCATCGCCAGCGAGACCCGCGCCCGCACCAGCCCGGCCGACGCAGCACTGGCCGGACCATCCATGGCCCTGCGGCCTGCGACGTGCTGATCCCCCATCGATTTCCCGCCTACATCCGCTGGGAGCGGTGTGCCGCGCTCCAGCCGCGCTGAGCCGACAACCGGGCCAGGGCTGCAGCGCGCGGTGCTCCCCGCCAAGGCCCCGCCTGCTTGGTGGGCTGGCTCGTCTGTGGGCGGTGCGGGCGGCGCGTGCGCGCGGCCCACGGCGGCAAGGCGCAGCACGTGCGCTCCACCTGCATGCGGGCGACCAGTGCTGCCGGGGGGCCCGGCTGCCGCAGGCTGGCCGGGGCGTTCCTGGAGCGCTTTGGGGCCGCACAGGGCAGGCAGGGGCTCCAGCCGGCGTCTCGCGCGTTGCGTCTGGCAGCGGAGCAGACCCTGCGTGCCGAACGCGAGCCGGGCGCGGCCCAGTGGCCCCAGCGCCTGGAGCGGGCGCCCGCTCGCGCCCAGCGGGCGGCCCGGCAGGACGCAGCCGTCGAGCCGGCCAAGCGCCTGGTGGCCCGGGAGTGGGAGCGGCGTTGGGCAGAGGCGCTCCGTCACGAGCAGCCGCGGCAAGAAGCGGAGGCCCGGTTCCGACGCGCGCGGCCCCTGGAGGTGCCGGGGCGTGAACGCGAGGCGCTCCGGCGCTTGGCGCGGGCTGTCCCCGCCTGGTGGCAGGCACCGGAAACGACCGCGCAGGACCGCCAAGCGAGCGTCCGTGGGTTGGTAGAGCGCGTCACCGTCGAGGTGCACGAGGCGAGTGCACAAGTCGAGGTGCCGGGGCCGGGGGCTGGGGGCGTGACCAGGGCGCAGCGCCTCCGTCGTCCCGGCGCACGCTCTGAGCAACGCTCCCATGCTCCAGACCGTGTGGCGCACCTTGCTGGGCGGCGCCAGACGGGCCACCGCTGTGCGCATTGCCACGCAGCGCAAGCGCCCTGGCTATGCTCCTCCGAAGCGCACAGAGCGCTGCACCGGGGAGACCGTGGCGCGCTTGTTGCGTCGGCGTGGCGTGCATGGGCCCCGCCCGCGGGCCCTGGACGAGGCGCGTGTCCTGCGCCCGCACGAGTCCTGGCGCGCCGCTGGAGCCCGGGAGGTGCCCAGGCCGATGGCCCCGTGCCACAAGTGGCCACGCTGGGGCGGGGTCCACAGCCGCACGGTGACGGTGGCGTCAGGCCGCTGGGCCCGCTGGGCCGACGCTGACGCACTGGCGCGCCTCCGCCAGCTGCGTGCCGACCACCGCACGTGGCCCGACCCCCGTTCCCCGCAGGCGCTGCCCACGCCGCAGCGCCGCGCCAGGCAGTCGCAACGCGCATGCAGGAGAGGCACCCGGGTACGGCTTGCCCCCCAGAGGCGGGCTGAGGGGCCGCACCAATCGAGAGGATTGTGCCATGACAGCGAGCACAACGAGCCATCTGACACATAGGGCCGCCGGCTCTCAAGGAGTCCCCCATGGCGACCGCGCCCGCACACCGCCGACCACGAGCCATCGACAGCGCCCTGGCCGGTGACCCGCTAGAGGACATCTGTCGGGAATGGGCCTGCGCGAAAAGTTGGCCCTACCCATGGCGGGAGCGCGACCGCGCAACGGCTCCCTCCTGGAGCGCAGCGCTGCGCAGACGCCCCAGAACCACCCCGACCACAACGTCCCACCGCATCGCACAGGTCGTCGTGGCCCTGCGCCAGACGCTGGCCCAGCATGGCATCGGCTGTGGGGCCGCTGCCCTCCAGCAGGCGCTCGCCCAGCAAGGGAGAGAGCCTGTGCCTGCACAGCGCCCGATGTCTCGGCTGCTCCACCGCTCTGCAACGGAGGTGCTAGAAACCAACCACCGTCATACAGCCGTGCCTCAGCAAGGCACTGTTCTCCCAGTCTTGACATGGCCCCATCGTCAAGGGAAGATGGCCACGTGAGGCGCGGCGTCATGGAGAGGACAGCGCGCCTGCTCTTGACGCAGGAAGCGGCGCTGAGCCAGGCACACAGCGTGGCCATCTCCAGAGAAAACACGCGGCGTATCCGTTTCTTGCATGTGAGGTTCACCTGGTAAAAGCTTCTCCCTTAGGAGGCCTTATGTCTGGTAGATGGAACTGGTGTTGAAG
>WNFB01007112.1_pt1 | contig 10030 bp, 5 predicted proteins | sample 5400501 | NCBI WGS metagenome assembly WNFB01 (sample SAMN13153341, study PRJNA577476) | soil metagenome | isolation source: 200 cm saprolite under Douglas fir tree site 2 hole 1 | place: USA:California | collected 2015-04-18
GTAGTGCCGCGCGATGACCTGCTCGAAGACGCGCCACAGCTCGTTGTCGGTCGGCGATGCGCCCGCCGGGCGGGGCCTCAAGATCGGCAGCACTTCTATGCTCGGATCGCCGATCACGCCGCGAATCTCGGCCAAGAATCTCTGCGGGTCTTCGCCGGGCAGGAGGCGCACGTCGAGTTCGGCGGAAGCTTCGGCTGGAATGACGTTGGTTTGCGGGCCGCCGCGCATCACCGTCAGTGAAATGGTATTACGCAGCAGATAGTTCCATTCGGAATTTTCGGTCAGGCGTTTGCGGAAGGCCGGGTCACCCAGCGATTTCTCCAGCCGGCAGAAGCGCTCGACCTCGCGCGGAAAGCGGACACGCGCCTGTTCGCACAGCTCGCGCTGGGCCTGGGGCAGCACTTTGAGCGGCGTTTCGTAATTCACCACGCGCGCCACCGCTCGCGCCAGGCGGTGGGTCGTGGCGTCGCGCGCCGGCACCGAGCTGTGTCCGGCCATGCCGCGCGCCGTCAGGCGGAGCCAAAAAGGCATTTTCTCGGCTACGTCCACGCCCCACAAGGGCACCTCTCCGCCTTCGATGACGTTGGCGCTGCCTTCGTTGATCAGGTATTCGGCGCCGGCGAGCAGCTCGCGCTTGTGTTGGATCATCCAATCGGTTCCGAGCGAGCTTACCTCCTCGTCGGCCACCGCCAGAAAAATGATGTCACGGGCGAGTGGTGCCCGTTCGCGTTTGAGCGCGATCATGGCCATGGCCTTGGCCATTCCCTCGCCCTTGGTGTCCTGCGCGCCTCGGCCATAGACTACCCCGTCGCGAATTTCGCCCGAGAACGGCGGCACGCTCCATTGTTGGGCCTCGGCGGTCACCACATCGGTGTGGGTGAGCAGGATGATGGGACGCTTGCTGCCGTCGCCTCGCAACCGCGCGTAGGCGTTGGCGCGCCCCGGCGCAACTTCGAAGACCTGGCATTCGATGCCTTCCCGGCTGAACAGTTCGCAGAGGAATTCCGCGGCAGGCTTCTCGTTGCCGGGCGGATTGCTGGTGTCGATGCGCAGGAATTGTTGAAGCAGCTCGACGGCGCGAGATCCGTACTTCGTGAGATCGATTTGCGCGGCCGTTTGCGCCGCGGCCGGCATCGTTGGCAGCACCGCGAGGAGCAGAACCGAAGCGCAAGAGAGAGATTTGCTGGTCCAGCGCAATTGGGAATTCCGCAAGCCCGCGCTCATGGCGCTCAGACCGCCGGCGTTTTCGTCTTGCGGGGAGGGTTGAAGAACGGGAGAGTCACGGTCGTGGCCGTAACTTTGTGGCGCACGGCTTCGACCGTCAACTCCATCTGTAGTTTGGAGCCGGGCTGGGCATATTCGCTGCCGATGCTTGCCAGAGCGATCATCTTCTTGAGCGTCGGCGACCACGTGGTCGAGGTCGCCTTGCCTACTTGCTTGCTGCTTTTGTAGACGGGCACGGCGACGCGCGAGGCCATGCTGGGCACCTGCGGCGCCAACTCGACCTCTTCGTAGAGCTGTTCCACTTCCGTCCATTCGAGCTCCAGTCCAGACAGTTGCCGCTTTGGGCCCCGGCCGTGTTCCTCAATCAGCGCCGAGCGTCCAATGAAGTGCTCCTTCTCGAGGTGGACCAGCCGGCCCATGCCGATCTCGTAGGGCGAATATTTCTGCGATTCGATCAGCGCCTTCTTACTGCTGATGTAGTCCACATCGATCAGCAGGAACCCCGCCTCAATTCGGGCGATATCCAGGGCAATCATCCCCGCGGGATGAATGTCGAACGCCCGGCCCTCCGCCATCAGCGTATCCCAGACGCGCACCGCGTCGTTCCAGGGAATCCAGATTTCGTAGCCGAGATCCCCGGTGTAGCCCGTCCGTGAAATATCCACCGGGACGCCGGCAATCTTTCCGCTGGTGACGCGAAAGTACTTGAGGTTGGCGATGTCCGCCTCCGCGATGTGCTGCAGTAGCCGGCCTGAAGTTGGACCTTGCAACGCCAGCGCTGCCACCTGCTCGGAGATGTCCTCGATCTCGACGTCGAGGCCCAAAGCGTTCTGCCGGAACCAGCGCAAGCTTGGGTCCGCAGCCGTCCAGCGGTAAGTATTCTCGCCGAGGCGCGAGATAGTGCCATCGTCCACCACCTTGCCCTGCGGGTCGCACCAGCAGCAGTAGATCACCTGGCCGGGCAGGACTTTGTGGATGTCGCGCGCGATAACGCGGTTCACGAGCTTCGTTGCGTCCGGGCCGGTGACCAGGTATTTGAACAGCGGCGTGACGTCGATTAGCGCCGCGGCATTCCGGATGGCGTTGTACTCATGCTCGTGGTGGGTTTCGTATGCGCTGACTGCGTAGTAGCCCGACCACTCGCGATAGTTCAGGCTCTCGCAAAGCTGAAACGTCCTCTCGTGAACCGCAGTCCCGATCGGCACAGTTCCTCCCGCTCACACATTGCTGCGCATTGGTGTCATGACAACGCAAGCTCGACTTCACCCAACGGCGGCGGAATTATAGTCACCACGTCTCGATCCCGGCAAGGTGCGCACCGGCTGCCGGCGACCGATTTCGACTGGACTGGCACGATTTTCAAGCGAGGCGCTGCCTTGTGGGTGCTGGGGATGCCCGGTAGAATGGGCGCTTCTTTTGCTCCGGCGCAATGGCATTTGTGCGCTTTCAGAGGCTCGGAAATCGATGGACTCTCAGTACGATGTGATCGTCATCGGCGGCGGGCACAACGGCCTGGTAAACGCCGCCTACCTGGCCCGCGCCGGGAAAAAAGTAGTGGTTTTGGAGCGGCGGCATGTGTTGGGCGGCGCGGCCGTCACCGAGGAAATTTTCCGGGGTTTCAAGTTTTCTGTCTGCTCTTATGTTGTCTCCCTGCTGCGACCGGAAATCATCCGGGAGCTGGATCTACCGCGCCACGGCCTTGAGCTCCTGCCGCTCGATGGCACCTTCACGCCGATGCCCGACGGGAACCATCTGTGGCGCATGAATGACCACGCCAAGACGCGCCGCGAAATTGCGCGCCACTCCCGGCTCGACGCTGAGGCCTATGAGGAGTTCGGCAAAGCGATGGTGCCGATGTGCCGCTTTGTAAAGCCGATGCTTGCCATGACGCCGCCCGATCCGACCAGGCTGAATCTGGGCGACCTGAAGCCGCTGCTCGTGTTCGGCCGGCGGTTCCAGGCGCTCTCTTCCGAGGACAAGTACAACCTAATCCAATTGATGACCATGAGCGCTGCCGATTTTCTGGACCAGTGGTTTGAGACCGACGTGCTCAAAGCCACCATGTCGGCCTCGGGAATCATCGGCACGTTTCTGGGTGTGCGCTCGCCGGGGACGGCGTATGTCCTGCTGCACCACTACATGGGTGAAATTGACGGGGCGTTTCGCGCCTGGGGCTTCAGCCGCGGGGGCACGGGCGCGATCTCAAACGCCATTGCCGCGGCGGCGCGAGAAGCGGGCGTCGAAATTCGCACCCAGGCGCCGATTGCGCGCATCCTGGTCAAGAATGGCCGCGCCACCGGCGTCGTGCTCGCCAACGGTGACGAGATCCTGGGCCACGTCATCTCCTCGAGCGTTGACCCACACCAGACCTTCCTCAAAATAATAGAGGCGGAGCAGCTTCCCGGCGAATTCCTCGAAGAACTCCGGCGGTACAAATTCCGCGGCTCGTCCGGCAAAGTTAACCTTGCGCTGGACGCCCTGCCGGACTTCCGAGGCATGCCCGGGCCGGGCGTGCATCTGCGGGGCGCGATTTCCATCTCGCCGAGTGTCGAGTACATGGAGCGCGCCTACGACGACGCCAAGTACGGCAATTTCTCCCGGCGCCCTTACATTGATGTCGTCATCCCGAGCCTGACCGATCCTTCCGTGGCGCCGCCGGGCAAGCACGTGCTCTCCTGCTTTGTGCAATACGCTCCCTATAAACTGAAGGAGGGAACCTGGGACGAAAAAAGGGAAGCGTTTGGCGATACAGTAATCGACACCCTGGCCCAATACGCTCCCAACATCAGAGATATCATTCTTGGCCGCCAAGTCCTCACGCCACTCGATCTCGAGCGCGAGTTCGGGTTGACCGAGGGGAATATCTTTCAGGGCGAGCTTTCGCTCGAGCAGTTGTTCTTCCTGCGTCCCGTTCCCGGCTGGGCGCAGTACCGCACGCCAATCAAGAACCTCTATCTGTGCGGCTCAGCGACTCATCCCGGCGGAGGAATCATGGGCGCTCCCGGGCGTTTGGCGAGCATGGCAATTCTGAAGGACTGGAAGAAGCGGAAGATTTAACCTATGCCCGGAGCGCAGAACATCGTCATTATCGGCGGCGGCCACAACGGGCTAGTCGCAGCATTCTACCTCGCCCGGGCCGGGTTCAAGCCGCTGGTGCTCGAGCGCCGCGATGTGGCCGGCGGCGCAGCGATCACCGAGGAGTTCTATCCCGGCTTCCGGTGTTCAACGCTGGCGCATTCGAGCGCGCTGCGTCCGGACATCGTAAAGGACATGCAGCTCGAACAGTTCGACTTAGAGATGATCCATCCGGACCCTTGCGTATTCGCGCCATCTCCCGATGGCCGCGCCCTGCTGCTTCGTTCCGACCCTCGCCGATCCGCCGCCGAGATTGTTAAGTTTTCTACAAAAGATGCTGAGAAATATGTCGAATTTCACGATGTACTTGGCCGGATTTCCAGCGCCATCGGCCACGTACTGTCGGTCACACCGCCCTCGATCGATCATCCTAGCGCGGCCGACATGTGGAACTTGCTCAGGGCCGGTCGGGGATTCCGCCGGCTGGGAAGGAAAGACATGTTTCGCCTGTTGCGCTGGGCCCCAATGGCGGTGGCCGATTTGGTTGCGGAGTGGTTCGATACTGAACTTCTGCGCGCCACCGTCGCGGCGCGCGGTATCTTTGGAACCGCGCTCGGTCCGTGGTCGGCAGGCTCGAGCGCCGTCTTGCTGCTTCGAGCGATGGGAGATGGCAACCCTGCTGGCGCAGCCGCGTTCCCCCGCGGAGGGATGGGCGCCCTGACGCAAGCCATGGCGACAGCCGCGCACCGCGCCGGCGCTGAGATCAGGACCAACGCTGAGGTCAATCACATTAACGCGAAAGCCGGCGCGGTGGCCGGAGTGGTCCTGGCCAGCGGTGAAGAGATTGCCGCGACGACAGTGGTCTCGAACGCCGATCCGCGGCGAACGCTGCTGCGTCTGGTTGATCCCGTGCATCTTGATCCGGACTTCGTCGTTAAGATGCAGCACTACCGCTGCAACGGGACTGTGGCCAAGGTCAACCTGGCGCTTTCGGGTCTCCCGTCGTTTTCGGCGCTTGAAGGGCCAGCCGCGGGCGGCTGGGGAATGCAGCGGGCGCTGGCGGGCCGAATCCACATCGGCCCGGAGATCGATTATCTCGAGCGCGCCTTCGACGACTCAAAGTACGGCAGTTTTTCGCGCCAGCCCTATCTCGACATCAGCATTCCGTCGCTTTCCGATGCGTCGCTCGCTCCGGCGGGTAAGCACGTAATGTCGGTTTGCGTGCAGTACGCTCCGTTTCAGCTAGACAATGGGAATTGGCCGAGCCAGCGCGAGGCTCTGGCCGAGATAGTGATAAACACCATTGCCGCATACGCCCCGAACATTCGCGATTTGATCCTCGGCGGCTCGGTGATCACGCCGCAGGACCTCGAAGCGACTTACGGACTTACCGGAGGTCACATTTTTCACGGGGAGCTGGCGCTCGACCAGCTCTTTACGATGCGCCCGCTGCTCAACTGGGCGCGCTACCGCACACCCCTCAAGGGTCTCTACCTCTGTGGCTCCGGCACTCACCCCGGCATCGGCCTCACCGGGGCGTGCGGCGCCAACGCCGCCCGCGAAATCCTAAAGGATCTTCGCTGATCGCCCGCATACTGCCGGGTCTGAAGGCCCGGGCTACATGGCCACGCGCGAGCACATGGCTAAAGAGTCTGTGTGAAAACTCCAGTTCTTCGTCAGGGCACACCTTCAGGCGTGCCGCAAGTCGGGCCATTTCAATATCTCTTAAGCGGCTTCAGGCGCTGAGGTCCGATCAATTCGGAGTTTTCACACGGACTCTAAAGCCGTGGCCTGACGGATCACCACCAGCGTAATTTGGCGTTGCGAACGGCCGATGGCGCCTTGTCCGGCTAGCGGGGCGCACAGTACAATGGCGCCAGAGACATCCTGAGGAGGCCAGACCGCTATGGTAACCGTCGAAAGGAAAATCCAACGCGGCGAATTTTCGAATGAGCCGTTCGTCAATTTCTCCATGCCTGAAAACCGCAAGGCGATGGAAGACGCCCTGAAGAAGGTCGCGGGCGAGTTGGGCCGCGAGTATCCGTTGTACATTGCGGGCGAAAAGATCACCACGCCCGAAAAGATGACTTCGATCAATCCCTCGCACCCCAACCAGGCGGTCGGCTTCTTCCAGAAGGCTACCATCGAGCTGGCCAATCGCGCCGTGGAGGAGGCCAATCGCGCGTTTGAGCGCTGGAAGCGCATCCCGGCGGAAGAACGCGCCGAATGCTTGTTTCGCGCAGCAGAGATCCTGCGCCAGCGCAAGTTCGAGATGGCAGCGTGGGTGTGCTATGAGGTTGGCAAGACCTGGCCCGAAGCCGATGCGGATATCGCCGAAACGATCGACTTTTGCGAGTTCTATGGCCGCGAGATGCTGCGCCTGGCCGGCCCGCAGCCGTTGACGCCGATGAAGGGCGAGAAAAATTATCTCGTCTATATTCCCCTGGGAGTCGGCGTGGTCATTCCGCCATGGAATTTTCCCTGCGCGATCATGGCCGGGATGGTCGTGGCCTCTGTGGTGACGGGCAACACCGTCGTGGTGAAGCCCTCGGGCGACTCGCCCACGATCGCGGCGAAATTCGTGGAGATTCTCCATGAGGCTGGCGTGCCGAAGGACGTGGTGAGCTTCATCACCGGCTCGGGCAGCACAGTGGGCGACGCGCTGGTGAAGCATCCCCAAACGCGCTACATCGCCTTCACCGGCTCCAAAGAAACCGGCCTGCACATTGGCGAACAGGCGGCCAAGAAGCAGCCCGGCCAGATGTGGATCAAGCGCACGGTGCTGGAGATGGGCGGCAAGGACGCCATCATCGTGGACGACGAGGCGGACCTGGACTCCGCGGTCGAAGGCGTCACGGTTTCCGCCTTCGGCTATCAGGGGCAGAAGTGCTCGGCGTGCTCCCGCGCGATCGTAACCCAGAAGATTTACGACGCTTTCCTTGAGAAGCTGAAGGAGCGCGTCGCTAAGATCAAAGTCGGCCCAGCCGAGGACCCGGACAACTTCATGGGCCCAGTGGTCAACAAGTCCGCGATGAAGTCCATCCTCGACTACATCGAGGTAGGGAAGAAAGAAGGTAAGCTCATCACGGGCGGCGGCCCGGCGAAAACTGCCGACGGCTACTTCATCCAGCCCACCGTGATTGCCGGCGTCAGCCCGAAGGCGCGCATCGCGCAGGAAGAGATCTTTGGCCCCGTTCTCGCCGTTATCCCGGCAAAGGATTTTGACAACGCACTCGAAATCGCCAACGACACCGAGTTCGGCCTGACCGGCGGCGTTTATTCCCGTAACCCGGAGAAGCTTGAGAAGGCTGCAGAGGCCTTCCACGTGGGGAACCTGTATTTCAACCGCAAGTGCACCGGGGCGATGGTCGGCGCGCATCCCTTCGGCGGCTTCAATATGTCGGGGACGGATTCGAAGACCGGCGGGAAGGATTACCTGCTGCTGTTCCTGCAGGCAAAGACGGTCGCGGAGAAGATTACGAGCTAAGTGGGCGCGCCAGCCGCTGGGACAGACGATACACCGGATAGCTGGCTGCCAGCAGAACCAAGGTCCAGAGGCTGTTGCGCGTGTCGCTCATGACCGCTGCCGCCAGAAAAGCGATCGAGCCTGCCAGCGCCAGGGCTGTCGTCCACGGATATCCCCAGGCGCGATAGGGGCGCGGCGCATCCGGCTCGCGCCATCGCAGCACAAAGACCGAGACGAAAGACAGCGTGTAGTTGGCGACGAAGAAAAATGCCAGCAGCGCGATTACCCTCTCGAACGTGCCGCTCAGAATAAAGAGCACTGCCACTGCCGCGCTCGCAAACAGCGCGACGCTCGGCGTGCCGCCCTCGTTCACACGCACCGCGCGGCTGGAGAACAGCCCGTCGCGGCTCATCGCGTAAAGTACCCGAGTAGCCATCAGGTGATAGGCGTTGATGCCGCTGAGCATCGAGACGACCATCACGCTCCGGATAATTTGATCGCCGTGGGCCCCGAAAATTTGTTGCGCCGCCACGCCCAGGGCGAAGTTTTCCCCGCCGATGACGGAGACCGGAAGGACATAAACCAGCGCCGCATTCAGTAGCAAGTAGATGGCAGTGATGGAGAGCACGCTCCCGAACATGGACCGGGGAATATCGTGCCCGGGGTTCCGAACTTCTTCGCAGAAGTAGATGACCGCGTCCCAGCCGTCGTAGGTGTAGATCACCGCTTGCAGCGCGAGCACTACTGCACCGGCCAGCGCCAGGCCCGCCGGAACATGTGCTGGCGGGCCTGCGGCAACGGAGTGGGAGTTGCCGCCCAGGACGAAGCACGCCACCACGAGGGCCAGAAACGCCAGGGTCTTCAGCGCCGCGGTCAATTCCTGCGCGCGGCTGCCCCAGCGCAGGCCGCGCCACTGCAGGAGGGCAAAGGCCATGGTGACGAAGGTAGCGACGGCGACGGTTCTGCCCGCTAAGGCGGGGAGCAGCGCGCCGGTGTATTCCCCGATGACGATTGCCACCGCGGCGGTGGTGCCGCAGGTCGAGATCCAGTCGCTCCAGCCGACGATAAAGCCCGCGTACGGGCCGAGCGCGCGGCGCGCAAAGTTGTATTGGCCGCCGGAGCGCGGGATCATCGTGCCGAGTTCAGCCAGCGAGAACGCACCGAGTAGCGCGTAGAGCCCACCAGCAACCCACACACCCAGGAATAACCAGACGTGCGGCAGCTTGAGGGCAATTTGTCCGGGCGTGCGGACAATACCCGCAGCGATCGTGTCGCCGATGGCGACGGCCAGGCCGAAGCCCACACCCAGGATGCTCAACAGCCGGCCGCGGCCGACGGACAACGACGCTGGTAGGGCTGTGGGCAAGTGAGGAAACCGACTAGTGGCGTTCCAACTTTCTGAGCCAGTTTCTTTTCACAAACCAGCGCCTGATGCCAGATTCTCTTCCCAACTCGTCGTTCGGCTCAAGTAGTTGGAATGGCGCTAGCGCAGCGCGGTGAGCGCGGTGATGTGCTCCGGCGTGGTGCCGCAGCATCCACCCAGGATGCGACCGCCGTTACGCTTCCCTATCTGCTTCCAGTGAGCAGCGACTTCGCGGTACCTGGGCGGCGGATACTCGGTCGTGAACAACCACTCGGGCGGATCGAACCGCCCGATGTGCGCATAAGCTCCGATGGGCACATGCGCGTGCGACGCCAGCTCGGCCATTCCGGCGGTGATGTCGTCCGGCGGGGCGCAGTTCAACAGGATGGCGTCCACGCCGCGCGGCTCGAGCTCCGCGACGGCCTGCGGGAAAGTTTCGCCAGTGAATAGCCGCCCGCGCTCGTCGGGCACAAAACTGATCCAGCAGGGCATGCCGATATCCTTGGCCACTTCCAGCGCCGCGCGCGCTTCGGGGATGCTGTTAACCGTTTCGAGCAGGATTAGGTCGGCGCCGGCATCCTTCACCACCTGGAAAATTTCGCGGTACTCGGCGCGGGCCTGTTCGGCAGAGGGAGCCAAGTCTGGACGAAAGCACCACTCGAGCGTGGTCACCGCGGCGGCAACGGCTACCGGCCGGGTAGCAGCTGCGCGCTGGCGCGCTTCGAGGGTGAGGCGCACCGAGGCGGCCAACATCCGGTTGGCGCGCTCGTCCAGGTCTAGCGCGCCGATGTGGCGGCGGTGAGCGACATCGCGGAAATGGTTGTCGAACGCGCGGCGGCAGAGCTGAAAGCTGTTGGTACTGAGCACGTCGGCGCCGGCGCGGATGTAGTCCTCGTGGATGC
>WNFB01009127.1_pt1 | contig 10028 bp, 8 predicted proteins | sample 5400501 | NCBI WGS metagenome assembly WNFB01 (sample SAMN13153341, study PRJNA577476) | soil metagenome | isolation source: 200 cm saprolite under Douglas fir tree site 2 hole 1 | place: USA:California | collected 2015-04-18
CGGCCCTGGACAACTGGGTGAACCTGAACCTGGTGGAGACCCGGACGTTTCCCGACGGCGTGCTCCTGACCAGGTACGAGACCAGGCGCTGAATACCCGACCTCGGATCGGCGCGGGCTCGGGCCACCCAAGGATCCCGCGGCCGTTAGGGGATCGGCTTGCGACACACGCCGACCCTGCCAACGTTGGGAACGCGGCATCGTTCGAGATGAACAGCCACTAGCACCGACGCACAGCCGAGAGCAGATTCTCGCGCCGCACGTCGGGATCGCTGGAGGAGATCGTTGACTGCGCCTACGTAAACGCGCAGCAACTCAAGGGGCCGGTGCTTGTCGGCGACTGAAAGTTATGGAAACTCGAACTCTAGAAAACAACCCGACACTAAGGAAATACAGCCCGAGGGCACCGACCGAGAGCCTGCCCGCGATGCACAGGACCCCCGGTCGGTCCCTAGCCTCTACGCGCTCTTAACGTGACCAGCGGTTGGCGGATGCCGACTGAGGGCTCGGTCCGAGAGCGTGTTTGCGACAAGAGTGAGGCGCTACCTCCATGGCTGGCACTCGATCCGCCATCTTCCGATTCAAATGCGCTCAACCTGGCGAGGGAAGAACTCGGCGATTGGGAGCAGCAGCCCGAGAAGCGACAGCACGATGAAAACGACCTGCCGAATGTGATCCCGGCCGGGAGGCAAGTCGCCCACCACGTGCGTCCCAGAATATCGGGTAGTACCAGAGCGAGAAGAAGGCCCAGCGTTCCCGGCGCCTGAACGCGGTCATCGTGATCATCACACCGAAGAGACTCATACCGATTTGGCCAGGGAAGAAGAAGCCGGTGTCGTAGTTGATTTCGTTTGACCCTCACAAAGCTCCTCTGGTGTTTCGGTCAAGCAGGAGCCGAACATGGCCCGATGCAATCAGGTTGAACAAATCCGCCCGCCAGGGCAGGACCTCACGCCTCGAACGCTATGAGCGTATGGCCTCACGATCCTGGGGCGTCTGGCAGCGCCGATAAGAACTCGGTCAAGTTCCGGTAGCTGATGGCCAAGCTCTCCAGCGGATCGCGCGTACTCTCGTCCTGTTCCACCACCAACCATTCCGCGCCGGCGTTACGGCACGCGTTCAAGATCTCGAGCCAATTGAGATTGCCCTCTCCGACTTCGGCCTGTACGACCTGGCCACCGACGACAGCCATGTCCTTGAGATGGACCAGAGGAGCACGGCCCGCCAGCCTGCGTAACCACGCGGACGGACTGGCGCCGGCTGCCTGCAACCAGTAGGTGTCTAGCTCGGCACTAAGCGCTTCCCTCGGCGTTTCTTCGAAGAGAATCTCGAGGCCGGTCTTTCCTTCCCATCGCTCGAGCTCGAAGCTGTGGTTGTGATAGGCCAGCCCCAGCCCATAGCTCGCCAGCTCATGGCCAATCTGGGCAGCCTCCTCCGCGAAGCGCCGGAAGCCGGCCGCTGAATGATATGCGGGCGGCAGGCTCGGCACGACCACGTACCGGCAGCCCCAAGCTCGGCATCGAGCGGCCACCGTGGACAGATCACCGGTCAGGCGCTCGAGCGACTCATGCGCAGCGCACGCCACTAGCTCCGCCCTTTGCAGTTCCTGACCGAAGCGCTCGGCGGCGCTGGATCCAAGCCCGGCAACCTCGACGCCGACGTATCCGATTTCGCGCAGCCGGCCGAGCACTCGGGCGAGTTGCTTTGGGTCGTGCAGCTGATCGCGAACTGTGTATAGCTGGGCCGCTATCACAGATTGAGTTGCCGAATGAGCTCGAGACTCGACTCGGTATCCCGGCTCGGCTTGTATTCAAGGCCGATCGCTCCCGAGTACTCTGCCGAACGCAAAGCAGCCAACTGAAGCGGCCAGTCGATCGTGCCGGTTCCTGGCTCGTGTCGGCCCGGCACGTCAGCGACGTGCACATGGCCAACCAGGTGACCTGAACCCGCCAGCACCTGCTGTGGGTCCTCGCCCATGACGATTGAGTGATACAGGTCATAGAGCAACCTCACTGCAGGATCGTCCACGTCGTTAATGACCTCCAGCGCCTCAGCAGTCGAATCGAGGAAATGACCCGGGTGATCGACCCGCGTGTTGAGCGGCTCGAGCAACAACCGAACGCCGGCCTTGGATGCGATCGGTGCGGCGCGGAGAAGCGCCTCGGTGATTGCGTCACGCTGACGGCTCCTTTCCACGCCGGGCCGAGCGTCGCCTGAAACCACGATCAGGTTTCGTGTGTTGAGTCGGGCCGCAAGCTCGGTGGACTGCTCTACTCCCCGGAGGAATGCGGCGTGAGTTTCGGAATCGACGAGGCGCCCGGCGGGCTCGGAGACAAAGCACGTGACCGCGACTGCGGTCTCACGCAGCGCTTTGTCGACCTGCTCTACATCCTTGTCATTCGTCGTCCAGAACTCGACTTGTGAGAAACCGGCAACGCCGGCCGCTCGAATCCGCTCAGGAAAGGGGCGGCCACCATCAGCGAATAGCCACTCGAGACATGGCGAAAGGATCAGGCTCTGGGCGCCTCGGTCACTGGATCATTTGATGCAGGTCAGTGGTCGTCATACAGGTGTCCATTCGAATAGCACGCCGACGGCGGACTCTCGGTTCTCCCGAAGCGTCTGGTAAGCCTGCGCGGCTTGCTCGGGCCGGAACCGGTGCGTGATCAGATCGTGGACGCGCATATCTCCCCGACGCAGGTATTCGAGGAAGAGCTCGCCCATCGCAGGGTTGCTCCACGGCATGTGCTGGGTGGCGACAAACCCGGCGTTGCCATCGTGGGCTCCAAAGACAGTTATTCCTTGCGTGACCAGATCCCCGGTCAGATGTTGTTGGCTCGGATAGCCAGAGTCGCCCACCAGAACCAGCTTGCCAAGCGCTCGGACCACCCTCAAAGCATTCGGAAATACCCCTGGAGCTCCAGTTGCGTCGAAGACAAGATCACAACCTCGATCTGCGGTGGCCGCCATGACGTCTGAGCGCGCCTCGATGACGTCGCGGCGGATCAGATGGGTTGCGCCGTGCTTGCCTGCCATATCCAGCCGGGGCAGCGCTGTGTCGATCGCGAAGATCTGGCGAGCACCTAGCAACCGCATGTACTGGACCAATAGCTGTCCGATAAGACCCAGGCCGATGATGGCCACCGTATCGCCGAGCGATGGGTTAGGCCTGCGCACAGCGTTCTGCGCGATTGTCGCCATGCCATACCAGCACGCATCGTCGTCTGAGACCTCCGACGGTATCGCGATCGACTGATCCTCTGGCACAACCGCCAGGCCCTGATGCGGCCCTCGTGTGGCGACGCGGTCGCCGACGAGGAATCGAGTTGCGCCTTCACCTCTCGCTACCACAGCCCCGGCCATGCAGTAGCCCGGCTGGAACGGGTACTTTACCCAGCCGTCCCAATGAGAGCCCGGCTCGTAGCGCCCTGACAGGCAGGTCAGCTCGGTGCCGGTGCTGATGAGAGTTCGTGCCGCTTGCACCAGCAGCTGGCCCGCGCCGGGCTCAGCCACTGGACTGCGAACATAGGCGACCTCGCCCTTACGCATGAACACAATGCCGTCCGCTTCTGTTTTCGGCGCGCTCAAGGGCCAGCCTTACTACCAACGCGGTCTGGGCCAATCGCTGATTGAATTAGGTCTGCACCGGCCAGGGGCGACTTGGCCTGCGGGCCCCTCGCGTGAAACTCACGTCGGACAAATCTCCTGTGATGGACAGCCGCATGCGCCCTGTGCACGGCTGGGAAGTCTATCTACTGCCTCACGTCGGGTTTCCCGACCACATGACTGCCCCAATGCTGGGGACGTGTTTGGGCTCGTATCAGGGCCCATGGCGACGGGCTCATCATGTCTTCGGGGGCCCAGACCGAAATCCCGAACGCGGATGAGGGGCATAAGCGCTCCGCAGCCGCCGGCTGACGCCAGGCGGCTCGGAGGAGCCGCCTGGCGCACGGAACTCAGAAACCCGCGCCGATCGCCGACCGCGGGATGGTTGCCAAGACTTGCTGCTGGTAGTAAACGTAGCCGCCCTCGTCAGCGGTCACGGTCGAGGGGTAGTGAGTCGACACGCTCAACGTGTAGATATTTCCATTGGAGATCGCGAGACCAAAGTAGTCGCCAATGAACGCGCGCACAAGACAAGGGTCGCTATGCGACGCGCACGCAATCTGGCCAAGGCCATCGACGTGCTGCGCCGGTTCCATTGGATCCCACGTGTAATTTGAGGCGCGAATGTTCGAGCCGATCAAGTTCGCGCCCGAGGGCAAGCCGCTGTCCTTGAATGCCTGCACCGATACGTCGATGCAGAAATTCGATCGCCCCACGTCCTCAGGTCTGATGCTCCGACCGGAGGGACAAGGCAATCTGCGGTCATAGAACGCTACCGCGACTGCCCCGTTGGGGCCGGCCGCGACCGAAGGCTGGAATTGATCGGTTGTCGCCGAGTTCGCGGCATCGTTGACCACGAAGGGCGCCGACCAGGTGCGTCCGCCGTTCGTCGACTGTGTGAACTTGACATCCATCTGCGTGCCGTCCCAGTCCTCGTACGTCAGGTACACGTGGTTGGCATAGGTGGGGCTGGCCGCGAAGTTCTCGAGGATGCCGTCACGGAACGTCGTGTTCGGCAGGTCAGGTCCGGTTGTGCCGTGGGCGCGCTGGCCGGTGTCGTACCAGGTAAAGGTGTTGCCATCATCGGTCGAGCGGGCGACCCAGAGCTCCGCGTCTGACGACCCGGCCGCCGCAAAGCTCGCGACGGAGGCAAACAAATTACCGTCCGCGTCGATCGAGGGATAAACGTAGGTCACCGCGGGGCCGACCCGGCTGGGGGGCGTGATCCGCGTGGCCGGCGAGAAGGTGACGCCGCGGTCAACCGATTTGGAAAAGAAGACCTCGACGGTGTTGACGCCGTTGAAGACGGCCCACATCACATACACGTGGTCCTTGTAGGGGCTGCTCGCGATGTGGTTGACAGCGATCCACTGCTTGTCCACCACATCGCCCAGGCTCAGGCTGGTCGAGTTCGGAAGCAGGCTGAGGTACTTGCCGCCGTTGCCGACGGTCCATGTCCGTCCGAGATCATCGGAGTAGACGACGCCGATCGCGCCGTTCGGGTGCAGGTTCACCCAGTATGCGTTGAAGGGCAAGGTTGCCTCGTACACGCGGCCCTGCGTGTCAAAGTCGACATTGGGGTCGGTGTTATTGGTCCAGCTCGGAGGGCTGGCCTGAGAGCCGGTCGAGATGCAGTCGTATCCAGAGATCTGGGCGTTGGATGACGGCGTCCCACCAGGCATCGTGTAAGCGCCAAGGTGGAAGTTGTAGAACGTCGAGTACTTCTCAAAGAAGAACTTCGAAGAGCCGACGAGATCTTCGGTCCCCGGCTTGACAGCGAGCCATGACTCGGAGTGGTTGGAGTTATAGTCGCCCAGCCGGCATGTGCCCAAAGCGGGTGCTGTACCGCCAGCAGGGACGGGATATCCGCCGCCTCTGGTCGGCGAGCTGGCGACCCGGTTGGTGACCGATACCGACCAACTCCAGCCGGCGGCTGGCGCCGATAGAGTGCCGCCGAGCGTACCCAGAGTCGCCAACCCGATTGCAATGGCCAGTCGTCTCATGCAATCCCCCTTTCGCATCCTGGCGGCCGTCACACATGGTCTCAGAAGGCGTTTCGAAGCAGGTTATGCGGTTGACCCCAGATCGAGGCTAACGATCTAGTGCCGCACCCACCCCTTGCAACACGCCCCCGATTTCACGGCAGCCTAGCAGCTTTCATTTGCTGATGTTCGGCTTAGTCTCGCTGAATGGCGAGTCGAGATTTTCGAGCGGTGGGTTCGCAGCGGCATGTTGCCATGATCAACGACCGCGAGCCTCCTGGAACTACCGGGGCTTTGATCCCGGCGGCGTTGCGCGCCTCAATATGGGCATTTGCGGCCGCACCCCGGGAGCAATAGACTCGAAGCTCATCAGCCATAAGTGAAAGGAGGGTGCCATATGCGCAGGCTGTCTGGAGGCCTCTTACTGATCGTCGCCGCCTTAGCCACAGCGCCGGTCGCTACCGCCACCGCAACCGTCCGCGGCACGCCGACTAACGTCGACGTCAGCCAGCGGCATCTCAACGAGTCCGAGGAGGCGATCGCGGTCAACCCAACGAACCCTAAGAACATCGTCATCGTGACCAATGTCGGGCACAAGGAAGCCGGACTGAAGGCCGGCATGTTCGAGGGCGTCAGCTTCGACGGCGGCAGGACCTGGTCCACCAAGCTGATCGGCAACAACGACAACCTCGGCGACGCCTGCTGCGACCCGAGCCTGTCCTTCGACCAGTACGGCAACCTGTTCATGACCTATCTATTCCAGGTCGCAAACACGGTTCCCATCGCGCTGAGCACCGATGGCGGCCTGACCTTCAAGCTGGTCGGAAACATCATCGCGCCGCCCAGCGGCACTCCCACCAAGTCGAGCGGTGACAACCGTGGGCTCTTTCGCTTCGTCGACCAGCCGACCATCACCGCCGCTCATGGCGAAGTGTGGGTGATCTTCAACGCCGGTGGGCCGTTGTTCGCGACCGGCGCGTCGGTGAGCGGCATCGGCCAGGTCGGCTCGTTCTTCGTGGGCGAGGTCGTACCCAACACCAACAACTGCACGTACGGCGACATCGCGATCGGGCCCGCCGGGCAGATTATGCAAGTGTGCACGCTGACCGAGAGCGGGCAGGGGGGCGGCAAGCTGTTCGTCAACGTCGACCCGGACGGGCTGGGCCCCGCCAACTTCGGGGACCGGATCTTCGTCACTGACACCCACGTCGGCGGGTTCGACTTCATCGGTCCACAGCCCGATCGTTCCGTCGACGCCGAGCCCGGCCTGGCATGGGACCGCACAGGTGGTCTGCACAATGGGCGCGTCTATCTCATCTACACCTTGGAACAGAAGAATGAGAGCGACAACACCGACATCTTCGTGCGCTACTCGGACGACGGCGGCGTCACCTGGAGCTCAGGCGTGCGGGTCAACGACGACTCGACGGTGAACAGCCAGTTCCTGCCCAAGATCTCGCTCGACCCGACGACGGGCAACCTCGCCACAGTCTGGTACGACTCGCGTCGCGACCTGGGCGCCGGTGGCTCAGGAGACACTGACGGGATCGCCAACGACGACGCTCAGTTCTGGGGTGCCTTCAGTACCAATGGGGGCGTGTCATTCGGCGCCAACCTCCAGATCAGCGCTGGTACGTCCAACGCCGCCGACTCCGGCAACGGGATCGACTACGGGGACTACACGGGCCTATCGTTCTACGGGGGCGTCGCGCACCCGTCGTGGTCGGACAACTCCAACAGCAAGGGCAACAACCCCGACGGCACCCTGCACCAGCTCGATATCTACACCGCGGCGGTGCCGGTCAGCTGACCATCGTCAACGGCTAAGCGTTGGCCACGGGCGCAGGGGCGCGGATCCGTTTGATCCACGCTCTCTGCGATCCGGCGAGGTGCGTGGGAGCGCAGGTCGGGTCGCGTTCGTTACTCCCAACCTCTCAAGCCGCCTGCAGGGCGGTGCCCTTGGCAAGCGCGATCATCTCATCCGCGGACCACTGGTCATAGGCGTGGGTCCCGTATTTCACCGCTTTGATCCGCCCGGACGGCGCGATCAGAAAGTCGCCTGGGAGGCCGAACGGGCCTCCCGAAAGCCGCAAACCAAAATGGCCATGCGCCACCCCGCGTATGGCGACGCCCAGGGACTTGAGACTAATGAAGCCAAGCGACGACCCAACAGCGGGGTCAAGCACTTCCGCCACCCGATTGTGGGAGAGCTGCATCTGCTGTTCGAAGCTATGGAACTGTCAGCCGATACCGGGTTGTCGCTTTACGTCTACAGCCCCGAGCCCGACTCCCCCTCCGAGGACGGGATTCGCCTACTCGCGAGCTGGGCAGCGACTAACCAGCAGCTCGACCGGACAGAGTCCGCCCGCATGGCCGACGGTTCCTGAGCCCAGTAGGCTCACCGTGGTCGCAGTGAACGGGCCGGTTCAAATAAGGAACCTTTGGTCTGAAAAAGTCGGGGGCGAGGGATTTGAACCCTCGGCCTCACCGTCCCGAACCGTCTCGATGGCGTGTCTTCAAGTATCCTGCCGTGTCCTCTAAGGTTCACCTGAACTCAAACCGCGCGGCCTTCGTGTCCTCATGTGACCTCTCGTAGCCGTTCGTTTCCGGGAATGCGTGATCCGGCTGTGATCCGGCGCCTGCACCACTGCGGAGCTCGGCGGCGGCCGAGCGATCCTCGGACTAGGACACGCGACCTAACGATGTGGCCCGACACCGTAAGACTCGCGCGACACTGATACCGCCGCGGCCACGACATCGGCTGTCCTCTGCAAACACTCGAGCTCACGCGGCGCAAACCCCGCCCCATCGCGTCGCCGGCCCAGCTCAAGGCGTCCAATGTCCCGCTCTCCAACGCGCAGGGGCACCGACACCGCAGTCGACTCATCCCAGCTCCCTTGTGTCAGCGCCAATAGGTTTGTACGCGCGCCGTCCAGGTATAGGGCGCCGCCTGGGGCGCGCGTCCCTTCTCGCGCATCACCCAGAAGCCTCTCGGCCAGACGATTTGGATTCACGACACCGATGAAAGAGGCGACGTCGCGCTCCAGGGCCGCCATCAGGCGCTCCAGGTCGCGCGAACCCTTGAATTGCCTGTCGACGAGAGCCTGAAGCTCGTTGCGCACCGGGGTGAAAAGGGTCGCCAGGAGGAACACGCTGATCACGATCGCGGCGTCGGAGCGCTGGCCCGTCATCGCGGTGAATGCCCGCTGCATCAGCGCCATCGAGCCGGCGTACAGGCCTGCCAGGACGGCGGTCAGCGAGACATAGACAATCGCGCGGTTGATGATGAAATCGATGTCGTAGAGGTGGTAGCGGAGAATCGCGATCCCTACTGCCACGGGGACGGATGCATACGCAAGGCTGAAATAGGGGACCACTCCAACCCACTTCAACTGCTGGCGAGCGTCGTTCGACGCCTTCCGCCACCTGAACAGGAGCGAGGCAACCGCGGCCAGAGCCGCGGCGACGGTGGCAGCAATCCCCGCAGTTTCCAGCGCAAGGCCGGCTGCGGTGCCGTCGCCAATCAGAAGCCCTATGACCTGGAGGACGAGCCCGGCCGCTGACGCGTAGATGGCAAGGCGCCACCGCGGCGAGGGCACGCGGCCGTCGGGAAACAGGAGCAGGCCAACGGACGTCGGCAGGAAGAAGCCAACCAAGAAAGTCGCGCCGGACACCGCATTAATCAGCGATACGGCGGGGAGAGACCCTGGGACTGCGAGCCCGAGCTCCGCGTACGCAACTGTTACGGCCGACATCCCGTCCACCAGGCCCGCTATGCAGAAGATCCAGCCGACCAGGTGTCGTGGGTGCTGCGAGACGATGAGCGCGCCGACGATCGAGAATGCGAGCACGCCGACGTAGACGAGAGGCGTGCCCTCCTTGCCCTCCATGCCCAGCTGCCCCGGATGCGGCTGGGCGATGATCAGACGGACCAGAGGAATCGCGGCGATGGTGGCGCCGACGCTTCCCCAGGCCAGCAGGCGGGCCCAGCCTCGGGTCACGTCCTTGCGTCCTCATTGTGGTGGCGCGGTGACGGGCTGAAGAGGAGGCGACCGCTCAGCAGTACGACGAAGCCCAGCACCGCGAGCGGGGCGGCAACGTCGAGCACGGTCAGACCGAAAGGACTTAGAACCGCCCGAGCCAGGCTGGCCAGGGCGACGAGAACAGCCAGCGCACGCACCCAGCCTGGCGCTCCGGTCGAGGTGGCCAGTACAAACCCGGCCAGCGATGCGAACAGAACGGAGTCGGCCAAGTCTTCGACCACCGTGAGCTGGTGTGCCAGGTCCGGCGATCGGTCCGGCATCAAGGCCATGGCGAGAGGAACCAGGCTGGTGACAACTGTCGCGAGCGCCACGAGCCCTGCGGCCGGCATCAACCATCGATTCCGCTGGCCGTCCATCCGAGCCCAATGCGACAGGGCGGCGGCGAAGGCCAGAAACGG
>WNFB01007115.1_pt1 | contig 10027 bp, 11 predicted proteins | sample 5400501 | NCBI WGS metagenome assembly WNFB01 (sample SAMN13153341, study PRJNA577476) | soil metagenome | isolation source: 200 cm saprolite under Douglas fir tree site 2 hole 1 | place: USA:California | collected 2015-04-18
AAATGATCTATGCGACCTCCCACGTTCGGTAAGGGAATTTCTTGGACCAGGAGCAAGGGCGCTCGTTTAGGTGCGCTGGCATCGTCCTGCGATAGTGCATAACATCCAAAGATCAACACTGTGATACAAACTGCCGCCAATTTTTTCATGTTTGCACCCAATCTTGTCTATCCGAGCAATAGGATTTCCGCAAAGCGCACAGAAGCACTGGTCGACTAGCTCTCATGTTTGCCTCGCAAATCACCAAATCAACTTCACCGCGAACTGGATCTGCCTCGATGGCGTCTGGGTTGATGTAATGAGCCCTGCATTAGCTATGCGGTTCCCCGTGGAATCGAAAATATTTCGGTTGTCCAAGGGCGGTGCGAAATTCGGGTGGTTCAAAATGTTGAAAAACTCGGCCCGAAATTGCGCATTGAAACGATCAGAGATCCTTTTGATGTAGTTGTTCTTGAACAGGGAAAAATCGAAGTTCACCAATCCGGGTCCGATGAGTGTGTTCCGCCCCAGGTTCCCGCGGAGTGTGCTGGGATTGGGGACCGCGAAGCACTGCGTCTTGATGTAACTGACGGGATTACCTGGGTTCACCAGCGAACCGCACCCTGGACCGGCAATCAGGTTCGGAACATCGATGTTTGGATCTGTGCTTTTCACTCCAAGCGTGTCTCCCCCAAAACCCGGAGTGAAAGGCACTCCCGTGCTAGCTTCGAACACTCCTCCTATTTGCCATCCTCCCAGCACCCATGCTGTGGTTCCGGACGCCCACTTCGGCGTGCCGAGTTCCCAGGTGTAGTTGACCTCTAGGTTCTGTGCAACGTTAAAGTCCGAGAGTCCGCGATTCAACCTCGGATTAAAAAAAAGTGGGCTGGAGATCGAATTAGTGTATTCATCCCCTACCAGGCTGCCCGAAGAAGTGTCTATAGACTTGCCCCAGGTGTACGAGCCTTCCAGGGAACCTCGTGCGATCTTCTTCTTGATCTGGACCTCCAGCGCGTTGTAATAGGAGTCGCCGGCCCAGAATCCGGCGGTAATTCGTCCAGCATTCAGATTCAACCGCGTTCCGCCTGGCGGTGACGGCGGCCAGAGATAGCCCTGGGAAGTTAGAGTCGGCAGCACAATGTCGACGTCCTCCACTCGGAAGGGTTGATGCACTCCGCGTGAGCCTACATAGCCAACCATTGCGCTCAAGCCCTTCGCAAGTTCACGCTGGATCGTGAGATTCCATTGCATGACGTAGTTCCGGCGCGGATTGGGATCGAAATATGCCTGGCGAAAAGTGTTGGGAGAGTCTACGAACGCAAACGCGCCGCCAGGAAAAGATCCGGCCGGTAAGTTGGTAGCGCTTCCCGCCTCGAAAAAAGGCGCCGAAAAGAGTTCGTTGAACTGGATGAGATAGGGGAGCGGCAGAACGTCGAACATCCCGAACCCCCCGCTGATCGCGGCTTTGCCGCTGCCAAACGGGTCCCAGGATAATCCCACTCGCGGCTCAAAATTACGCAGTGTGGGGTTGGAAAACAACGGATCACCCAGGTGGGGGGTGGCGTCCGTGATGTGGCGAAGCGTGGTCAGTTTGCCCTGTACCTCGGTCGGCACGGTCGCCATCTCGTAGCGCACGCCGAAATTAATGGTCACGTTCGGTCGCCAGCGCCAGTCATCCTGAACGTAAGCTCCCACGATCGTCTGGCGAAGACCACGCTCAGTCACTGCGCTGGGAATTGCCGCACTCAGAAAGAAGGGAACGTTGGTCAGAAAATCAGAGAGCGAGTTAAAGGAGAACACACCTCCCGCCCACCAGAACCGAAGCACAATGCTTAGCTGACCAGTTCATGGAAACTACAAACGAACGGAACAATGAACCTCAACATTTTCCTGGTGGGGAAGAAACACTCGCAGGTCTAGTGGCGATTTGTAGGGAAAAGATGTGGCCGTTGCTGAAGAATTCGACACGCATCAGCTACGACTTTCATTTCGATACCTACATTTTGCCAAGATGGGGTTCGATGAAACTCGCAAGACTGAGAACCATTGAACTTCAAGATTTCTTCAACTCTTTTTCTCCTCGGCTTGCTTCCAAAACGATCCGCACTATGCACGGTTGTTTGCGAGCGTTACTCAATCAGGGGAAAGCATGGGAATTAGTTCGCACGAATCCCGCGCAAGGCGTCCGGCTGCCCCGAAAAAAGGCACGGAAGCCTCCTGTTGTACTCGCAAAGCAAGATATACGCCGTGTGATCGAAGCGCTGCCGGAACCCACAAAATCCATCGTTACCCTAGTGGTAGTGGGCTCGCTGCGGATTGGGGAGGTTGCAGCTTTGCGTTGGGAGAGGATTCACCCGGACCGAATCGAAGTCGTGGAGCGTTTCTACGAAGGCGAGTTCGACGATACCAAAACCGACGCTGGACGCCGGAGCGTCCCGCTTGATTCTTTTGGAATCTTGCGCGGTGTTCTGGATGCAGCCTGGCAGCGGTCACAAGATCGAAATCCGGGAAGCCTGGTTTTCACCAATGCACGGGGAGGACCGGTGAATCGACGCAATCTGCTGCGGCGGCAACTCAAGCCCACAATCAAGAAGCTTGGATTACCGGCGTCAGTGGATTTTCGGAGCTTTCGCACCATGCACTCCAGCCTGATGAGCAGTATTGGCGTCCGGCCTGAAGTTACGCGGGACAACATGGGACACGCTAATGTTGACGTGACCCAAAATGTCTACAACCGCACATGGTGGGAAGAAAGAGTTGAAGCTGTGAGCATGGCTGCCGCGACGGTGTGGCGTGAATTTCTGGCCCAACCCGTACCGGCAACGCGAATGTAAGTCCTTTTGGAAGTCCTCGAATTCCCGGCGATTCTGGAAGTTGTTGAAAAGAATTGGTCGGGGAGAGAGGATTTGAACCTCCGACCCCCTGGTCCCGAACCAGATTCCATTGCTTTTTGAAACTTGTAGAATTTTTGTGTTTCTAAGCGATTGCTGTTGAACCTGTTGCGGCCCAGTCGTTGAAAGCTATTGAAGTCTGTTGAAGGAGAGTGCATTTACAGCCTCAATTTTGCCTACAGCCGTTTCTCCTGCGAGACTCGCGGCCACTTGCATCGACAATGGTTGTCCGCTGGACGTGATTGGGCAACTGCTGGGGCACGCCACTCTCGACACCACCGCGCATTACGCACAAGTTTCTACGCACCTGATGATGACGGCTTATACAAACGCTCATCCTCACGCTCGGGGCGAAATGAAGAAAGCCGCAGAGGAGCCCAGCAATGCCTGAAGCCGCGGCGAAACCCAAGTTGGTTGTAATCGCCGGCACGCTTCACGTCGGCGAGCCGGTCGTAAAAGATGAGAAAAAGCTTCTGCATACCGAACGCTATCTGGCGCGGCAAGCGAGGGCTGCCCATAACCTCGGCGTGCGGCAGCTCGAGCACCAGTGCAACGTCGCCTGTTTGAGTCTGCGGGGCTGGCGGGCTGGAGAATTTCCGCTGAGCACTGATTATTGATCCTCCGATGTGATCTGCCTCATAGTTGCAATCGAACTGTGCACCGAGTACACTTTCGGCCAAGCGTTGTCCCCCATCAGGAAGAGAGTTGTAAGAAGTGGATTCAGATTCCAGGGGGAGAAAATCTCCTAGTACTCCCAAGTCAAACTCAAAACGGTCCTACACCAAGCCACAGCTAAGGAAGATCCCGCTCAGCTCCGTTAAGGCACTCCTGGAAACCAAAGCCGTTCCCGTAGACCCCGGCGCAGAAGAGATGCTAAGACGGGTCAAGCGATTGCGGAGCACCGATGAAAAACCCAAGTAGGGATCATTCCCGTGCCGCAATCGGAAGAGGATCAGCGCGGGCTATTCGATCACCCCGTGGCGTTCGCCTTTTTGGTTGCACTGTTGTGCTTGCTGCCTTGCACTCTGCTGTTCATTAGCATCGACTCGGGGGACTCCTTATTACGTGCCCATTTGCTGAGGATTCCGGTTGTCTTCTGGGCTGGATGGGCAGTCCTTTCTATATGGGCAGCTCTAGATATGCTCAGGATTTCAAAGATCTTTGGGCGAAGCGACGATGATCCATTAGGGCCTGAGGCCATGGGTTTGCGCTTATCACTCAAGCAGTCCGAAAGCTGGGCTTGACTGTGTCACAATTCGTCGTCCAAGCGGCCACCAGCATCCAGTGCAGCCGAAAATCGCCAAAACCTTCAACACCTCACACGTCATCTCCAACCGGGAAGCCTCGTCCAAAGCGCATGTCTTGATTTGAAAAAGATCATTCGTGATGGCACTGAGAACCGTGGAGGGGGCTGCACTCACTGCGGTTTGCCACAGATGAAACGTTCTATAATCCACTCGACAAGCCGCGGCGGGAGGCGGAAATGAAGAGGCCCAAGCGCGAGCCTTTAACCTAGATTTGCCGATGTTGGGCTGTCTTGTCCGTCTCCGGAGTGGTCCGTTTTCCGACGACGGCCATTTTGTGTATTGCCCTGACGCAGCTGTGATACATTGGCTTTGCGAGTGGCTTGGCGATCGCCACCCGTGATGTCGAAAGACTCGCTACCCCTCCCCACTGCCCATGACGGGATCTGCTGTCAGAACCGTCACCCAAGGGTCGCAATGAAAGCAGTGGCCCTGTCGGGGTGGTTCCTCGGAACCCCCGAGAAACCGGTGGAGGGCCTGCTGAGGTGGTCGCTACATTGGCTTTGCTGGGGTTTGCGTTCGAGCGGTTAAGAATCATGGGGAAGGCTGTCATCCGCACTCCTGCACGGTTGCTCGGATTCCGATGGTCGAGGAGCGGTTCCGGTGTGACCGGAGCAGGAGCCTTCAACGCCGAGTTCGGCCCAAACCGCCGAGTCGATAGTCCTGATTGCGAAGTGAAAGACCGTACGGGTGGCTGCGGAAAGGCTGCCCCAAGCGTTGAGTCCATGTCGCCCGAAGTATTCGTGAGACCCGACAAGGGAAACAGAAGTGTGAGGAAGGAGATGGACGACATTCCGCACGCCTTTACCGGACTCGCAGTCGCGGATTCTGGTCTGAACCTCTGCGGCTTAGATGTGGTAATTCGTCATGCGAGAGAACTGATTCTAGCTGATCTTCCCAACGATCTCACAAAGCTGGTCTATCTAGCGTCACTGCGAGATTGCAACACAGGCCACTATTTCCATCCCCAGATCTCCCAGCAGAACGATTCCACCAGTGCTAGTCATGCATTGCGGTTGTGCCACGAGGAGGTCTTTGCTCGTCTGACGGCAACGCCTTTATCCGAGTATGTCACGCAACTCGGGGGCTACATTTGCTACACGCGTGCTGACGAGGCTCGTGTGATTAATGCGTGGAAGTCCCTGTCGGCCTACCGGGCAACGGTACCCCTGAAGGCCTCGGCCTTGGACGCGGAGTTTTTCTTCGCCAGCGTCGAAGCCGCGCTGATAGTTCTGGATACCCGGCGCTTGGGCAACTCGTGATCGCGGCCATGCCCCACAGTGCCGTGCTTCCCCGTCAGCGTCCTGCCAGTGAGGGTGCCCTCTGCTGAACCGTGAGGTTAGTCACGCGTACCAGAAGGGGTGAGGTGGGAAACAACCACTTCACGACGACTGCGGCTTCGGCGGCAAGCAGGTTGACCTTCAGTTGAATTGAGCCAACCGCCAGTCGCTCACCCCTTTCCGCGACATCGAGATCGCCACTCAAAGCTGCTCTTTGTCCCGTCGTGGCGAGCAACGTAGCATTCCTCTCCAGCAAAATTAGACACCGCATTGCGAGCCAAAGGCGCTTGCGCTGCAGCATGCGGAATTCCGCCTGCGGAATCGTCGCGCGCAGGTAACCCTCGTCCTTCGCGTCCACCAACAAGCGAAATACACATAAAGCAGCTTCGCATTGCTGTACTGTCTGCTCAGAGGGTACATCGGGTGTGAAGGAAGTTAGCCAGACTAGACGAACCAGCAAGACGGACAGCGAGAGACAGACACCCACCACCACCACCATCATCCAGATCATGCGCCCTGCACTCCTCAACAGCACGTATCTTTTCCGGCGTCTGTGTTACTGGGTTCCTCCACACCTATTCTCGCCAGTCTTGCGAGCTACTTGTATCCACAAAAGTGGAAGCACCGCAGAACAATCTTCGCCTGTCGGTCTGCCGACCGCTGTCGCTTCAAGAGCTGTTTGCCGAACATCCTAGTCGGTGACGGCCAAGACCGGTGATGGGTCTGCCGTCTTCGAGATGGAAAGTGTGAGGTCATGCCGAGTGTTGACGGAACAGACCTTCTTCCCCGTTCGTTAGTTCAGAAAGCTCTAGCTGCGCTCTCGTCGGCAAACCGACGCGTTTCGTTTTCTGTCCTCAATTCTTTCGTGATCACTACACTTCCCTTCACAGCTCTCGGGGAGCTGGCAACAATTAATCTGACAGAGCTTTCTATCGATTCCGAATAGAGGGGAGACCTTCCAATGTGCTCCGAACGCGGCCCGGGCCCCGCTTCTCGTGAGCGCCCTGTCGACCAGCCGGAAACGCCCTCCCGTGGAAGGTTCAAAGGAAAGGATCTGGATTCTTTTTAGAATCACCGCGACTGACTCTGGCACGGGGCAGTAGCGGACCAAGCGCGGCCAAACGCTTCCCATGATTCGTTTCCAAACGAGGACCGCCATGCAGCTTAAAATGCGCGCGACAGTGCGCTGTTGGGGAATCTGTACCAAATGGACAGGCGCAGCAATTGAGTAAAGAGCAACAGCCAGAGAGACTCCATCCAAAGGAGAATCAATTGCCCGAACAGATGAACAATTCCGCGATCAAAGTAACAAAGGGAGTAAGAGAGACCGTCAATCAAGACGGTGCCGTGTTGCTCGATATCGAGCAGGGTCTTTGTTTCAGCCTGAACCCGGTCGGAACCAAGATCTGGGAGATGATCAAAGATGGGCGCTCCGTAGATGAAATTGCGGACGCTCTCGAAAATGAATTTCGCTTACCTCGTACACAGCTGCTCACGGACGTTTCCGATTTCGTGAAGCAACTGGAAAACATGCGACTGGCCGGCAACCAAGCCTCGCCCGCGGACAAGCGCGGGCCTCTTTCCCGATTGTTTGGTCGACGCCGATCTGCCGCGTAATTGCAACCGCAAGATTGTTGCATCCGTGGTTCGAGGGGGCAGTTCGGACGAGCATTCTGCGGTTGCTCCCACAAATCGAATGGCGTGTCATATCTGCCCCCAATTGACCAGCGCACTCGATGCATACACATCAAGCGCGTTCTAAAACGTGCAGGATTCACGTTAACTCAGCTTTCTGCAATCACCGCCCATCAATACGGCAGAACTTCACCCTACTTCATTCCTCCGACTTTCCTTTATAAGCTCACTACGGCAGTCACTCCATCTGTCTGTCAGATCGCGGCCCTCAGCCTAATCACATGCCACCGGCTTACAGACTGGATGACAGCCTTCGGCTTCGATCTGGCTCAGATCCCCCGCCTTCAGGTTAGGTTGCATCGCGAGCGCACCGTTCTGGTCACACCCGTTGAGACGCACACAAACGGGATGGTTTCTCGGACAACCGCAACCTGCTCTGTCGCTGGAACCCGCCCCCCGCTTCGGTCCGCGGCAACACCGCCCAATAGACTGGACGAGCCCTATCTCTACGCACAGATAGGCGCCGCCGATAGCCCGACTTTCCCTGAACTGTTACCTGGCAGCATTGTCCGCGTAGACACTCGGAACAAGGGCTTTGCTACTTTTAGTGCTGATTCAAACAGCGGGCCCATTTATCTAGTCGAACGTGTTGGTGGACTAACGTGTTGCCGGGTGAAGCGACTCGACGACCGGCACATTCTTCTTCTGTCGCGCCAGCCGGCGCAATTCTCATTTCCACTCAGGCTTGACCAAGAGGCAAGAATTCTAGGAAGAGTGGACACCGAACTCCGCCCCAGCCAATTCACCCGCGTTTCTGACTCTGCGGCCGATTCCGGAATGACGACCTCGCTGCTGCGCCGGAACTCGCAAAGTGCCCCAAACCTTTGCGCACTGCTGCAGACCTCTCGCGAACGCTCCGGGTTGACTTTCAGATCAGCGCACGACATTAGCATCAGTGTTGCGCATGCACTGCACGACAAGCATTATGCAATCTCGATTGGCCTTTTGTCTGACTACGAGACGATCGACACTCCACCCCGGCACACGGCGAAGATCATGACGCTCTGCATCCTTTACGGCATCGATTTCTTTCAATACCTGAATTGCGCCGACATTCAGTATGACGAATCCTGGAAATCACTGATGTTGACGACAAGGCGCACAAAGAACGCGACTCCGCCTTCGGCGTCGCCGACCGGCCAGAAAGGCCGCACCGGTTTCCCTCTCAGCCTGATCGAGGCACAGAATGAAGCGATCCAGAGTTTCTCTCGACGGAGAACCGCGGTCTGAGATTGACTCTTCCTGCCGAGACCACACCGGTTGTGTCCCTACACAAACTCTGGTCAGACAGTGGCGAGTACAGGCTGGAATGGCGACCAGGCATTCACGACCCTGCCAATAATGGACGCGTCCCGCGGCATTCTGAAACGCCGGATCGGCTGCCGGGAAGCAGGATGAGGTATGAGCGTCAGTTCGGTGGCCTCCTGCTGGCACCAGCAGCAACTGTACCCTTCCTGATGCCAGATGAAGTAGATGGGTCGCTCGCGCAGAGTTTTCCAGGCGAACACCAGGACTATGTTTTGCTCCTTGTCGATTTCAACGACTGAACCCGGCGATATCACGTCTCCCAGACTGTTGTCCTCAAGGCCAATTAAGCCGTAGCGAAACCGTTGCGGGTTTTCCTGACGAGTAGACGTCGGCAGCGATCCCAACTGGACCAGGTCTGGATGCAACAAGGTGGTCTGGTTCGCGTCGATCCGCTGATCAAACTGAAGCTGAAAGCGAAAGCCGACCCCTCGCGGATCGAGCGCCTGCAGCTCGGTTCGCGGAGATTCCCCCGCGACTCCGTAAACCGCTGCCTCTTTCGGGTCGATTCCAAATACCAGCAAGAGCTGTTCGTACGGCAACTTCAGGCAGACAGCTAGGCTGAATATCTTGTAGATGCTCGGGATAGACCCTGCTGCGATGTCCGCCAGCGTTGCATGGGACACGTAGTAGTCCGAGTTCCGCTTGGCATCAGCGATCGCACGACTGAGGCGTTCTACATCGCTGGCTTTAACGAAACGCTCTTCCAGCAGTTGCTTGATCCACGTTCCGGAGTCCATCTGCACCTCAACGACCCCCGGCGGCCAGTGAAGTGGGCTGGCGCGACGCCTGGCTTTCGCCTTCCTGCGGCGCGATTCCAAGTAGGATGCACCGATCAAGAAGAAAAGTCCAATGAAAGATGTGTCAAAACGCTCTTTTGTCCACTCCCGAGATAAGATATAACTTGTTGTTCTTCGCAAGAGTTATGCGACAGTCCCGGATTAGAAGAAAGGGCAAACCTTGTACTCGAGATTAAACATAGCGTGTCCCTTGTTATTTGAATCAAAGGGACCGCCTCACGGCCGCGGAGATAGCCGTACTGTTTCCTCGGGATTGTGCCTCCTTCAGCCAATGTATTCTTTGCTGCACATTGGCACGGGAGCCACGCAAAGTAAAAGGAATTGTGGGTACTTGGAGAGAGTCAGCTTAAATAACACTTCTTGCGGGGGGAACGGATTGTACCTACCCAGCAAGGGGTGTGTGCGCTGCGTATTGTTGTCTACGTGCCCGAATCCAGTCGAGGTTTTCTAGCAGTCGCTCGTAGCGCCCAAACTGCATGGGTACTCTGATCCATGCCACCGGGAAGGCCCATTTTAGCAACAGGTAGAACTCGGCTACAGGCGCATTCATTCTGACCTGAAGAGCAAGAAAGACGAGCCGATTTGCGGCATTCGTAACTTCACTGTCGCCAGCCTGGCGGGCTTCGGTAGCTACCTTCATCAATAGCGCCGCATTCCTCGCCATCATCCGCACAGAACGCAGGGCCAGCAATATCCGTTTCCTTTGCAGCCTGCGGAACTCGCCGAGCGGAACCTCTCTCCGCAGGTAGGCTTCTTCGTTGCCATCAACCAGC
>WNFB01007116.1_pt1 | contig 10026 bp, 7 predicted proteins | sample 5400501 | NCBI WGS metagenome assembly WNFB01 (sample SAMN13153341, study PRJNA577476) | soil metagenome | isolation source: 200 cm saprolite under Douglas fir tree site 2 hole 1 | place: USA:California | collected 2015-04-18
TGCAGGGCAAACTTGCTCTTGGTGGCCTTTTGCAACTCATTGCGTCCAGGCCACTTGCCATGCTCTTGGCGAGCCTCTTTATGCAGCTCCATACACAGGTTCCACACCTGTGCTGCTTCCATCTGAGCGGCCTTGAGGCAGGCAAACATCGCATGAGAGAGGTTATCAAGCCGGTAGATTTTTACGGTGTTCATGTGTATAATGCTAGCATGGAAACAAGTGGATTGCAAGTGGGTAAAACCAGATATACCCACTATTCGATAGCTTATCATCTGGTATGGATACCCAAGTACCGCCGCAAGATCCTCACAGGGGAGGTCCAAGCGGAAACGAAACGCTTGATGACCCAGTGTTGTGAGCGGCACGGACTGACACTCTTAGCACTGGAAACAGATATCGATCACATCCACGTGTGTGTGAGTGCGCCGCCACGCTTCAGTCCGGCACTCATTGCTAATCTCTTGAAGGGATATTCCTCGCGGTATCTGCGAGAGAAGTTCCCTCGTTTGAAGAAGGTTTGTGGGAAGAGCATCTGTGGACCAGTTCGTATTATGTTGGCACAGCAGGAGCGGTGTCAGCCGAAACGATCACACGCTACATCATGGACTGTCAGGGCAAGTAGTGCGAGGTGAGCGGGGTCGCTTTCATCCCGCCCCCTGGAACGGGGCGGGACTTCCCGCTCCCACTGTTAACATGCATGTTGTCATCTTTGCTGGGGGAACGCTGCGGCCAGGGAAAGCGGTAGATGCGGTCATTGCTCAGGCTGACTGTATCATCGCTGCGGACAGCGGGGCCGCAACGGCACTCAGCTATGGCCGCATCCCTGCTACTGTTGTTGGCGACTTCGACTCACTCGATGCCAGCTTACAGCAACAACTTCGACAGCAAGGTAGTCGGTTCATCCAGGCCGCAGTTGAGAAGAATGAGACCGATACCGAATTAGCTGTTCAGGTTGCTATAGAGCAGGGTGCGAATGCGATCACTCTGCTAGGAGCATTTGGTGGTGTGCGCTTCGATCATGCGATGGCGAACATACTGCTGCTCGCTGCTATCGACACAGTACCCATACGCATCATTGATGGTCCATCGATATGCTGGCTGCTGCGTGGACCGGGTCACACTAGCATCTCCGGACGCCCTGGTGACCTGCTCTCACTCCTGCCACTGACGAGTGAGGCCACTGGCGTACGTACCAGTAACCTCTATTATCCGCTGTACGGCGAGACACTACATTTCGGTAAACCACGCGGCGTGAGCAACGTTCTCATCCAGGAACACGCTGCGGTGTCTTTGGAGAAGGGATTGTTGCTCATCGTCCATACCGATATTGAGGAACTTAACGGCCAGGTTACCCCATAGACACCAACTTACCGGTAGATTAGGGAGCTTGCCGAGTGATGTTCACCGCAGAGTCCTCCATCGCCCCTAACGCGCGCAACGTCGCCTTCTGTGCCTCGGTCACTCCCCTGATCCCAGTGATATCGAGACGCTCGTAGGGGCGGTCGCGGCGCAGCGTCTGCAGGTGCTCGCCGCTCGCGAGATCCCACACAATGATGGCCCCATCACTCCCGCAACTGACCAGCCTGCTCCCATCGGGACTGCTCCTGAGCGACCGGATCGCCCCCTGATGCGCTGCTCGCATCCTCATGCACTCCCCACTCTGCACATCCCACCAGCGTAGTACTCCATCACTACCTCCACTGACCAACAGGTCCCCGCAAGGATCCCAGGCTATCGCATAGACAACACCGGGATGTCCCGCAAAGGCTTGCACGCACTCCCCGCTCTGCACATCCCACACCAACAGCTCCCCGCTGCCTCCGCCCCCCTGGCCGCCACCACCAGAGGCCAGCCGCCTCCCATCGCGGCTCCAGGCCACGCTCGCGACCATGCCATGATGTCCCGCCAGCCGCAGCAGCAGCGTGCCATCGGCGGCGTCCCACAGATACACGTGGCCATCATCACCACCGCCGACCAACCGCGTGCCATCCGGACTCCAGGCCACGCAACGGACCCAGGTTGGAAGCTGACGCCCGACCCAACGATGGGAGCGCGCGAGCACCTGGAGGCAGTCCTCCAGCAGCGCTTCGCAGGCGGGGGCATCGCGCAGGGACCGCCAGAGCACCACCTCGAAGCGGGGAGCAAGCTGGTGCATCAGGCTGACGGCCAGCGCCGACTTGCCGATGCCGCCCATGCCCAGTACGCTCACGACGCAACAGCGCTCCTGCACCACCCACTGGCAGAGGGCGGCCAGTTCAGGCTTTCGCCCATAGAAGGTCGGCACATCCAGCGCGTCGCCCCAATCCACCCGTGGCCCACCTGCAGGAGGAGCGAGGACGTGGTCCGTGCCACTGGTCTGCTCGACCGGCAGTGGCGCCATGAGCGCCAGTGGGGGATGCTGTTGCGAGAGCAGCGCCACGAGCCACGACTCATCCAGCAACACCTTCTGGCGCGCGGCGCGCCAGAGCGCACGGATCTCCTCGACCTCGCGCCCGGTAGGAAAGGCCTGTTGCCGCACCCCCAGCGCAATGAGCTGTTTGAGGTGTTCGGCTTTGGGATAACTGCTGCCTGCCTCCCACTCCGCCACTGCTCGTCGTGAGATGCTGAGGTGCTCGGCCAATCCCGCTTGCGTCAGCCCGAGCGCGGTGCGCAGGGTCAGCATGGCCTCCCCAAAGGTATAGTCTCGCTCACCGTATAAGAACCGCTTCATGAGCGCTCTCCTTTCTGCGTGCCCCACAGGCGCGAAGCCAGGGGAAGTGAGGGGAAGTGACACAGCATCTGCTGGACGCTGACTTCCCTATTTGTCACCTTTGTGCCTCTAGCGGTGGGCTTATGTCCTGCTATTCGATCGACTTTCCGGCGGGGCTGCTGCTACCTCGATTTCCCTTTCAAGAGGAAGAGCCTTCAACACATCTCGCTGAGTCAAGAACATGAAAAGGAAGTAGAGCAAGCCAATCGCAAACATCGCCAGGGTATAGAGCCAGGATGTTGTAAATGACGAGTCGCGGAAAATGGACAGTTCAAAGACCAGCCACACCAGAGCTAGCATGACCACAGGCCATTCAAAGGGGCCCAAATTGAAGCCGTGCGACCGGGGTAACTTGTGACGCGTACACACATACAGGATCACCGTTGCAAGGTAGATAATCACTATCTGTATCCCTGCCGTGCTGAAGAGATTCTGGAGCGTATCTGTCTGGTTAGCAAAGCTCGCCAGGACGACTTCCAGGACCATCCCACACAGGATCGTCGCGATGAGAGGAGTATTCGTCCGCTCATCCACGCGCCGAAAGAGCTGGTAACCCGGGAAACGACGATCACGCGACATAGCCCAGACCAGGCGGGTTGCTGTCATGAACACAACCAATCCGCAGGCAAACATCGAGAAAGCCACCAGCACCAGGAAGATATCGCCCACCACACGACCCAGCGTTTGGGTCACGATATCGGCAACTGGAGTCACGGATGCAGTCAGAGCATGTACATCTCCCGAGGCGAGGTTCAACGCGATCAGGAAAGCCATACCAACGATCCCACTCAGCAGCACCGCCGACAACATGGCGAATGGGACGACACGATGCGCATGCTCGGTCTCTTCAGCCAGATTCGCGGCTGCCTCAAAGCCAACAATGGTATACACCCCTATCAGGAAAGAAAGCACAAAGGGACCAGCAGAGGTGAATGTTCCCAGGCGAAAATAGCCACTGGCCGGGATCGCGCCCATACTAAACAGGTGATCTGGGTGGAGGATACCGCGCACCTCCCCAATAATCACCAGGAGGACAGTTAGTCCCACAATGCCAATGACTTCAGTGCCAGCCGCAAGATTATTGATGCGGGTCGACCAGAGCGTTGAAAACAGGATCAGGGCCATCTGCACCACAATCACCAGAGCCGTGATCAGCCAGGCATTGCCTGGTGTTTCGGTATAATTCAGCAGGCCAGGCAGAACCGTCTGGGCCAGACTATAATCGACTGTAACAATACCCACCATCAGGAAGGTGAAAGAAACCCAACCGAGAAGCCAGCCAATCATCGGGTTGGCAAGACGTGAGGCCCATTGATAAGAATAGCCAGCCAGTGGAATACGAGCAGCCAGAGCCGCGAAGACAAGCGCTACCACTCCTTGTCCCAATACGACAATCGGCCACGTCCAGATCCCCAACGGACCCCCCCAGTTCAACTCACTCCCATAGACCGTAAAAATGCCGGTCGTGATAGACATGAACGAGAAAACGACCGCAAAGGAAGCAAAGCGTTTGAGTTCCCGCCGGAACTCCTGCCGATACCCAAATCGCTGGAGTACATCCTCAGGGAGTACATCCTCAGAAGGAGGACTCTTTACATTCTCCTCGCGCCACATTGACCGCTCCTTTCGCTAGCTATGGCATTCATCATCACTCAATTACGCACATCCTCCTCGAAAGCCCCCAGAGCAAAGAGCGTGGCTTTCTGGGCCGGGGTGAGTCCTTGCGTGCTGGTGATATTGAGTCGTTCGTAGGGGCGGTCGCGCTGCAGCGTCCGCACCAGCTCGCTGCTCTCCAGGTTCCACACCTTGATGGTACCATCCTCACCGCAACTGGCCAACAGACGACCATCGGGGCTGATCTTGAGCGCGTGGACAGTTCCTTGATGCGCCTTTCGCATCGCCAGGCATTTCCCGCTTTGTGCCTCCCACCAGCGCAGGTTTCCATCACTATCTCCACTTACCAACTGGTCTCCGAGCGTATTCCAGGCGACGGCAGAGACCGCATGGGACTGCCCCTCAAAGGTGCGCACGCGCTTCCCGTCGCCTGTATTCCAGAGAAACAGTTCCCCTGTGCTTCTGCCTCCACCCCCGCTGGCGAGCCAGGTGCCGTCGGGACTCCAGGCCAGCGTCGTGACATTGCCGCTGTGCTCCTGGAGGGTCTGGAGCAGCGTCCCATCTGTGGCTCGCCACAAACAGATGGTCCCGTCGTCCCCACAACTGGCTAGGCGCATGCCATCCGGACTCCATGCTATGCACCTGACAAAGGCCGGATGCGCACGACCGACCCAAAGGCGGCTTCGTGCGGTCATGTCCCAGACCTGCACCCCGTGCATGTAGCTCCCATTGGCCAGCAGTTGCCCATCCGGACTCCACGCCACGCCATAGAAGAGGGTGTCGGAGTGGTCGGGATCCCGCAGGATCTGCACACTAGCTCCCGAGGTCGGGTCCCACAGCCGGATGGCATTGTCCAGCCCGCTACTGGCCAGGAGCCGCCCATCCGGACTCCACGCCACCCCACCAAACACAGCCCAGCTATGACCACGCATCACCCTGGGTGGCATCTGGTCGGCTACATCCCAGACGGTCACCAGCGAATCCGAGCCTGCACAGGCGAGCTGTGTGCCATCGGGACTCCAGGTGACGTCGTAGAGCGCGACCGCGTAGCTCTGGATGACGCGCACGCATTGTCCGCTCTCGACGTCCCACACCCGCAGAGTCTTATCTTCACTGCCACTGAGCAGAAGGCGGCTGTCGGGTGTGAAGGCGATGCTATACACATGGTCGGTATGCCCATGCAGTACCATGCGATAACTGCCTCGCTCGACATCCCAGAGCCAGATAGCGTCATCAAAGCCACCACTGGCCACGGTGCGTCCATCAGGGCTCCAGGCCACGGTGTATACATGGTCCGTATGCCCCTCAAGCGTCTGGAGACAGCGTCCGCTGGCCACGTCCCAGAGTCTGGCTGTCCCATCCCAACTCGCGCTGGCCAGCTGGGTGCCGTCGGGGGCAAAGGCCAGCCCAAGCACCCAGTGCGTATGCCCGATAAGCGTCTGCACGCGGGTGGCCGGCTGAGTTCCCTGCAGTTCCCATGTCTGAATGCGTCCATCAAAACAGCCGCTGGCCAGGTGGGTGCCGTCGCAGTTCCAGGCCACAGAATACACAGCGCCCTGGTCAGCGATCGTCTCTACGTTTGCGCCGGATGTTGTATCCCAGAGCCGGATGGTCGCATCATCCCCGCAACTGGCGAGCCTCTGGCCATCAGGGGCAAAGGCCAGGCCTTCGACGAGGCCGGTATGCCATCCAGTCCAAAGCAGCGCGCCACTCACTACATCCCACAGTTTGATCGTCCCATCCAGGCTCCCCGTGGCCAACAGCCGTTCGTCCGGGCTGAAGGCCAGGGTTCTATCCACCACGTCGGCATGTGCCTGCCAGGCCAGATGCAAGTTGTGGCTCCCCACATGCCACACGCGCACTTCTCCCCGCCTGCTGCCCACGGCCCAGTACTGTCCGCTACCACTGATGGCTACTGACCAGGCGGCATCGAAGGCCTCGGTAAAGATCGTGTCTCGCAAGGTGGCCCCAGCCAGCGTCGCATCCTGCATCTCGACCCCTTGCAAATACGCTCCTCGGATGGAGAGATGCGAGAGATCAATCCTGCGCAAGTCCCCACGAAGTGCTCGCAAGAGGCTGATGAGGTTCGTCGGCCCATAGCCCTGCTCTTCCTGCTCCCGTGCACGCAGCTGGCTGAGCAACCCAAGCAACTGCTCCTCCACCGCCTCTGTGCCTCGGTAGACGGCCTGCAGGCGCAAGATGATTGGGGCCACGATCAGCCGCTCCTGCGCCTGCCGCACATATGCCTTGGCTCCTGCCTGCTCGAGCGCATACTGGACCAGGTGCTCCCACCCGCCGCGCTCGACCTGCTCACTCACCCGCTCCACCAGCACCCCCGTCACGTATTCCAGCACCACCGATTGCAACGTGAAGATCACCTGCCCAGCCCCCGGCTTACCCCGCTCAACGAGCGAGCGTCGCTGCAACGCTTCCAGGGCCTCGCTCACCTGCATAGCTGCCACCGGGGGCACCAGCATCGCCTGCAGCTCGGCCACCCCCAACGGTTCGCGCACCACCGCCAGCCAGAAAAGCAGCGCTTGCTCGGTGGCCGAGAGCCGCGCAAATTGCTCGGCAAGCAGCTCACGGATGTTGCTAAAGATCACCGTCTCCTGCTGCAAGAAGGGAGCGATCTCGCCCCCGAAGAGCTCGACAATGGCCTCGGCCACGATTTTCAGGGCCAGCGGGTTGCCCGCATACAGCTCGACGAGGCGCAGCAGATCGTGTGGGGTGCCAACGACGTCCCTTTCTTCGAAGAGCTGCTCGCAGGCCTCTTGCTCCAGCCCCGCCAGGCGCAAGGCGCGTACGGAAGCCCGGCGGCTCTCCAGTGGCTCAAGCTCGGTCAGACTCTCCCGGCTGGTGACGAGCAGGCAACTCTGGTGCGGCATCTCTGCCACCCGGCCCAACAGCGCGGCATAGTCTTGGTAGCCCGCGCGAAAGCGGCCCGCCTGATCGTGCTCTTGCAGCAAGGTTTCTAGATTGTCGAGCACGAGCAGGCAGCGCTGCCTCTGCAAGCACGCCAGCAGCAGGTCCATGCGTCGCTCGAGGCTGCTTGGCAAGGCCGGCAGGGACTGAGGCGAGAGAACTTGCAGGCAGTCGGCCAGCAGGTCCTGGCATGGGGGGGCATCACGCAGGGAACGAAAGACGACGTGCTGGAAAGCGGGGGCCACCTGGTGCATGAACGTGACCGAGAGCGCCGACTTGCCGATGCCGCCCATGCCCAGCACACTCACCACCTGGCAGCGCTCCTGGAGCACCCACTGCTCCAGCTGCAAGCGCTCGGCCTCTCGCCCGTAAAAATCGTGCACATCGAGGGCATCGCCCCAATCAAAGTGCGACGAGGTGGATGGAGGCTCCTGGTTAGCCTTCGGCTCTGCAGTCTGGGCTGCTTGCCGTTTGAGCACCACGAGCGCCTGGGGAGCCGATGGTACTGCGAGCTGCACCCGCATCCAGAAGGCATCGAAGTCCGCCTGCTGTCCTGCTGCCAGCCACAGCTGGTGCGCTTGCTCGTGCTCTCGACCGGGCGCAAAGGCGTGGCGCTGGAGACAGAGGACAAGCAAGCGCTCCAGATGCTCTCGTTTGGGTGAGCGAACCCCACGTTCCCAGTGCCCAATGGTCTGCTCGCTGATGCCAAGGAGCCGACTCAGTGCTTGTTGGGTCAGGCCCATGCTCTTGCGCAGTCTCACACAGGAGCGCCCGAAGGCGTTCTCACTTGTGTGTTGATCAGAAAGTGAGCGCTTCATTTTCCCTCCTTGCTTCACGCGTCACGACGAAGGACTCCATCCGCGGCGTCCCACAGGTCCACGCTGCCATCATTGCTCGTGCTGGCCAGGGTACGCTCGTCCGGGCTGAGGCTGGCAGAGCCCATGCTCAATGAGGAGGGAGAGCGGACCTTGCTCGATCTCACCGCTGGCCTGGGCGACCACGTGCCTGGCCAATCCCGCCTGACCAAAGGCAAAGCTCGCTCACAGGAGGAGTACTGCTGCATCAGCGCGCTCCTTTCCGCATGACCAAAGGTGCCAGGCCATGGGAAGTGAGACAGCATCGGATGGACGCTGACTTCCCTGGGCACGGCCAGTCTACTCATGTCTGGTGGATGCGCTTCCAGCAGGTCTACGCTGGTGAAGGCGAGTCTGGGGGAATGGCGAGAGACTCCAGACTCCCCTTGCGACTTCATTCCTCTCTGATAGCAGATATGATGATGAGAGCAGATGTTCTGACCGACGACCAGGATTTTGCTCCAGACGGTAACTGCTCTTGCCTCAGAGGCAATCGCTCCAGTGCCTGGCTCAGTTGGTCTTGCCGTGATGCGATGCATGCTTCTGCTGTCATGGTCCCATTATATCAGATACAGTTCTTTCTGAACAGTATCGAAACCGCCTGTACAGGGCTATTTAAAAGTCTTCCTTTTGCTCAAAGTAGGCCCGCAAGCGGGCCTACTTTGAGAGGAATTGTTGAGGTTGTGGCGGGCTTTCAGCCCGCCACAACCTCAACAATTCCTCTCAGCGAGCGCCGAAGGCGCGAGGAAAAACAATAAAACGCGACTTTTAAATAGCCCTACCGCCTGTACATGCAGGACGTGGCAAAGGCGAGAGCGAACGAATCAGTGGTCAAATCGCAGCAGGTTCGATACCTCTCTGGATCCACACATTGGGTGGACACGGACATGAAGCAGAGATTCATCGGTCCAGGGGAGCCTTGACCAAGCCACTGCGACGCCGGGTGGAACGGTGAGACTTCCAGGTCCATCTATGCCTCGATGGAGCCGCGGCGGCCAGGCCTAGGGAGCTGGCTGGGTGCTGTTCACAGGAGCACCCTCAATCGCGCCCAACGCTCGTAGCGTCGCCTTCTGCGCCTCGGTCAATCCCCTGATCCCGGCGATATTGAGGCGCTCGTAGGGTCGGTCACGTCGCAGTGTCCGCAGCTGCTCGCCACTCTCGAGGTCCCACAGGGTGATAGCTCCGTCATCCCCGCAACTGGCCAGCCGGCTCCCATCAGGACTTCTCCTGAGCGCACGGATCGTCCCCTGATGCGCCTTTCTCACCTGCACGCACTCCCCGCTCCGCACATCCCACCAGCGCAGCATGCCATCACTGCTTCCACTGACCAGCAGGTCCGCACTCGAGCCCCAGGCAATGGCATAGACGGCACCGGCATGCCCGGCAAAGGTTTGCACGCGCTCCCCGCTCTGCTGATCCCACACCAACAGCTCCCCTCTGCCTTTGACGCGGCCTGCACTGGCCAGCCACGTCCCATCGGGGCTCCAGGCCACGCTCGTGACCACCCCTTGATGGCCCGGAAGCCGCAGCAGCAGCGTGCCATCCGAGGTGTCCCACACATACAGGTTGCCATCATCGCCACCGCCGACCAACCGCGTGCCATCCGGATTCCATGCCACGTGACGGATCCAGGTCTGCTGCCCACGACTCAGCCACCGTTGGGAGCGCGTCGTCACCTCCCATACCGACACGCCATGCAGATAGGTTCCGCTGGCCAACCTTCGACCATCCGGACTCCACGCGATGTCATAGAAGGCGGTATCAACGTGGTCGGGGTTCTGAAAGAGCGGCACCCCGGCTCCCGTGCTCGCGTCCCACAGCCGGATGACATTGTCCCACGCGCTACTGGCCAGAAACCTCCCATCGGGACTCCAGCCCACCCCATAG
>WNFB01016194.1_pt1 | contig 10026 bp, 4 predicted proteins | sample 5400501 | NCBI WGS metagenome assembly WNFB01 (sample SAMN13153341, study PRJNA577476) | soil metagenome | isolation source: 200 cm saprolite under Douglas fir tree site 2 hole 1 | place: USA:California | collected 2015-04-18
CGTTACTAAGCGATCCCACCAAGGTCGGCTCGCTCCGCAACGTCCTCCACTTCGAGGTCACAGTTCGCGACAGCGCCGCGGCTGAGCCGTACATCGACGCTCAGCCCTTCACCAACCCGTTCCAGTCTCAGCCGAACGTCGGATCCATCTCGAACATCACGGTCAACTTCACGTTCCCCGATGGCACCACGACGGCGATCACCTCGACCCAGGTGGCCGGGCTGGCCTTGCTCGCCCCCGGCGCATCGCAAGCGGTGACGCCCACTTTCAAGGTTCCGGTGCCCGCGGCCAGGGCCGCCGGCGAGACCGACGCTGCCTACATGGCGCGCCTGGTCGCCCTCGAGGGCGCGGCGCTCACCACCACGGCCTCCGCATCAGGTACCGGTTTCAGCGGCCCGGTCACGGCCAGCCCGATGTCCGTCACCACGGCGGAGCACCTGCCGATCGTGACGATCATCAAGTCCGGCCCCACCGAGCTGGTGGCCGGCAACGATGAAGTCAACCCGCTCGCGCTCCAGAACGTCGGCGGCGCCCCGGCCTCCGGCCTCGCCGTCACCGACTCCCTGCCCGGCGGAGCCACGGGCACGGTGACCGGCGTCCCGGCGAGCCTCACCGTCGGCCAGGGCGGCTCGGCCCAGGCCACGTTCACGGTGCCGGTCTCGCAGACGCCCGGAAACCTCACCGACACGGCGGCGGTCACCTGGCAAGACGGCAACGGCAACACCTACGGACCGCTCACCAGCTCGTTCACGACCCTCGTCAAGAGCTCTCTCGCCAACGCCACGCTCACCCTGGCGCCGACCAGCGCCGGGCCCAACCCGCCCGGGACCACTCAGACGCTCACCGCCACGCTGGTCGACAGCACCGGCACGCCAATCCCCAACAAAGTCGTGACCTTCAACATCACTGGCGCCAATCCGGGGACGGGCACAGCACCGACCGACGCGAGCGGCAACGCCGTCTTCACCTACACCGGCGCCAACGCCGGCAACGACGTCGCGCAGGCGACCGTCACCGCGCCCGGCGTCACGCTCAACTCGAACACCGCCAACATCAGCTGGGGCAAGCTCCTGCAGCCCATCGTCACCGGGCCCGCGCAGGGCAACTTCTACCCGAACCCCAACAACAGCTGCACGTTCGACGTCGGGCCGAGCAGCACGCCGGCGTTCGGCCAGACCTTCCCCGACATCCTCTTCAACGCGCCGGCCTCGGCGGTGCCGCACGACATCTCCACGGTCACCACGACCACCAGGCCGTTCACCGACCTCACGGTCGACGTCAACGGCAACTTCAACGGCACGATCGTGGCGCAGGGCAGCGGCCTGCAGGCCGGCGTGGGGACGCTGACCAATTTCTATGCCGTGTTCAACGGCAACTTCATCGTCACCCAGGCCGGCGACCTTACGTTCACGATCCTTCACGACGACGGCTACATCCTGGGCGTCGGCAACGGCGCCACGCGTGTCAGCGGCGACCTGATCAACCCGCCGGCGACCACGCCTTTCAACGGGTACGGGGTGATCGCGGCCTGGAACCAGGTCTTTGGCGGCACGCCGGGCACGGCGACGATCCACTTCCCGGCGGCGGGCACGTACCCGTACGAGCTGGACTACAGCGAATGTGGCGGCGGCGGCCCGCTGTACCTCGTCCTCGAGACCGCGCAGTTCATCGCTCAGACAGATCCGCTGTCCGTCTACGTCGGCTACGCGGACGGCCTCAGGCCGGGCGGGTCGATCTTCCCGTTCCCCTGGCAGGGCTCGCCCGGTGTGACGTTCATCGGAGCCTGCCAGTTCGACGCGGGCGCGCTTCGCTTCGACAACAGCGGGAACACGGACATCACCCTCGACAAAGTCACAGTCGACATCGCCCAATTCCACTTCGACATTTGGCCGGCGAACCTGGTCGTGCCGGCGCACCAGATCCTGATCCTGACCCAGACCGGCTGTTTCAACTTCGACACGTCCGACTTCAGCGGTGCGGGCTGTGGTGGAAACAACGGCGTGCTGCCCCTGGTCAACGTGACCCGCGGCGGGGTGACCACGACAACCACCGACACGAACCAGGTCCTCAACACCCATGGGTTCGACCTCGCATGCCAGGGCAACGAGTCGATCTCCTGGCAGCGCATCGCGGGCACGGCCAACACGATCAACGTGCCTCTGCCCCCAGGGGCGAGCCTGAACCTGACGCCGTTCAACGTGCCGGGAGCGATCCAGGGCCAGAGCCTCGCACTGACCGTCTCGGCCATGGATGGCGCGGGCAACCCCGTGCCGAACCTCCCGCTTTTGCTTCAGGTGACCGGCGCCAATACGCAAACCCTGAACGGCACGACCGGGTTGAACGGCCTTGCCACTTTTACCTACGTCGGACTTTCAACTGGTAATGACAGCGTCCAGGCCAGTGCTTTTATCAGTGGCCTGCGTGCGCTTTCCAACATCGGGGCCGTTAAGTGGTCGGCGCCCGGTGGTACTGGAAACGCATTGGCGCCAGCAATCACGAACCCGTCCCCGGCCGACGGTACCATCGTGACCAAACCGGTCGTGATCACGGCCACGATCGCACCGCCAGCGGGACAGACGATCACAAGCTGGCGAGTCTTCTACCAGGCGCTGGACCCTGGCTCACCGGTGACGATAGCTTCCGGAACAGGGACGCCTCCGGCCACGCTGGCTACATTCGATCCGACGCTACTGCCGAACGACACCTACGGAGTCACGATCGAGGCCACTGCCTCCGGCGGAGCGATCCAAGATCTGACAACCACCCTCGTCGTCTTCGGCAACCTGAAACCCGGCCGCTATCAAACGACATACCAGGATTTGATCGTCACGGTCAGCGGCTTCCAGATGGAGGTGCGCCGGACGTACGACTCGATCGACAAGTCCAATGGCGATTTCGGCGTTGGCTGGAAGGTCAGCGTGTCCAACTTCCGGACTGCGCCCAACCGGATTCTCGGCGCCGGCGGCTGGACCCAGTACAACACGTCCTGCACGTTGGGGCTCTGTTTCACCGGCTTCAAGAATTCGTCTGCCCGCTTCGTCACGGTCACCTTCCCGGATCAGCACACCGAGGTGTTCGATTTCACGCCGGCGGGCGGCACCAACCTTTTCTGGGAGTGCACACCTAAGTTCACCGCGCGATCCTCGACCGGGACGACCTCGACGTTCCAACCGCTCGACGACACCAGCTGCTCCTACACCGGCGACGGCAACCTCTATGGCTCCAGTGGCTTGTACGCTCCGAAGCGGTTCCAGCTGACTACGCACGACGGGCGGGTCCTGGTGCTCGATGTGAGCTTGGGCCTCATCTCCGAGACGGACCGCAACGGCAACGCGCTAACCATCGGCGCCGCGGGCATCCACTCCTCCAGCGGAGCGTCCCTGACTTACACTCGCGATGGCTCCGGGCGCATCACGCAGATCATCGGACCCTCCGGCCAGCTCCTGAGCTACACCTACTCGAGCGCCGGGGACCTGGCGACGTCGAACGACCCCAACGGCAACCAGACGACCTACACATACGATTCCAACCACGACCTCCTCAAGGCGGTCGGCGGAGGCCAACCGCTCCAGACCCTTAGGTACGACTCATCCGGACGCCTCGTGGCCATTACCGACGCGCTCGGCAACACCACGGCGTTGGCAAATGACATCCCAGGACAGAAGCAGACCGTCACCGATCCGCTGGGCCGGCTCACCACCGTATACACGTTGGATGATCTCGGCGATGTCGTTCGTATCGATCGCATTTCGCAAGGCCAGACACTCACGACGACCGCGACCTATGACTCTGTCGGCCGGCCGCTAGCGCGCACCGATCCGCTCGGACACACATGGACGGGCATCTACGACTCGAACGGGAACCCGCTAAAGGTCAGCACGCCTGCGGGCAACGCCGTGAGCGTGACGTATGACTCGAATGGTCTGCCGCTGAGCGTCCGGGACGTGCTTGGCAACCAGACGACCATGGCCTACGATGCGACCGGCAATCTCGTCTCATTCACCAACGCCCTGGGCCAGACCCAGACCCAGACGCAAGACGGAGCCGGCAACCGCACCTCCCTGACGGACGCCCTGCGTGCCAAGTGGACCTACACGTATGACGCGGCCGGCCACGTCACCTCGATCACCGATCCGAACGGGCACGCCGTGAGCTTCACGTTTGACTCGAGCGGGCGGTTGACTTCCGCCACCGATGCCCTGGGACGCTCGACCACATACGCATACGATGCCATCGGCAACCTGACCTCGGCGACCGACGCCCTGGGGGGCCGCACCACGTCCAGCTACAACCCGCAGGGATTGCTCGCGAGTCGAACCGACGCCCTGGGCGCCGTGACGACGTACTCATATGACGCCAACCATCAGCTCACGTCGACGACCGACCCACTCGGGCACGTCTCCACGTACACATACGATGCGGATGGTCGCCTTACAAGCCAGACCGATGCCGCGGGAGGTCGCACGACATTTGCCTACGACGGCTTTGGTCGGCTCCTTTTAGAGACCGACCAAATCGGGCGCGTGACCTCCTACTCGTACGACGTCGCGGGGCGACTCGTCGTGAGGACGCTGCCGAACGGCGGCACGTTTAGCTACGCGTACGACGCGGACGGACGGCAGGTCTCGGTTACCGATCCACTGGGCCGGGTGTCGAGCTCGGCTTACGACGCCGCCGGCCACCTGGTGAGCACTACCAACGGCCTGGGCGCGGTTACCCAATACTCTGTCGACGCGCTCGGGCGAACCGTTTCAACTACGGATCCGCTCGGTCACGTCACAACGAGCACCTACGACGCGGTCGGCAACCTCACCGCCGCAACCGACGCGGCCGGCGGGAAGCGAACCTACGCGTACGACGGCGCCGGCAACGTGACTTCCGCCACCGATGCACTCGGAAATGTGACGACATACGGATACGACTCCAACAACGAGCTCACGGCGGTGTCGGATCCTCTGCATCGAACCACCACGTCGGCCTATGACGCCTTGGGCCGCGTGACCACCATCACGCGACCAAGTGGCTCGGCGTACACCTACAAATACGACGCCGTCGGACACGTGACGTCGACCGCCGACGCTCTCGGCAACACCAACTCGTTCGCATACGACGCCGCCGGGCGCCGGGTCTCGTCGACCGATCCCCGGGGCAACGTAACGACGTACACCTACGATGCAGTCGGCCGCCGGACTGCGATCACAGATGCGCTGGGGGGCGTAGTCAGGACCGCATACGACGCATCGGGCGAACAGATATCGGTGACCAATCCGCGTGGTGACACCACGAGCTTCACGTACAACGCTCTGGGCAATCTGGCAACGCAGACGGATCCGTCAGGCCACGCCACCACGCACGCCTATGACGGCGCAGGGCAGTTGGTCTCGCAGACCGACCCAAGGGGCGTCCAGGTCGGCTTCACGTATGACGCGGCGGGCCGCCTCCTCGGGACCACCTTCCCAGGGGGCAGCGTCAGCTTCACGTACGACGCTGCGGGACGGCGGACATCGATGGTCGATGCCACCGGAACCACGACTTACGTCTACGACGCGGTAGGCCGCCCGACTTCAATCACGGCGCCCGGGGGGGCGGCCGGCTACGTGTACGACGCGGCCGGTCATCGAACCTCGCTGTCGCAGCCGGTCCACGGTTCGATCAACTATGGATATGACGCCGCGGGTGAACTGGTGTCTTTGCGGGATTGGGCGGGTCGCTCGTTCAGCTTCACATACACACTGGACGGCCAGCCTCAGCAAATCGCTAGCCCGGAGGGCGTGACGACGTCCTACTCGTACGACTCCGCCGGGCGCCTGACGGCCGTCCACCACGACGGCGGCGCGGCTTCCGCGCACTTCGATTACAGCCTCGATGCCAACGGCAACCGAACTTCGGTCGCGTCGGCGGCTGGGTTGGAGCGATACACATACGACGCACTCAACCGGTTGACTGGGGCCGTCTACCCCAATGCAGACACTGCCGCTTACACGTACGACGCTGCGGGCAACCAGCTGAGCAGGACCTTCAACGGCACCACCACGAATTACACCTACGACTCGGGTGGCCGTCTCGCGTCTGCGGGGGCGACCACATTCACCTATGACGCCGCCGGGAACCTGACTTCCGCCGGCTCGAACACTTATGCGTGGGACTGGGCAGGGCGGTTGACGGCGGCCAGCGTGGGGGGAACCAACTCGACCTACACGTACGACGGTGACGGCTTCCGCGTCGCCGCCCGTAGCGGCTCCTCGACCAGCCCCTATGTGTGGGATCGCGCCGCATCCGTGCCCACAGTCATCGACGACGGCACCCAGGGCTATCTCCAGACAGATCAAGGCGTTGTCGAGCAATCGGGCTCCGCATCTGGTGCGCAGACCTACCCGCTGGCCGACGGGCTTGGCTCCGTCCGCAACGTGGCCGACGCGGCCGGCTCGTTTGTAGCGTCGACAACCTATGACGCATTCGGATCGGTGCGACTGCAAACGGGTCCGGCGAGCATCTTCGGATTCACGGGACAGCAGACGGACCCAACCGGCTTGAGCTTCCTGCGGGCCCGGTACTACGACCCCAACGTCGGGCGATTCCTGTCCGCCGACTCGGTGCAACCGAACGGACCCGGGACCCAGGGCTTCAACCTTTACTCGTACGCAGCCAACGATCCCGCCACCAACGTTGATCCGAGCGGCCACCTCCTTCTTGACATTGCGATCACCCGATCGACGGCGCTGATTCTCCTCGGGGGATTCCTTGCGTTCACCCTCGTCCTCAAGGCCCAGCTCGTCGCGCTGCTGGCAGCCTTCCTGAATGCCGTCGTCACGGCCACCGAGACGGTGGTATCCGAGGCCGCCCAGTGGGCTGAAGACGTCGTCAAAGAGTGGTGCACGACCGAAGGCGAGTGCTTCCCGCCAATCCCGCTGCCAAAGCCGACGCCTAGCCCGAGATCAACCGTCTATTACCACTACACAGATGACGCGGGCCTTGTCGGTATCACCACTTCCGGGCTTATCACGCCTAGCAGAGACGGCCGCCTGTACGTGTCTCCGACCAGGTATACGAAGGCACTCCAGGTTCAGCAAGAGCTCGCGCTACCAACACCTAGGCGGTGGCGAATCCCGATTCCTTCGCAGCGCCTGCCGGGCGTGACGCCGCCAACGGTCGTGGCGCCAAACTTCGGACAGCCGGGTGGCGGGCTCGAAGCATGGGTTTCATACGCCGTTGATGCCCACGGCCTTACATTCGAGGAGCTTCAACAATGAAGGCCCCGCATCTCGTTTGCTACGACTACCAGCATGGAGGGGTTTGGGCCTTCGTGCTGGCCGAGTCGCCTGATGAGATAACCAAAAAATACCCTGAGCTCCAGGTGGTCGACTCGACACCTGCCTGGATGACACAGGCAGTAATGGATCGCCTGCGATCAACAATGACCATTGATATCGACGATGCTGGAAATCCCTTTTTCGCCGCTCTTGTCAAACAGCGGACTTAAGGCGGCCCGCACGCTTTCTATCCTCTAGGTCGGCTAGGAGTGCAGCGAAGGCCGGCGCCCGTCGGCATGTTCACGGCCTTGGGCGCCGCCTTCGTCATGGGTCCTGCACTCACCTCGTACACGGGATACATCGCATACGACTATTCGAGCCGCAGGGCCGCATATGACACGGCCAACCCGTGTGCGTCCGCGGCCAGCATCACAAACTGCAAATATCAGGGCGACGCGCGCATCGTCCACAAGCTGCTCCCGGGCGCCGATCCGCGCGTCGAGCTGGCGTTCGTTGACTTGGATGGCGCCGACGTAACCGCTCACCTGGACCGAAGCCACCGAGCGCCGTGGGACGGCTGGCAGGAGGGTTCGGTGGTAAAGGCCGAGCTCTGGCAGGGCATGGTGACGATCGTGGCCGGCGTGCCCACGTTGGACAATCCGGGCACACTGCCGGAAAGTGGTCCTGGTCCTGCCTTCATATTCGGGACCCGCAACGCTCGCGTGCGCCGGATTCTTTGTCTGGTTTCTGATCCTGAACCGGCGGTCCAGACGTGCAGCTAGTCCCAGCTGACTTGTTCAATTCAGGCGGAGCTTGTTAAAGGGAACCATGGCGAATCTGCGGAGCGTTGTCTGGCAAAGCAAGGCCCAGGCGGCATACGCCGTCGGACTCGGCGTGATCACATTTATCGCAGCCGCGGTTGCGTTCGTCATGTACCAGCAGCACAACTCCGAGATGGGCGCCTATCAGTCGGCCTCCAAATGCGCCTCGCCCGGAGACGCTTTGAACGGTCAGGGCTGCCGCTATGACGGCCAGACCGAGGTGCTCAGCACCCGCAGGCAGGATCGGCTCGAAGCGGTCGTCAGGTTCGACGCCCTGCCGACCCGCACCTTCAGCACGAGCTTTCCGACCGACAACGAACCGAGCAGCACTGCACTGAGGGCCGGCGCGACAGCCGATGGCGAGCTCTGGGCGGGCAAGGTGACCCGGCTTGCGGGTAAGCCGACCGTGGACAGTCCGGAGCCTTACCCCGCCCAGTCATATTTGACCTTTGCCGGGTTTTTCGCCGTGGGCGGGCTCGTGATCCTTTTCATGTCGAGCCGGCTGGCCAGGGCGGCCTGGCGGAAGAAATAAAAAGGCGGGCCGGCGACTTGCCGGCCCGCGATCAAACGCTTCTCTCTATGCCTTCATCTTCAGGAGGCCGAACGAGGCACCCTGGGGGTCGCTGAGGATTGAGAATCGGCCGCCCGGGAAGTCCTGCGGCTCCAACAGCTCCTTAGCGCCGTGCTCGACCGCCGTCTTGTGCGACAGCCAGTAGCTCGGTACCTGGGCCGGAACCATCGGGTTCATCTCCATACCACCGGCGATGCTCTCGCCACTGGCGAGGAACTCGGTGTACTCCATGCCCTCGGCCATCTCGCTCTTTTTCTCGCCCCAGCCGAACACCTTCTGATAGAAGGGCTTGGCCTTCTCGACGCCGCGCGAGTTGAGCTCGGCCCAGCCGTACGCGTTCGCCTTGCCGATGACCGGCGAGCCGTGCATCTGGTCCGGCTGCCAGACGCCGATGACGGCTCCGGACGGGTCCTGGATGATGGCCATCGTGCCCTGTGGACCGACTTGCATCGGCTCACCGAGCACGTTGCCGCCGGCGGCCTTGGCTTTCCTGGTCGTGTCCGCGGCGTCCGCGCTCGCGATGTAGACCAGCCATGCGGTTGGAGCGTCCGCCGACATCTTCGGGCCGATGCCCGCGACGTCCTTGCCTCCGATCTTCGCCAGCGCATAGCCGCCGTACTGCGGGTCGGGATTGACCTCCACCTTCCAGCCGAAGACCTTCGAGTAGAAGTCACGCGAAGCGGCCGCATCTGAACTCGAAAGATCGAGCCATATCGGCTTGTGCGCTACTGCGGTTTTGGCTTCCGCCATACTCAGCCTCCTTCAAAACCCCGAGCTATCGCTTGGTCAATTTCCCCTGCGAACCGACCCTGAGAAATACCAAGGGTCGCGACAGGGGATACGCCCATTGTGCACCTTCTAGGTGAAGGGTGGGTTAAGGCCGGATGAGCGTCAGCCGAGGCCCGGCGACAGGGCCGGAACCCAGATCGCCGCCACCGCCAGGACCACCGCTGCGCCTGCAACGACGCGCGAAAAGACCGGGCCCTGCGACCAGTACTTCTCGATGAGGATCACCGCCGCCAGGACGACCATGACGAGCAGGTTCATGATCCCCGCCACCACCAGCACGAGCATCAGCGCCCAGCAGCAGCCGACGCAGTAGAGCGCGTGATGAGTCCCGGCTCGAAGGTCACGCAGCGGGCCGTGGAAGTTGGCGTAATGCATAAGCAACGATAAGGGCGACCGGCAGTGGCTCAGGCACAGGTCCTTGAGCGGGCTCACCTGGTACAGGCCGAGGACCAGGAAAATGCTGGCGCCGATATATCGCGCGGTCTCTGGATGATCCATCGCCAGCGATGACACGAACGAGGCGATGGCGAAAGCCGGCAGCCCCGCCAGGCCCCACACCACGATGTAGCCGGCGGCGAACATGGCCAGCCTGAGC
>WNFB01020178.1_pt2 | contig 10024 bp, 9 predicted proteins | sample 5400501 | NCBI WGS metagenome assembly WNFB01 (sample SAMN13153341, study PRJNA577476) | soil metagenome | isolation source: 200 cm saprolite under Douglas fir tree site 2 hole 1 | place: USA:California | collected 2015-04-18
GGGGGGGGGGGGGGGACGGCGAAGGGGCGGCGCTTGACTCGGCGGCGACCGGCGACGGCGGTCCCACGCCCTTGCGCATCATCGCGATCGCCTGATCGATGCTGGGGTCGTCGGGCTCGACGTTCCGCGCCTGCTCGAGATGCGCCTCTGCCTGGGCGACGTCCCCGACCTTGAAATAGAGGAACGCGAGGCCTTTCAGGGCGCCCGTATGATGCGGCGCGATCCGGACCGCCATGTCCCATTCGTCGAACGCGCGCTCGTAGTCGTGCTTGTCGGTCAGGATGCGTGCCAACAAGTCGTGCGCGTCGGCGAGATGCGGATGCCGCTCGAGCCCGTTCATCGCCACGCGCAGCGCCGCATCGAGCTGACCCTTGCGCCGCAACGCCTCGCCCAGCCGCAGGAACACGAGACTCTGCGGATCCTGGGCGAGCTGGGCGGAGAGGCCGCGGATGTCGTCAGCCATGGCTGAATACTCGCGCCGCTTCACGCGCGCGCCGCACGTCCGCCCGTTGCGCTTCTTCCTCGGGGCTGCGAGCGAGCCGCTCCCATTCGTCCCAACTGGCGACGGCTTCGGCGAAGCGACCCATCGAGACGAGCGCAAATCCGAGCTGGCGGTGCGCCGCGGCGAGCTGCGGATCGAGCCGCAGGGCGCGCCGTAGCTCCTCGGCGGCGGCCGACCCGTGACCCCGCGCCAGATGAATGCGACCAAGCAATACGTGAATTGTCGCGTCGTGCGGCTGCATGCTCCCCGCCTGCTCCGCGGCGGCGCGCGCTGCGTCGAGGTCCTTGGCCTGCAGGGCCCGCTCGGCTTTGGCCACGAGCTCGGGCATGTCGGCCGCGCCGCTCGAACGGCCACGCTTTGCCGTGCCCGGGTCCATGAGCACGATCACGCCGGCACTTTCGAGACCGAACAACGTCTTGGCCACCTCGAAGTCGGAACGTCCGAGCTCCGTCGCCAGCCCACGGATGGATCGCTGCCCGTCGATCAGCGCGAGCACCTCCCATTCCGGCGGCAGGAGGTCCAGCTCGCCGCCCCCTCCTTCGGGTGGCGGCGCGAGCGACGCTACGACGCCCACGTGGGGAATCCGGCTCTCGATGCGCGACCACTCGTCGATGCGACGCGCGCCCTCCATCATGAGCGCCTCGACCGGAATGCGGACCGTCACCTCGGTGGGGACCTTGCTCTCGGCCTCTTCGGCGAACGAGAAGTAGCCCTCGTTCCAGCTCATCACCTCGAAGACGACTTCCTCGATCTGGAAGCGGATCTGGCGCTCGACCTCGCGCTGCGTGATCACGCCGAGCGAAACGAGGATCTCGCCGAGCCGGCGCTTGTCGCCCTGACGCTGCTGCATGTCGCGCGCCCGCTCGAGGTCGGCCTCGGCGATCTTGCCGGTGCGCAGCAGTAACGCGCCGAGCGGGTGCGGGTTGCTGCGGATCTCGGCCGATACGACGACGCCGTTGTCGAAGTAGATCTTCCCCTCGTTGTGGCGCAGCTCCGACGTGACGCGCAGCGCCCCCGTCTTCCGGCTCAAGTCGAGCAGCTGGAAGACGTCATGGATCCCGAGCTCGCGTAGCGGTCCCTCGATCGCCATACGCTACGCCGCATCCGACGTGAAGATGTGCTGCAGGTCGACCGCGGTGCGCGCATGCATGCGCGCGCGTTGCGCGAACGGCCCGCCCGGATCGACGCGCGTCACGCGTTCCCACGCGTCCACCGCCTCGCTGTAGCGCTGCAGGCGCGCGAGCGTCGCGCCGAGGTAAAACAAGGCGCCGGTGTGCTGCGGATCGAATTTGAGCGCGCGCCGGAACGCCTCCAGGGCTTCGGCGTTGCGCTTGTCGTCGAGCAGCGCGCGGCCGAGCAACAGCAGGGCGTCCATGTCGTAGGGATCCTGCTCCAGCATCTCGGCCAGCCGCACCACCGCCGCGCGCACGCCGCCCGAGCGCCGCAGCAGATCGGCGAGCGCCAGCGACGCTTCGTGAAATGTGGGCAGCGCCTCGAGTGCAGCTTCATACGCGCGCTGCGCTTCCGCCCACTCTTCGTCGTGTTCGTGCAGGCGGCCGAGGTCGAGCCACACCTGCACGAAGCCCTCGTCGAGGTCGAGCGCAGCCCGATATCCCGCGCGCGCACCCTGCCGATCCCCGACCTTGAGGGCAATGTCGCCCTGCAGCTTGTGCAGATCGGCGCGCGCCGGCGCGCGGGTCTGCGCCTGCCGCAGCGCCGTCAGCGACCCCGCCGCGTCGCCCGTCGCCGCCCGCGCTTTCGCGGCGGCGACGAGCACCTCGACATCCTCGGGCGCCTTGGCCACCAGCTCTTCGGCGAGCGGCAGCGACTCGGCGGCGCGGTGCACCGCGAGCAGGCTCTTCACTTCCCCCAGGGCGGCGGCGGAATTCGCCGCATCGAGCCTGCGGGCCTCGCGATAGCGCTCGAGCGCCTCGCCGTGGAGGCCGCGGCGCGCGTAGCTGTCGCCCACCAGCGTCGCCGCCTGGCCGCGGTCCGCGCCGCGCTGCACGGCGCGCATCGCTTCCGCGACGGCGAGGTCCATCATCCCCTTGCTCACGTAGTCGCGCGCTAGCGCGAGCGGATCGTCTGCCTTTTTCGCGATACCGGCCCCCGCGGAGTGCGCCACGGCGGCCGGGGGGGGGGGCTCGAGCTCCTGGAAGATATTGTCCAGCAGCCGCTGGTCGAAGGCAAAATCGGCGCCGAGGTTCTCCGCCGGAACGTCGGCGGAAATCTCGGGGACGATCCCGATCGACACCGTCTCGTACTGGAGATCGATCGCCAGCGCGAACTTCTGCGACACATAGTACGGATCGAGCTCGAGCGCGCGTTTGGTGGCCCTTAGCGCGCCGTCATAGTCACCCAGATTCGAGAGCGTAAAACTCAGGTTGTAATGGGCGCCGGCGTTCTGCGGCTCGGCCTCGACCGCCCGCACGAACGCGTTGCGGGCATCGGGAAAACGCTTCAGCTCCACCAGTACCAGCCCGACGCCATTCCATGCAGCCCCGGAGCTCGGCTGGTCGGCGAGCACCTGGCGATACGCTTCGAGCGCGAGCTGAAAGCGACGCAGATGCGTCAGCAACAGGGCGAGGTTGAGCCGCGCGCCGACGAATTGAGACGAGAGATGCAGCGCTTTCCGAAACGCGTCGATCGCATCCTCGGTGTCGCTCTGATGCGCGAGCACGACGCCGACATTGTTCCACGCGAGCGCATAGCGCGGATCGACCTCGGTGGCCTGGCGGTAGGATGCCAGTGCGTCCGCGTTGCGGCCCGCCTGATGCATGACGACGCCGCGCTCGTTCCACAGCTTGGGTGAGTCGGGGACTTCATGGATCAGTGACTCGTACAGCTCGAGCGCATCGGTGAAGTCGCGCTTGAGGAGGTAGACCTCCGCCATCGCCTGGCGCACGAGCCGCCGGTCTTCGCCGCGCTCGATCGCGAGGCGATACTCGCGCAGCGCCTCCGTGTAGTAGCCTTTTTGCCGGAACGCGAGCCCCAGGTTGTGATGCGCGAGCTCGCTGCCTTCGGCGACCTGCGGCTCCGGCTGTTCGCGCAGCCGGTGCTCGGCGGACTGGCGCTCAGCGCGGTAGCGCTCCAGCGACAGATTGGTCTGGGCGCGTGCGAGCGGCGGGTTGAGCTGGATCGCTCGCTTGGACGCGGCGCGCGCCTCCTGGTGGCGGCCCATGTCGCCGAGCACGAACGCCATCAGGTAATGCGCGTTGGCGTTGTCCGGATTGAGGGTGACCGCGCGCTCGAGCGCGGTCAGCGCCGGCTCGTTGAGGCCGCGATTGTAGTAAACCTCGCCCAGATAGAAATGCACGACGGAGGAATCGGGCTCCTCCTCGACGGCGCGCAGCAACCATTCGGTCGCCACCTCCAACCGGCCCCGCGCCTTCTCGGCGAGCCCCAGCTGGATGATCGCCGCCACGTCCTTCGGCTTGTGGGCGAGCAGCTCCTCGAATTCGGCGACCGCCTCCTCGAAGGCGCCGAGGATCGCATACGTGCGGCCCAGCTCCCAACGCGCGTCGCGCTCGTCGGGCGCCTGGCGCAGCCGCTCCTGCAGCTCCGCGACGCGCCGGTCGTAGTAGCCCGTATTGTGGTAGGAGATCTCGAGATTGCGCTGCGCGACCTGCATGCGCGGGTCCAGCTCGAGGGCGCGCGTGAACTGCTCGATGGCCTCGGGGACGAGACCCTTTTGATAGTAGAGGACGCCGAGATTGTTGTGCGCCCCCGCGTCCGACGGATCGATCCGGCGGGCGAAGGACCTCAACACCGTGAGGTCGCGCTCTGATACGATCAAGTCAATCGAATGGCGTCGAAAATGGCCTTGAGAGACGCCAGGTCGGGCAACAACAAGAAATGACCGCGCAACCCATCCTGGGCATCGATGTTGAACTCCGTCTCGACGCAAAACACGAAGTCCCGGTCGTGCCCGAAGTTCAGGTACGTCGTGGTGAGGACCGCCGCCGAGAGATCCACTACCAGACTCGGCACGGACGGCAACAGCAGCATCCCCATGAACTCCGACAGCGCGTTCATGTAGGCGCCGGAGAGGATGTTGCCGGCTTCCTTGAGGCACGATTGCTCGATCGTCTCGAACGCTTTCGTCGTGCCGAGCGGCCGTTTGAGCAGCATGTCGCACAACTGCCGGCCGACCGGTTCGGGGAACAGGAGCAGCGTACGGCCGGTCAGATCGCCGAGCATGTGCATCAGCACCGCGGCGACGACCTCCTGCGGATCGCCGATCAGCCCGGGCACCTCTTCCAGCCGCGCGATGTTGATCTCGGGGACCGAGATCATGATGCGCCGGTGAGTGAGCTGCGACAGCGCGGTCGCTGCGTGCCCCGCGCCAATATTCGCGACCTCTTTCAGCGCGTCGAGCTGCAGCGCTTTCAGATCACGGACGTCTTCCATTCCCTCTCCCTAAACCAGTCCGGCGGCGTCGAGGATCAGCGCGGGCACACCATCGCCCATGATGGTAGCGCCGCTGAACACCGGCAGCGTGCCCTGTGGCGCGTCGAATCGCTTCACGACGATCTCCTGTTGGCTCAACATTCCGTCCACCACAATCCCGGCGCGACGCTCTCCCATTTCCAGCACGATCACTGGGCGGCGAGGAGGGGGGGGCGGCGCAGGGGCGGCGCCATTCGTTCCGAGCAGTTTTCTGAGATCTACCAGCGGCACGACGCGGTCGCGCAGAACGATCGCGTCACGGCCCTCCATCGTGGTCAGCGGCACCGTTCCGAACTCGACCGTCTCGGCGACGTACGTGAGCGGCAACGCATAGCGCTCCTGCCCGACGGCGGCGATCAGCGCGCGCACGATTGCCAGCGTCACCGGCAGCCGCAGCACGAAGGCGGTGCCCTTCCCCGGCTCCGTGCGGATTTCGACCGAGCCGCCCAGCGCGCGGATGCGCGTCATGGCAACGTCGATGCCCACGCCGCGACCCGAGACACTGGTCACGGCTTCCGCCGTGGAGAATCCGGGCCGCGCCAGCACGCGCAGCAGCTGATCGTCCGAGAGCGACTCGACGTGCGGCCCGACGATTCCTTCGCGCTTGGCCTTCTCGAGGATGTGCACGCGATCGATCCCGCGGCCATCGTCCGAGATGCTGATCGCCACGCTGGAGCGCTCGCGCACCGCGGCCAGGACGATCTCGCCTTCCGGATTCTTCTTGCGGCGCTTGCGCTCGGCAGGCGGCTCGATGCCATGGTCGACCGCGTTGCGCAGCAGATGCACGAGGGGATCGCCCAGCTCATCGAGGATCTCGCGATCGAGCTCGATCTCTTTCCCCTCCACGCGGAAGGAGACCTCTTTGCCCAGCTGCCGCGCGACGTCGCGCACCAGCCGCGGGAAGCGGTCGAACACCTGCCATACGGGCGTCATCCGCGCCTGAATGATTTCGTTTTGTAGATCAGCCGACAGGCGCGAGATCTGGATGGCGACCTCATCGATCTGCGGGTCCTGTCCCACCCAGCGCGCCGCGAGCTCGTTCAGGCGGCCGCGCTCGGTCACGAGCTCGCCGATCAAATCCATCAGGGTGTCGAGGCGACGCAGGTCCACACGGATATGTCGGCTCCGTCCGCCCCCGGCGACGCTTTCGGCCGGGCTCACCTGGCCCTCATCCGCGCCCCCCCCCCCCCCCCCCCCCCCCCCCCCCCCCCCCCCCCCCCCCCCTCCCACCGAGCGAACGGCCGCCTCGATCTCGGCTGGGGCAACGGCGGTGTCGAGCTCGAACACAAACCGGCCATCGAAGTCTTCCGACTCGAACGCCGCGGGGGGCGGCTGCACACGATGAACCGTGCCCAGGGTCTTTACCTTGCGAATGACCAGCATCGCACGCCCGCCTTTGAGCGGCGCTTCCGGTCTTATGGCGACGTGGACGAAGCGGCCGGACTTGATAGGCGCAGCAGACGCCGCAGGTAGACTCAGGGAGTCAGGAGACTCCGGGGATTCGGCGGACTCCGTGGAAAAACGCGCGAGAGCGCTTGGCTGAGCGGCGGGTTTCGTGTGTTGCGCGGCCCGATCGATGTCGGCGAGGACCGCGAGATCGGCTTCACGCTCGCGGCCCGCAACGGCGAGTCCGACAGCTTTCTCGAGTGCATCGGTAGCACGAAACAGCAGCTGAATGATGTCGTCGGCGGGAGGGCGACCGCTGCGGCGCAGATGGTCGAGCAGGCTTTCCATGCGGTGCGCGAGATCGGCGACGCGGCCGTAGCCCATCGTCGCTGCCATGCCTTTGATCGTATGGACCGCACGGAACAGTCCGCCGACCGGTTCGGGCGAGCCGCGCTTTCGCTCCCACTCGAGCAGCAACTGATTGCAGGCGCTCAAGTGCTCGCGGCTCTCGGCCAGGAACAGCTCGGCGTACTGCGACAGGTCCATTGCTATCCCAGTACGCGCTGGACGGCTTCGAGGACGCGGGATGGCTGGAACGGCTTGACGACGAAATCCTTTGCGCCCGCCTGGATGGCCTCGACGACCAGCGCCTGTTGGCCCATCGCGCTGCACATCAGGATCTTGGCGTCGGGGTCGTGCTTGACGATCTCGCGGACGGCGTCGATGCCGCCCATGTCGGGCATCACGATGTCCATCGTGACCAGGTCCGGCTTGAGCTGCCGATATTTCTCGACGGCCTGCGTGCCCGTCTCCGCCTCGCCGACCACCTCGAATCCGGCTTGCGCCAGGATATCAGTGATCATCGTGCGCATGAAGATGGCGTCGTCACAGACGAGAACCGTGTGGCTCACTGCTCGCTCCTTAAGAAGTCAGAATCGGGCCCAACAGCACCGCGACGTCCAGCACAATGAACAGCTCACCGTTGCGCCGGCCGACGGCCCGCACCAGCGTGGGGTCGACGCCGGGAAGACCTTTGCGCTCTTCCAACGTGGTCTCCCCGACCGCCAGCATGTCCAGCACCTCGTCCACTGTAAAGCCAATCAGTTTCCGTCCTGCCCCCTCACCGTTTCCCGCGTCCTCGCGTTTGCCCATCTCGAGGATGAGCGTCGAGCCTGTCGCGCCTGCTTCTGGAGATGGGGTTGGGGAGAGGGGCGGGAGGCCCAAGGCACGCCACCCTTCCACGACCGTCACCAGTGTGCCGCGGACATTCACGAGCCCCGCCACGACCGGGGGCGCGCCCGGGATACGCGTCGTTGGGAGGCGCGGGAGAATCTCCCGCACTTGGTCCACCTCGGCCGCGCACGCCAGTGTTCCCACGCGGAACACGAGCAATCGGGCGGAGACGAGGCTTCCGTCAGTCATCGGATGCGAAGAAGCCAAGATACTGCAAGGGGTTGCGCTCGGCAAGCAAATTTGAGTCGCCTGCCGCTTCGGCGAGCGCGGGACGCAAGTCGGCCGGCCATTCCGACGTCAGCGCGAGCGGCACACCCGTCACCGGATGCGCGAATGAAAGGGCGGCGGCATGCAACAACTGGCGCGGCGCCAGCGACTCGAGGCGTTCCGCTTCGTGTCGCGCCGATGGTGTCACGCGACGGCTGCCGCCAAATGTGTATTCGCGGTCACCGACGATCGGGTAGCCGACGTGCGCGAGGTGCACGCGAATCTGATGCGTGCGGCCGGTGCCGAGGCGCACCCGCAGCAGGTCGGCGTGGGCGAAGCGCGCGACGACGGCGGCATGCGTAACAGCGTGGCGGCCGCCCTCCGCAACCGTCATCCGCTTGCGTTCCTTGGGATGGCGCGCGATCGGCGCTTCGATGTCGACCGGACTTTTCCGCAGATGACCCCACACGAGCGCCGCGTACACGCGTTTGACGGCGCGCCGCTCGATGGCACCAGCGAGCCGGCGGTGCGCGAGATCGCTCTTAGCGACGACCAGCAGCCCCGAGGTGTCGCGGTCGAGGCGATGTACGATGCCGGGCCGGCCCTCGCCCGTGCCTTCCGACAGCGGCGTCCCCCGACCCACCAGGACGTTCACCAAACTGTCGCCCCAGTGGCCCGGACCGGGATGCACGACGAGACCCGCCGGCTTGTCCAGCACGGCGAGATGCTCGTCTTCGTAGACAAAGGAAAGCTCGGCGTGGGCGGGTGCGTAGATGCGCGGCGGCGGCTGATCGGGAGGAAGTTCGACGGTGACTTCGGCGCCGCGTTCGAGCACGGCGGAGGCGCGCAGCACTTTGCCACGGGCGGTGACGCGCTTGTCGGCAATGAGACGTCCGGCCTGTGTGCGGGAGAGGGCGAGCTGGTCGGCGAGGAATCGATCTAAGCGTTCAGTACCTGCGACAACACAGAACGTGATGTTCAAGGCTCCGCCGCGCGCGCCTCCTTCGCCCGTTGCTGCGCGCGGCCTTCCTGCCACAGCGAGAGTCCGAGTGCGATCGCGCCGATCGTGATGGCCGAATCGGCGACGTTGAACGTGGGCCAGCGCCAGGCGCCGATGCCGACGTCCACGAAATCGACGACGCCCTGCGCGCTGCGAATACGGTCGATCAGGTTGCCCACGGCGCCGCCGCAGACCAGCGCCAGCGCGACCAGGCGGAACCGGTCGCCAGGGCGGGTGCCGCGCACCAGCGAGGCGAGTACGAACAGCGCGACGATGGCGAGGCCGAGGAAGATCCAGCGGGAGTTGTCACCCACATGCAGGCCGAACGCCGCGCCTTCGTTGTATACGAGGCGGAACTGCACGACGTCGCCGATGACCTGGAGCGGCAGCCGCCGCGCCAGGAACGACTCCGCGATCAGTTTGGTGACGAAGTCGGAAACGACGACCGCGACCGCCGTCACCCAGAACAGCCGGCGCTCAGCGGCGCTTACCATCTTCCTCTCTGGCCTTGCACTTGATGCAGAGGCGGGCGTGTGGGAGGGCATCGAGCCGATCGAATCCGATCGGGTCGCCGCATTGCTCGCAGCGACCGAAGCGCTCGGGGGCACTGTACAGCCGGCGCAGCGCCTCGTTCACGTGCCAGAGGTACCGCCCTTCCTGCGACGCGAACAGAAACGCCTTCTCGCGCTCCATCGCGTCGGTGCCTTGATCGGCCATGTGGAAGGAATAGCTGGAGAGATCGCCGTCGGAGGCCTGGAGGCTCGAGTTGAACGACTCGCCATAGTGGCCCAGCTCCTTGATGACGCGGGCGCGCTCTTCCAGCAGCCGCTTCTCGAGATGCGTGAGCTGCTTTTTGTTCAGGCCGCTTTTGTTCAGGCCGCTTTTGGCCTTCACTTTAACCTTCGTCGACTTAGTCGGCATTATCGGGTTCCGCCCTTTCGTCCGTCGTGACGCCGGAGCGCAATCGTCGTCTGGCGTCCTTCGATGTCTACGTCACGCTGCAAGTCGGGCTCGTCCAGCACCGCGCCGAACACCATCCGGCGCGCCAAGGTCTCGCCTTCGACGAACCCCTGAAACGCGCGAATCGCGGCCACCACATCGGCGGCGCCGGTGATGCTCAACTCGATGCGCGTCGTGTATTCGTATCCCGCCTCCTTGCGGAGACGTTGCACGCGATTCACCACCTCGCGCGCCAATCCTTCCTGCACCAGGTCGTCGCTCAACGCGGGATCGAGCGCGACGACGTA
>WNFB01007119.1_pt1 | contig 10023 bp, 6 predicted proteins | sample 5400501 | NCBI WGS metagenome assembly WNFB01 (sample SAMN13153341, study PRJNA577476) | soil metagenome | isolation source: 200 cm saprolite under Douglas fir tree site 2 hole 1 | place: USA:California | collected 2015-04-18
ATCTGAACGGTGAACCCGGAGCAAGGCTCGAACTTGGCGAAGTTGCGTAGACGCACAATATGAGATCGGAACAGCCTTAAGAGTCTTTGTGACAACTCCGCGCCAGCCCCTGTAGCGCTCACCTTTGGGTGAGCATGTGCTTGAATTTACGGTGCCCGCCTGAAGGCGGGCTCTACAAAAGAGCTCAAGAACCGCGTTGCCACACAGACTCTTAACGCTGTGAAGGAGCGGTTCTCCACGCCCTGCGACACGTTTACCGGCTTCTGCCCTTTCGTGCCTCAAGTCCTTTTAATTCTTAGAGTTAACACCAGAGCTGCGGAGAGAAAGAGTGCCGCAACCAGGAATACTAGGCTGAAGCTGAACGAACCTGTAAGGGTACGCAGATAGCCAACAAAATAAGGGCCGACAAATCCCCCCAGGCCGCCGACGGAGTTGATGAGGCCAATGGACGCGGCCGCTGCCGATTCACTCAGCATGGCCGTGGGCAGTTGCCAGAAGCTGGGCATGAAAGCTGTCGTGCATGCGCCTGAAAGGATCAGCAAGCCGAGACCGAGCCAAAGATTGGCCTGGAAACCGACAGCGAGAGCCATAAACGCGCCGCAGAAAAACAAGATCGAGCTCGTGTGCCAGCGGCGTTCCCCTGTGCGGTCTGAGTGCCACCCGTTCCAGAGCATTACAACGACGCCCAATAGGTAGGGCAACGCCGCAATCAAGGTCACCGTCAGATTTGGGAGGCCTGTTGCGCGTTTGAGGATCGTCGGAAACCAGAAATTGAATCCATAAAGTCCGACGAGTGCGAAAAAGTAAACTGATGCGAGCAGAATCACTTTGCGGCTGCCGAGCGCCTGACTCACCGTCCATGCGCCCGCCGCGGCCTTAGTTTCCCTCTCGCGCTGAAGCTCGCCCACGATCCATTCCTGTTCATCCGCGGGCAACCAACCGGCTTGGCGAGGCCAATCGGTTAGGCAGAGCAACGTAAGAATGCCGAGAAGCACGGCAGGAATTCCTTCCACGATGAACAACCATCGCCATCCAGGAATTCCGAGCCAATGCACCTCCAGCAGCAGACCGGCCAGCGGCGAGCCTAGGACGTTTGCTACAGGAATCGCCGTCATAAACAGCGCGCCCGCCCTGGCGCGATCCTCATGCCGGAACCAATGCGTCAGATAAACGATGATGCCGGGGAAAAAGCCTGCTTCCGCAAGACCCAAAAGAAAACGGGCTCCGTAAAACTGCATCGGCGTATGAACCAAGGAGACCAGTATGGTGACGAGCCCCCAGGTAATCAGGATGCGGGCAATCCAGCGCCGGGCACTCCAGCGTTCCACGATGAGCGCGCCCGGAATCTCAAACAGAAAGTAGCCTGCAAAAAAAATACCCGCGCCAAAGCCGAATACCCGATCGGTGAAACCCAGGTTGTGAGACATTTCGAGGCCTGCAAAACCCACATTGACCCGGTCGAGATACGCAATGAAGTAAAGAATGAAAAGAAAAGGCAGAAGCCGCCATGCGATGCGGCGGCGGGCTCGCTGCCCCACGTCAGATACATTGGGGTGATCGTTCATTGCGCCCGTCGCTTTTATCACATTCCAAGATGAGCTTTCACCAAGAGAAGAGATGTGCGGTTTCAGGCAGACCAAACCAGTTACCCCGGCGTGCGCGGCGTAGCAGGTATCTACGCACATCGGGGGGATCCTGAGGGGGGCCTGCGATACAATACTCGGGTGTGCTCTTCTCTCGAACGAATTTCTCGCGAGCGCGTGACGGATCTGCTCTGGCATTTGAGCTTGCTAAATCGAATTTCGGTCCGGTGTTTGATCGCCTCTAGTAGCACAGCCTTTAGTCTGTGGGCTTTTTCGCTCGTGCGAAGATCAAAACCACACAGGCTGAAGCCTGTGCTACTGCAATGCGCCGGACCTGCTTAGGGTAAGACACGTCGACTACTTCCACAGAGTTCTTGTGATAAATGCGGGCAAGCAGAGCGCGCACCCGAATATGTGGCACAATAAAATATGGCAGATTTAATTCCACCTGCGGAAGAAGTTCAACCCACAAGAAGCCCCGCGCCCAGTCCTTCCGGACAAGGCCGGATCGCCGCAGTATTTCGATCGCTGAAACACCGCAATTTCCGTCTGTTCTTCGGGGGCCAGTTGATCTCCCTGGTCGGCACCTGGATGCAGACCATTGCGCAATCCTGGCTCATTTACCGGCTTACCGGCTCCTCGGTGCTCCTCGGATTGCTCGGCTTCGTGGGGCAGATACCTATCCTTCTGTTGTCGCCGATTGGCGGCTTGGCTGCCGACCGGTGGCCCCGCCAGCGCATGGTAATTGCCACGCAAGGAGCATCGATGTTGCTGGGGTTCGCGCTGGCGGCGCTCACTCTCACCGGACGCATACGCGTGTGGGAAATCATCGTGTTGGCGACGCTGCTGGGCGTGGTGAACGCGTTCGATGTGCCCGCAAGGCAGTCGTTTCTAATCGAGATGGTGGGACGCGAGGATTTGCTAAACGCGATTGCACTTAACTCGACAATGTTCAACGGCGCGCGCGTGGCCGGTCCGGCGGTCGCCGGCCTACTGGTCGCAAAGGTAGGCGAGGGCTGGTGCTTCTTCCTGAATGGGGTGAGTTATATCGCCGTGATCGCGGGCCTGCTGATGATGCGCATTGAAAAATCTCTGGCGGCCCACGACGGCAGCTCGCCAATCGAAAAACTGCGCGAGGGATTCCGTTTCGTTCGCCACGCCCTGCCGATTCGGACGCTACTGCTTCTGGTGGCGGTTGTGAGCTTCATGGCGCTGCCCTTCAGCGTTCTGATGCCAATCTTCGCCGACCGGATTCTGCACGGTGGGGCTTCGGCCTACGGAGACCTGATGGGCGCCGTGGGATTGGGCGCGATGTTTGGCGCGCTGGCGCTCGCGATGCGGGAGGAATTGCGCGGCCTCGGAAATATCGTGGCCTACTCGGCAATTGGATTGGGCGCCTCACTGACTCTCTTCGGCGCGTCGCGATGGTATTGGGTCTCCTTCGCGGCGCTGACGCTGGCCGGCTTCACCATGATGATGCAGTTTGCGGCGACTAACACTTTGATACAGGCCATGGTGCCGGACCAACTGCGCGGGCGTGTGATGTCACTGTACTCGATGATGTTTCTGGGAATGACTCCGCTTGGTTCGCTGGCCGCCGGAGCGCTGGCGGATCGTATCGGCGCCCCGATCACTGTGGCGCTGGGAGGCCTTGCTAGCCTCGCTGGCGGCATAGTCTTTGCGCGCAAGTGGCCTTCCATGCGCGCCCCGGCGCGCGAATTGGTTGCGGCGCAGGGAATGATGCAGCCACAACCGGCTGCGGATGTCACGTCCCCACGAGCGCGGTAATGGGATAATTGGGCTTTGGTAGCACAGGCACTCCTGCCTGTGCAGTCCTTTTGTACAGAGCGCGACGCGGCGCACAGCCAAGAGTGGCTGTGCTGCTGCCAAACTGGCCCAGTACCACGAGCGCCCTCCGCTTGACAACGCCAAGTCTGTAAGCTAAGAATTCTGCGCCATCAGCAAGTCGTCTGACGCAGCCCCATCCGGTCGAGGTAAAGATGAAAAAAACCGCGCTGTATGTTCTGTTGATCGCGTTGCTCGCGGTGAGTTCCTTGCACGCGCAATTGCCGGGCGATCAACCTGCCGTTGTCAGGTTGGACCCGGCGCTCGATTCGCTTGTCTCCGCCGACGCCAAACTTGACCTGGTTAAAAATGATTTCGGATTTACCGAGGGCGTCGTGTGGGTAGACGAGGGCAAGAGCGGATATCTCTTGTTGAGCGACATGTACGCCAACGTGATCTACAAGGTGACGCCCGAGGGAAAAGTTTCCCTTTATCTGGACCATAGCGGCTACACGGGTTACGACATCTGGCGCGTGGGTATGCCGCAACCGGACGCAAACCGGAAAGATGTGTTCTTCATGATCGGGTCGAACGGACTTGCGCTCGACCGCCAGGGCAGACTCGTGATCGCTACTTGGACGGGCCGGTCCATCGACCGGATTGAGAAGGATGGGAAACGCACCGTCCTGGCCGACCGCTATGAAGGAAAACGATTCGGCGGCACGAACGACCTCGTCGTCAAGAAGGACGGCGCAATCTACTTCACCGATGGGTTTGGCGGCCTGCGGGGCAGGGACAAAGATCCCCAGAAGGAGTTGGACTTCGCTGGGATTTTCATGTGGAAAGACGGCAAGGTAACGCTCGCGATTAAGGACATCCCGACGCCGAACGGTCTAGCCTTCTCTCCGGATGAAAAATATCTCTATGCGAACGGCAGTCAGAACAGGTACCTGAGACGCTATGGCGTGCAAGCCGACGATACCCTCACGAACAGCCAAATGCTGATTGACATGAATTCAGATCCTGCTCCCGGAATTACCGATGGCCTGAAGGTGGACACGAAGGGAAACATTTATGAATCCGGGCCGGGCGGCATCTGGGTTTTGTCGCCGGACGGCAAGCATCTGGGCACGATTCGCACACCCGAGTTCGTAGCCAACGTCGCGTTTGGAGGTCCGGATAACAAGACTCTCTACATTGCGGCGCGGACAAGTATTTATAGAGTCCGAGTGAACACTCCGGGGATTCGCTAGTGGCGCATGCACACACGCGTGCATGAACAATTCCTGATCGCCTCGTTCTATCTTCCGCTTGGACAGGGTGAGCTACGCAGCGGGGGCGCACCATAGCGCTCGCGGTTGCATGGAACGGGTGAGACCTTTGCGCAACACACCCAGCCAGCATACAAAGTTTTGCGACGTTCTGTTTTCAGGGCGGTTCTCAATCACCGATGCAGCTCTCACAAATTGATGTAAGATCAGAGCATGCTCACGTGGGGCCTGTAGCTCAGCTGGTTAGAGCAGCGGACTCATAATCCGTCGGTCCCAGGTTCAAATCCTGGCGGGCCCACCAATCAACTCGTATCTCTCAAAAATCCAACCAGTTAATGCGTCCCTCATTCGCATTTCCTTGCAACTTGGGAAGAAGGGATTCGACGAGCGTGGAAGACCGAAGAAATGCGCCTACCAGGACTCCGACGGCACCTATCCTGTGAACTTGTTATCGCATTTCGCCTGTGGACGGCAACGCCCTATGCTGTTGAAATCACAAGCGGAGAGACTTTTGGCGAAGGACGGGCTGCTCAATGCGCGGGGCTCGTTCGGAATTGCACCCGCGCAACCTTGCCGGCCGCATCATAGGGGAGCCAAACTTCCGGCACATCGGGGTTATTGTCCACGTCGATGTGCCGGCCGTTAATGCCGCGCGTTGGTACCGGGTAGAAAGTGAATTTTTCCGTGACCGGATTGAATTTACCGAGTGCGTCGGCGTTTCCCATGCTAAACCAAACGATGTGGTTCTTATCTATCACCGGTTCGTATGCATAGGCGTAGCGATACCAGCCAGGCAGCTTATATTCGGTGAGCTTCTTGGTGTGGATATTGATTTTCGCCAGCCTGCTTGCGAAATATTCCGCGACCCACACGGAATCGCCTTTTCTATCGCCGCGCAATCTCCGGGGGCCTTTCGCATAAAGCGGCTCGTTCATTGACCAGCCCCTGCCAACCTCGCGATCCCTTGCGCTGATCTCCTCATCGTCTATAGGGGGCAACACGACTTCGCCAACTTCGCCGGTGCGGCTATCGACGTAGCCCACCTTATCAACAGCAATTTGCGCGATCCAAGCGTTATCCTCGGAATCTATGGTCAACCCGTAGGGTCTTCCTAGTGGAGTCTTTGACTTGAACTCGGTATATTCCCCGGTCTTGGGATTCAATCGATAAGTGCCGTTTGACTCCGCGGCCCAAAAAATTCCTTTGGAATCAACGTCTTTTCCATTGTTGAATATTGGCCATCCTTTTGGAAGCGGGAAAGGCGTGAGACTTTCCGTTTCGATGTCAAATTTGATGGCCATATCGTTCCCGTACCAGACGTTGCCTTGCGGATCCAAGCCAACCCCTATGCCGGGGGGAAGATAAATGAAGCCATCCTTGCCCACTGCCAGATCGTGTTGACCATGTTCTTGGTAACCGACCCGTAGACCCCTGGACCAATCGCTGCCATCCCTGAATTCGTTGCCGGGGTACTCAGGGCTATCGTTGCGGACCGTGCTGCTATCTCCGTTCAATCTGAATTGTGTAATGTGACCCGTCTTGGGATCGAGTCTGCCCAACGTACGGCCATCCTTCATAGGGACGTCGTACTCAGTAACCACGATGTCGGCGGCCTCACCGGTGGCCCGCGGAAATGGTTTGAGCTTTAATGGAAACGGTTCTGGTCCACGGACCCGCGCCAGGTATTCGATTATGTCCTTCTTGTAGAATTCGAGGACTCGGCGTTCAGCCCCAATCGGCTTGCCCTCGTCATCCAACATAGGCTTGGCGAATTTGCCGCCACCAGGGACCTCGTCGTGATTGGGGGCGATTACTCCGCCGCAGCAATCTGGTCCGTCGGGCGGGTCGTAGGAACCGGAGATCTTCGACATGCGGTTCAGTATTATTTCCCATCCGGCCTTATCAAAGCGCTTTTCCAACACGAATCCTGAGTTATGACAGGTGCCGCAATTATAAAGAAGGACTCTCTTCATTTTTCTGTCTTCCGCAGTGTCGTCAGGCAGGCTGGCAAACCATTCCGCATCCGAGAGCTGTTTCCAGGCGTCCTTGAAGGGCTTGAGAGCGAAGTCTTGTTGAATCTTCCTGCCAGAAGAAACCATCTGTTCGGAGCGGGCTAGCTCAAACCCCACCGCCTGCGCCCATATCCGGTACTGGCCATCAAGAAGTGGCGGGAAGTAATACTCCCCGTTCTGGTTCGTGTACACCGACGTGGTAATCGTCGAACCTTGGGCCTTGGCCGAGACGGGAACTCCCTCCAGCGGTTTCCCTTCCGAGGACTTTACTGTGCCCACCAGTCCGGTGCTGGGTAAGGACGCGACTTGGGTCGCCGACAGTCCGGCACACGCCAATAGGCCAAGCAAACCGAGAATTCGGGACCGAGAAAGCAGTCGGCGCATGACAACACCTCCGTTCAGTTGCCGCCACCCGGAGTTCTTAAATATGCTCCGGCTTTCAAGAACGCAATGAGGTCGTCGATTTGCTTTGGCTCCAGAGCATATCGGAAACCTGGCATCTTTTCGGGAATCCCTTGTTGAATGACCTGATGCAGGGCGTCTTCGTCGGTGTCTTCGGTGAACAGGCCCTGAAGAACCGGCCCTTGGATTCCGAGCCTCTTCTTTTGATTGGAAGGTACATGGCACAAGGGACAATTTTGGACAAACAATGCTTCGCCCCTCTTCTGCTGCTCGTTCAGCACGGGTCTTGGAGCGATGCGTTTTGGGGGGGTCGCACGCGCGGATTCCTGAGCCGCGAGTGCGATCGGGACCGCGATTGCAACTGCCGCGAGGAACAGACAGGCGAATCTATGAGAAAAACTCATCGCTAACCTCCGCATAGATCTCGTAAGACCAATCGCATCAAGGTATCGCTCGAAGCGAAGCAGCCTGATCTGTCCAATTTCAAAGCTAGCCGGAATCGATTCCCTTTCCCCACTGTAGGAAACAGCCTAGATGTTGATGGTCCGTCTCTTGGCGATCTCCAGCCCGTTGCCTTCTTGTTACGCGAAGTTGCCGATGATGTCAAGCGAGAGACAGTCTTGGTAGTGTCCTAAGACTGTGTTGCTGCAAGTAGCTCTCCGATTGACCAAACGTGATCTGTAATCCCTTGCTCCATTGCCGGGGTAACTCTCAAAGTCATGTGAACGCGGCAGAAGTTGTAATAGACGAAGTATAAAGCAAGCGCTGCTTTTATGCATTCCAGTGATTCTCTCGAGAAGTTGCCCCGCCTTTAGTTGAAACTTGAAAGAGAAAGCAGCGGCTCTCGACCCGAACTCGGATAGAGTTCGGGTTGGAAACTCTATTTTGAGAGGAGAGCCGCTGTGAAGAAAACCTATCAGGGAATGCAAGGCAAGTCCAAGGGGAAGTTCGAGGTGCTCGGCAAGCGGGAGTTGTTGGTGGAGGTGCCGCTGCCGATGGTCGAGGTGTGGGAAGAACTGCAAGCCCAAGTCGAGCAGTTGACCGGGGAAGCCGGGCTGCGCATCATCGGCACGATTCTGGAAAACGAGGTGACGCGGCGCGTAGGGCCGCCGCACCGGCCGGATCCCGTGTCGGGCGCGGTGCGCTGGGGACGGCAGCCGGGTTACGTGGTATTTGGCGGGCAGAAGGTAGCGGTGGAGCGACCGCGCGTGCGCACGCGGAAAGGCCAGGAAATGGAGCTGGACAGCTACGCGCGGCTGCAGCACGACGGGCGGCGGCAGCGAGCCGTACGGGAAGGCATCGTTGCGGGACTGACGACGCGGAACTATCGCCGGGCCGTGCAAAGCGTGGTGGACGGCTACGGGATCGAGAAATCCAGCGTGAGCCGGGAGTTCGTGCAAGCCAGCGCGGCGCAGTTGCAGGAACTGTGCGAGAAAAAACTCGACGAACTCGATCTGGTGGCCATCTTGATCGATGGGATTCATCTTGGCAAGCAAGTGCTGGTGGTGGCGCTGGGCATCGAAACCAGCGGCGAAAAACATGTTTTGGGGTTGTGGCAGGGCGCGACGGAAAACACCACGGTGGTGAAGGAGTTGCTGGAGGACCTGGTGGCGCGCGGCCTCGATCCCGAGCGACGCTACTTGTTCGTGATCGACGGAGCGAAAGCGTTGCGCGCGGGGATCGAACGCGTGTTCGGCGCGCGCGCCGAAGTGCAACGCTGCCAGATCCACAAGCGGCGCAACGTGGCCGAGCATCTGCCGAAAGGCGCGCAGGGCGATTACGACCGGAGAATCCGCAACGCCTACGCGATGACCGATTACGCGGCGGCGAAAACGGAGCTGGAGAAAATCTTCCGGCAACTGGAACGCATCAACCCGAGCGCGGCACGCAGCTTGGAAGAAGGGCTGGAGGAAACGCTGACGGTGCACCGGCTGGGCGTGGGCTGGCTGCTACGCCGAACGCTGGCCTCGACCAATCCCATCGAGTCGTGCCTCTCGACCGTCGAGCGAGTGGCGCGCAACGTGAAACGCTGGCGAGAAGGAGAGCAAGCCTTGCGCTGGACGGCCACGGGCTTGCTGGAAGCCGAAAAGAAATTCCGGCGAGTGAAAGGCTATCGCGAACTGGAACTTTTGCATCGTCGGATGAACCCGTCGTTGACTCAGCAGGCGCAGGTCGCGTAACGTGCAGAAAGTCGAGAGCCGTTGCTTTCAACTAAACCGGGGACAATTTCCAATTTGGGTGCCTGGGGGGCGAGAGAGCAAGTCATTTAGAATTAACAATTTCGAACAGCCGTGAAACGAGGCCGGTACTTCATGGGCAAAACATTTCTCTAAAGGTAGGAGGCCATTCCCAGCCGAAAGGTAACCTCCATCTTCACGGATGCCACCCCTAGTGCACGTTCGCGGTAATGTTGACCTGAACGTGGCTGGCTCGTGAGCAGTCCCCACGAACAGGCTTATTTGACAAGAGGGTTGCGCCCAACTTGGATGATCCTTATAGGCTATGGGGGGCGTGTGGTATCCTGCCACTTGGCTTGTTTCGTTATCGATCAAATGCCATCACTCGCGCTTGACTACATCACGATTCGGGGCTTCAAAAGCATCGCTTCTTTGGAGAGGCTGCCGTTGAAGCCCGTTAATGTCTTGATCGGTCCCAACGGCTCAGGTAAGTCGAATTTTATCGGGGTCTTTGCATTCCTCCACGCCATTCGAGAAGGGCGGTTAAAAGATTATGTAACGAGAGCGGGAGGAGCAGAGAAGGTGCTGCACTTCGGCTCGAAGATGACTAAAGAAATCAATATTCACCTATCCTTCAGCGATGAAGTGAACCAATACGAATTGAAGCTTTCTCCTACAGATGACGATGGCCTCTATCCGTCTTCAGAGATGACCTCATTCTGGGACAAGGCGCGTTATCCCCAAAAACCTTACAATGACTTTCTACCGGCGCGCGAACAAGGCCGAGAAGCCG